>ERZ1370068.3468-contig-258_pt1 | contig 113389 bp, 154 predicted proteins | sample MGYA00561227_ERZ1370068 | MGnify/ENA primary metagenome ERZ1370068 (study PRJEB38410, sample SAMEA6850437) | metagenome | study: Metagenomic assessment of the ecological functions of the soil: analysis of the soil microbiota associated with the...
AAGAGTCTTGCCGCGAACGAACCCGATGTCCCGTTCGCAGACGATGCGCTAATTTCGCGTCTTGATCGATTGCTTGAATTCCGCGATCCGCTCGGCGCTGCGGCAAGCAGTTTCTGCCGCGGCTGCAAGCTCGCCTTCCTGGTCGCTGACGCCGCCGCGGCGGAGCGCCTGTCGGCAGGCCATCCGGCCTACAGCTTTCCTCACCCCCGACGGCACCTGCTACCAGGGCCGCGCGCCGTCAACGGCGGCACGGCCCGCGGATGCAGTGGGCCCGCTGGCCATGAAGGCGCGAGATGCGCACGCTCGAAGCTGAAATCGGGCAGGGCGAGGCCAGCTGGCCTACGGCGCAGGCCCGCCTGGACGAGCTCCAGGCCGCGCTCCGGCAAGCCGAACGGGAGCTCGAGCAACTGTAGCCGCGCAGGAGGTCGAAACGGGCAAAGCTGCGTGGTCGCGGCGACGATGGAGCGCGACGCCGCGCGCGAGCCGAGCTGGCGCGCGTGAGTGTCGCTGGAGCTGTCCAGAGTGCCAGATCGAGATCGCGCGCCTGCGCGGCGACGCCAGCTCTGCGCAGCTGCGCGCCGACGCTCTTCCGCGCGACTGCAGAGCAGGCCACGCGTCAGCGAGTCCGGGCGAGCAGCCGAACGCGAACTGAGCGTGCTTGGCGCGCCAGAGTCGCCGAGATGCGGAAGGTGGCCGAGTCTCAGCAGGAAGACTCTGGCCGCGGCCCGCGCGGAGAAGGCCGCCCTCGACGAACGGCTGGCCGTAGCGCCGCCGCACTTGGCCGCTCGCCCAGACGAACAGCGCCGGGAGCTAGCGGGCCGCGCTGCGCCGGCACTGGTCGCACAGCAGGAGGAGCGCCAGCGCGAGCTGGCGCCAGACTCGACAGCTCGAACCGCCGAGCAGCAGCGGCAGATCCGAGAACCCTGCGCGCCGAGCGGCAGCGCGTCGGAGTCACGGAAGGCCGAGGTCGATCGCGGACGGGAGCGAGTCCCGGCAGCGTTCGCCGACCGTGGATGACGCCCTGCGCGCTCGGCGCGTCAGAAGCTCGGCGAGTTGCGCGAGGAGCGCAGCCGCCATGGAGATCGACCGAGCTCGCAACGACGCCGAGCGCGAGCATCTGCGCGACCGCTTGCATGGAACGAGCTCAACGCTCAGGCCGAGGATCTGCTCGCCGAGCAAACCGCCCTGCTGGCACGGCGAAGAATTGGCCGCCGCCGACGCCCGCATCACGAGATGAAATCGCGCATCGAGTCCATGGGGCCGGTGAATATGATGGCGCTCGAAGAGTACACACGAGTGCGAGCAGCGCTTCGCATTCCTGGGCCGTGAGCGCAACGACCTGATGCAATCCATCACCGATACGCAGCAGACCATCGCGCGAACTCGACCAGGTCTCGCGGCAAAAAATTTGAAGAGGCCTTTCGCCGTCGTCAACACTCACTTTGCCGCGCGCCTTCCAAACGCTCTTCGGCGGCGGCACCGGCCAGATGCGGCTCTCCGAGCCGGATACTGCCGGCGAAGCCGGGCATTGACATCGCGGCCCAGCCGCCCGGGAAGCGCCTGCAGAACGTCCCGCTGCTCTCCGGCGGAGAGAAAGCGCTCACCGCCCTGGCGCTTGCTGATCGCCATTTTCCGCTACCAGCCGAGTCCTTTCTGCATCCTGGACGAAGTCGGACGCGCCGCTCGATGAAACCAACGTCGGCCGCTTCGCCCAAATGGTGGTCGGAGATGAGCGGCGACGCGCAATTCATCGTCGTCACTCACAATCGCCGCACCATGGAGCATAGCGTCCGTGCTCGTATGGCGTAACCATGCAGGAGCCCGGCGTGTCCAAGCTCGTCTCCGTCGACTGGGAACAGGCCCGCGCCGCACGGCCAGCAGCAACGCCGCCTGACCTCGTGCGACTGCTTCGCTCCGGGTCGCGCATTCACGCTCGCGGCGCGGATGCACAAGTTATCCTCAATACATTTTACTTCCCCATTTGACTTCGCGCTTGCACGTGCGCTAGAATACCGACCTTCTGCGAGGACAGAAATCTCCTGTGGCTTCTCCTCAAATGAACTCGGTACTTTGGCAAACGCGAGTTTCCGGGGCTCTTCCGCTTCGGCGCGGGAAAGTTCGCGATCTTTACGAGGTGAATGGCGATCTGCTCCTGGTCGCCACCGATCGCCTCTCGGCCTTCGACGTCGTGCTGCCTGACGCCCATTCCAGACAAAGGCGCGGGTTCTGACCCAGCTTTCGCGCTTCTGGTTTGACACGCTGCAAGACGTGGTGCCCAATCACGTCATCAGCACCACGGAATTTCCCGCCGCACGACCCAGGAATATCGCGACTCTTTGCGCGGGCTGGGCCATGCTCTGCCGCAAGACGCAGCCCGTGCTGGTGGAATGTGTCGTGCGCGGCTACCTGTCCGGGTCCGGGCTGGAAGGACTACCGCGCCAGCAGGCAGCGTGTGCGGCATCCCCCTGCCTCCGGGCCTGGGAGAATCGGCCCGGCTTGCCGGAGCCGATTTTCACGCCTTCCACCAAGGCCGCTTCCGGGCCACGACGAAAACATCTCCTTTGACGAGATGGTCGCGCGGATCGGCGGTCCGCTCGCCGAACAGCTCCGCGCCATCAGCATGGACCTCTACCGGCGCGCGGCCGATTTCGCCGAGCCTCGCGGCATCATCCTGGCGGACACGAAGTTTGAATTCGGCCTTGATCGGTAACCAATTGATCTGGATTGACGAAGCGTCTGACGCCCGACTCGTCGCGTTTCTGGCCTGCCCAGGGCTATGCGCCGGGTCGCCCTCAGCCGTCGTTCGATAAGCAGTATGTGCGGGACTATCTGGAACAGATCGGCTGGAACAAGCAACCACCCGGTCCGGAGCTGCCGCCGGAGGTAGTGGACAGCCACGCGCGCCAAGTACCGGGAAGCGTATCGGCTGTTGACCGGCCGCGAACTGTCCCTGACCTCGTGAACATCCAAGGCCCGGGACCTTTCTGGCGGAGCGTGCGACCGTGAGAGATCAACTCGAAGCACTCGTCGGCCAGATGGTGGATCGCGGCATTCATGTTCGACGAAGCCGATCAACGAATTCGAGAAAAGTTTCATCACGCGGGCACTGGACCGCTCCAACGGCAACCAGTCGCGCGCCGCACGCCTGCTCGGCATTCACCGCAATACCCTTAGCCGCAAGATCGGTCTCTACAAGCTGGAACAGCGTCACCACCGCCGCGCCTGAGCGCCGTTCCGTTCCGTCTCGGGTCCGGGCTACTTGGCAGCCCGGTCAAAAAGCGATCACCCGAGTCCGCCGCTTTCCCGGAAGCAGAGTTTCTTCTTCCTAGAAATGCAACGGCCCCCTTGCGGAATCTCCCGGGGCCGCGCGGTAATTGCTAAGTTGGTTTACTACCACGCGCCCACCGGCCTCGGCCTCTGCCCGGGGCGGGGGCTGCTCCGCCTCGTCCTCCCCGAGCGGCGGCGCGGCTTCAGGTGTGGGGTCCTGCAGATCCTGTTCACTGACCTTGGCTTCGTCCCAGGTCAGCAGGAACGGCGTCGGTTGATACCCGGTCAAAGTGCCCGTGAAGCCGGATGCCGTCGTCCTTGTGAAGCTTCTTGACGTCGGCTTGGCCTGCGATGTGAACCTCCATATTCGGCGCCGTGGCGGCCACCATCTCCTCTTGCGTAGGCGCGCGGAAAACCCTTAGCGTAAATTTGTCCGGGGCGTCGCCGGGCACGATCTCCATCACGCGCACGGCCACGTCGGGATACTCCAGGCCGCACGTCGCGAGCCACATGATTTGGCCAAAAGTAAGGCTCCGCCCTCCTGGAGCCAGGGCAGGAAGTTGTTGGTGTCATCGCGGGCCGCCTGCAGTCTCCGCTGCGCTGGGAATGTTCAAGTCAGCGGGTCGTGCCGCGCTTGCGGCCAGACAATGAAAGGACCGTGCTGATCTCACATCATCCCGGCTGATTTCTCGCACCCAGGCTGCTGATACCGCACGAGCCGGGCACGCATATAGGTGCGCACCTGCGCATCGCCAGGTATCTTCAAGGCGATGGCGCGACCTGGCTCCCACGAAGCCGTCATTGGCCTGGATCGGCATGTCCTGCAGGTAGGCCGCTCCCAAGCTGTACCGGGTGGTGGGATCATCCGGATTCAGAACCAGTGCCGCCTTGAGACGAAGTCTCCGCGCCCCTTCCAGTCCTTTTGCTTGGACGCCGCAATCCCGCTTGCCGAGTTCAACGTGGAAGCCGACGTTCTTCTTGGTTGTTTCAAACTGTGCGTCCGTTGCAGCCGCCGGCTTCTGCAAGGCAGCCAGCGCCGTAAGCCCCTGCGCGGCGGTCTCTCGCGTCTTGGTCAGCATATCGGGCGTCTGCAGGGGCGGGATCGTTCGCGCCAGCCGAAGGTAGGCCTGCGCGCGCGTGGCCAGTGCCGATGAGGCGATCCACTGGAGCGATCTTACCGTCGGCCCAGCGCGAGATACTTGTCTATGTATTCGATGGTCTTGGGAAGTTCAAGCCCACCGTACGTCGCGTAGTATTCGCGGAAGACGAAGGGAGCAGCGCCGGCGTGTTGTGCGTGCGCGGTCATGAACCCGTCCAGCGCCCTGATCTTAGCCTGCGGATCCGCCGTGTTTTTCGCCGTATTGTAGGCGTTGTACTCCGCCGTGGTGTATCGGGGTTGGCCGGTGCCTGTGCTGCCGCTGCAGGCGCGGCGCCCTGGGCCCAGGCCGCGCTCCCGATTGCCAGCACTACCACAGCTACGGACGCCATACGAATCCAGTTAAAAGCTGGTTTCATCCGCCAGTATCCTCCGAGAAGAAGGTCATGCTTTATCATCTCACTTGCTACAGGAAAATGTCCACTACGCTGTGCGTAAAAGTCTCGCCGACCGGACACTCTTTCATTCACCGGGCACTCCCTGAGCGAGTCCTGGCGCGCGGCCTTCCTGGAACTGCAACGGCCCCGCATTTACCGGGGCCGCACAGGTAATTACTAACTTAGATGCGCTTTACCGCACGCGCCGCCCCGACCTCTACCGGGGCTGCCGCGGGGCGTCCTCCCCTGCCGGGCGCGGGGCTCGCGGGCGTAGGGTAGCCTCGCGAAGGTCCTGCTCGTTGACCTTGGATTCGTCCCAGGTCAGCGGAAACGGCGTTGGCTGATAGCCGTTTACGGTGCCGCGTAAACTGGACGTAATCGTCCTTGTGAAGCTTCTTGACGTCGGGCTGGCCCACGATGTGGACCTCCATGTTCGGCGCAGTGGCGGCCTTCATGGCGTCTTCAGTCGGCGCATGGAAAACCCTCAGCGTAAACTTCTCCGGGCGTGTCGCCAGGCACGATCTCCAACACGCGCACGGGAAAGTCCGGAAACTCCAGGCCACATGTCGCCAGCCACATGGTCTTGGCGTGGGCTCCGCCTTCCTGGAGCCACGGTAGGAAGTTGGTCGTGTCATCGCCCGAGCCGCCTGTAAATCTGCCGCGCTGGGAATATTGAAATCAGCAGGACGGTCCGCACTCGCGGCCGACAATGTGAGAATCTGGTCGACCTGCTCATCCGGCTAACTTATCGCACGCCGGCTGCTGATACTGCATCAGCCGAGTACGGATATATGCCTTCACCTCCGATTCGCGTCTGGATATTTCAAGGCCAGAGCGACCCAATTCCACAAACCGTCGTTAGTTTGCGGCGGCGTGTCCGCCAGGTAGGCCCCTCCCAGGCGGTAATGCGTGGCGTTGTCCGTCGGCCGTCAACACCAGCGCGGCCTTGAACAGGATTATCGCCGCCTCTGTAAATCCCTTCTGGTAAGTCGCCGCGATCCCGGCCACTGAGTTAAACAGCGAAAAGGACGGGCGTCTTCTGTGTGGCGAACTGCGCGTCAGTCGCAGTGGCGGGCTTCGCGAGCGCAGCCACCTCCGTCAGCCCTTGTGCGGAGGCATCTCGCGTCTTCGTCAGTATCTCCGGTGTCTGCAGGGTGGGACTTGTCACTCAGCCGCGCCAAGTAAGCCTGCGCGCGGTGGCCAGCGCCGTCCAGCGTCGATCCGTCCCGGTGAACTTGGCGCCAAACGGCAGAAACTTGTCGACATATTCGATGGTCTTGTCGACGTTCTTGAGTCCGTAATAGGTACTGGTAGAGGTCACGATAGGCGAACGGCATCAGGGTTGGGTTGTTGTACTGGGCAATGAACGCGTCCAGCGCCTTAATCTTATCCTGCGGATTCGCCAGTGGCCTTCGCCGCGTTATACGCGTTGGACTCCGCGATGGTGAATCCGGGGTTCGCCTCTCCTGCCGCTGCACCCGCTGCTGGGGCAGCACCCTGCGCCCATGCAGCGCTCCCGGAATGCCAGCAGCACCGCCACCAGGGATGCTATACGAGATCCACTCAGAAGCTCGTTTCATCGCCAGTCTCCTCCGGGAGAAGAAGAATCAAGAAAAATGTCCAAGATTGCTCTGCGCAAAATTCTCGCGCCGCCGGATTATAGAAAATACCCTGGGTGGCGCAAGCACGTTTGGTCGCTTGACAACCACGCAAGCCGCTGTCTAGCATAAGCTTCCATTTTTGCCGCGGAAGCGGGAGGCGCGTGTGATCAAGCTGGACATCGTTAACGCCGTGGTCGGCCGCACCGGCGTCACGCGCACCAAGGCCGAACACGCGGTCGAAACCGTTTTCGAAGCCCTGAAAAGCGCTCTCGGCCGGGGCCAGCGCATTGAACTCCGCCGCTTCGGCGTTTTCACCGTCAAGCCCCGCAAGACCGGCATCGGCCGCAATCCGCGCACCGGCCAGAAGTCAATATCCCGCCGGGTAAAGCAGTACGCTTCAAGCCCGGCAAGGAACTGCAATCCATCTGATTTCAGAGCGGGCTGTGCTTGCAGCCCGGTCAGAGAAACGTACGCACCACGCCGCCCCCAGCCGCGTCTTAGTCTACGGGTGCGGGTTGTACTTTGCAACCCGCTGAGAACCGGGTGCGGGCTGTACTTGCAGCCCGCCGCGAACACAATGACTACCGATAACGGCGACCGCCCCATCCTGCCCGAACCGTGGACCTCAACCGCGCAGCCGGAAGTTTCCTCCTGCCCGCCGTATGAGGCCGTATCCCTGGCCGCCGCCACCGCAGCCGTCGCTCCGCTCTCTGCTCAATCGCTATCGGACTCTTCATCCTGACCGGCATCTCAACTCTGGCTGCTGGAGCGCAGTTCGCTGGCGCTTATGCCATGGGCCGCCAACCCGCACTCGACGATTTCGCCGTCTCATATTTCCAGCCGTTTTCGAGCCGCGCCTGTTTCTATTGGGCATCCCTTTTGCCGTGACGCTGCTGGGCATTTTGCTGGCGCACGAATTGGGACACTACTTTGCCTGCCGCTACTATCGCATCCAGGCCACCTATCCCTTCTTCATCCCGGCGCCCACGCTGATCGGCACGCTCGGCGCTTTCATCCGCATTCGGTCACCCATCATCAATCGCCGCGCGCTGTTTGATGTGGCCATCGCCGGTCCGTTGGTCGGGATTTCTTGTGGCCGTCCCGGCCTTGACCATAGCCATTGCGAAATCAAAATTCATCTTCGCCGGTGGAGATGACGCGCTGGTGGTTTTTGGCTCAGCCGCTGATCGAACGCGTCCTCGAAGCGCTACTGCGGCCGGGCATCGCACACGAGACTCTGCTGTTGCATCCGGTGAGGGCGCGCCGCTTGGGTCGGCATCTTCGCTACCGCGCTCAATCTACTTCCCGCCGGGCAGCTCTGACGGCGGTCACATCCTCTATGCTCTGCCAGCGAAAGCCACCGCCGAGTGACGTTGGCGGTGGCCATCTTGCTCGTGCCACTGGCCATCCACTATTGGCTGGGTTGGATGATGTGGGCGGTTTTGCTGCTGGCCATCGGCTTCCGTCATCCGCCGCTGATTGATCGCTGGCAGCCGCTCGATCCGCAGACGTCGCTCTTGGGCTCTGGTGGCGCTGGCCATCTTCGTACCTTGTGCTTCATGCCGGCGCCGATTGCCGTCTGACAGGCGCTAAGCCGCGCTCACGAACTACGCTGCTGCGCGCGCAGCGACGACGGACGGGCACGCGCTGTACTTGCAGCCAGCTGGAACCATATGATGTGCATGCGCGGCTCGGCGTCCACGACCCGTCGGTTGCAGGCGGCTCTGCAGCCCGCTGCAAATCTGGAGCAATTTATGAGGCGCAGGGACTTTCTAAAGTTGGGTGGACTGGCCGCCATTCAAGCCAGCGCGGCCACTCGACTCGCGGCGCAGCAGATGCCCCATGCCCCCGCGACGCCGCCCAACTCCGCGGCCCAAAACTTGCCCAAAGGCAGACTTCACGCTGCAAATCGCGCCGCTGGCGCGGAACTTGCGCCGAATCTGGTCATCAGCACTACCGGGTACAACGACATGTCTCCGGGGCCGGTGTTGCGCGCATGCGCGAAGTTTACTCCGTGACGCGTGGATGTGGTCAATGACACCGACGTGCCCGAGTTCGTGCACTGGCACGGCCTGTTGGTTCCTTCCGAAGTGGACGGCGCAGAGGAGGAAGGGACGCCCATGGTCCCGCCACACGGACGCCGCCGGTATCCAGTTCACCCCGCGCCCGGCCGGCACGCGCTGGTATCACACACGCCATGGCCGGACTGGACCTGCACCGAGGCACATACACCGGACAGTACCGGTTTCCTCATGGTCGAATCGGGAAACAACCCCGGAAACTACGATCAGGAAGTCTTTCTTGCGCTGCGCGATTGGGAGCCTTTCTTCACAGCCCAGGGTGAGAATGAAGCAGCGGAAGCAGGACCCGGGATCAGGAGACCCGAGCCAGAAAGGCCCGCGACACTCGATACGCGCCCAAACGGCCTGGAAGTCGGCTCCCAGGTCTTTTCGATTAATGACAAATCCCTGGGCGCCGGCGAACCCATCCGCGTGCGCCCCGGAACTCGGGTGCTCATGCACCTGCTCAATGCCAGCGCCATCGAGAACTCGCATCATCGCGCTTCCCGGCCACAAGTTTAACGTCCTGGCTCTCGACGGTAATCCGCATGCCCACTCCCGGGCCGTCGAAGTGCTCGCGCTCGGTCCTGGCGAGCGGCGTGGACGCCTTCGTCGAGATGAACCAGCCGGGTGTGTGGATTTTGGGCGGAGACTGATCCGATGGTTCGTAACGCCGGATGCGGAGTGCGTGGTCGAGTACGCAAATCAGCAACGCCAGCCCGCTTTGTGGACCTCAACGAACACCGCATGGGACTACACCGTATTTGGCCGCACTGCTCCCGGCCCGGCGGCGAACCCAGCTGCTCGCAGCAAACCATCGATCTCGTGTTTGAGAAGATTCGCGCGGCTCCGGCAAGTTCAACAGCTTTCTGGTCAACGGTAAGCCTTATCCGCACGAGCGGGAGCTTCTGTTCAAGGAAGGCGTCCGCTACCGCTTGGTCTTTCACAACCGCACCGACGACGCCCACCCGTTGCATCTGCGCCGGCACCTGTTCGAATTAGTGGATATGAACGGAACGCCCACTTCGGGAATCGTCAAGGACAACGTGGTCGTGCCTTACTATGGACGAGCATCGGTGGATCTGCTGGCCGATCAGCCCGGCCCGACGCTGTTCCATTGCCACATCCAGCACCACATGGACTTCGGTTTCAAGGCGCTTTTTGAATACGCGTAACGGGTGCGGGCTGTACTTGCAGTCCGCTACAGGCAACGTCACGTCTCCGACACTCGCGACGCAACCGCAATGGGTTCCCCAACGTCTTAGAAGTGCAAGTGTTCCGACGGGCTCAACTGGCGCCAATGGGCGGTTCCGTTTAATGCAATTGGGAACCAAGGCCCTGCCGTGTTACGCTCTCGTGGGGGCGAAGCGATGAAGCTCCTTCCGCGCGTATTGCCGTGGTCCTTCTTTTGTTGGCGGGTGGCGCCCTCTTGGCCTTCCAGCGCAACCCGTTCCAGAATTTCGGTGAGGGACCCTTCGGTTCCATTCCTTCCGAACAGAGCCACGAAAAAGCAGAATTCCGGATGGTCACGCTTGCGCCATGGCACCGCCAACTTCGTCGGTTTCCGCGGCGGCGGCAGTTGGTCAGAGACTATCCCAAGGCCGACCGCCAGTTTCTCCTCGCGCCCGGCGTCTGACCCGCGTCGATGCCCGTTCGACGGAACAGGGTCGTCGATCCTGAACAGCGATGACATCTTCAACTGGCCCTGGGTCTACGCCGTCCAGGTACAGACCTGGGCCTTCAACGAAGCCCAGGCCGAGCGCATGCGCAATTATCTGCTCAAGGGCGGATTCTTGATGGTTGACGATTTCCACGGCGGAAGCCGATTGGGGCTAGCTTCCTGAGCGGAATGCGTAGAGATCTTCCCCGACCGGGCCATCGCAGGAGTGGCACACGACGATCCGCCTTCCACATCATCTACGACCTGCAGGCGCTTTCAGGTTCCCGGCGAGCAGTATGTCAACACCGGAAGGACTTACGAGAAGGACGGCTTCATTCCCCGCTGGCGCGCCATCCGCGACGACAAAGGGCGCATCATGGTCGCCATTTGCTTCAACATGCATCTCGGCGACGCTTGGGAGTGGGCGGACGACCCTCGCTACCCCGAAAATTTCGCCTCCGCTCGCTTTTCGCCTCGGAATCGACTACATCATGTATGGGATGACCCGCTAGTCCGCCTGTTTCTGCCCCCGATTCGCTCCTGGTCATCTCGGTAAAGAAGCAGCACCAATCTTTCTCATTCATTCCGCGGGCCTGCGCGCCAGTAACCGCTCGCGCACGATGTCGCCAACCCGCAAGCGCACGCCCGCCTCCGGCCGCTGCATCCAGAATCAACCCAACGTCCTTCAGCCACGGCGTCCAGCGTGAATCCTGCATCGCCACTAATTCCGCGTCTCGATCTCCTCCAGCATGCTCCCGCATCCAGGGCTGAAAACTCTTCATCAGGTTGCTGTACGGCGCCAGCACGCCCGCTCTTGTGCGAATACAAATGCCTCGCCCACCAACTCGATAATGCCGGCCACAAGAAGTTTCCACCAGCTTGATGCTCGCCGCTGACGCTGGGTCCTCGCCCACCACGGTCATCTGCCTGCGTACGCGCTTCGATGACCGGCCGCGCGCGCTTCGATGATTTCCGCCTTCCGCCACCAAATGTGAACAGCCTTCCCGCTGCCGCCGCATCCGGCCTAGCCCGCCGACCGGAGCCGCGACGTAGTGGCTGCCCTGCGCCGCATGCAACTCCGCGCAGCGAGTGCTGGCGCTCGGCAGAGATGGTTGTCGTTCCGACGTGGATCGCCCGGGACGCATTCCCGCCAGGATGCCGTCCTCACCTTGCAACGTGTCCAGCACCGAACGATCATCCATCAAACATGTCACGACAATATCTGCCGTCGCTGCGGCTTCCCGCGGCGTCCTTGCAGCCGTGGCGCCCGCCGCCACAAACGGCGCCATCTTATCCAGCGTGCGGTTGTAAAACGGTGAGGCGGCCACCCTTCGACTGAATGTTGCGCGCGATCCCCGCGCCCATCCGCCCCAGACCCACGACAGCTCACCGCCACATCTTGCAATCCCATTCACCACCTCAAAGTCAGTAACCCAGAGTATTTGAATCGCCTTTACAATTCGTCGTTCGCGGATGGTCGAGGTGCCGCACCCATCGTCTTTGTAAAGGGTGCGGGTTTGAGCTTTTCTTACAGGCCGTCCTATTTAGCGCGCCCCTTATATCCCTGCGCCAGCATTTGGATCTTGTATGCCGCGCCGCGCCGACCACGTACAGCGTCTTCTTGTCGGCGCCCGCGAACGCCAGCAGTTCTGCGGCGGGCGCGATAACGAGAATCGTTCCCAGGGGCTGCCCCTGTGGACTGAAGACCTGTACGCCCGCTTGCGTACGAACGTAAACGCGTCCCTGCGATCAATCGCCAGCCCATCGGCTCCGCTGGTGATGCGAGCCGCCGTGCGCGTCACGCCATCGTATTTGGCAAAGTTCCGCCGGTTGCGCACCGTCCCATCGGTCGAATATCGAATGCCAGCAGATACTGCCGTTAGTGTTGTTTACGTAGAGCGTCTTCTCGTCGCGACTGAGCTGTACGCCAGCTTGGGCCGATCGATGCCGTCGGCGATTTTCACCGTCTTCCCTGCTGGCGTTATGTAATAGACCGCCAGCGGCATCGGCGGCGGTGGCGGGTTCTGGTCTGGATTGATGCCCGCGTCGCTGAAATACACGCCGCCCTTCTTGTCACCACCAGATCATTGGGCCGCGCAAACGGCGTCCCTCCGTAGTTGTCCGAAAGCACCTTTTCGCTGCCCTTGGGATACAACCCGACCCGCATCTTCACGGTCTGCACCGAGATCAAACGTCCCCTTGCTGTCGAACGCCAATCCATTCGACCCGTTGGTGTTCTCCAGAAATGTGGACGTCTTCCCGTCCTTATCGATGCGAGTGATTCGATTCGCGGTCGTCTCCGTGAAGATGAGACTGCCGTCCGGGCAGCTGGCGATCGGCCCCTCCGTGCCGTCAAACCCCTCCTTGATAACCTGCACCTTGGTCCCGCCCGCCACCACGCCCGGAATATTCGGCGCGAGAGTATCGGTAGCCGGTCGCGCAACGGCACGGCAGCCGGACGCGCTGCCGGTGCCTGACCAGAGACCTCGCCCCTCACCCCTCGCCAACACCAACCCCAGAAAACTCAACGCAACCAAAGCATTTCGCCATTGGTCTCATTCGATCCTCACCCCAGTAGCACAGCCACTCTTGGCTGTGTGCATTTCTCCGGAACAGCTCAGCTACACTTGGATGCGGCGAGCTGCTCCCACGCATCCACTTCCGCACCGCCGTCAGCGCGGCGCAAGTCCCGCCACCTGCCCGAGCGCGCCGTCGCCAGCACCTTCACCTCGTCCGCCCGTGGCTGCAACTCCTGAGCCAGGTGCTCGAGCGATACCACACCTTGCGAACTGTCGTTGCTGAACGCCTTCGATGGGCCAATCACTTGCTGCTTCGTATTGATCATGCCCGCATCACCCAAATACAGCACGCCGTTTGTCAGGTATGCTCCGCTTCCCGGCGTGTGCGCCCCGGCACTAGAAATGCGCGTCACTTCCAGATTCCACCAGCCGTGACCTTCTCTCCGTCCTCCAGAGGATGCGTCACCTGGAAAGGATGCGGATTGAACCGGCCGCTCAGCGCGCGAAAATACGCTCTCGTAAGCCTCCTTGCCTCGGCCACGGGAACCTCACGCGACATGGCATAGACCATGCGCCTTGGGGAAAAAGCGCGATGGCCGCATCGTGATCCGGATGCGCATGGGTAATGAATCGCCGTCACAGTTGTCAGGCCCGGTGTTTCTCTTCGCGCAGCGCAGCCAGAATAGCCGCCCCCGCCGTGTCATTCCCCGCGTCAATCAGCGCCAACTTTCCGTCTCCGCATCCAGCATGAAGACCGTGGAAAATCCATCGTAAACAGGCTCCGCCCCGGTCCCCAGAGAAGCCCCACCGTCTGCCCCTGCAATCCGCCAAACAAGTACCAGAACAGCCCGGCCAGCACCGCCACAAGTATCGCCACAGACAACGCCGCGAATCTTAAGAAATCGTTTCATATCAAGCCTCCTACGCTGGGACCGCCAATCTCCGATTGCCGCCGGACAACGTGAATCCCCGGGGCGCCCTGCCGCCTGCGCCACCGCGCACGGGAGCATCGGCTGCCATGGTAGTTGCGGGGCGACTGTAGAATACGTCTCTTCCTGTCATTACTGCTGGCGCAATCCCCTTCTTCCGGAGCACTTCAGGTTAGCGAGGAATTCGGAGAACAAACAACAAACAGCCTGGTTTGAAGCCGAGAGCGGGCGGCGCGGAATGCCCTGTCGCCGCCCGCTGCAACGCACCTCTATCCCTGAGCGATCCTGACGCACACCAAACAAGAATACGCAGCCCCAGCTTGGGCCCTGCAATTGTCAATTCACGCACTGCAAATCTTGCGCCCTGCAACCCCTTCTGCAACACACTTATCGAAACACCCGGGGATGCCACACGCGTAGATATCGTCACCTTCTCCGCCACTGCAACCGAAATCACCGCGAACTGCGGCTGGCGGGCATTTGTACCAGGCCCTCTCCTTTCTCTTAGAAGCAGACTCACCGGGTCCACATCCGGCAGCACCGCGCGCTCGGGAATCCCCGACCACGCAGAATCCCAGGCAGCCTTCGAGCACGCCGTGCAACGCCGATCGCCGCGGCGACTTCAGCAGAAATTGAAACGGTACTCGCGCTTCAGCCGCGACAGCGCGCCGCCGCCGGACCCAGCACCGCGCACTCCGCGCGATTCCGTCGGCTCGAAATATGTTCTCCAGTTCGCCGCGACCAGCGAATGGCCTGTTGCAGATCCGTGCTGCGCACCTAGCAACGTGGCCAGCGCCGACAAACGGCGGGTAGTGCATCATCCGGCGAAAATGCAGCTCCTTCTCGAAAAACGAGGCGTAGTCCTGTCGCGCCGCAAGTTCGATGGCGTAGTGCTCCGGATAATGCGTCTCCACCAGCACTTCGTCCGGCAGCGCCGCCGCGCCCGGCCCGGCCCGCCACCTGCGTCAACAACTGAAACGTTCGCTCCGCCGCGCGGAAATCGGGAAAACCCAGCTGCGCGTCGGCGGACACCACGCCCACCAGCGGTCACCCGCTGGAAATCGTGGCCCTTGGCCACCATCTGCGTGCCCACCAGAATGTCCACGCGTCCGCGCGGCGAAAGTCGCCCAGCACCTGCTCGAATAGCGCGCTTGGTGCGCGCCGTATCGCAGTCCAGACGCGCGATGCGTGCTCGGGAAAACAGCGCGCGCAATCGCTCTTCGAGCTGCTCCGATCCCGCGCCGACGTAGTAGAAGTATTCACGAATCGAGCATTTGGGGCACTGTTTCGGCACGGTGCGCGAGAATCCGCAGTAGTGGCACACCAGCCGCTCGGTCTTGCGGTGATAGGTAAGCGAGATGCTGCAGTTCTCACAATTGATCGACGCGCCGCAGCTCCGGCACAGCGCGAACCACGAGTATCCTCGCCGGTTGACCAGCACCAGCGCCTGCGTCCCGCCGGCCAGCGCGTTCCGCCAGTCGCCGCGCGCAGCTGCTTCCGGACACCGGCGCCTGGCGTGTGCGTCGTGCGAAACTCCTCGCGCAGGTCCACGATCTTCACCTGCGCCAGCGGACGATTCTCCACGCGCGCAGACGCCAGCGTACAGCAGTTGCTATTTTCCCTGCCGCGCGTGATGAAATGCTTTCCATCGATGGCGTCGCCGAACCCAGCAGCGCGACCGCGCCTTCCAGCTTCGCCCGCATCACGGCCACGTCGCGCCCGTTGTAACGCGGCGCTTCTTCCTGCTTGTAGCTTCCGTCCTGCTCCTCATCCACGATGATCAACCCGACGATTTTTCGAGCGGCGCGAACACCGCCGAACGCGTGCCCACCACCACGCGCGCCTCGCCTCGCCGCACGCGCCACCACTCTCGCGCACGCGTCCGGCTCGCCCAGCGCCGCTGTGCAGCACGGCCACGCGCTATCGCCCGAACCAGGCGCGGCACAGCCGACCCATCCACAGCGCTCAGCGCAATCTCCGGCACCAGCACGATGCGCCGGTGCGCCCCGCGTTCGAGCGTCGCCTCCACCGCGCGCAAGTACACTTCCGTCTTCCGCCCTGCCGGTCGACGCCGTACATCAATCCGGCGGTGAAAACGCCCGCGTCCAACCAGTCGCAAATCTGCACACTGCCTGCCGCTGTTCGCCATTCAGAATGCTTCGACGGCGCGCTGAACTCCGCGTCAAACAGGCTGACGCCTCGGCTCCACGGGCTCGTCCCACACCTGCATATCGCCGCGCCGTCTAGGCGCTCCACCGCCGAGCGCGAAACACCGGCAATGCGCAGCAGCTCGGCGAGCGCCATCGGCCCGCGCTCGTCGAGCGCGCGCTGCACCGATCCTCCGCAGCACGCCGGCGCGCAGAACCATCCGGCGCCAAGCTCTGCGGCGTTGCGCCGACTCCTCGCGCTTCCAGGCCACTACCTTTTTGCAGCCGCCGATTGCGCCGCCGCGCCACTTCGGCAGCCGCCAACTCTCCGCGCCGCAGCAAACGCACCGCCGCCGCTTCTCCGCCCGCGATCTTCCGAATCCTCTGCGCGCCGACCGGCTTCTCGTCTGCTTCACACAGGTCGAGCAACGTCAGCTCGGCAGCTTGCGCCACGCTGAGTTCGTCCAGCGACTCGCAGCACGCCCCCTGCCGATGCGCCCGGTCTCAGTAATCTTCCACTGGCGCGCTGACGTGCACTATCCACCGCCGGCAGCAGCATCACCCGAAATGTTTCTCCGGTCGGCGCTAGGTAATAGTTCGCCACCCAGCGCCCCAGCTCCACCAGATGCGAGGCAACGCCGGCAGCGGGTCGAGCACTTCGCTGATATTTTTCAGGGTGAAGTTCTCGAACGGCGGGCACTTCGCTCCAGGATGCACGCCGACGACGGCGCGAGTGCGAAATGGCACCACCACGCGCGCCCCGGAACGACAGTTCATCCAGCCGCTCCGGCACGGCGTAGAAAACGCTGTGCGCATCGGGCCCGGCGAGGGCCACTTCGCATTGGCCAGTCATCGCGGCGCATGATTCTACGCAGCACCCCGCGTGGTGGGAGGACTATGGAGGAGGAAGTTCAGGCGCGCGAGCGGGGGCGCCGCGGACGGGCGGCTTCGGGCCCGAGATGCGCCATCACCTTTTCAGGTCGGTCCCAGACGTCGGGCTTGGCGTTGCGGGTTGGCGCAGCGAGATGCGGCGGGATGGTAGGTGGCCGTCGGGCGGGGGCCGCGGAAATCGAACCACTCGCCGCGGAAGCGCGAGATGTGCAACTTTGTTGGTGTTCAGGCGCGTCTGCGCGGCCACGCTTCCCAGGCAGACGACGGCCTTGGGCTGGATGGCGCCGATCTGGCGCAGCGGGAACGGGATGCAGGTCGAGACTTCGTCCTTCTCCGGCACGCGGTTTTCGGGCGGGCGGCACTTCACCACGTTGGCGATGTACACCTCTTTTGCGGGACAGGCCCATGGCCTCGATCATCTTGCGTGAGCAGTTTGCCCGGCCCGGCCGACAAACGGAAGCTCCCCTGCAAGTCTTCGTCGTGGCCCCGGCCTTCGCCCACGAACATCAGCTCAGCATGAGGATTGCCCGCGCCGAAAACTATTTTGTTGCGATGGCGGGTGAAGCTTGCAGCGGGTGCACTCGCCGAGATCGCTCGAGATCGCTCCAGAGTGTCGCCGGCCACACGCTCGGCAGCCTCAAACAGCGACGGCGCATGCGCCATCCCTTCCGCACATCCGATCCCGCTGGCAACGCCGGCCACCCGCCGCGCCGCAGCCAGCGGCAACACCGGCAGAGCTTGCTTCTTCCCTTGCTTCAAAGTGCTTCTCCGGCGGTGTCATGCTGCATCGGGCGCTTCGCGCAACATCTGGGCTGCGCGAAGCGCCGCGCCTTGCACCGGCACGCGGTCACGGTAAAAGGAGATGAAATCAACGGAACCTTTTGGATTGCGGCGACATATCGGCGCCCTGCAAGGCATTTTTGCATCAATAGCGGTGTTCGCTACCGTCAGCCGCCCATGAAACGAAATTTCTTTTGGCTCGGTGCGTTCCTGACGATTGTGCTCTCCATGTTTGCAGAGCAGCCGTCTCCCATCGACACGCGAGGGAAATTTTGATGTGATCATCCGCAACGGGACAGTTTACGACGGCACCGGCGCCGAGCCGCGACAGGCCGATGTCGCGATTCGGGGTGATCGAATCGCTGGCGTCGGCGATTTCAAATCAGCGAAAGCGAATACGGTCATCGATGCGAACGGGCTCGCTGTCGCGCCGGGGTTCATCAACATGCTTTCGTGGTCAACGGAGTCGCTGATTCGAGGATGGCCGTTCGCAAAGCGAAATCCGGCAGGGCGTCACGACCGAGATCATGGGCGAAGGCGAATCGATGGGGCCGGTGAACGATCGCGTGCGCGAGCACAATGCTGCGCGAGCAGAACGACATCAAATACGAGATCAAGTGGAACACGCTGGCGGAATATCTGCGTTATCTCGAAACGCGCGGCGTGTCGTGCAACGTCGGCGTCGTTCATCGGCGCGACGACGATTCGCGAATACGTGATCGGCTTCGAAGATAAACAGCCGACGCCGGAGCAGCTCGACGAAATGCGCGAGCTCGTTCGCAAGGAAATGGAAGCGGGCGCGCTCGGCATCGGCACTTCGCTGATTTATCCGCCGGCGTTTTATGCGAAGACCGAAGAGCTGATCGAGCTGTGCAAGGTCGCCGCCAAATATCAGGGCAAATACATCTCGCACATGCGCAGCGAAGGAAATCAGCTGTTCGAAGCGCTCGATGAGCTGATGCGGATCAGCGCGCGAAGCGAACATTCCGGCGGAGGTTTATCACATCAAAGCGGCCGGCAGAACGAACTGGCCGAAAGCTGGACGAACTGCTGGCGCGGATCGAAGCGCGCGCAAAAGGAAGGACTGAAGATCACGCGCCGACATGTACACCTACACCGCGGCCGGCACCGGGCTCGACGCCTGTCTGCCGCCGTGGACGGAAGACGGCGGTTATCCGGCGTTGTTCAAACGGCTGCGCGACCCGGCGACGCGCGAGAAAATTGCGAAGCGAAGTGAAGACGCCGAGCGACGAATGGGAAAACCTTTATCTCGCGGCCGGTTCGCCGGACAAAATTCTGCTGGTCGGTTTCAAATCGGAAAAGCTGAAGCCGCTGACCGGCAAGATCGCTCGCCGAAGTAGCGAAGATGCGCGGCAAAGATCCGATCGACACGATCATGGATTTGATCGCGGAAGACGAATCGCGGATCGACACCGATCTATTTCCTGATGTCGGAAGAGAACGTGAGAAGGAACTGCGCGAAGCCGTGGATTTCGTTCGGCTCGGATGAAGCGTCGCAGGCGCCGGAAGGCGTGTTCACTGAAATCGAATCCGCATCCGCGCGCCTACGGAAATTTCGCGCGCGTCCTCGGCAAGTATGTGCGCGACGAAAAGGTGCTTTCGCTGAGCGAAGCGATTCGGCGATTGAGCGGCTTGCCGGCGACAAATCTCGGGCTCGATCATCGCGGATTTCTCAAGGAAGGAATGTTCGCCGACGTGGTGGTGTTCGATCCGGCGACGATCGCAGATCGCGCCACCTTTGAAAAACCGCATCAATACGCGACCGGTGTGAAACACGTGTTCGTGAACGGCGTGCAGGTCATCAAAGACGGCGAGCACACCGGAGCGAAACCGGGTCGGGCGTTGTGGGGGCCGGGAAAGCGTAAAGATAGTGGCAAAGGCCGTAGCAGCAGCGCGGCATGTGAATGCTCAGGTTTGATCCGCTGAGGACAGCGGACGCTACAGCAGTCGCGTGTCACGTGTTCGTTGAAACTATGCGGCGGAGAGTCGAAGCTTAGTTTCCAATGGATCCGATCAAGAGCATCAAATTACGCTGGCTTCAGGGTGCGTTGCACGACATCAGCTACGAACTGTCGCGCTCGCAATTTTCCAGGTTTGCGCCGCAGGCGTGGCAACCGGCGATCAACGCGTATCGATGCGACACGTGCATTCGAATCTGTGTTGATCTCGCGGGAGTCGATCGTTCGCTGATCGATCTGACCGTCGAGCCGCGGCGCCTGGTGATTCGCGGCACGCGCGAGCTGCCGGAGCCGACCGGCGACGAGGGATGCGCCCAGCAATTACTCGCGATGGAGATCGATTACGGGCCGTTTGAACGCGAGATTACTTTCCCCGTTGACGTGGAGATCGACGAGGCGCACGCCGAGCAGCGTAACGGATTACTCTGGATTTCGCTGCCAGTAAGAAAAGAATCATGAGCACAGAAAACTTGGACGCGTTGCAACCGGGCATGGATTCCAAGCCAACAGGCCAGGGTACCATCGCGCTCGGCATGGACGAAAGCCGCACGCCGCGAATTCCGGAAGAGCTGTCGATTCTGCCAGTGCGCGGTTTTGTCGTTTTTCCGGGCACGGTTATCCCACTGAACGTTCAGCGGGCGGCATCGCTCAAACTGCTCGATGACACTTTGCCGCGCACGAAGGTGATCGGGTTACTGACGCAGCGTGATGAGACGAAAGAAGACCCGTCGCCGCAAGATCTGTACTCGGTCGGCACGGCTGCGCTCGTGCTCAAACTTGTTCGACAATCAGAGGACAACGTGCTCGTGATTGTGCAGGGACTGCGCCGTTTTTCGCTGCGCAAAATCATCGCGACCGATCCGTTTCTGCGCGCCGAAGTCGATCTGCCGCAATCGATCCTGCCGCCGCCGAGCAAGGAATGGGAAGCCACGTTCCGGAATTTGCGTGATTCGGCTGCGCGCTTGTTCGAGCTGACGCCGGACGCGCCGGAACAGGCGCGCATGATGATCATGAACATCGAGAATCCCGAGCAGCTCGCCGATTTTCTGGCGCCGAACCTCAATATAGATTTCGCGCAAAAGCAGGCGTTGCTCGACGAACTCGACGTCGAGAAACGGGTGCGTGCCGTGCAGCAACACATTTCGGCGCAGCTTGAGATCGCCCAGATCCAACAGCGACTGCAAAAAGATGTCGCGTCGCAATTTTCCGACGCACAGCGGCGCGCGTATCTGCGTTCGCAGCTCAAAGCGATCCAGCATGAGCTCGGTGAGACGGAGGGCGGCAGCGAGGAACAAGCGGAACAGCTGCGCACGCGCCTGCAGGAAGCGAATCCGCCGGAAGAAGTGATGAAACAGGCCGAGCGCGAATTGAAGCGGCTGGATTTCATTCCGCCGGCAAGTCCCGAGTTTTCAGTGATCGTGAGTTACATCGAGATCGATTGCCGATCTGCCGTGGAATCAAGTTGAGCGAGGACAATCTCGATCTCGATCAGGCGCAGCAAGTCCTTGATCGCGATCACTACGATCTGGAAAAAGTTAAGAAGCGACTGATCGAATATCTCGCGGTGCGAAAACTCAATCCGCAAGGACACGGCGCGATCCTCTGTTTTCTCGGGCCGCCCGGCGTAGGCAAAACCAGTCTGGGTCAATCGATCGCCGACGCGCTGGGCCGCAAGTTTGTGCGGATCAGTCTCGGCGGAATGCGCGATGAAGCGGAGATTCGCGGTCATCGCCGCACCTACATCGGCTCGATGCCGGGACGCATCATTCAAGAGCTGCGCCGCTGCGGCACGCGCAATCCTGTGTTTATGCTCGACGAGATCGACAAAATCGGTGCGGATTTTCGCGGCGATCCTGCGAGCGCGTTGCTCGAAGTGCTCGATCCGCGACAGAACAACGCGTTTGTCGATCGTTACCTCGATGTGCCGTTTGATCTGTCGCAGATCATTTTCATCGGCACGGCAAACTACATCGAGGGCATACCGGAACCGTTGCGCGACCGGATCGAAGTGATCTCACTTCCCGGTTACACCGAGCGCGAGAAACTCGAGATCGCGAAGCGATATCTTGTCCCGCGACAACTGGAGGAGAACGGACTCAAACCCGAGCAATGTGAATTGCAGGAGGACGCGCTTCGCCGCATCATCAGCGATTACACGCATGAAGCCGGCGTTCGTGAGCTCGAGCGTCAGATCGGAGCTGTGTGTCGCGGCATTGCGGCGCAGGTCGCGCGCGGCAAAATCGATCACGCAACGGTCACGCCGCAGATGGTGGCGGAAATGCTCGGCCCGGCCAAATACGTTCGCGAAACAAAGCTCAAGACCAGTAAACCCGGCGTGGTCACCGGATTGGCTTACACGCCGAGCGGCGGCGAAATATTGCACATCGAAGCGACGCGTTATCCGGGCAAAGGGAATATCACGCTTACCGGGCAGATCGGGAACGTGATGAAAGAATCTGTGCAGGCCGCGCTCAGTCTCCTTCGCAGCCGGGACGGTCAACTGGGCGTCAAGGCCGAAGATTTTCGAAAGATGGACATCCACGTGCACGTGCCCGCCGGCGCGGTGCCAAAAGACGGGCCGTCAGCCGGCATCGCGATGTTTACTGCGCTCGCTTCGCTTTTCACCAACAGACCGGTTCGTTCCGATGTCGCGATGACGGGCGAGATTACTTTGCGCGGTCTCGTTCTGCCGATCGGCGGATTGAAAGAAAAAAGTCTGGCTGCGATGCGCGCCGGAATTTCCACTGTCATCATTCCCAAGCTCAACGAAAAAGATCTCGTCGACGTTCCCGAGGAAGCGAAACAGAAACTCAAATTCGTCCCGGTCGAAAACGTCGATGAAGTTTTGGCCGTAGCGCTGGAGAAAACGGGGCGACACCCAAGTCACAAAAGAAACCGGTCTGAGTGCCGAGCCGATGGATGCTCTAGCGAGAATCGGCGCAGACTCGATGACAAATAGCTTCCCAGCATCAGCAATGCTGCATTGCTTGCCGCTCCAGCAATTTGCCGGTCGTTGGCTACTACTTCTTCTGCCGCGCCCAGACCTGGAGGATGTAGCCACTCCCAGGGGCGGAACCCAAAGCGGTGGGACGTGGCCTTGGCCGGGGCGAAGCACAGCCTTTGTAACCGCCCTCGTCCAGCTGCGTAGATGCCGAGCATGACTTCTTTCTCGGTCGGAGATGGCGTCCATCTCCTTGGGCGTTTTCGTTTCGTCGAGCTTGATCGTAATCCCTGCCTTGCTCGTGGCGCACTCCGCCGACCCGGGGAAGCGGAAGGTGTCACCCTTAAAGACGATCGTCGTCTGCTTCACCTTGTCTTCGGGCAAGGTCTTTCCGTCTTGCATCGCCAGTGACGAGATACCAAGTGCCCTGAAACCCGTCCAAGTCCGTCTCTGGTGCCGCTCGCCGGCGCTCGGACGTTGTATGCCCTGATCAACAGGCCGACGGCTGCAATCGTGAGCAATCGCGCGTTTCATCACGTCCAAAGAGTGGACTCCTGCGCGGTCGAAGCAAGCGGCTCCGGAGCTACTCCATTCCCAATAGTCGGAGTGTGTATTGCCCTCTGCGTCTACTGCGCACTCGAATAGCACTGCCACCTTGTTAAGACGTGACCATTGTTGGCGGCATGGTTTGGAAATAAAGGGCGCCGCGATAAGTCGCGGTCCCATCTTTTTTCATTGTGCCAACGCCATGGCCGGTCCAAGTGGCCGTCTTGCCGTCCTTCGTTATCATGATGCCTTGACCTTCGCCGTATTGCGTCCCGTCCGGACGGAAAATGGTCATGCATGTGCCTGTGTCTTTTATGTTTGTGCCCAGCACTGATCCGGTTGCCTGAAAAGATGTTTCCATCTTTGGGTCTCCGCCCAGATTCGGCAATACGCGCCGCATAGTAACCTTGCCTGATATCTCACCAATCTTCTCGCCTAGCATAAATCTCCTTCTGTTGAGTTTCTTGTGAGTTACTGGATTCGACGCGGAAATCCTAGCGAAAAGATTTCGAGTGTCTGTGCAACGAACTCGAAACAGAAAAAGTTCGCGATCGCGAGGGCGGTGCGCTTCGCCAGAGGTTCGTGTCAGGGCGCGACGAGCAAGCTCCATCCAGCCGGTAAATAGTCGGACCGTAATGCAGCATTGACCACGATATTGTTGGTGAGTACCAAATCGCCGTTTGTGCGTGCTGGCGGGGTTGTAGAGCACGTAGTCGGGATTGCCGTCTGCCATCGAAGATCGGCTGTCAGCCACTAACGGCCACGTAGAGGAATGGTCGGTCCGAATGCAGCTCCAATTACTGTCGGTCCTGACAAGTAGCCAGATTACCGTTTGGCCAGTGCCCGAATTAAACAACGCATAATCCGGATGACCATCGCTATCGAAATCCGCGACGTCCATCAGAGTTCCAGCCAGGTGGAAGAGTCGGGCCGACGGCAGCGCCGACGACCACAGTGTTGTTCAGATAGAACTATCACGGTTTGACCCGTGCTGGCGTTGTAAAGCACATAGTCCGGGTAAGCGTCGCCGTTAAAGTCTTTCGCCGTCACAAGCTCCCAGCCAAGAGGCACGGTCGGACCATATGCGGCGTTAATCACCGTCAGGCCTGACAAATACGCGATCACTGTTTGTCCGGTTGCGGGATTGAACAACGCATAATCGGTATGTCCGTCGCCATTAAAATCAGCCGCACCTGCTAAACGCCATCCAGCGGGAAGAGTCGGACCGAAGCGCGGCGCCAATGACAACGGTGTTGTTGATGTACGCTACGACGGTTTCGTGCGTGGTGGTGTTTTGAATCACAAAGTCCGGAGAGCTATCTCCATTAAAGTCGGCCACCACAGCCCTCGCGGCTGGCGTGGGCGACGGCGTAGGCGGCGGGATGCGGACATAATAGATGTCTTCTTCGCCGTTGAATGTGGCTGCATACGCGACGTTGGCGCCGGCGTCGTCCGAAACGACTGTGATGTAATCGCCGATCTTAGACTGATTCGGATAACCGATGAACGGGTTAAACGGATTGCTGACCGCGACATTTGGCGACCAGGTGTTTCCGCCATCGATGCTGTAAGAATAAAAGAGCTGCGAAGTCGATGTTGTTCGGAGAGTTACGCGTATCGTACCAGACGACATCGATTCGACCGCTCGGCGCGACCGAGAGCGTGCCGAACCAGTGCCATTTCGCGTGGTTAACTGGATCGTCATTGATCCGGCGCGGCGCGCTGAACGTAATGCCGCCATTGGTGCTGCGCACGAACATCACGTCGCTGCCATTAGTAAAACCGGATGGCTGAACACTCGCGAGCATATAGACATTGTCGTTCGTGCTCGTGCCCGAGCGATCGACGGCGAGAAAAACCTGTCCCACTAATCCTTCCGGATTGATCGGCTCGGCTGAAAACGATGTCGCCGCCAAGGTTCACGGCCGTGCTTCGGTCAAACGTCGGAACTACACCGCCGTTCTTTGCGTTTATGGAGCGAACGCACCAAATCCGACCAGTGGTCAAATTCACGCCACCAATAAAAAGGTTGCCCGCCGAATCGACGTCCAATGTGCCCCACGCAGGGGAATTCGGAATGTTGATCGGATCCATCCAAGTCAATCCGCCGTCGGTTGATCGAGTGAATTGTCTGCCGCCGTAGTTGTTTCCATCCGTGCTCCAGCATTGATATTGGAAGCCGTGGCCGGAACTGTTGGTGTTATCGATCGTGAACCACTGTTTATCACCGCCATCCGCCGGTCCGACACGCGTCCATGATTGACCGCCGGTAATTGATCGCCACAAGTCATCGAAGAAGTTCTGCACAAGACTGAGATAAAAAAACGGCCGGCAGTGTCGGAGTTCAGAACGGGATCGCTGCGGAAGACATTGTTTTCCAGAACGCCGGGAGCAATCCATCTCGTGCCGCCGTTTGTCGTGTATGCAAAACCTGCCTCCCGGAAATTCGACGCAACGCTGTTGAACTGTCGCCAGCCGATGCTCATCCTGTTTGGATTGTGACGATCGACGCAAATGGACGGCTCATTCGCAGCGTCGCCAACCCTGTTATTACCGTTTGCGTCGACGTTAACTTGATAACTTGTGTACGGACCGAGACGTGAGACTAACGCCGGCGAGATCCCTAGTATCGGCGCCGCGACCGCTGGCGGATTATCGTATTTTTCGAGCGGCTCGGTGGGAAGCGGCTTCCGCGCAACTGTTTGACTAAAAGCTGCTGAAACGAGCAGCAGAGAAACAGCGGTAGACAACCCCAGTCGCAACATCCCATGCAATTATAGGCCGGAACTGTCCCTCGCGCACGTTGCAAAAGGTGACCGGCGGCTCGCTCCCTCTCTCCCTACGAGACCGCCGGCCAATCAACCGAAAAGATTATTGCAGCTTCTGACCGGTCTGCGTGACCGGAATGACGCCGGTTAACCTGCGTTATCGTGGTCTTGCTCGTACGCCCGGATTGCGCGCCGCGTTTGCGGCCCCAGGACTCCGTCGACGGATCCATGGTAATAGCCAGCCCGTGACAGCCGCCGTTGCAACTCGGAGACTCTGGATCGGCTGGTGTCGCCGTATCCGACTGCCGTTGCTGTATCCCGTAGCCATTACCATACTGGTTACCGCCGTAAGCGGTAGTCGTACCGTAGCCGTAGCCGCCACCACCGTAGCCGTAGCTGTAGGCGCCACCATAGCCATAAGGATAATAGCCGGAGTATGGGTAGCCGTAGTCCCAGCCCCAACCACCAGCCCCAGCCCCACCACCACGGAAAGCCGAAGCCGCCGATGAAGATCACATCATTGCCGTTATGATTATGCCCATGATGCCCATTATGCCAGTTACTGCCGTGCCAATTATTGCCATGCCGGTTATTGCCATTCCAATTATTGCGACCGCTCCAATTACCGCCATTCCGGTTGGCGCCGTTCCAATTGCCGGCAACGGTTAAAATTGCCAGAACGGTTAAATTAGCACCGCTCCAACGCGCGCCGCCCAGGGCCCATTCCGCCACGAGAGAAGCCGCCGCGTGACATTCCGCCGCCGCCAACGCGGCCGCCACCGCCGCCTCGCCACCACCGCCGCCACCGCCGCCACCGCCGCCACCGCGCCCAGCCTCAGTGGTCAATGGCGCAGCAAGCGTTAAAACAAGAAGACAAATTCCAGAAACGAAGAGCTTTGAATTAATCATAACAGAGTAAGGGTTCTATCCGATTAGACACCGAGGATCGCCGAAAGTCGCAATATTTTTTGCGAGATGAGAAAAACAGCGCTCTGCCGGGTGCGTTTGCTGAATTGTGGAAAAGAAACGACCGGCGGCTCGCTCCTCTGCGGTGCGACGCCGCCGGTCGAATACCTGATTATTTGTTCCGACTAAGCTAGCCCCAAACTGTCGAGCAGCGGTCGGCTAATCGTCCCGTCCACGGCCAAGCCATTTCTGCTTTCAAAAGCCGCGATGGCGCCGCGGGTCTGCGGTCCAATAACTCCATCGACTACGCCGTGGTAGTAACCGAGTTGGCCGAGACGCCGCTGCACAGCTGCAACCATTGATGCGTTATAGCCGTACGTTGGCGTGTAGTACGAGTAGTAGTTGTTGTAACCACTGTACGGATAACCGCCCCCATAATACGAGTACGGGTAATATCCCAGGACGTGCCGTAACCCCAGTTCGAGTACGGCGAGCCCGAATAGTAGCTGTAGGATGGGTAAGCGGATCCGCCGTAGTAATAGCCGGTGCCGCCCCATAATAGTTGCCGTAATAGCGCGTGCCGCCGTAGTAACGCGTCCCGCTGTATTGCCGGGCCGCGTAAGAGCGGGTGCCAGTGTAACGGGTTCCGCCGTAGTAGCGGGTGCCGCCCGTGCGAGGGCTAATGTTTTGATTATGGCGATCGTTGCGCATCACCTGCGTGGTGTGCGGAGCTACTCTTGTCGCCTTGGACTGCGACATGCCTGCGGATTTCTTTGCCGGTTTGCCAAATGAAGGCGAAGCAATCAACGCGCCTGCAGCCAGGCAGCTTATGAAAAGTAAACGTTTGGTTTTCATCAATATTTCCTCCTGTTTTTGATTCCCTCGTAAGCAGCTGCCCCAAAGCATTCTGAGTCGCCGCGATGGGCATGCCCGGAATTGAACCTTGGGGACTGCCGCGACTTACCTCTGTTTCGTGATTGCACCATGTCGCGGATGCGTCGTGAACATACAATTGCTGCTGGTCAGCCGCCCGCCGTCGCAAGTATCATCGTCGGACAAAATGATGAAATGCGTCATGGCTGTTCTGTGTTCTGCAGTGACGTGGCAAGCGGCTTACGCGGCACAACCCGAACACAGTACGAGTCCGTCGCGGCAATTCGTGATTTACGGGGCGGACGCGAAGGTGCGCGGCGCGATATCTGGCCTGGCTGAACAGACCAAAGCTAATCTTCTCGGGCTGTTGCGGCAGCGCGACGACTGGAAGACGCCTGTCGTGGTCAACTTACAATCGCAACAGTCAAATCTTCCCGAACTTCCGCCGGCTGATCTGCGATTCAGTCAGACCGGTTTCGGCATCAAGCTGCAACTCGACCTGACTATTTCCAAAAACGTCGACGTTTCACTGGTCGAACGGGAACTGCTCCGCGCGATTTTGCTCGAAATGGTTTATCGCAATCAACCGCACATCACTGCGGGCGCGGTGCTGGTTGAGCCGCCCGATTGGTTGATTGACGGCGCACTCGCTCTTGCGCCGGGGCGTGAGCGTGGTCCGTTGATCGAGGCACTCGGCAACACGGAGAAGCCTCTGCCGTTGGAGAAATTTCTTCGCCAACGTCCCGGGCTTCTTGATTCTATGGGCCGCACGCTTTACCGCGCATATGCTTTTGCGCTAGTGCAAATGCTCCTGGACGCGAAAAACGGCGGAGCGCAGTTGGCGAAATACATCGATCATCTATACGACTCTTCAAATGATCCGCTCGCGGATCTGAAGTCGCAATTTCCGTTACTCGCGGATGACGCCGAGAGAACGTGGCAGCTGGCGTTGAATCGCTTGAAAAGCCTGCAGACATTTCGGTTACTCACGTTCGCGGAAAGCGAGCAGCGTCTTGATGAATTGTTGAGCGTAAAAATTTCGGAACCCAAGAAGCCGGTGAAGCTGGTGCGCTTGGACGAACTGACGCAACACAAACTTTCCGCCAGCGAGAAGATGGCGCTCGATCAATTGAAACGCGATTTGCTGTTCCTTGTTCCCCAGACCAATCCGGTGCTGCGCCCGATTGGCCGTGAATACCAGGAGATCGTTGCGCTGCTTGCCCGCGGGAAACGCCGTGGAGTACCGAAGCGTCTGGCGCGTCTGGAACTCACTCGACAGCAGCTCGCCGCGCGCATGACCGAGATCGACGACTATCTGAATTGGTTCGAAGCGACACAAATGAACAGCGGCAGCGGCAATTTCACCGGTTACCTCAAAGCTCGTGGATCAATCGCAAGTCCCGGCTCCACGGCGGCACGACCCGCTCTCAGTTTACGTCGATGCATTGGAGGATCAGTTTGGAGACTGAGAGCAAAAACCGAATAGGAGAACGCTGACGTTTTTCAGGGAACTTCGGTTCGCCAAAACTAGCAGCTTCTTGTTCGAGATTGACGTGTTTGCCTGCTTTTTAGTAAGACTCGTGTCTACCATGAGTTCACGCGCACAATGAAAACACGAATCGCAGTTCTTGTCTCCGCGGCGGTGGTTTCTTCGATGTTGGCTGGAACACTGATGGCTTTGTTTCGGCCTGGGCCTGAAGCGGATGTTTCTCAAAAAGATTTAACGTTTGCGGAGCGCGTCGCTTACCAGCGAGCGATCGAAGAAGTTTACTGGCGCCATCGGATCTGGCCGGAGGAGCGTCCTGATCCGAAGCCGCCGCTCGATTCGGTCATGTCTCAGGCGCAGCTCGAAAAGAAAGTCGCCGAGTATCTGCGTGACTCAGAGGTGCTGCAACGTTCCTGGCATGGGCCAATTACCGCCGAGCAGTTACAGGCTGAAATGGATCGCATGGCTTCGCACACCAAAGACCCCGATGTCTTGCGCGAAATCTTCCAAGCACTCGGGAACAATGCCTTTGTGATCGCGGAGTGCCTCGGCAAGGCCAGTATTGGCTGAGGATTTGCTAAGAAAAATCCACGACGATTATCAAGAACCGTTGGACTCCCGGCGAGGGAGCGCGGAAAACCAGAAAAGGAAGCCAGTCGCAGCGGTGAGTGGTAGCTATACCCTTCCCATCATATCGACCGGCCCAAACGGATGCGTTGAGGATACGTGGACAGCCACCAGCACCACCAACGCGCCCAGCTGCCCGAGCCGGTCACACGGCAGTGTGGACTGGCAGTGAAATGATCGTCTGGGGTGGAGGTGCTAGCGGCCCTACCTATCTGAACACCGGCGGGAGATACAATCCCAGCACCGACAGTTGGACAGCCACCAGCACCACCAACGCGCCCGATGCCCGAGTCAGGTCACACGGCAGTGTGGACTGGCAGTGAAATGATCGTCTGGGGCGGAGTATGACTGGCTAGCCGCTTTCGAACACCGGCGGTAGATACAATCCCAGCACGGACAGTTGGACAGCCACCAGCACCACCAACGCGCCCGCTGCCCGAGCACGATCATACGGCAGTCTGGACCGGCAGTGAAATGATCGTCTGGGGAGGATTTGCCGGTACCGATTTGAACACCGGCGGGAGATACAATCCAACCACGGATAGTTGGACAGCGACCAGCATCACCAACGCGCCCTCCGGCCGAGACGTTTCACACGGCAATCTGGACCGGCGAGTGAAATGATCGTCTGGGGCGGATGATCGGTGGCATGCCATATGAACACCGGCGGCAGATACAATCCCGGCACCGACAGTTGGACGGCCACCAGCACCACCAACGCGCCCGACGGCCGAGGCTTCACACGGCGGTCTGGACCGGCAGTGAGATGATCGTCTGGGGCGGCAGTAGTGGTGATTCCGTTTTGAACACCGGCGGGAGATACAATCCCGGCACGGATAGTTGGACAGCCACCAGCACCACCAACGCGCCCTCTGCACGAGCCAGGCACACGGCGGTGTGGACCGGCAGTGAAATGATCGTCTGGGGCGGATTGATGACAACTTCAACATTTTCAACACCGGCGGGAGATACAATCCTGGCACGAATAGCTGGATAGCCACCAGCATCAGCAATGCGCCTAGGGCCCGATTCGTCTCACACGGCAGTTTGGACCGGCAGCGAAATGATCGTGTGGGGAGGAATCGTTGATCTGGTCAATAATACTCGTACCAACACAGGCGGAAGATACTGCGCGCAATCTGGCCCGACGCCGACGCCAACACCCACTGTAACTCCAACCGCAACGCCTACAGCGACAGCAACCGCAACACCTACCGCCGACAGCTAACTGCGACGCCGACAGCTACTGCCACAACAACACCGAGATCTACACCGGTTCCGCGATCCAGGCCTACCCCAGCACCGCGCCCGTAGCAGACGTCCTCATAAATAGGAAATCGGAGATTTGGTAGGGCGCGACCGCTGGGCGCGACGCATTGTCCAACGAACCAGACGGACGGCTCGGCGAGCCGTCCCTACCATTTGTGGGATGGGTGCGAAAGGTTTTTGGGTTCAGCGGAGACAGAATCTTTCTTTTCCTTACCTTCTGTTTGAATGATTTCGTTTGCCGATGAGGGTTGCCCTTCCAGCTTTGCCGATTATCTTTCGCTGCGCGTTTTGAAACGCGCGTTTTCTGTTTATGCAAAAATTGGATTCGCCGAGGCTCTCGAGTCGGTTGTGGGCAGCGACCCCCGCTATCAGCGGGACGGGTATATCTTTTTGCGCGACGCGCTCGACTTCACGACCAAGCAACAAAAGAAAATCAAGGGCGTCAGCGTGCGTCATGTGACCGGGCCGGAATTGCTCGATGGCGTCCGGCAGTACGCGCTCAAGGAATTCGGCCCGATGGTGATGACGGTGTTCGATAGCTGGGGCATCCGTTCCTGCGAAGACGTCGGGCACATGGTATTTAATCTGATCGGCGCCGGCGTTTTCGGGAAAACCGAGCAGGATTCGATCGAGGACTTTAAAAACGTTTACGATTTCGAGGAGGCGTTTGTGAAACCGTTCGCACCAGCGAAACCGGAAACTGTGAAACCGCCGGCGCAGTTGCCCGCGTCAAAGCCAGCCACGTCGAGCAAGTGAATGCTGGGGCGAAGCCCTCGTGTCGAAAAGTTGAACGCACGAATAAATGACGAAATCCGAACGACGAATGACGAATTAATGTCGAAGCTCGAATGACAAAAAGATCGACGCCGGCGTTCGGCTCTTTTCAGGCTTCGTCATTTACATTACCTTCGTCATTCGGCATTCGTGCTTCGTCATTCCAAATCTGAGTAATGTATCGCATCCCAGTAGCGAGTTTTCTCGCAGCGGCTCTATTATCTACCATGGTCAATTTGAAGGCTGCGCCACCTGAATCCGTCGGCCCTGATTTCGTTTCCGCCGAGCACGGCGCAAAAATGGATTTTGCCAAACGGGCTGACCGTCATCGTGCAGGAAGATCGCAGCGCGCCGGTGGCGAGCGTGCAGGCGTGGTGCGCCACTGGAAGCATCGATGAGGACCAGCATCTCGGCGCGGGGTTGTCCCACATTCTCGAGCACATGCTGTTCAAAGGAACGAAAACGCAGTCTGCGAATCAGATTGCGCAGAGCATCCAGGACGTCGGGGGTTACATCAACGCCTATACCTCTTTCGATCGGACGGTTTTTGGATCGACGTGCCGAAAGATGGCGTTGGCACCGCGCTGGAGGTGTTGAGCGACGCCATGATGAATTCCGCCCTGCCGCCGGACGAATACAAAAAGAGCAGGAAGTCATCCGGCGCGAGTTCGCCATGGGCATGGACGATCCCGATCGCATGGCGAGCCTGCTGCTTTTGGGACGGCGTATCAGCGGCATCCCTACCGGTTTCCAGTCATCGGGGAGCTGGAGATCTACAACCAGCTTACGCAGGAGCAGGTGATGCAGTATTACAAAACGCGTTACGTCCCGAACAATCTCACCTTCGTGGTTGTCGGCGATGTGGACGCGGAAAAAGTGCGGCAACAACTGGGCGACTTGTTCAAACCGTATCCCGAGAAATCGCTTAAGCCGGTTTTCATTCCGTCAGAACCGCCACAACTTGGCCGGCGAGAAGTCCACCGGGAATTTTCCACGGAGTTGACACATCTCGCGATGGCCTGGCACATCCCGGAAGTCACGAGTCCCGACGTTCCCGCCCTCGATTTGCTTTCGACTATCCTCGGGGATGGGCGCAGCTCGCGGCTTTATCGGCGCGTGCGCGAAGAAGCCGGTCTCGCATTTGGTATATCGGCGTTTTCTTACACGCCGGGCGATCCTGGCTTGTTTGGCATCGACGCCACTCTCGACCCGAAGAAGCGCGAAGCTGCCGAGCAATTGGCGTTGCAAATCATTGATGAAGTGAAACAGACCGGCGTGACCGCGGACGAATTAGAAAAGGCGAAGAAGATCACGCTTGGTCAGCATCTCGGTGCGCTGACCACGATGCGCGGTCAGGCTTCGGATACTGGTTCAAACTGGTTGCTCACGCGCGATCTGAATTTTAGTCGCGAATACCTGGATGCGGTCCAGAAAGTGACGCTCGACGACGTCAAACGCGTCGCCCGCACTTATCTGACCGAGAACAACCTGACGGTGGTCTCGTTAAATCCGAAAGGCTCCCTGAGCGGCAAAGCTGAGTCCGTGAAACCGGTTGCCGCGGGTGAGATTCAAAAATTCGAACTCTCAAACGGATTGCGATTGCTCGTGCGCGAAGATCATCGGTTGCCGCTCGTTGGGATGGGCGCCGTGTTTCGCGGTGGCTTGCTCGCTGAAAATCCAGAGGACAACGGCGTTACGCGATTGATGGCGAAAGTGCTGTTGAAGGGAACGAAGACGCGTACTGCCGAGCAAATTGCGAATGAGCTCGAATCCGTGGGCGGTTCCATTTCGAGTGACGCCGGCAACAATTCCTTCAGCGTGTCAGTCGATGTCATGAAGCCCGATGTGAAATTGGGCGTGGGCCTGCTCTCCGACGTGTTGCTCAACGCCACGTTCCCGGAGAAAGCGATCGCGCGCGAAAAGGAAATCCAGATCGCCTCGATCCAGCAGGAGGAAGAACAATTGACCAGCGTCGCGCGCAACATCATGCGACAGGCGCTTTTTCCGCAGCACCCATACGCTTTGCGTTCGAACGGCTCGGTCGAAGCTGTGCAGCACCTGACGCAAAAAGATTTGGTCGATTTTCGCGATCGTTACGTAGTCGCGAAGAACGGTGTGATCTATGTTTTTGGCGACGTTAAAGCAGCCGAGGTAAAGCAACTCATCGAAGCAAACACTCGGAAAGATGCAACCCGGCGCGCTTGCTCTGACAGACGCAAAGCCGTCCATGCCGCTGAGCAAATCGGAGACGGTCGAGAGCCGCAAGGACAAGGCGCAGGGAGTGCTCATGGTCGGCTTCCGCGGCGCGAGCCTGTCCAGCCCCGATCGCTACGCGCTGGAATTGATTGATGAAGCAAGCAGCGATCTCGGGTCGCGTTTCTTCATTCGTATTCGCGAGCAAATGGGCCTGGCCTATTACGTCGGCGCCAGCGAGATGCAGGGGCTCGTGCCGGGACTGTTTGCATTTTATCTCGGAACCGATCCGCAGAAGATCGAGCCGGTGAAGACCGCGTTCCTCGACGAAATTCACAAGCTCGCTAACGAGGGCCTTACCGCCGTGGAATTACAGCGCGCCAAAAAGAAATTCATTGGCCAACAAGAGATCGCCAATCAAAGCAACGACGCTTTCGGTTATCACTGCGCGCTCGACGAGCTTTACGGCCTCGGCTTCGATTACTATAAACGACTCGAGCATGACGTGAACGCCGTGACCCTCGACGACATCAAAAAGTGGCTGCGAAATATTTTCGCGATCAACCATATGTTTTGGCAACGGTGCAGCCTCCGCCTCCGCGAACGCTAAGCGAGCAAGCCCGAGAACAGTGACCCGCCTTCGCCAAGGCTACGGCGGCGGACAGGCAAGTGACGAAGAACGCGTTCATGATACAGTAGGCGACTCGATCACTCGTCACCTATCACTCATCACTTTTCATATGCCTGAAGTCCAAAAAACTGTTCAGACCGGTGAGATGACCCAGCGGTTCATCGAATTCGTGATGATGCACGCGCAAAACGCCGCGCTGTTCCTCGGTCAAATTCCAAATCCAAAGACCGGCGAAGCCGAAATCAATTTGGATCTGGCGAGGATGTTCATCGATCAACTCGAAATGATTCAGGAAAAAACGCGCGGCAACCTGACAAACGAAGAAGCGATGGTCTTGCGCAACGCCGTTTCCAATTTGCAGATGGCATTTGTGGAAGTCTCTGGTGGCGCGACGAGCCTGCTCGCGACGCGACGCACGGACGCTGCCGCACAACCTGAACCGCCTCAGCCGGCGTCCTCACAACCGGCGGAACAACCAGCCTCAGGCGCTGCCAGAGCAAACACCACCGATCGCATCAAGCCGAGCCCGAGCCAGAATCGCGGAAGAAATTCACCAAAAGCTACGGGCCGTAGCTCGACTCAGCTTCGCAGAAATTATTGTCGCCGTGCGCCCTCCGCGCTACGAAGGTCTGCGATGATGACGTGACAGCAAGGCTCGCCGCAGCCAGCAGTGGCTCAAGTCCGTTTCGTTAGGCGTCGCTCGCAGCACTACCATTTGATCTATGAACCTAAAACTAACTGACAAGACAGCCCTCGTCTCGGGCTCCACCAAAGGCATTGGATTTGCCATTGCCACCGGGCTGGCCCGCGAAGGCGCACGAGTCATCGTGAACGGTCGTTCGGAGAAAGCGGTCGCTGAGGCGAAGGCTCAAATTGATCAGACCGTGCCGGATGCCAGGATTGAAAGCTTCGCGGGCGATCTCTCCACGGCGGCGGCGACAGAGACGCTGCTCCAGCGGTTTCCGCTCGTGGACATTCTCGTGAACAACCTCGGCATTTTCGAGCCAAAGCCGTTTGAGGATATTCCCGATGAGGATTGGCGGCGGTTCTTCGAGGTCAACGTGCTCAGCGGCGTGCGCCTGAGCCGTGCGTATCTGCCCGGCATGAAGCAGCGGAACTGGGGGCGCATCGTTTTCATCAGCAGCGAGAGCGCGATCAATACCCCCGCCGAGATGATCCATTACGGCATGACGAAGACCGCGCAGCTTGCTGTTTCGCGCGGCCTTGCCCAATCGTGTGCCGGCACAGGAGTCACGGTGAATGCGGTGTTGCCCGGTCCAACCCATTCCGCCGGCGTGGAGGAATTTGCGGGACAGCTTAGCGGCGGCAAACCTTTTGCAGAATTTGAAACGGAGTTTTTCAAGACCGTCCGTCCGTCTTCACTCCTGAAGCGGTTCGCGACGACCGAAGAGGTGGCCAATCTGGTGACTTACGTGTGCAGCCCGCTGTCCGCCGCGACCAACGGTGCCGCCCTCCGGGTGGATGGCGGAGTGGTTCAAGCGTGCTTCTGATGATGACCGCGGTGCCTAAACGGAGTTAGGCGCTTTTCGCATCCCGCAACAACCAAAGTGAATAATCAAAACAACAATGACGCCGCTCCTTCCCGCACCGCGGATGCGGATTCCAACAGATTCTGGTGACAAGCTAGAGGCTTTCGTATCATGACAAAGGTCAAGACGTTTACCGTCGGCCTGCCAGTTACCGATCTGAACAGTGCTGTCGAGTGGTATCGCCGGCTGCTGGGAGAAGTCGAGGAGGTCAATCCAGCCCCTGGAGTTTGGGAATTCCAAATCGTCCCTTCGGGCTGGTTGCAGCTCTTTGAAAGTGAAATCAATGAGCCAAATCAGTCAGTAGTGCGCTTCGAGTCTCACGACATCGAAGCAAGTCGGATGCTTGCTTCGAGCCTCAGTATCAATGTTGACCAAATTGAAACTGTTCCAGAAGCCGTTAGATATTTTGAGTTCCGGGATCCATTTGGCAACCGATTGTCGTTTTATGAGCTGCTGGCGTAACCACTTCCCAGCTCATTCGCCCTCGCAGGTTATCGCGCCCATTTCGCAGATTCCCAATCTGCTCGATTCTCGTTAGGCCCATGAAAACCACGCTTCGCTCAACGTTCGTCGCACTGATTTTGTCGACGATGTTGCTTTCATCCGGATGTGAGAAGAAAACTGCCGCCACAGATCCCACTGCTCAAAGCACACCTGGAAGCACAAAGCCCTGGAGGCGGCAGATCTCGTTGGATACGACGGAAAAAGGCTCAGGAAAAGCGTCGATCACATCAAGGAGGCCAACGAGAAGCATAACCAGGACCTAGAAAAGATGGCCGGAAGTGGGCCAGACCAGTAACGCGCCCTATAGAACTTCAGTGAGCTTGCCGCAGCGACTGCCGTGGCTTATCTCTTGCGAATCACGCTTATCGGCTGCTCGTGCGCGTTCTGGGAGTAGCCCGCGGTTTTGCTTTCGCGGTTTTGCGCACGGTGATTGTTCCCTGGCCAGGAGCGGGAGATGGTGACGCTTCGGCGTATTTTTTGTCGAGGGCCAAATCAGACGCCACGGCTGAGTTTTAATTGTCTCGCTGAATTGCTTGATGTTTTCACCGGCCGGCTGGAGTTCGGTTGTCGCTACCTTTAATTTCTCTGACGACGACCGTAGGTTTTGCAGGGTCACCTTGATATTGTCGTTCTCCGTTAGGCTGGTGCTGATTTTTTCGATGTTGGTGAGCGAATGCGAGAGCGCGCTGTCGGGCGCGGTCAGACCGGAAAGGTGTTCGCCGAACGTTTTGAACTGGGTGAGAGCGAGATTCAGTTCGGAGTTTTGGTCGGTGAGTTTATTGAGATTTTGAGCGGTGTTCTGAAGGTCTTTCATCGTGTTGGTCGCTTCGTTGGCAACCGGTTTGATGACCTCCAGCATTTTCGCCGCGGCCTCGCCGAGATCGGGTGTGCGTTCGCCTGCGAATGTCTCGCCATCTTTCGCGCGGCCGGACTCTTGCGTGCCCTGAGTGAAATCGATTGCCATGTCGCCTAACAAACCGAGTTGTATCATCTGGGCCTTGGCGTCGCGATAAAGCCTGGCGCTCTTGTCCACCTGCACATCAACGCGCGCTTCGAATCGCGGAGATGGAGAAGGGCTCGCACTCGGTTCGGACGGGTGAATCGCCGCCGCCGCTTGCTGCGCCTGCTTCTCTTCGGCAGGCGTAAGTGGCGAATACAATTTCTGGACCTGACCAATCTTGCGGCCTGCGAGCATTACCACCGCGCCCGGTTTAATTCCGGCGGCGTTATCGAAATACACCCTGTAGGTGACCAGCGGCCGAAACAATCCCGGCGCGCCGAGCAAGACCAGAAGAAAGGCGATCACGCCGATCGTGCCGATCACGAGCAAACCTGTCAGGATTTCATTTCTTTCTAATTGCATCGAGTGAGCCTTCCAGAATCGGGCCTTCCGTGCTGCCGCTCAAGAACTGTGCGACCACCGGGTTCTTAGATTGTTTAAGTTGTTCTGGTTCGCCTTCTTCAATAATCTTTCCCTCGTACAACATAGCCATTCGCGTGGCGATGCGAAAGGCGCTCTCCATTTCGTGCGTCACGATGATGGAGGTCGCCTTCGATTTCTGAGTGAGGCTGATAATCAATTCGTCAACAACCGTGGCAATGACCGGGTCGAGTCCTGCTGAAGGCTCGTCCAGCAGGATCAATTCGGGCTCGAGCACGAGCCCGCGCGCAAGGGCCACGCGTTTGCGCATACCGCCGCTGAGTTCGTCCGGCAGCAGGTCCTTTGTGTCGAGCATTCCTACAAGGTCGAGTTTTTCGTCAACGATTTTGTCAATCTCGCTGCGCGATTTGTCGGTAAGCTCTTCCAGCGGCAGCGCCACATTCTCGCGAACCGTGAGCGAGCTTAACAGCGCCGAATATTGATAGACCATCCCGATGTGCTGTCGCACCTGTTGAAGTTTTCTGCGCTTCAGGCGGTTGATCTCAAACTGTTTGAAAAAACCGAGCCGGAATCCGGTCGAAGTATGCCAAGGATCAGGCGCAAAATTGTGCTTTTGCCGCTGCCGCTCTGGCCCATGATCACCAGCCGCTCCTGCGGCTGCACGTCAAGTGAGACGCCTTCGAGCACGTTTTTTCCTCGAACTGCATGTGCACGTCGCGCAGCTCAACCATGTGCGACGGCGTGCTCACGTCGGGTAGAAGTTGGTGTAAATGACGTTGTAAACCGTGTCGATACCGATCACGGCTGTGATAGCAGTGACCACGCTGGAAGTCGTGTTCGTGCCGACGCCAGCCGCGCCGCCCTTCACGGTCAGTCCCCGGTAGCAGGCGATCGACGCGATGAGCAGGCCGAACATGAAGCTCTTCAATATCCCGGTGATGATATCGCGAATGAGCAGTGAATCTTTTACCAGATCGAGAAAATACGGAAATGCGATGCTGAAATACGCTTTACAAACCAGGCTGCTCGCAAATACGGCTGCAAGGTTCGAAACCGTGGAGAGACACGGCGTCAGCAGAAACAGCGCGAGCATTCGAGGCGCGGCGAGAAACCGCAGCGGACCGATGCCCATGGCCTCAACCGCTTCGACTTCCTCGTTGACCTGCATTGTGCCCAGTTCCGCCGTAAACGCGGCGCCGATGCGTGCAGCGACCATAATCCCGGTGATCAGCGGACCAAGTTCACGGGTAAAAGCAATGGCCACCAGACCTGGAATCAGCCGCTCCGTTCCGAAGCGTTGCAGCTGATAGCCCGTCAATAACGCCATTGTCAGCCCGAGAAAGAAGCAGACCATCCCCACCAGCGGCACCGAATCCACACCAGCCCGTACGCTCTCGCGGAAAAAGCTGGCTGCGCGGAATGGGGCGCGCCGCTGCTGCACGCGTTCCATGCTTTCCTGGAACGTGTTTACGATGAACCAGAAAACGCCGCCGACCTCGCGCAGAAACGTGCGCTCGATCTCAACGACCTCGAGCGGACCCGACTTCGTGCGACGTGCTTCGGCGTTAGGCATGGAGGAGACTTTGCCTCACTTCGCCCTAGGGAAAAGCGCAAACTTGCTGGCTGTAGCCGCTTCCTGTGGGAAGCGCAGCTATTGCGCCGCCCATGGGGCGACGGCTATCAAGCCTCGTCCAGACGCGTAGCTAGTCTCAAACGCCCGTCGACATTCGCATGAGCTACAGCGTTACATTTGCGTTGATGAGACTTGCTCGAGCTTGCGCTGGCCAATTGCTTCTTTGCTTTCATGCTCTTTAATGCTGCGGCGTCGGAAACACGGCCCGATAACAATCCAAACATGGAAACAAAGAAAATTGGACTCGCGATTCACGGCGGCGCCGGAACGATTGAGCGCAGCACGATGACGCCGGAAAAAGAGCGTGAATATCGAGCAGGGCTTGAGCGGGCGTTGACTGCTGGTTACGAAATTCTGAAGCGCGGCGGATCAAGTCTCGACGCAACCGAAGCAGCTGTGCGCGTGCTGGAGGACGATCCGCACTTCAACGCCGGGCGCGGCTCCGTATTTACCAGCGCCGGCACAAACGAGATGGACGCGTCCATTATGGACGGAAAGACACTGAAGGCCGGCGCAGTTGGCAGCGTGCAACACATCAAAAATCCCATCAATCTCGCCCGGCTGGTAATGGAAAAATCTCCGCACGTCATGCTCGATTGCGCAGGTGCGGAAGCGTTCGCGAAAGCAAACGGGATCGAACTGGTGGACCAAAAATATTTTTTTACGCAGGAACGCTGGGACGCTCTGCAGAAGATGAAGGCTGCAGAAAAGAACAGGGCCAGCGGAGCGGGAAAAGTTTTCTGATCACCGATCAAGATCGACACGGCACCGTTGGTGCGGTCGCGCTGGACAAAGACGGTAATTTGGCCGCGGCAACTTCGACCGGCGGAACAACAAACAAGATGCCCGGACGAATCGGCGACACGCCGGTGATTGGCGCCGGCACTTACGCGAACAATCAGACCTGCGCGGTTTCCTGTACTGGCGACGGCGAATATTTCATTCGTGCTGCAGCGGCGCATGACGTTTCAGCGCTAATGCAATATCGCGGGCTAAAGTTGCAGGAAGCGGCGCAGACTGCTCTCGACACCGTGAAACAACTCGGCGGCACCGGCGGTTTGATCGCAATCGACAAGAACGGTGAGATCGCATTGCCGTTTAATACAAACGGCATGTATCGCGGCTACGTCGATCCCGAATGGCAAGTTTGTCGTGGAGATTTACCACTGAGGTCGTGATTCGTTCAAGCGTTGAAACGGGTTAGCCTATTACTGTCATGTTGAGCGAAGCGAAACATCTCGGACGTTCACCTTCGCGTTGCGGAAAACTAATCAGAGATTCTTCGCTTCGCTCAGAATGACAATTCGTTCAACGCTTCGACGCTTTAACGCTTTAACGCTTTAACGAATCCCATGCTGCCAGCCATTCTCTATCGTCATTCCATGCTTTAACGAAGAAGCCCGCGTCGGCCAGACGCTGCGGCTCACGCTCGATTATCTCGCCGCCAACGCGCCGGAAAGCGAATTGATCGTCGTAAACGACGGATCCACCGATGCAACGGGAGCAATCGCCCGTGAAAGATTGAAGTCTGCGCAGGTCGCCACACGTTTGCTGGAGAATTTTCCGAATCGCGGAAAGGGCGCTGCGGTGCGCTCTGGATTACTTGCTGCACGAACACCAATCGGACTTTTCTCCGACGCCGATCTTTCCACGCCACTCGAGGAGACGCCGAAGCTGATCGAACCCATCGCAAATGGCGAAGTGGACATCGCATTTGGTTCGCGCGCTCTGGATCGCAGCTTGATCGGAATTCATCAGCCGTGGCGGCGAGAGCAGGCCGGCCGTGTTTTTAATTTGCTGGTGCGGCTCGCCACCGGATTGCCGTTTTGGGACACGCAATGCGGATTTAAAGCGTTTCGCCTCGAGGCGTGCCGACCGATTCTTGAAGCGGCGCGGATCGAAGGCTTCGCGTTCGACGTGGAGCTGCTTTATCTCGCGCATCGGGCCGGTTTGCGGATTCGCGAAGTTCCAGTGCGTTGGAACCATGCCGAGGGCAGCAAAGTTAGTTTTTCCGCGACAGCCTGCGCATGTTGCGCGAAGTGATCGCGCTGCGCGCGAGCTCATGATCTCGGGTGGAACGCGTTGTCCTCAACGCGTTGGCTAATGCGGCTTTGCCGCCTGATTTTCGACGCGCTGCGCTGGAAGATCATTGGCCTTCGGCGATCGACATCGTCTTCGGAGAAGCCGATCCACCTGTTGGCGTCCCTTTTCTTTCCTGCGGGGACATCTAAATTATTTGTTCCACTTTTCGGTTCCCATGCAGTCCTTCCAATTTCATCCCGCGGTCGCCCGGTGGTTCGAACAAACATTCGGTTCACCGACCGAACCGCAAATGCGCGGCTGGCCGGCCATTCAATCCGGCCGGCATGCGTTGATTTCCGCGCCGACTGGCTCGGGCAAAACACTGGCGGCGTTTCTCGCTTCTCTCGATGCATTGTTTCGACAGGGCGCGGAAGGTCATTTGCCTGATGAGACGCAAGTCGTTTACGTCTCGCCGCTCAAGGCGTTGAGCAACGATATCCGAAAGAATCTTCAGGAACCGCTATCCGGGATTCGTGCGTTACTGGGCGAGGCAAATGGCCACGACATCGATGTTCGCGCCGAAGTGCGCACCGGCGATACGACTGCGGCACAACGCCAGGCGCTGATCAAAAGGCCGCCGCACATTCTGGTTACCACGCCGGAGTCGCTATATCTGCTGCTTACGTCCGAATCCGGCCGGAGAATGTTGGGCACCGCGCGCACGCTTATCCTTGATGAGATTCACGCGGTGGTGGATGACCGCCGCGGCGCGCACCTCGCGCTAAGCGTCGAACGTTTGGCCGCGCTAGTGCAAGGTCCGCTCCAGCGAATCGGTTTATCCGCAACGCAGAAACCGATCGAAGAAGTAGCGCGTTTCCTCGTAGGCACTCGCGCCGTGGACAAAGCCGGCGATCCGGATTGCGAGATCATCGATATTGGTCACCGCCGCGAACTGGATCTGGCGATCGAAATGCCGAAGTCGCCGCTTGAAGCCGTGATGTCGAATGAAGTTTGGGAGGAAGTCTACCGTCGGCTCGCAGAGTTAATCGAGGCGCATCGAACGACTTTGGTTTTCGTCAACACGCGTCGCATGGCCGAGCGTGTCACACATCACCTGAGCGAGTTGCTGGGGCGCCGACGCTGTCACGTCACATCACGGAAGTCTTTCTGCAAAACTGCGGCTCGAAGCGGAAGACCGATTGAAGCGCGGCGAATTGAAAGCGCTCGTCGCTACGGCTTCGCTGGAGTTGGGAATTGATATTGGTTCGGTTGATCTCGTTTGCCAGTTGGGCACGACGCGCTCGATAGCCACATTGCTGCAACGCGTCGGTCGGGCTCGAGCATAAGCGCGGCGGTTTGCCGAAAGGCCGGATTTTCCCGTTGAGCCGCGATGAATTGATCGAGTGCGCGGCGCTGCTGCGCTGTGTTAATCGCGGCGAACTCGATCGCCTGACGATTCCCGAAAAACCGCTGGATGTGCTCGCGCAGCAAATCGTTGCCGCAGCTTCGACGGAAGATTGGGATGAGAACGAATTCTTCGAGCTCGTCTGTTCAGCCTGGCCGTACCGCAATCTCACGCGCGGTGAGTTCGATCAGGTTGTGACAATGCTTGCCGAAGGTTTCAGCACAAAGCGTGGACGGCGCTCGGCATTGATTCATCATGACGCGATCAATCATCGTTTGCGCGGCCGGCGTGGAGCGCGACTTACTGCGCTCACATCCGGCGGAGCGATTCCTGATAATGCCGATTATCGAGTGATTCTCGAGCCGTCGGAAACTTTCGTGGGCACAGTCAACGAAGATTTCGCCGTCGAAAGTCTCGCTGGAGATATCTTTCAACTCGGAAACGCATCGTGGCGAATCCTGCGCGTGAATTCCGGCGTCGTTCGGGTGGAGGACGCAAAGGTCAGCCGCCCGGAATTCCGTTCTGGCTCGGCGAAGCTCCCGCGCGCACCGTCTGAGCTTGTCAGAGGCGGTTTCTAATTTGCGGATGGAAATCGAAAAACGCTTGTCCGTAGGGGAAGCTGACAGCTTCGCCGCCAAAATCGAAGAATGGGTCGCTAAAGAATTCCAGTTGCCACAAAACGCCGCGGAACAGGTCGCCGCGTATTTTGCGGACGCATATCGTTCGTTAGGCGCAATTCCCTCACAGCAAACGCTGGTGCTGGAGCGCTTCTTCGATGAATCGGGCGGTATGCAGCTCGTTTTGCATGCGCCTTTCGGCAGCCGAGTCAATCGCGCCTGGGGTTTGGCGCTGCGAAAACGCTTTTGCCGTTCGTTCAATTTCGAGCTGCAGGCAGCAGCGACCGATGACGCGATCGTGATTTCGCTCGGTACGCAGCATTCATTTCCGCTCGACGAAGTCTTTCGGTATTTGAACTCCAAAACAGTTCGTGAGCTTCTTGTTCAAGCGTTGCTCGACGCGCCAATGTTCACGATTCGCTGGCGCTGGAACGCAACCCGTTCGCTCGCCGTGCCGCGTTTCCGTGGCGGCGCGAAAATCGCCGCGCCGCTGCAACGGATGGAATCGGAAAATCTTTTGGCCGCAGTTTTCCCGGATCAGCTCGCGTGCCTGGAGCACATCGTGGGCGACCGCGAGATTCCGGATCATCCACTGGTGAAGCAGACGATTGATGATTGCCTCACCGAAGCGATGGACATCGACGGATTGGAGGAAGTATTGCGCAGAATCGAGCACGGCGAGATCCGATGCATCGCGCGCGATTTGCCGGAGCCGTCGCCGCTCGCGGCCGAGATTCTGAATGCGCGGCCATACGCATTTCTCGACAACGCGCCGTTGGAAGAACGCCGCACTCAGGCGGTTATACGCGGCGCGCCTCGGAGAGAAACGGCAGCGACGGCCTCGGTATTCTCGACGCCGCCGCAATCGAAAAGGTTAAAACGGAAGCGTGGCCCGAAGCAACGAACCCGGACGAATTGCATGACGCGCTGATGTTGATAGGAGCCATGCCGCCGGAGGAAATTCAGCGGAACGCGCGCAACGGCAACGCGGAGCACTTCATATCAACGCTCGTAGCTGAGAACCGGGCGACACCGTATTCTCGTGTCTTTGGAGCGCGGCGATCCCGCGACTAAAACTTTTTACATCGCGGCGGAACGGCTTCCGATGCTTCGGGCGATCTATCCGAACGCTGTCTGTGAGCCGGAATTGGTTTTGCCTGATTCTATGCATGGTAAGACTTGGGAACGCGCCGATGCGATTCGCGAATTGGTTCGCGGTCGCATGGAGGTTTGCGGACCAATCACGGTCAGAGAGCTCGCAGATACACTGGTTTTGCAACAGTCGGAAATTGACGCGGCGCTGCTCGCACTCGAAGCGGAAGGTTTTGTGTTGCGCGGCAAATTTCATCCCGATGCCGCCGAGCAAGAATGGTGTGATCGCAGATTGTTGGCGCGAATTCATCGGCTCACGATCGATCGATTGCGCGCGGAAATTCAGCCGGTCTCGGTTCACGATTTCTATCGTTTTCTTTTTGCATGGCAGCGAGCCGACCAGGAACATCGGGTCGAAGGTCTGGAAGGCTTGCAATCCATCCTGGAACAGCTCGACGGTTGCGAGTTGCCACTGGCTGCGTGGGAATCGGCGGTGCTTCCGGCGCGTGTGGCCGATTACGATCCTGAATGGCTGGACCGGCTCTGTTTTTCCGGTCGGGTTGGCTGGGGACGTTTGAGCACGCCGCAAAATTCAAACGCACGAGCATCGGCGCCATTGCGGACGAGTCCAATCGCGCTTTATCTGCGCGAAAATCTCGCCGATTGGCTCGCGTTGACTCTGCCGAACTCGGCAACTGAACTTTCGGTTAACAGTCAAGCTGTGTTTGAGGCACTGCAAAGTGGCGGTGCGCTTTTCTTCAGCGAGTTGGTCAGTCGCAGCGGTTTGTTGCCTTCCCAAGTTGAAGAGGCTTTGTCGCAGCTCGCGGCGCTCGGTCTGGTAACTTCAGACAGTTTCGACGGGTTACGCGCGCTTCTCGTTCCTTCAAATAAACGTCCGACCTTTGGCCGAAATACTGCAAAACGCCGGCGCAGAACAAACCTTGCCAGCATCGAGTTTGCAGGTCGCTGGTCATTGTTGCCGAGGAGCGGTGGCCTTCCAGCAGCCATGGGCGCGCCAAACGGCGCAGGCCCGCGTGAAGCGGCGATTGAAAAATTCGCACGGGTATTGCTGCGCCGTTACGGCGTTGTTTTTCGCCGATTGCTCGAACGAGAGAGTTTCCCCGTTACGTGGTACGAGCTGGGGCGCATTTATCGGCGATGGGAAGCACGCGGAGAAATTCGCGGCGGTTATTTCGTTGGCGGAGTAAGCGGCGAACAATTCGCGTTGCCGGAGGCGATCGGTCTGTTGCGGTCGATCCGCAAGAGCTCGTCAAACCGCGAGCTGATCACGTTGAGTGCTGCCGATCCCTTAAATTTGCAAGGTGTTCTCACACCGGGAGCGCGAATCCCTGCGTTCACTGCGAACCGCATTCTGTTTCGCGATGGACTGCCTATTGCTGCGCTCGAGTCACGCGAGATTCGAAAGCTGTCCGACGAGGATATCCCTGATTTGCAAATCGAAAACGCTCTTCGAATCGGCAAGCTGCGGCCGTCGCTGCGGCCGTATTATAAATAGAGCGCCTGTAGCCGTCGCCCTGTGGGCGACGCGCGCGTTTCGCACAGCGAAGACGGCTACAATTATTTCTTTACGATCTCGGCGTTCTCGATCATGGCGATGCCGCCGCGCTCGGCCATTTTGCCCTTCAACGTGACCGTTTTGCCGCAGTACTCAGCGAGTTGATCGTTCATCGGCTTGTGTTCGCCGACGACCAGATACGCTTTGCCGTCGCTGACGATCCCGACCGGACCGCCGCTCTTGATGCACTTCGCGCCGCAGGATTGACCATGCTTTTCGCCGACAGCGTTGTGATCGACGTAGCACATCATATCGACGACTTCGCCGGTCACTTCTTTCGAAGCGGCTGTGTCACTGCCGTGTTCGTGTTCCTGCGCGATCGCCAGCGGCGCGAACGCCAGATGCTGCGATGAAGGTCGCAGTCACCGCAACTTTCAAGGCGGTAGGTTTATTATTCGTTGAATTAAACATGAGACAAATCTGGGCTGCTCGGCGCGTTGGTCAATTGTAGCCGATTCGCTGTGCGAAGCGCAGCGCTGAGCTCGTGACGTGCGCTGCGCCGCCCACAGGGTCGGCGGCTATCAGGTGTTTTCTCGATCAGCTCAGCGAACTGGTCGAAAAAGTAGGTGGCGTCATGCGGCCCGGGCGCAGCTTCGGGATGATATTGCACACTGAAGATCGGCAGTTCCTTGTGACGCATTCCTTCGACTGTGCCGTCGTTCAAGTTGATGTGAGTCACTTCAACCTCGGAGGAAGCGACTCCGGATCGACGGCGAAACCGTGATTTTGCGCGGTGATCGCCACTTTGCCGGTGCGCAAATCTTTGACCGGCTGATTCGCGCCGCGATGGCCAAATTTCAATTTGAATGTCGATCCGCCAAAAGCGAACCCGAGAACTTGATGACCAAGACAAATCCCGAAGATTGGTTTCTTGCCCATTAGATCGTGTACGGTTTTGTGCGCGTAAGCGAGCGCCGCGGGATCGCCTGGACCGTTAGACAGAAAAATTCCGTCGGGATCGAGGGCCAGCACTTCTTCAGCCGATGTGCCGGCCGGGACGACGGTCACCTCGAAGCCTTTCTGCCGAAGCAGGCGCAGAATATTTTCCTTTATGCCGTAGTCGTATGCGGCAATTCGGAAGCGGATCGGTGGCAGCGCTCGTCTTCCCTGTCCGTCCGGCGATTTTTGGATCGACCATGGCGCGCTGAGTTTGTCCTCGGGGTCCCAGCGATAAATTTTTTCGTTGAGACTTCGCGGACGTAATCCATCCCGATCACGCCCTCGCCTTTGATGGCTGTTTGCGTCGCTTCTTCCGGCGAAATCTCTTCGGTTGTCAGGCACGCTTTCATCGCACCGCGAGTGCGCAGATGTCGCGTGAGCGCGCGCGTGTCGATTCCTTTCGCGCCGGGGATATTCCATTTCCGCAAGATATTCATCGAGCGACATTTCGGAGCGCCAGTTGCTTGGGACATCGGTCAGTTCCTCGATGACGAATCCGCGCACGTGCGGCGACCGACTTTCATCGTCGATCGAGTTGATCCCGTAGTTTCCGATCAACGGATACGTCATCGCCACGATTTGCCCGCGATACGACGGATCGGTCAGCACTTCCTGGTAACCGGTCATCGCGGTGTTGAAGCAAATCTCACCGACGCATGTGCCGGTCGCGCCAAAAGATTCGCCCTCGAAATATCGGCCGTCTTCGAGAGCTATAAGCGTGCGCACGTCACCGCGCAGTATCAATGGTGCGCATGAATTTTCAAATTCGTCAGCGCGATACACGGACATCGGGTTGTATGTCATGTTGAGCCAAGCGAAACATCTCTGGTTATTCATTCCAGCGCTGCGGCAAACAGGATCCGAGATTCTTCGCTTCGCTCAGAATGACAAAAGTCCTTAACGAAAAAACCCGGATCGAACTTTTCGATCCGGGTTTTAAATCTTACCCCGCCGATGCCGTTCAGGCGGATCACCCGTTCCCTTCAGTAACGGGTGGATGACCGTCGTCGCAGCGTCTGACTTCCAATAAAGGCCTGCCATGTTCTGCGGGCGACCCAGCCTCCTAGTTTCATCAAATAGCGGTTCGGGAATCACACCTCGTAATCTCGAACATCGCAGGGTAAATATTCGATCCCGAAATCGAAGCCGTTGGTCGAGAGTTGAGAGAAAAGCACTGGTTTTCTTCCCAACCCTCAACGAACGGCTCTGTTTTCAAAGAACTATTCCCGCAGCGTCACTCCCAACTCGCGCTTTAATCGCTCGCGAATCTTCGCGTGCGCCGCGGTCACTTCCTCGTTTGTGAGTGTGCGATTTTTCGCGCGGTATGTCAATCTATATGCGAGTGATTTTCCGGAACCAGTCGGATCTGCTCCTTCCTTTGTAGTCAAACAGGTCGAACAACTGCACGCTTTCAAGCAGCGGTTCCGCATGGCTCTTCGATCACGCGCAGAATTTCAGCGTGCGTCAATTTCTCAGGAACAATCATCGCGATGTCGCGCGTGATCGCTGGATATCGATCGAGTTCTCGAAATTTCTTTGCCGATCCGCCTTTATGCAAAGGAGATCGGCATTCAGCTCGGCGACAAGGACTGAACTCGACGCACTCGATTTGCCAGCCAAGAGTTGCCCTCCAAATCCGACTCGCTGATCGCCGGACCAAGCTTCGACCGCGAGCGCGAAATCAGGGAATTTTCCTGGCCGAAACGACAGATTTGGAACAACGCATTTCAAGCGCACCTTTCAAATCAAACAAGTCGAGGCTGCGCCTGGTCTGTGATCGCCAATTCGATGCAGCTAGCGACATTTCCCGATAACAATATTCCGAGATGCCGTTCTTCTTTCCCCGATGGTGGGATGAAAACACGGCCGATTTCAAAAATGGAAACGCTCTCGGCTCCGGCACGAATGTTTCGTTCGAGCACGTCGAGCAAACCGCTGATCAAGTTTGGCCGCAGCGCGACGTGATCTTCGCTTAGCGGATTGCGCAACTCGACCGCTTTGCTCGAAGCGCATCGCGCTTCTCGAAATCAATTTTGATGTCCGAACTTCTGACAATCCGGATCCAGTCAATCGGTCTCGGAGAAAAAGTGTTTCGACATCGTGTGAACTGATCAGCCGCGCTCGTTGGCATGAAGCGGCCGCGCGTCCTTCCCGGAATCTTGTCTATTCCGTACGCGCGGAGGACTTCTTCGATCAGATCGACGTCGCGCTGCAAATCGCGGCGGTAACTCGGAATCTTCCAGGTTGCGGACTTGTTCGTGCCCGCGGTTTTCCGCAGCCCGAAACGCGTGAGAATTTCGTCAACAGTTTTCGGGTCAATTGCGACGCCGATTACGCGGGAACATTTTCGTAGCTCAACGAGACGTCAGCTGGATCGGCTGGAAGTTCACCGGCAACATGAATTTCTTTCGCTGGCGTTCCACCAGCGATCTCGCGCATCAATTCGGCCGCGCGCTGCGACGCTCGCAAAATCATGTCCGGATCCACGCCGCGCTCGAATCGGTAGCTTGCGTCGCTTTGCAGATTCAAATCGCGCGCCGTCCGGCGAATACTTGCCGGCAGAAAATAAGCGGCCTCGAGCAAAATATTTTTCGTCGAATCGGTCACACCCGTTTCTTCGCCGCCCATCACGCCGCCGATTCCAACCGCACGTTCCTGATCGGCGATGACGCAATTGTCCGGCTTGAGCGAGTAAGTCTTTCCATCGAGCGCGAGAAATTTCTCGCCGTCGCGCGCAAGCCGCACATTGATGCCGCCCTTCAATTTATCGGCGTCGAAAGCGTGCGTGGGTTGACCGAGCTCAAGCATCACGAAGTTCGAGATGTCGACGATGTTGTTGATCGAGCGAACGCCGACGCTCTCAATTTTCGCGCGCAACCATTGCGGGCTGGGACCCACTTTTACGTTGTCGATCTTGCGCAGCGAGAAGAATGGACATTCGCGGGTTGCCGCGATGGTCGACTGGAGCCGGCGCGTCCTCGCGCCGGTTCTGCCTCGGCGCGGCGACGTGGCGCCGCGTGCTCCAGTCAACGCCGCGATTTCACGGGCCAGCCCGAAATGGCTCAGCAAATCGCCGCGGTTTGGCGTGATCTCGACGTCCAGAATCGTATCCGCTGGGAAAAGATCGGCGATCGGCGCGCCAACTTTTGCATCGGGCGACAAAATCAACAGACCGGACGCATCTTCGCCGAGACCGAGCTCGATCGGGCTGCAAAGCATTCCTTCCGACTCGACGCCGCGCAGTTTGCTCTTTCGAATCTCCGTGCCGTTCGGCAGCTTCGCGCCTGGAAGCGCGAGCGGAACTTTGTCGCCGACTTTGTAATTTGTTGCGCCGCAAACGATCTGGCGTTTCGTGCCGCTGCCGTCGTCGACTTCGCAAACGGTGAGCCGATCGGCATTCGGATGACGCGAGGACGCGGTGATTTGCGAAACGATCACCTTGTCGATGTTCGCGCCGCGCGTCTCGATGTTTTTGGTTTCGATGCCGGCGCGAGTCAGCAATTCGGCAATGTCTTCCGGATTTTTGGAAGATCGACAAATTCGCGCAGCCAGTTAACGGAAAATTTCATTTTGTCGCACAGTCATTCCGAGCGAGAGTCGAGGAGTCCTGCGGCGATTGACCTCACTCGTCATCCGCAAGCGGGATGTCGGAATCGACTCTACGCTCGACATGACAAAATCGTGCTCACGCGAACTGTTTCAAAAACCGCAGGTCATTCTGCGAGAAGAGCCGGATATCAGGAATTTCGAATAGAATCATCGCCAGCCGATCCATGCCGAGCCCGAATGCATAGCCGCTCCACTTTTCGGGATCGTAAGCGTTATCGCCACGCGCTTTGTTGACCGCTTCAAAAACGGCCGGATGCACCATGCCGCAACCGGCCACTTCGATCCACTGCTCGCCGCCTTTCAGAGCTTTTGATCGGACGTAAACCTCCAAACTTGGCTCGGTAAACGGGAAGAAATGCGGCCGAAATTGCACTTCGGTTTCGGCACCGAAAAGTTCCCGCATGAAAAATTCGAGCTCGCCTTTTAAATCGGCGACGCTGACGTTTTCATCGACATACAATCCTTCGATCTGATGAAACTGTGGGCTGTGCGTTGCGTCGAGTTCGTCGCGCCGATACGCCGCACCTGAGGCAATCACGCGGATCGGAGGCGGCGCCGATTCCATCGCGCGGATTTGCACGGTGGAAGTGTGGGTTCGCAGAAGTCGCCCATCGGGCAAATAAAACGTGTCCTGTTCATTGCGGGCAGGATGGTCTGGCGGCGTATTCAGAGCATCGAAGCAATGCCACTCGGTTTCGATATCGGGACCTTCGGCGAGCGCAAAGCCCATTCGTCTGAAAATCTGAATTCCGCGCTCGTGCATTTGATGAAGCGGATGCAGCGAACCAATCTCGTGTGGCGTTCCCGGAAGCGAGATGTCGATGCTCGCCAGCGCGTCGGATTCTTTGTCAGCACGGACTTTTTCTCGCGCGTTGGTCAAGCGCTGCGGTAACGGCGTTGCGCGCCTGGTTGAGCAGCTTACCGACGACCGGGCGTTCCTCTTTGCCGAGCGTTTTCATCCGCTCGCCCCATTCGGAGATGCTGCCGCTTTTGCCGAGATATTTTACACGGACGCCTTCGAGCGATTTCTCGTCGCGCGCAGCTTCAATCTCGCGCAGCGCGTCATCGCGCAGTTGTTCCAGCGGGTGCATGGATTTCGTGATTCGTTAAATCGTTACATCGTTAAATCGGGAAATCGACTCTCGATTCACCGATCTCGATTCACGAATCACGCCGCTTTCTTTTTCGATTTCGCTTTGTCTTCCAGCGCGCTCTTCGCTTGATCAACAATCGATTTGAATGCGACTTCGTCGGTGACCGCGAGATCGGCGAGAATTTTGCGGTCCAGTCCGATACCGGCAGCTTTCAGTCCTTCGGCCAAGCGGCTGTAAGTCATGCCGTTCGCGCGTGCGGCGGCGTTGAGACGTTGGATCCAAAGATAGCGAAATGTGCGCTTCCGGGTTTTGCGGTCGCGATACGCCCAATACCTGCGCCTTCATGACCGCGTCTTTGGCGTAACGAAAAAGTTTTGAGCGGCGGCCGCGGTAGCCCTTCGCCTTTTTCAGCATTCGTTTCCGGCGCGCACGGCTTGCCGGGGCATTTGTAGCTCTTGGCATTGTTGTTTTGCCCCGGGAATGTTTTCGGGGCTCCTCGTTCAGTGAGCTGTTGTTCCGTTATCGATCTTTCCAGCCTCGCTCACTGATTTATCCCACAGACGCAGGATAGGCGGAGAGATCGCGGGCCGGAAACTAAATGCTGAACACAAAATGACAACCGCTTTTCATTCGGATTTCGGGATGCCTTCGTCATTCGAGCACTCGAGATTCGTCGTTGGTTTTTCGCCAAACGAGCCACGCGATGACGCCCATCGCCGCGCCGCCTAAATGCGCGGCCGATGAGACGGAACTCATTCCTGCTCTCTGCTCAAGAGTGCCGATGATTTGGAACAAAAACCAAAGGACGAAAACGAACCAGGCGGGCAATCGAATCCAGCGAAACCAGACGAAACCCCAGCGCATCAGAAAAGCGAGTCGCATCCGCGGAAAATTCAGTGCGTAAAACGTAATGACGCCGGCAATGCCGCCGCTGGCGCCGATGCAAGGTGTCTGCGAACGAGGATCAAGAGCGATATGCGCCAGGTCGCCGATGAATGCTGCCAGTGCAATGAGCGCCAGATAACGCAGTGGTCGCAGAAAATTTTCCACGGCATGGCCAAACGCCAGCAGGAAATACATGTTTCCGGCAAGATGAATGATGCCTGCGTGAAGGAAGAAAGACGTGACGAACGTGAGTCCATTGAGTCGCGTCGCCTCAGCTGGAATCAATCCGAAACGTTGAACAACCTCGCGCAGATTTGAAAATGCAACGAAGACTTGCGCAAATGATGGCAGCTGAAAGCAGCCATGTTGCCCACGGTCTTCGCTGCTCTTCTGGTGCATCGAACTCGACCGGCATTCCAAGGAACGCGGCGATCTGTTTCCACGATTCCTCGGGCGCGGCGCTGTCGAGATCCGGGCCCTCGGCCTGTTTGGACAAACGCTCGACTTCGGCGATCGCGAGCATCTCGCGCGCTTTTGCGGGAGTTCGGGAGCGACCGGCTCCGGCTGGCGCGGAACGAGCGTGTCAACTTCGTGAGCGTCGAACCAGATGAAATGGCAGTGCTGGCAGACGTCGACGTTGATTTCCGCCTGGTCGGATAGGGCGACGCCGATCATTGGCTGCCGGCACGATGGACAAGGCAGGCCGACGCGTCCCTCGCCTCGCATCGCATGCAGCCACAGCGGATTGATGGATTCCGGCGTGAAGCGTTTGCGCAGTAACTCGATCGTCACGGCGCGACCGCCGCAGACATCGCAACCGTAGAAAACACCGCCGGAAGTCCGCACGTCTTTCAGCGGGACCTTGCACCGCGGGCAAGATGAGCTCGTCACTTGAGATCATTCATCACGTTTGTTTCTGGCTTGCTCACGCTCACGAGAAAGACAGATCGAAAATGACGAATATCGAGTGACGAATGACGACAGGAAGCCCGAATGTTCAAAAGCCAGTAATACAGACAGGGAAGTTTTGATTCGGTCATTTGGAATCTTTGTCATTCCTTCGACATTCAACGATTCGTGCTTCGTCATTTACCTGGAATCTCGGACGGAGTGTGATAAATTGAAGACCCGCTGAACCTATCGATCAAATCTGGGCTTTGGCGGACGCACTCTCTCTGTTGCCGCCCTTTGATCGCGAGTATCGAGGCCAGTTGGATCTATCACGCGGCTGCTCGGTGGTGAAATCTGTTGATTATTGGCCTCGGACGAAATCAGGTTCAAGTTTGGTAGCGGCGGAAACTGGGTGACCAACAGCGAGGTCTTCATCAACTCGGAAAGATCGACCTCCTGCGGCTCTGGCAACTTGGTCGCACTCGGGCGCACCATTATCATTTGCCCGGCGCGGAGCGCGCGAGTCTCGCCCGGATGATGTTTGAGAGAGACGATGCCACGGCCTTCGAGGACAATAAATTTGATCCACGATTTCGGACGATACTCAGCCATCGCTGTGAAACTGCTACCCGCCGCTGTCGCAACCGCGGTGTTTATGCTCGCGCCCCCGAGACCTTTGGGCAGAGTACAGCAATATGCTGCCATTCGCCAAATCGAACTCTCCTTCGCCGATAGTTAGGACGCTGTTTGCGCCGAGCCTCGCCAACGTCCGATCCGTGAAGGTAAGCTCCGCGCGCGAATCACTGCTAGTTCGCATAACCGTGCCTGGGCGGACATTGTCGTTCAATGAAGCTGAACGCGGCGCAGCATTTGGTCCGAGCAATTGCACGTCGTGAATTGCCTGAGTAACGCGAGCTTCGTTCTTTCCGGCTCGATCGTGAATGTCGCGGGCCAAATCGCAACCGCGACGGCGAAGATGCTCTCAAAGACGGAAACGCGATGCCAATGCCGCTTCTTCATAGTCCTGAGAGAACATAACACCACGCACGCGACAGCCTAAACAGCGCGGTTGTTAGCCTTGGCCGCCCTCGGGTTCCGGTGCCGGCGCGGCGGCGCTCGCCGCAGCCGTCCAATTTCACTGTGCGAACGCCTCATCACTGATGACGACGCGGTTCGCATATCCATCGTGCGACGATCCACGTTCAAGCGACCACCCGCGTTCAAGCGAGCAGCGACATCGGTCCGATTGAATTTCTCGAATTACTAGCGCTCTTCGAAGACGGAATCGTGATCGTCCCACCAGGACCGGGGTCGGCACCATCGAGCAAGGAAAGCAACTCATCTGAGCTCCTGACGTTGATTACGTTGCTGGCCCTCAGAGCTTTGTTCCGCGTGCGCTGCCTAGCAAGCCCCGAAGGAGTTAATTACCGTTGTTCGCCAGCGATGGGTTTCCCGTCCTCACCGAGATAGGTCACCGTCTTGTTGCCCTGCTCGTCGTAATTTGCCTCCCAGCCATAGTAACCATCCTTTGTGGATTTGACCGCGTCGCCGTTGGTATCGTGGTACGTCACCCGGATCACGTTGCCGCGTGAATCGTACGCCAATCTCAATGTCACATAGCCATCAGCGCCCGGCATTGGTGTGCCGTCCTTGTCGAGATAGGTCTCAACGATCTGGTTGCCCTGCTCATCGTAATCTGCTTCCCAGCCGTAGTAACCTCGCCTTGTGCTGGACTGGTTCTCCGTTGACGCCGTAAAACGTTTGGCGGATCACCTTGCCGCGTGAATCGTAGGCCATTCTCAGCGTTGCATAGCCGTCAGCGACGGACATCGATTTGCCGTCCAAATCCGAGATAGGTGATAACAGTCTTGTTACCCTGCTCATCGTACTCTGCCTCCCAGCCGTGGCAACCATCCTTCTTGGATAAGACCGGCTCGCCGTTGGGACCGTGGTACGTTTCACGGGTCTTATTGCCGCGTTGATCGTAGCTCGATTTGAACATCGCATAACCATCAGCGACAGCCGTGGGACCAATATAGGTTACGATGGTCGGCTTGCCATGCTTGTCGTAATCCGCCTCCCAACCGTAGTAACCATTCTTCTTGGATAGGACCGGTTCGCCGTTGACGCCGTAAAACGTCTCTCGGATCACATTGCCGCGTGAATCATGGGCCGATTTGTATGTCGCATAGCCGTCAGCGATGGACATCGGTTTTCCGTCCTCACCGAGATAGGTCTCAACGATCTCGTTGCCGTGCTCGTCGTACTCCGCCACTCGCCCGTAGTAACCATCTTTGTTCTGGACCGGTTCGCCGTTGACGTCATAGAACGTCTCGTCGGTTTCACATTGACCTCGTGCATCGTAGGTCGATTTCAGTGTCGCATAGCCATTAGCGCCCGGCATTGGTTTGCCATCTTTACCGAGAGTGGTCGTAACGATCCTGTCGCCGCGCTCGTCGTACTCTGCCTCCCAGCCATAGTAACCATTCGCTTCGGATTTGACGGCTTCGCCGTTGGCGCCGTGGAGTGTCACACGAACCACGTTGCCGCGTGAATCGTAGGCCATTCTCAATGTTGCATAGCCGTCAGCGCCTGGCATCGGTTTGCCATCTTTACCGAGGTAGGTCGAAACAATCTTGTTGCCCTGTTTATCGTAATCTGCCTCCCAACCGTGGTAACCAGTCTTCTTGGACAGGACAGGCTCTCCGTTGACGTCTTGGAAAGTCAACCGGATCAAGTTGTTCTCGTGCGTCGTAGGCCGATCGCATTGTCGCAAAGCCTTCGGCGGCAGCCATTGGTTTTCCATCATTATCGAGAAAAGTCATAACGGTGTCGTTGCCGTGCTCATCGCACTTTATGTCCGAGGCGTGGTAACCATACTGCTTGGATAGAACCGGTTCGCCGTTGACGCCGTAAAAGCTTATTCGAGTCAGCTTACCGCGTGAATCATAGGTCGACTTCAATGTCGCATAGCCATCACGCAATGGACATCGGTTTTCCGTCATTACCGAGATAGGTCTCAACGGTCTCGTTGCCGTGCTCGTCGTACTTTGCCTCCCAGCCATGGTAACCATTCTTCTTCGATACGACCGGCTCGCCCTTGAGGCCGTGAAATGTCATTCGTTCCAATCTTCCGTATCGGTCGTACTGCATTTTTGCGATTACATACCCATCCTTCAAAGGCATCGGTTTCAAATCGGGTCCGACGGACCTTTCCTCAACTTCCCACCCGTTGTTATCGTATTTAGCCTCCATCCCGCCATTCCCCGAGTTGTCGATCATCCTTCGCCCATTCGCGTCCAGCGACTGGACACCGGTGAGTCGGCCGCGACCATCATATTGCATGCTTCGTCCGAAAGCGCCGTCAGGTCCGGCGGCGGCTAGACCCTTACTATCGCGGTACATGATGCGATCTTCCCAGCCCGCTTCATCGTAATGGATCTCCACATATTCGGCGGCAGAGTACGCTGCAACTGTGGAAATCCATTGGGTCCGACAAGTCGCGTCAACCCGACTAAGGGAGAGCCCGATTCCGGCGGCGAGTAAATAAGCCCATACACCATGCGTCCTTTGCGATCGAGCGCTCGCTCATAGATGATTTCGCCCTCCGTTGTTGAAACAAACTCCCACTGACAGACCGTCTTCAGTCCCAATCGCCTAGCCTTCTCAGCAAGGGTTTTACCAAGGGTTTCGTCCGGAGCGTTCTTGGATCCCGATTGTTTCTCACCTTTCTGATCAGGGGTTTCGTCCTGTGCGTCCTGCGATTCTAATTCTCCCTTCCATAAATAGGGAAAGACTGAATGATTGGTCGTTAGTTCCAAAAGACCGTTCACCGCTTGGACTCGAAATGCCGGTTTCCAATGGAGCTTCCAGCCGTCGCGCACCATCCCCTTGTGAACGAGCAAAAACGAAACGGGCATATTGCGGGCGGCCGATTCGGAAAGTGGCCCGATGCCAACCGGAAAACCGCGCCGCTTGGCAAACTCGCGATAATAAGTCTTATGTTCTTGGAAAAAGGCGTAGTTACCACCCCAGACCGTAGCGATCAACAGAAGTGCAAGGCCACAGGCGACGGCGGCGGTGATCTGCTGCTTGCGTCTTTGCGCCGCTTCGCTGGCGCGCAAGCGGTCCGCCTCGGCACGCGCTTCACTCGTTAGGCGAATGTCCCGACTTGTCTTGATGACAGGGAGCAAGACATCATGTGTGATCTCCACTCTTCTCGTGTTATGGCGGTCCTCGTAGGCGAGAAGCCGGCGATCGACGAGTTTATTAAGAATTGGCTGCGTCACATCCGGCCGGGTAAGCGCATCGTCCAGAGCGCAACTGTTGCGATGGCCGCCCGCGGTAAGGAGTTTGTCCTCCACGAAAGTTCGCACGCCGACTGGAAAGTCTTCGAGCGTCCGCAGATAGAAATCCTCCAGAATTTTTCCTGTTCAAGGTCGAGAAGATCGGGCGTGATTTTCGCGTCCGGCCCGCGTCTCAGGCGTCGTTCGTTGAGCTCTCTCAATACCAAGCTGAGGAGTGCAGGGGCCACGGTGATTTCAGAGCCCTCGCCGTTTGCACTCGCACCGGCGACATATTTTACGATGCGATCCTCGGTGCCATTTGCGAGCAACGGCGAACCAAGCGCGATGACTTCGCGCGCCTGTCGTTCGCCCATGGGTCGCAGGCGCAGACGATTCTGCACCAGGGCGCGAAACTTCGAACGGATATAATCAAGATCTCCAAGGTAATCCTCCCGCATTGAGAGGAGAACCTTGAGCGGCGTAGGTTTGAAATTGAACTCCCTGGCCCGTGCGGGATCGTCGCGCAGCGCAGCGGGCGGGCGGTTCTCCACTAGATCAGCCAGTTCACTTATGAACTCCGAGCCGCGCCGGTTGCGATCGGCAGTCTCGCGGCCAAGAGTAAAGAATTCCTCGAACTGGTCGAAGACGAGCAAAGGAGTGACAAGTTCGTTACGCGAACTCCAAAAATGGTGGTCCGATCGGTGAAAATATTCCCACAGCGTCTCGCCCGGCTGCAGTTGAGGCACATCCACACGCGCATCGGCAGCGGCTTTGCCAATGGCGTCGAACACCTGCTTCGCGAGAGGGCCGTCGCTCTCCAGGTAGCCGAGCCGAATGAGGACAGGCAGATAGTTTTCGTCTCGCAGCGCGGGAACAATCCGGCTTGAAGCAGTGAAGTTTTGCCTAAGCCCGAAACGCCATAGAGCAACGTGAGCGTATCGCGTCGCACCAGACGGAGTAACTGCTCGATCTCATCACCACGGCCGGCAAAGAACTCGCGGTCGCCTTCGGTAAAGGACGCAAGCCCAATCCAAGGGTGCTGCGAATCGGCAGCCTGCGTCGGGGACCCGTTCATTGGGCGGCAGCCCGCAAGCGACGTTCGCGAACGATGGTCGTCAAGGTTTTGATAAAGTCCTCCTGGGGCTCGCCGCCGGTCGCGCGAGTGTAATGAAACCCGCTGAAGCCGCTAAAGGTCACGGCCCCCTCCGCCGTGTCGTCTACAATCACTGGATGAATAAGGCGGGCGCTGGCTTTGTCCATGTCTTGGAGCCGCTCCAGAGCGCGGTTCCATTCGCGGATGAAGATGCCCTCATCGCGCTTGTTGCTGTTTACGGAGATCACAGCCAGAAAGACGTCGCAGCCGGCGATGTTCCGTTCGATCACTGGCCACCAAGGGTCACCGGACTTAAGGCGCGCCTTGTCATACCACACATCCAATCCTGCGCCGGAGAGGCTGGCTTGAAGCCGTTCCGACCACGTCATGGTCTTGGCTGGCGTAGCTAACAAAAACCGCTGGAGGCTTCGTGACCGTCGTGGGATCCAAAGACTCGGGCGCGGCGGAGGGCTTGTCTGGGAAAGCTTCCCACTTTTCCACGAGCTCGTTTACAAAGTCGATCGGATCGGCCGCGCTAAAGAAATTGGTCTGCGGGCTGAAATTTTCCAGAAAATCATGCAGATGCGCGTCCGTGACGACTGCTCCGTCAACCACAAATTCCCGGGCCTCGTTTCCGCTGTAGAGCCGGTCGCGGCGGGCGAGACGAACGAAGAATCGCGCTAGCCAATCGGGATGGGCGTTGCCGATGAGGAGCAGGCGCTTGTTGCGCACCTCGTCGAACAGGTTAGCGAGGCGCGTAGACATGGACTCCTCGTGGAGTTTCCAAATGAACTCGAGGATTTCTTCGTCAACTAGCGCGCTGTCTGGAATCCCCGAGATCCTGCCGAATAGATGGAAGACCACGCGGTGTCGCGAGCGCGCATAGTCGCGTGGAATATCCGCGAGGGTGGAATTCGGCGAGTAGGCGAAAACATGGTCGGGAGGTGAGCCAAGCGCCGTTGCAAGGAGTGAATCCACCGTCGTGCTGATGAACAGCCGTAGCGGCTCGATTGTTGCGAGCTTGCGGAGCGGTTCGGGAACCGGCGTCCGGCCATTTGGATCACGAAGGTGTCTGAGAATCTCGAAGCGCCTTCAAGTTCACGTCGTCGCGGGAGTTCTGACGATTGGCATTAAGATAGGTGGCTACTACCTGGTCGATGGTGGCAGATGGACCGCATTCGACTTCCAACTGGGTCGCGAGTTCCGTGGCGAGGTATTCGTAGAGCAGTTGCTCGCGACCATCGATCTGAATACGCAGAAGATCGCGCCCGAGAATTGGAATGACGACGCCCCTTGCGATAGCCTGCAAGAGCTTACTCCACTGCTTCGAGTCGTCGGGCATTGCGAAGCTCGATATTAGTGCGGAAACGCTCTCATGAGAAGGAAATTTCAACCTCTGCGTAAAAAGCTGGAGCGGCGATTCCACGACGCAATGTTTGCGCGGTGGCGTGCTCGCGGAGAAGCTGACTTTCTAACAAGACGTGCGCTAAAGCTCGCTCCTGACAACGACGAAGTTAAGAAGGTGCTCTGGAAAGGGTCGTGGCCTTTCTGGCGTGGCGAGTGGACCAACTCGGATTATCCGCACTGCCAAATGCGAGATAACAATGAACTCGCATCCATTCGCGACACTTTCACTGCCGGGCGGGCCATCGTTTGAGATGCAGCTCGCCATTGGCGGGGCGCGCAGGAATCAAACTTAACGGCAGCGCAGCGTCCGACGCCATGCTTCGGAGCCGTGCTGAAGATGAGTAACGAGGTCTTTGCAGCCAAGAGGACTTGGCCGTGCTATAAGTAGCTGGTTTCACAAGACCACGGTATCGATCTCGGCGAGCGCGCATCGCAACGTTTGGGACTATTCACGCGATTTTGTCGCAATATGTATCTGCAATATCGGTCAGACCGCGGTCGTCGTGTGCTCGTGTCGTTGGGAGTGTTGGCGGCGTGTCACTAGGGCACGGAGCTTAACCGCCGCGTAATATCACCGGCAGGAGGTTAGCGCGATGACGGGAAGGCGTGTGCGGCTCGCATCTGGCAATTCCCACTTCCAGTAGGTAATGGCTGAATGCTTTCGCCAGTTCTGCGCGGCACATTTGTTTTGCTAACCACGCGGTGACCTGATTCAATCTTACCGAGGTTTCCACAAGACCGCCTCCACACGCGCATGCCTGACGAAAAAGTCCAACCGCAGGAAATTGTTTTTCCAAATAACAATGGCGCAAAACTCGTTTCGGCGTCGCGTGGCACGCCGATGGCGAGCCTTATTGAGTCACTGGGGATTTCGCCGCCGAAAAACCTGATTTTACTCATCGGAGGAGCGGATAAGCTGGACCAAAAGCTGACTTCTCGCCTGACTCAATTGTTCAGCCGCGGTATTGCTCGCGCCGCTGCGGATGCCGAAGCACTTATCATCGACGGCGGGACCGCAGGCAGGCGTCATGCAGATCATGGGGCAGAGCATTGCAGATCGCGGACGCAAGAGCAGTCTGCTCGGCGTCGCTCCGGCGGGGAAAGTGACTTACCCGGGCGGTCCCATAGTTCCCAGCAATGACAGCGCGCCGCTGGATCCCAATCATTCGCATTTCGTGCTCGCAGATGGCAACGAATGGGGCAGCGAGACGGAAACTTTTTCGAGCTCGCCGCTGCGTTCAACGAATCCGGTGCTCGCGATTTTGGTCAATGGCGGTGCCATTGCCAAAGACGAGCTGCTGCAAAGTGTCCGGCAGAACTGGCCGGTGATCGTGATTGAAGGCAGCGGCCGGCTCGCTGATGAAGTTGCGGCATTGAAAAAGCAGCCGTCGCAGATTGAAGATCCAGCGCTCGCCGAGATCGTCGAGGAAGGCGACTTGCGGATTTTTCCCATCACCGGCGCCCTCGGAGGATTTTGAGCGCATGCTCTTTTCGCAGTCTCCCAACGTTAAATTGTTGCACGATGCTTGGCAGCGGTTTGCGACTTACGATGCAAACGCAAACCGGCTACAAAAGGCGTTCAGGAAGATTCAGTTCTGGATTCTTATGTTAGGATTGATCGTCGTTTTCCTTGTTGTGTTCCAGAAACAAGGACAGGATCTCGTTAAGCATCAGCAAATGCTCGAAAACGCACTGGGCTGGTTACGTTATCCGATCATAGTTATTCCGATCGTTACTGCGATACTGCTCGCCTATTACAACAAATTCCGCCCTGCCAATAAGTGGATCCTTTTGCGCGGTAGCGCTGAGGCGCATCAAGCGCGAGATTTACCGTTACCGTGCCCGCACCGGGGATTACAGCAAAGACCGTCTCACGACCAACTCACGCGACGATGTGTTTCACGAGCGGCTGGAACCAGTCAGCCGGCGCTTGATGCAGACGGACGTGAACCATGGCGCGCTCAAGCTATACGAAGGCCGCTGCCACCGAGAGGAAGTCGCGCAACAGAACGATGACGGCTTCAGCTTCCTCACGCCCGAGCGTTACATCGAGCTGCGCCTCGAAGACCAGCTCAATTATTACTCAAACAAGACGCCGAAGCTTGAAAAGCAGGTCAAGCAGATGCAAATCGCGATTCTCGTCGCCGGCGGCGTCGGCACGCTGCTAGCCGCTGTCGGCGCGGAGCTTTGGGTTGCTTTGACCACTGCGCTCGCGACTTCACTGACGACCTGGCTCGTCTCGCGCCAGCTCGAAGAAACGCTCGTGCGTTACAACCAGTCCGCCGCCGACCTTGCCAACGTGCGCGACTGGTGGACAAAGCTTTCCCCTGCCGCCAAACGGAACCCGAAGAACATAGAGCAGCTCGTGGAAGTCACCGAGCAAGTCCTTGAGACGGAGCTAAGCGGCTGGGTGCAGCGGATGGAAAACGCGCTCGCACAGCTAAAGGCTGCAGAGGAGAAGGGCGAAAAGTCGGATGGCGATGAGTCCCAGCAGAAAAACGAAGACACACCACCACCACCGCAAGCTGATGGAAGTTCGCCGAAAGCTGAACCTGCTGCGTCTCCTGGACAGCATGATACCTAGCTACTCGACATAGCAACGGCGTCGAATTGCGTAGAAAGGGCCGGCGGTCCCAACAAGGCGAGTCAGCAAATCACGGTTGCAAGTCGCAAACAATTTACTGCGACGTTTGCACAACGAGTTGAACCTGGGTGAGGTGTTGATTCTTCTCGAGAAGATCTTTCGATCTTTGGCTGCCACACGTGCGGACGTTCAGAACGGATTTGGAACAGCGGTTAGATCTTTGATGCGTTCTTTCGTAAGCTCGGCACTGTAGCTGGTCATGCCAAGGGTTCTGGAGGAAGCGGAGCCGATATTGGCGTGGATCCCGACGAAAGCGACTTGTGCGTCGCGATACTTTGAGCCACGCGCGCTGAGATTCCCGGAGACGCGCAACGAGCATCTCTGCCCGGTCCTTTTCGTTGTCGGCTCTGATGCTTTTGATGAGTTGATCATAAGCAGCGTTTAGCTGCTTGTCGGCTTCGGCGTTGATCTTGTTGGCCTCAGCGTAGATTTCCTGAGCCAGATTGCGCGTAAAGCGTCGTGCGAAAGAAAGAGCGCAACGAAAACAAAAAGAAGCTTTGTGAGAGTGTTTCATAGAATGTGGTTATCGACGCCTAACAATGTCATTGAGCGGCGCTGAGGCAGTCCTCCCGGGTCCGCTGTATGCGAAAGGGACAGGCTACGAAGTAGGATAATACGTCACGGCGATCTGGGTGTCGCGGATCAATTTCGCCTCGGCATCCCGGCGGATCAGGAGCCCGCGTTGGTCTGTTACCCCAGAGTCGCTTCATGCGTTGGATGAGGCCAGCGATCTTCTCCAAGGTGGCCTTCACATCGCGGCGCTCGGGGGCGTGTTTGCAAACTGCGTGATGACGTCCTTGATCTCGCGCATTTCAGACCGCCGGTCCCCATCGAGACCCGGGCCGCGATTGTAGACGATCGAAGTCATCGCGCCCAAAACAGTCGGGGGCAGGAGATCGATACCCGGATAGGTCTTACGGGTGAGTGCAATCTCGAGCGGCAGAGTCGTGTTTCATGAACACGCGGAGAGCGTCAGCCTTGCTGACTTTGATGTCGGAGAATTGCCTGGCAATGGCTGCGGCAGCGTGTCCGATTTTTCCCTTCGCGACCGCCAAGCGGTTGATCTGGTCGTCAGTCAGGATACCGCGCCAGTATTCGAGGCTTTTGGGATCAGCGCCGATGTCGCATCCGTACCTGAGAGTGATTCCGGACTCGCCGCCCGGCCACTTCGCCGGCTGGTCGATTCCCTCCGCTTCAAGGATCATGGAGATGGCGCGTCTGGGGAAAGCCTTCAATCCCGTGCGTATGGTGCTGGTGCTGGAGCTGGTTCCGCGTCTACCCAAGTCTTGCCCGTTAGCTTGGCGTAGATGGCTTTCCAGGTGATTTGGCCTGGGAGAACCGTCGGGCTCTACGCCAACGGATGTCTGAACTGCACGAACGATTGGGTCGACGTAGCGGGTTGGAGGTCTGCCCACGCCTTGCCCGTTAGCTTGACGTAGATGGCTTTCCAAGTGATTTGGCCTCGGGACACCGTCGGGCTCTACGCCAACGAATGTCTGAACTGCACGAATGATTGGGTCTGGGTTCATAATGTTTGAAACTTTACCGGTATAAATGGAGGCGGACAAGCAAACAGGGACGCTGGATGTGTCTTTGCATAGGTTGGTGAGATGAACCTTCGCATCGTGCGACTTGAGGGATCGACCGTTTTAACGGTTTGCCAGCACGGCCAAGCCGTTGAAACGGTTACGAGTTCTGATCGTGATGCAATCGCCGCGCTAAGCTGTGGTGTTAATGAAATTATTTTACCACGGCAGCCAACTGTTTGGCGGTGGTAACACCATGCCGTTGAGGTTTGCTGAACAACCGATATCATAGCTGGCTGGATTAGTCGTCACTACCGGCCGCCCGAGCTACGCGTAGTGAAGGTCCTATCGCTGCCATAAGTGGTGCCCCTGATATTGGTGGCCACAATCCGAAAATGATAGGTCGTGCTTGCAGCCAGCCCGGAGACGTTCGCACTAACGTTTTGCGTCGTGGTTCCGCTGAAATTCTGGCTGGCGGTGATTAAACCGTAGTTCGTGGTAGTACCGTACTGGAAACGAACGCTGGTGATCAGGCCGCGAGGGTTAACCGTCCCTTTGAGCCTGGCTGAGGAAATCGCCACATTCGTCGCGGGGTTAGTAGTGACAGTTGGAGGGCCAGGTGTTGGGCTGGGCGTTGTAGTGGCAGCGGGTGTAGGCGTAGACGTAGCCCTAGGCGCAGGGGTAGGTGTCGATCTCGGCGTTGTCGTTGCTCTAGGCGTGTGAGTCGCAGTGGGCGTAGCCGTAGCTGTCGCCGTTGGAGTCGGAGTAAATGTAGCCGTAGGAGTGAAGGTGGCTGTTGGTGTAGGCGTGAATGTGGCAGTCGCAGTCGGTGTGAACGTTGCGGTCGATGTTGGAGTGGGAGTGAACGTGGGGGTCGGAGTCGCAGTGAAGGTCGCAGAGCCGTAGGTTGGCGTGGCGTGTAAATGTAGCTGTAGCTGTCGCAGTTGCAGTGGATGTTGCCGTCGCGGTAGGTGTCGGAGTCGGCCCTTGCGCGCAGTATCTCCCCGCCGGTGTCCAAGTAGTTGGTATCATCAAATCCGCCCCAGACGATCATTTCACTAGCCGGTCCAGACTGCCGTGTGAGCAGACTCGGCCAGCGGGCGCGTTGGTGGTGCTGGTGGCTGTCCAGCTATCCGTGCTGGGATTGTATCTCCCGCCGGTGTTCAAATCGCCGCCGCTGCCATCTCCACCCCAGACGATCATTTCACTGCCGGTCCAGACTGCCGTGTGATCGTGTCGGCCATCGGGCGCGTTGGTGGTGCTGGTGGCTGTCCAACTATCCGTGCTGGGATTGTATCTCCCGCCGGTGTTCAAATCGCTGATGCCGTTAGATCTCCGCCCCAGACGATCATTTCACTGCCGGTCCAGACTGCCGTGTGATGTGCTCGGCCATCGGGCGCGTTGGTGGTGCTGGTGGCTGTCCAACTATCCGTGCTGGGATTGTATCTCCCGCCGGTGTTCAAACAGCTGCCGTTGTTCAAATCCGCCCCAGACGATCATTTCAGCGTGCCGGTCCAGACTGCCGTGTGACGGTCTCGGCCATGAGGCGCGTTGGTGGTGTCTGGTAGCCAGTCCAAGCTATTCGTGCTGGGATTGTATCTCCCACCGGTGTTCTATAGGACGCGGCCACTGGCACTCCGCCCCAGACGATCATTTCAGTGCCGGTCCAGACTGCCGTGTGATTGAGTCTCGGCCATCGGGCGCGTTGGTGGTGTCTGGTAGCTGTCCAACTATCCGTGACTGGGATTGTATCTCCCGCCGGTGTTCAGATAGGCCGCCGTGATCACTCCACCCCAGACGATCATTTCACTGCCGGTCCAGACTGCCGTGTGACCGATCTCGGCCAGCGGGCGCGTTGGTGGTGCTGGTGGCTGTCCAACTATCGGTGCTGGGATTGTATCTCCCGCCGGTGTTCAAGATAGCTGCTGCCATCATATCCGCCCCAGACGATCATTTCACTGCCGGTCCAGACTGCCGTGTGACGCTGTCGGCCATCGGGCGCGTTGGTGGTGCTGGTGGCTGTCCAACTATCCGTGCTGGGATTGTATCTCCCGCCAGTGTTCAAAGTTGCCGGCGGAGCATCTCCGCCCCAGACGATCATTTCACTGCCGGTCCACACTGCCGTGTGAACGGTTCGGCCATCGGGCGCGTTGGTGGTGCTGGTGGCTGTCCAACTATCCGTGCTGGGATTGTATCTCCCGCCGGTGTTCAAATACGGGCTGACGTTCTCCCCGCCCCAGACGATCATTTCAGCTGCCGGTCCAGACTGCCGTGTGAAAGAGCTCGGCCATCGGGCGCGGTTGGCGGTGCTGGTGGCTGTCCAGCTATCCGTGCTGGGATTGTATCTCCCGCCGGTGTTCAAATACGAGGCGCCGCCCTCCCCGCCCCAGACGATCATTTCAGCTGCCGGTCCAGACTGCCGTGTGATCAGTGTCGGGCAGTCGGGCGCGTTGGTCGTGCTGGTGGCTGTCCAGCTATCCGTGCTGGGATTGTATCTCCCGCCGGTGTTCAAATCGCCGGCGCCAGCTCCCACCCCAGACGATCATTTCACTGCCGGTCCAGACTGCCGTGTGACGCTCTCGGCCAGTGGGCGCGTTGGTCGTGCTGGTGGCTGTCCAGCTATCCGTGCTGGGATTGTATCTCCCGCCGGTGTTCAAACGCTGCCGCCATCAGCTCCGCCCCAGACGATCATTTCACTGCCGGTCCAGACTGCCGTGTGACGCTCTCGGCCAGCGGGCGCGTTGGTCGTGCTGGTGGCTGTCCAACTATCCGTGCTGGGATTGTATCTCCCGCCGGTGTTCAAATCGCTGCCGTCACATCCGCCCCAGACGATCATTTCACTGCCGGTCCAGACTGCCGTGTGACGCTGTCGGCCAGCGGGCGCGTTGGTGGTGCTGGTGGCTGTCCAACTATCCGTGCTGGGATTGTATCTCCCGCCGGTGTTCAAAACGCTGCGAAATCATCTCCGCCCCAGACGATCATTTCACTGCCAGTCCAGACTGCGGTGTGAAAGTCTCGGCCTTCGGGCGCGTTGGTGCTGGTAGCTATCCAAGTGTCGTCGGTGCAGGTGGTCGCTGGGCCTCCAATTGCGGGAAGCGTGTAACCAGCCGCTGTCACGGCGGCCATTGTCAGCGGCATTTGCGGGTCCGCTTTGGCCCGCCAGGAACCGAAGGGCTGCTTCATCCACGCAACGGTCGCCAGCGTCAACCGGTCGTTGCCTTTGCTGATAACTGCGGTCGCGTAGTAATGCCCTTCATCTTCCTGCAAGGAGCTTAGCTTTCCAACCGGTATGGTTTCGTACTCTTCGGGGACACCTTTGGAGTGCGCGGATAGATCAGCGCTTTTGAAGGCGGCGATCCCGCGCACGCGGGACCGCACTCCAAAGTTGACGGCGAGCCTTCCGATCCGTTCTTGCCACTCGCTGCCGGTCATTCTTGCAGTTCCAACATTCGTTGCATCGCTCGGGGCAGAATCGGCTTCCGCAGTATCGGTTCTGATCCACTCCACTTCGCTGTACGTGCCGCTGATTTGTTTCATTTGCTCCACGCTCGGATGCGCCGCCAGCTCAGTCTCGGCGCGCCGTTTCAACTCACCGTGAAATCTTTGGTCGTGCGCGTACAGTTTGTAACCAGACGGTTGGCCAGCACCGGCCTGGCCAAACATTCCGCGATCACGGCCGGATCGTTGCCGAGGGCGGCAAAGATTTCGCGCAGAACCTCCGGCTGCTTCGTGTTTTGAGCCACCCGCTCCATCTCGGCCTGAAGTTGCTCGGGCGTGATCGGTTTTTGCCAGTAATCCTCTAACGCCTGCGAGTCGCGCAGATAGTCTTCCACCTTCTTTTGGATCTGCGCCTGTGACATCACCTTATCCAGCGACGGCTTTTCGGTGCCATTTGCAGCCGGCCAGATGCGATGGCGCCAATAAACGTCCTCGATCGCGTATTGATACGCGACGCGATCCGCGAAGGTGAGGGTGATTTGGGTCTGCTGCTTCGATGGCGTCGCCGATGTCGTTCGGCCGTTGAAGCTCCGCTGCCCGAGCGCGAATGGGATCACGCAAACGGCCACAAGCACAAGCAAGTAAAAGGCGCCTCGAAGAAGATGCGCTTTGATGTTTGGTTCAGTTTGTTTTTCACGGGGGTCGAGATTGGGAGCCGTATTCCCGCAAGTCCCAAAACCTTCTCAGAAAAAACGTCCCGGCAAATTAAGGCCGCAGTTTACAGGAAGCACCGAAACGTGCCAACGGTATTTTCAAGCGATTTACAAAAGTAAGATCGAGATGATTCTCTTGAACGGGCTTTCACGCGGGCTAAGCCGTTGAAACGGCTGCGAGTTCTGATCGTCATGCAATCACCGCGCTGAAGCTGCGGTGTTAATGAAATCACTTTACCACGGCAGAATTCGAAGCGGCGCGCAAACGAAGCGCTGAAGGCGCGCTTTCAATTGGGTGCGTCGATCAAACGCGTGCTGGCGTCGAATCGCGCTTCCAGCGCTGAAAGCTTTCGGGGCTGGCCCCAGGTTCGCCACGGCGAATCCGTTTCGCCTGCGGACGAATCCGTCCTGTGTGCGGACCTGTGGCGGACTGGTGCTGGACGCTGCGCGGTTGGCGCTAAAGACATGCGGGCGCTCGCCGCAGCCACCGATTTTACTGTGGCAAACGCCTCATGGCTGGCGTCGACGCGGTCCGCCTATCCATAGCGCGACGATGGGCGTTCAGATAAGCAGCGGTATTGATCCGACTCGCATTTCTCCCATGACTCCCTCTCCTCGAATCCGAGCATCCTGATCCTCCCGCCACGACCGGGATGGACATCATCGAGCAGAGCAAGCAACTCATCTGAGCTGCTGACATTGATTACGCCGGTCCTAACAGGTGGGCGTGGATGAATCCTCGTCCTGGTGGTGACAGGAGCGGGCGAGGACGGACCGAATGGCGGCGCGTTGTTTAGCGGCTGAGGATTATTCGCGCCTGCGCCGGCGAATGTGCCGGTTGTCGATGCCGTTGCCGCCGAAGCCGGTGTAATTGGCGTTGAATCCATCACGTAGTTCACAAACATCGGCCGGATTTGGGCCACCGATGGTGACCACGATATTGTTGAAAATGGTGACGGAATTAGCTGCCAGAATCTTTAGCGCTGTTACCGCCAAGCGTGACGTTGGAAATGAAATTAAGCTGGCCGTTGCTCCCCGGCGCGTAAAGTTTCAGCGTCGAATCAGCCGAGAGCGTGCCGCCGCCGATATTGAGCACGCCGTTAGCGCCGAATACGCCGGCTTTGAGGACATCTGCGTGCGCGCTTGCATTATTGAACGTGATCGTTCCGTTGCCGTCGATGCGTGAAAGGAACGTGCCGCCGACATTATAACTGCCGCCATTAATATTGATCGCCGCCGACCCAGCCGCGATCGTTGCCAGAAATCGCAACCGTTGCGTCATTGGTGACGGTGGCACTGCCAGAAACGTTCATGTTGATGGCAGCGTTACCGCCGATGGTGCCACCCGTGTTATCGATCTGAGCAAGCAAGGAATTCGCAGTAATGTTGGCTGCAGTCACGTTGATCGTGGCATCGGAGCCGATCGATCCACCGCCGCTACCGTTGTTCTGGTTAAAGATTTGGAAGTTAGCGTCGCCCTGAGTATCGATGGCACCGGAAAGATCGAAGTTGACGATCGCAATCCCGCCGATGCTGCCATTCGTGTTATCGATCACCGCGTTGAGCAAACCGCCCACAGACATGCTACCGACGTTCGCTTGAATCGTGGCGTTTCCACCGATCGTTCCAGCAGGCGTGTTCTGTCCATTTGGCGAGTTAATGATGCTGAAAAAGCATCGCCACCACTAGTTAGTCCGTTGGAGGCAGAAATGTCCAGAACAGCATTGCCGCCGATGTGGCCGCCGCCCGCGTTCGAGATCAAAGCCTGGAAATAGTCGGTGGTCGCTGAAATATTGGTCGCGCTCACGTTGATCGTTGCGTCCATGTCGATCGTTCCTCCTGGCACAAAGACGTTGTTCAGGAGAAAACCGGCGTTCTCGATCTCAAAATCCAGCGCGCCTTGGGCAGTCAGGTCGCCGGCCGCGCTAACGTGGTTAAACGCGTTCCCTAAAATATGGCCGCCTCGGTTGGCACTGATATCAGTGACTAAATCGCCGCCGCTGGAAATATTGGCGGCGCTTAGATCCAAAGTGACGTTTCCGTTCATGACCCCACCGCCGCTGCCATCATTGCGGTTGGTAATGACAAACGTCGCATCCTGTGTGGTGATGAGAGCACCGCCGATGTTAAAAGTGAGATTGGCGCTCGAACTAATCGTTCCGCCGTTGCGGTTATCGATTAAGGCATCAATGGAACCGGCTCTGAGGTCTCCTCCCGTTGTGACGGAAATATTTCCGCCGGTTCCGATAGTACCTCCGTTGCTGTCGTTGATGGTTAGGGATAAGCTGCCGCCGTTGACGGTCAGACTCGTCCCGATATCAAAGCGTAATGTTTGCGCCATTGGTTAGTGTGACGCCGGGCTCGACGGTTGTTTCGACAACAACGTCCGATGCGCTGAAAGAACCCCCGGTCGCAAACGTGATGTTGCCGCCATTTGCCGCATCGGCAATGACATCACTCGTGGCCGCAAGCGATCCACCGATGGCAATGTTTCCACTCTCAGAAACTGAAATATTGCCTCCGGCGCTCCGTGTAGAAAACTGGCCGCCGAGAATCAGATCGGTTCCGGCATTAAACGTGATGTTTCGACCCGCATACAGAAATAAATCGGTCGCGCCGATGATTGGCGACGCCAGCGTCAGATCTCCGTTCGTTCCGCGCGCGTAAAAGAAGAGCGTCGGGATACCCTGAAACGTGATCTCGGAACCGAGGTTGATCGAACCCTCTTGCGAGGCGAGGAGCAAGGCATCGAGCCCGCTGAAAGTGAGCGTGCCCCCGGGCAAACCGGAGGTGATATCACCGACGCTGATCAAGGCCAGGTTCGGCACGCCGCCGTTAGTCAAATCAATGGTCGGATTACCGGCCAACACTAATGATGTGAACTTGAAGACAGCGGCCGGGAAATGACCCGCGTTGTTGAAGTGCGTATCGAAATCGAGCGTGGTGTCGACGAGCTGAGGTGGAACCGAAAGCCCACAGCGAGAAAGCTCCGTCATCCACCGGGCCACGATAGATTTTGCCGAAATCAGTCACGCCATTGGTGGTGATCGACGGATCGGTCGTGATGACCGTTCCGCTCGTGATTAGATAAGGAACCGGCGACGTAATTACTGTTAGTGTCCCGAACTTGCTCGGAGTTGGTGCTGGCGAGGTTTGCGCCTGTCGGGCGACCATGGCCTGATCGATCACGTTGGCGATCCTGATCGGATCGAGCGGATTCGGCGTGGGGGGCAAAGAGCATGCTGGCTAGTTGCTTCTGTTCTTCCAGCACGATCAGATCCAAGCTGGGCAACGGTCTGTCGAAGCCGGTGAAAAAGAGCGAAGTGCTTACTAGTCTTGCGATGTCAAAGGTCAATACTGTCGAAAAGCTCTTGCCGTCGGTGGTAACCATTTGCCCGGGACCCAGCTCCACGGACTGACCATTGGCCAGATAAAGGCGGAATGTCCCTTCCAGGCAAAGCCACTTGCTGAAGACGTGCGGGTTGCGGGCGGTGGCGGGATGAAATTCGCCGATGCCGGTGGTGCCCGTGATTGCGGCGGTGACTGCCGCTGTTCTGATTGTCGCGCCGCCGCTTCCCTTAGGTACCTGAAAAGAATGGCACCGTCGATAAGATTCATCTCCCGCGTGCCTTCTTTGAAACTGAAAGTCGTGTTGGCGCCGAGGCGGGTGATGGTTAGGTCGTTGAAAGTCAATTCGCTCCGCGACTGCGTGCCAGTGCTAACAGCGGCGCCATGGCGGATGACATCGCTGAGCGCGACCGGGCGTGGTGCCGGTTTTTCGAGCAGCACTTTAACGTCATTCACGACCTGGGTGACGCGCGCTGCGCGCAATTCCACTCCGCGTGCCGAAGTGGCGATGGAGATCGTCCAAATAAAGGCTGACGCGGCTGCGATGAATTTTGTGTACGGGGAACCTGCGAATAGGTTTTTCATACCGGGTGGAATTTTAGTGATCTTCGCATGATATCGTGACAGGGCGGAAAGCGACGCGAGGACGCGTGCGCACTCCAAAGCTTCGCAAAACAGGAATAGCGCTCTCGTGGGCACTGGGTGTGGAGCGCTTGGGCCTGCGATAGGCCTGCTGCCCAGCAATTGCGCGCGATTTTGCGCCGAGCCGGGCGGTGCCTGGCCTTGTGTTGGCTGACCCGCGAGAATCAGAACCGCTGCGCATATGAACAGAGACCGTCCCAGAGGAAATTTCGAGAAATTTTGCGACCCGATCAAAGTTGGGGTTTTTGTGAGGCTTTAGAATTTCCTAGTCAAGCAGAATTACTTCACATCGAGTGCGTTTTCAGTGAGCCCGAGTCAGTTCGAGGCTGTGCTGCAATACATCGAGACGGAACAAGAGCATCATCGCATTCGCACGTTTCAGGAGGAATACCGCGAGTTGCTGCGCAGGCACGGCATCGATTTCGATGAGCGAGCGGTATATGTGGGATTAAAATACAGACTCGCGCTTTCAGCGCTGCGTCATTTTTCTTTGTTTACGAATCCTGGGGCGTCGCCCCAGGCTCGCGATGGACGCTGCGCCTTTGGCGCTAAATACGCACGGGTCTCTCGCCATAGCCAGCCAATCTTACCGTGGCAAACGCCTCGTCGCCGGTATCGACGCAGTCCGCCTGTCCATAGCGCGACGTACGTTTTCCGCTACAGCGGCTCATGCCGGTCACAAACCCGCCCGCTACCAACGCGCGGGCTGCTGGGTCGCGGATCTGCATGCAGTAGCAGTGCGACGTTCGGGCGGTCAGCTACTTCACTGTGGCGAACGCCTGATCACCGATGACGACGCGGTCCGCATATCCATCGCGCGGCGATCTGCGTTCACGCGACTACCGGCCTTCAAGCGATCAGCAACATCGGTCCGATTGGAATTTCTCGAATTACTTCGTGCTCTTCGAACGCGGAATCGTGATCTTCCCGTCACGACCGGGATGGACATCATTGAGCAGCGCCAGCAACTCATCTGAGCTGCTGACGTTGATTGTGGTGTCGGTCGCCTCTCCCGCCGCCACGCAGGCTTGCCTGACGACGTCACATGATTTGTGCTGTCGAATGGCGGCGCGTTCTCGATCGGTTGCGGGTCGTTAGCTCCGGCGCCGCCAAATGTGCCGGTGGTCGAGCCGTTGCCGCCGAAGCCGGTATAATTGGCGTTTGGAATTTCGTCGGTGAATCCGGTGTAAACATCCGCCGGCTTTGAGCCGCCGATGGTGACCACGACATTGTTGAAAATGGTGATCGAATTGGCGGCCAGAATCTTAACGCTGTTGCCGCCAAGCGTGACGTTGGAAATGAAATTAAGCTGACCGTTGCTCCCCGGCGCGTAAAGTTTCAGCGTCGTATCAGCCGAGAGCGTGCCGCCGCCGATATTGAGCACGCCGTTAGCGCCAAACACGCCGGCTTTAAGGACGTCCGCATGCGCGCTGGCATTATTAAATGTGATCGTTCCGTTGCCGTCGATGTAAGAAAGGAACGTGCCGCCGACATTATAGTTGCCGCCATTGATATTGATCCCCGCGCCACCGACCGCCCCGTCGCTGCCGTAGATCGCAACCGTTGCGTCATTGGTGACGGTTGCGGAGTTCGAAACATTCATATTGATCATCGCGCCACCCTCAGTATTAGCGCCGATACTGCCACCCGTGTTGTCGATCTGAGCAAGCAAAGAATTCGCGGTCAGGTTTGCTGCGGTGATGTTGATAGTGGCATCTCCGCCGATCGTTGCGCCAATGAAGCCACTTCCGAGGCCGCTCGAGTTGTCTATAGCCGCAGAAAGGCTTCCGCCGGTCGAAATGTTGTTTGCAGTCACGTTGATCGCGGCATCCCCGCCGATCGAAGCACCGCCGTAATTCAGGATTTGGGCAAACAAATCTCCGGTGGAAAGGCTGGCGGCGCTGACATTGACTCTCGCATCTCCTCCAATTGTTCCGCCGCCTAAGTCCAAATAATTGCCATTGGCTATCCAGAACAAGACGCTGCCAGGCGCGCTGATATTCTGAGAGGCAGATACATCTATGATGGCATCACCGCCGACCGTGCCGCTGGCATTTGGATAGATGGAGGCTTCAATAGCCATAAGGTCCGTACCGGGAATTCCTGAATTGGTGGACGGGGTCGTAATGTTCTGTGCATTCAGAGTGACGATGGCGTCGCCATCGATTCGCCCACCGCGTAAAGTTGCCAGTGCCACCGAAAATTGTGTCTTCGATAGTCACCAGGATCCCTTGCTGGGCTGTTAGGTCGCCGCTAATCGCGACCGTATTAGTCGCATCTCCGTGGATACTCCCGCCACCGTTCGTAGCGACAAACGTCTGAAAAAAGCCGCCGACTGAAACACTGGCCGCACTTAAGTCAACGGTGGCGAGTGAACCCACGGTCCCTCCACCGGCGCCGTCGTTCCGGGTGGAGATGCCAAAAACCGCATCTCCCTGAGTGGTCAGGGTGCCGCCAATGTCGAAGACAATATTGGCGCCCGAAGTGATGGCGCCGCCATTGCGATTGTTGACAAAGCCAAGAATGGAATTTGCAGTGAAATCTCCTCCCGTCGTGACAGAAATGTTTCCGTTACCGCCAATTTGGCCGCCGTCGTTATTCAGGATTTGGAACGTGGCGTCGCCCACAACGTTGATGTCGTTGGACGCGCCGACATTAATGAGCGCGTTCTCCCCGATGCGGCTACCGCCTTGATTGACGATTTGCACATCAAGATCATTGGCAGTGGAAATATTCGTGGCACTGACCGAAATACCAGCGTCGCCGCCAATGTGGTCCCGGTTCGTGATAGCCAAATGAGAAAACTCGAGTCGCCGAACTATTCGTGTAATCGCCCGTGACGTTGAGTGTGAGATTGATTCCGCTGGCGACGCTGGCGCCCGGCAAAACGATGGCGTCTAACCTCACCCTGCCGTTGAGTAAGAGCGAACCGCCAATTTGCAGCATCAGGTCGCCACCGGTGATCGCATCGAGTTTGCCGACGCTCATCGTGCCGGGGTTGGTGAGGTGAATCGAGTCTTCTGCGACAAGCCCGAGAATCCCGATGTTGGAAATTGGGGAATTAATCGTGAGGTCGGACCCGGCCCCGCGCGCATACATCGCAAGCTCGTGGAGATCCTGGAACGAAACGTCCGACGTGAGATTGATTGAACCGTTAACAGTCGCCAGCACCAGCAGGTCAAGTCCCGTGAACGTCAACGTGCCCCCGGTGGGCCGGAGGTAATTCCATCCACACCGATTAGGGCAAGCTTTGTCACGCCATTGCTCGTGTCGATGGTCGGATCGCCGGTGAGCGATAGACTCTGGAATTTAAAAACGGCGATCGGCAGATGGTTCGGGTCAGCAAAGAAAGTATCATCAATGCGCAACGCCGTATCGAAAGCTGAGGTCGAACCGAAAGCCCAAAGCGAGAAGGCACCGTCATCAGTCTGCCCGCGATAGATTTTCCCGTAATCCGTCACGCCATTGGTGGTAATCGACGGATCGGTTGTAATGACCGTTCCGTTCGTGATTAGATAAGGAACTGGCGAAGAAATCACGGACGGCGTCCCGAACTTACTCGGAGTTGGAGGTGGCGGCGTCGGTGATACCGGGGGAGTTGGTGTTATTGGGGGAGTTGGTGATGCCGCCGGCGACGTTGGTGTCTCTTCGGCGGCGATAGCCTGACTGGTCACGTTGACGATCCTCGCCGGATCGAGTGGATTCGTCGTGCTGGTGGCAAGAAGGCTGCTGGCTAGTTGGTTCTCTGATTCCAGCATGATCAAATTCATAGCTGGCGCAGCGGTTGGTCGAAGCCGGTGAAAAAGAGCGAGGTGCTCACTAATTTTGCGATGTCAAAAGTCGACACTTTCGAAAAGCTCTTGCCGTCAGTGGTGACCATTTTCCCGGGACCCAGCTCTACGGATTGACCATTGGGCAGATAAAGGTGGAATGTCCCTTCCAGGCAAAGCCACTTGCTGAAGGTTGAGGGTGACTAGTCGGTGGCGGGATGAAATTCGCCGATGCCAGTGGTGCCCGTGATTGCGGCGGTGACTCCAACTGTTCTGATCGTCGCGCCGCCGCTTCCCTTGGGTACCTGAAAAGAATCGCGCCGTCGATAAGATTCATCTCCCGCGTGCCTTCTTTGAAACTGAAAATCGTGTTGGCGCCGAGGCGGGTGATGGTTAGGTCGGCGAAAGTCAATTCGCTGCGCGACTGCGTGCCAGTGCGAACAGCATTGCCACGGCGAACAAGATCGCTGACCGCGGCCGGCCGCGGCGCCGCTTGTTCGAGCAGCAGTTTAACGTCATTCACTACCTGGGTGACACGCGCTTCCTGCAATTGCGCTGCGCCTGCCGAAGTGGCGATGGCGATCGTCCAAGTAAAGGCTGATGCGGCTGCGATGAATTTTGTGTGCGGGGTTCCTGCGAATAGTTTTCTTCATACTTGCTGGGAGTTTTAGTTCATAAGCAGCGGTATCGATGTCGTCTGTAGCTGATCTGCTGAGTTAAGGTGTGCGAGACTGGTGGCCGGTATTTGTTAGTGGCTTTGGGGGCGGCGTTGTGGATGGTGCATTAACAAGGGTGACCTGTGTGCCGCGTCCCAAGATGACGAGGTTCGAGGGAATATACGTGCCCTTGGCTATCAGGTTCAGTTGCTTCTGTTCTTCCGATTCGATCCGCCGTTGACTGGGGAGAGGTTGAAACTCGCGGACCAGCAGGCACGTCTTCATCTCTCGTGCAATGTCGAAATCCGCCGGCTCCGGGAGGGCGGTGACGTCCGGCTTGGTAATGAGAATTTGGCCGGGCTGCAGCAACAGCGATTCGCCGAGGCGATTCGTCAAATAACATCGGACGGTTCCTTCCAAGACAAGCACCTTGACGTAGAACTGGCCATGACGCTCGATTATGCCAGTCGCGCCTGTGCTCGCGACCGCGATCGCAGCAGTCTTGATCTTCAAGCGGCCAGCGCCTTTCGGTATCTGGAAAAGCATTGCACCTTCGCCAAGGTCCATGGTGCGTGTTCCGTTCGCTGAAACTGACATTCGTTTTCGCGCCGAGACGCGCGATCGTTTGGTCTGCGAAAGTCAATTCGCTGCGTCCGAGTCACGCCGGTGTTGATAGCATCACCATCGCGAACGCTTTCGCCGACTGCGACTGCGGCGTGGCGCCGCTTGGCGGCGAACCGAGCTTCACGTCTTTGACCACTTGTGTAACGCGCGCTTCTTTCAACTGCGCGGCGTCTAAACAGGTGGCGGTCACGATGAAGACAAACGAGCAAACCGCGCGCTAAGATTTTCGCTCTTCGCGCTGAAGAAGGAGAGCGATTTTTCACCGGACGTTAGAATTTCAGTGTCAGCGCTACGCCGCCGCCGATGTTGGCGACGCTGTAATCGAAGACACTGTGATTTGACTGATTCCAGGCGAAAGAGCTGAGAGCGCTCAACGTGAGCCAGTCCCGAACCCGATAGTTTGCGCTCACGAGCAAGTATTTCGTTCACATCGGTTCGATCGCCGGAATAATAATCGCGCACGACGAACTGAAACCCGGCGTCGAGGGAAAAGGAGCGACTCAAAGCAACATCGTAGTTGCCGTAGAGTGAGTAGTTGTTTCGCCGCGGTGATTCGGGATTCCCGTCAAAGCTGAGGTTCAAAGCAACGCCGAGCGAGGAGCTGTTGCGCACGGGCGATCCGAAACGGCAGTTCCGCGTTTAAAATGATGGAATGATTGACGAATAATCTCGTCGAAATTGTCAGTATCCGTGAGGCGGTTGTAATCATAATACCCGCGAAGGCTCAGGTTGTGGAACTGCGGCAGGTAATAATGCAAACCGGCGATGACATCGAGGCTGGCGAAATTAAGTTCCGTGAGTTGGTCGTAGAAGAAGAATTGCTGCACGACCCCGACTTGCGCGTAGAACGTGTTGGTAATGCGCGGCTGATACATCAAAGTAACCCCTGGAGCGACCAGGACATCATCTTGTTCGCCCCTGCTGACGAGCGCGGCATTGGAGGTCCAGTAAACCGGAGAGTAAACAGAAATCGTGAACGGTTTATACTCTTCCACCCGCTTTAAGATCTGCTGCTCGCCGATGTCTTTCTCGTTCGGACTCGTGACTGCGTAACCTTCAGTTTCGGCACTGGGCGTGGCGCTTGGACCTGGATAGGCCTGCCTGCCCAGCAACTGCGCGCGATTTTGCGCCGAGCCGGGCGGTGCCTGGCCTTGCGTTGGCTGACCCGCGAGAATCAGCAGCCGCTGCGCATATGAACAGAGAGCCATCTGCAGAGGAGATTTCGAGAAATGTGGCGAACCGATCAAACTTGGGTTTTTGTGAGGCTTTGGAATTTCCTAGTCAAGCAGAATTAATTAACTGCGAGATCAATCGTCTTAACGTTTCAGGGATCCAAAGTGTTAAACGAGCCAATGATTTAACGGTGGTGCACATCCCGCTGGAATGAAATTTCAAAATCCCGTAATAGAGGTATAATGCGCGCGTGCATTGGCTTGGTCGCTATCGGCTTTTGATCCTGGCGTCGATCTGCGTTTTTTGGACCGGTCTGATTTTTCTCGGTCATTTCTTCCCGATGACGCCGTTTCTTTCGACGCCGTGGCGGGGCGAACAGAGTTTCGAGGATTTGCTTCGACGCGAGGGCCGAAAAACTGCAACGCGTAACGATTTTGTTTTTCTGGGACTCGATCAAAGCACATTGCAATTGCCGCCATTGACGCCCGACGAAATCGCGAATAACCGCGCGTTTCAGCTGATGACCGAGCGGCCATTCCCGTGGTCACGCGAAGTCTGGGCGCTCTTGCTCGATCGGCTGTTTGGGGCGGGCGCGCGCCTGGTGATGTTCGACTTGATGTTCGACCAGCCGAATGATGGCGATCCGGCATTTCACGCCGCGCTCGATCGTTATCGCGACAAAGTAGTCGTCGGCGCCAATTTCGATATGGAAAACGGCTGCGCAGGCCGTTACGCCAAACGATGCGCTGATTCCGCCGCCGCAACTGCAGGATGATCGCGTCGGGTTCGTGAATTTCTGGCCGGATCCGATCGACGGAAAAGTCCGCGCTGCGACTTATCGCGTGACTAATCGCCAACTGGCCGGGTTGCCGCCGCATCCGAGCCAGGAAATTTATGAATCTCTTTCTGCGCGCGCTCTGACGAAAATCGGTCACGCTAGATGACGTCCCGCAGGATTTTGATGGCCATATGATTCGCTTTAGTGCGGTCGACGCATACGAACCGCGTCCACTCTACGAAGTGTTCGATCCAAAATTTTGGCATGCCAATTACGCTGATGGCGCGTTTTTCAAAGACAAGATCGTAATGGTGGGGGCGTCCGCACAGATATTGCACGACGTGGTCGATACACCGATGAGCCCGACCACATTGGGCCCGGGGCTTCATTTGCAGGCGATGGCTGCAGCGCTCGGCCACGAGTTTTTGCGGCCTACGCCGCCGAAAGTTGGCCTGGCGCTCGTGTGCGCAGCAGGGCTTGTCGCGTGGTCGCTTGTTGCCTTCTTGCGCAGGCCGTTGCTTTGCGTTGGGGCACTCGTTGCACTTACGGCCACATATCTTGGAACGGCGCGATTGTTCTACGATAAAACAGGGCTGCTGCTGCTTACTGTTCCGGTGTTGTCGGCGCTGGTGCTCAGCGGATCGTTTTCCCTCGGGTTCGAATACTTCCTCGAGCGGCTGGAGAAATTGCGCACCCGGCGCACGCTCGAACGCTACGTTTCGAAAAATCTGGTCGAGGAAATTCTGGAAAACCCGGACGGCTACTACAGCTCGCTTCGTGGTGTGCGCGTGCCGGTGACGATCCTGTTCTCGGACTTGATTGGTTTCACAACGCTGGCGGAGAAAGCCGACCCCGAAGCGCTGGTCGCGCAGCTCAATGAATATCTCTCACGGATGACTTCTGAAATTTTCAGCAATGGCGGAACGCTCGACAAATTTATCGGCGACGCGATCATGGCTGTGTGGGGTAACGTGCGCAGCCTTGGCACGGCGCAGGACGCGAAAAGTTGCGCGCGCGCGGCGTTGGGAATGCGCCGGCAGTTGAGCCAACTCAATCAAAGCTTGGCGCGAACAAGGCCGGATGGGATTGGGCATGGGCATCGGCGTCAACCACGGTGAGGTGATCGTTGGTAACATTGGTTCGCAGGAGCGAATGGATCCCACGGTGATAGGTGACGCCGTGAATCTGGCATCCAGACTGGAAGGGCTTACCCGAATTTATGGCGTGGATATGCTGGTTGGCGCCTCGGTTGCCGAACTGGTGCGCGACGAAGTTTATTTGCGCTCAGTGGCTCGCGTGCAGGTGAAGGGCAAAACCAAACCGGTAGACGTTTTTACTTTCGTCGCTGCCCGAGGCGAAGAGACGGATCCGGAGTTTTTGAAATGGCTGGAAACGTATGAAGAGGCGTTGGAGAAATTTCGCGCACGCGATTTTATCGACGCGAAAATTCTTTTTCACGTTTCCTGGAATTCTATCCCGACGATCTGCTGGCCAAGATGTATCTGCAGCGCGCGCTCGAATACGAACAAGCTCCGCCCGACGAAGCGTGGGAAGCGATCGAAGTCTTCAAAAGAAATGATGGTTGCGCAGCGATCGTCATTCCGAGCCAGAGTCGAGGGATCCCGCGGCGAAGAGTAATATCAACGGGATCCCTCGATTTCGCTGCGACTTCGCTCGGGATGATAGATGCGGCTAGCCAAACTCGCTGACGCGGCGTAGAAAACCCGCGTGAAAGAAGCGCCCAAGAGTTTTCACTTCCTCGGAATTTGCGGGACAGCGATGGGCGCAGTTGCCGTCGCGCTGCAAGAGCGCGGCTTTAAGGTCACTGGGTCGGACGAAAATGTTTACCCACCGATGTCGAGCTTCCTCGAGAACAAGGGAATCGCGCTCATGGAAGGTTATCGCGCGGAGAACATCCCGGCGGATGCGGACGTGGTGGTGATCGGCAACGCGATGACGCGTGGCAACCCGGAAGTGGAGGCCGTGCTAAACCGAAAACTACTTTATCTGTCGCTGCCAGAGGTGCTCAGGAATTTCTTCCTGCGCGGCCGCCATAATCTTGTGGTCACCGGAACGCACGGTAAAACAACGACCACGGCCTTGCTTGCCTGGATAATGGAAAAAGCTGGACGCAAACCGGGTTATCTCATCGGCGGCATTCCGAAAAATTTTGGCGAAGGCGCGCGACTCAACGATTCAAAATATTTCGTGCTTGAGGGTGACGAGTATGACACCGCATTTTTCGACAAGCGCTCAAAGTTCGTTCATTACCTGCCGGAACTCGTGATCGTGAACAACGTCGAGTTCGATCACGCGGATATCTTCAACAATCTCGATGAGATCAAGCTCAGCTTTCGGCGCTTGCTGAATATCGTTCCTCAGAACGGTATGGTCGTCGTGAACGGCGACGATCCGAATGCCGTTGAGGTCGCCAAAGATTGCCTGGCGCAGATGGTCGAGGTCGGTTTCTCGAAAAACTGCGCGCAACGAATTCGAGACGTTTCTTACTCGGCCGGTGTCTCTCGATTCAAACTCGGTGACGACGTTTTCGAAATTCCGCTTGTTGGCGAATTCAATGTTCATAACGCCGCGATGGCGGCGACCGCGGCGCGTTTTTATGATGTGCCGACGGCAAAATCGCCAGCGCATTCACCAGTTTCCTGGGCATTGCGCGCCGGCAGGAGCTTCGCGGCGAAGCTGGCGGCGTTAAAGTAATCGACGATTTCGGGCATCATCCCACTGCGATCGCTCAAACATTGCAGGCGCTCCGTCATCGCTTTCGTGGGCAGCGGCTGTGGGCCGTATTCGAGCCCCGCTCGAATACGACTCGGCGTGCGGTGTTTCAGCAGCAACTCCCTGAAGCGCTCAAAGTGGCCGACGGTGTATTTATCTCGCAGGTCGCCCGGATCGAACAAATCCCCGAAGATCAGCGCTTAAAACCGGAGCGGGTCGTTGCGGCGATCGCTGAGGCCGGCCGGCCTGCGTTCTACGAGCAAAATGCGAACGCAATTGTGGACCGAATCATTCCGATGCTCCGGCCAAAAGACGTGGTCGTGGTTTTCAGCAATGGCGGCTTCGACAATATCCATGAGAAGCTTCTCACCCGATTGCGCGTAAGTCTGGCATCTTGCGTGATCAGTCACGCGAGCGTTAGCCTGCGGAGAAGGATGTCCGCTCGACCAGTCAGGCAGGATGCCTGAGTTACTGCGACGGAGCAGCGGACGTATGATCGTGAACAATGCGCCAGCCTTCCGGCAGGCGTTTGAAGATGAGTGTGAACCGTCCGTGCGGCTCGTCGTTTGTGCGTTTTAGCCGCCAGCGACCGAGCACGACTGCCGCATCAGGCGAAAGCATCGTGACTTCAATCTCAGAGAAACTGAGCGTTCCCATCTTCGTTCGATCGGAATATTTCACCCGGTACCGGTCACGGACTGTTTCCCAACCGCGTCTGACTTCGTCTTCTGAGACAAATACCGTCGATGCCGACCGCGCGTAGCCGTTCATGAACGCGTCTATGTCGCCACGATTCCAGGCGTCCTGCTGGGCGGTGAGGACGGACTGAATTTCAGCGACTGAATTCGGAGCCTGTTCGGGCGCAGCACAAACAAGGACCGCCATCAGGATGTAGCAGATGACGGGAAGCGTGAGTCTGGTTTGCAATGACACCGATCTCCTATAAGCTAGCACTCCCTGCCGCGTCCAGGGTTACCACTGAAGCACCGTTCCACAGAGGGAAATACGTTGACGGGTCTCATAAATCCACTACGGTCGGCCATCCAGCAAAAGAGGACTGTGCATCGGCTTTTCTGCATCGTGACGCTCGTGCTTGCCAGCGCGAGCGCAGCTTCCGCTCAGAGGGACTCGCAGCGTCCCACTCTGCCAGCGGTTAAGGGAGTCAGTCCGCCGGCACAAGAGGATGCACCTGCCGCTCCGCCGAACGCGCCGGCTACTGTGCGACTGCAATTTCCTAACAGCGACGTAGTCGACGTGTTGCATCTCTACGAGCAGCTCACCGGCAAGAAGTTGGTGATGGATAATTTCGTGCAGGGCAAGGTCAACATTTTCATCGCCAAAGACGTGTCGCGCGAAGAGGCGATCAAGATCATTGAGATGAGCATGGCGCTCAACGGGATTTCACTCGTTCCGGCGGGTCGCGACATTGTTGATGTCGTCGGCGCCGGCCAGAATCCGCGCAAAGCGCCAGTTCCGATCATCTCGGACTTGGCCGACATTCCGGCGGGAAATCCTGTAGTCAGCTTTTTGTTCCGGCTGCAGTACGCCGACCCGCAGGAACTTCAGCAAGTTTTGATGGCGTATTTTCAGGGAGCTCGGGCACGATCAACATTTTGGCGCTGCCAAAATCCTCCAGCCTGCTTGTGACACAGAACGCTGACATTATTCGGCAACTTGCCGGAGTGATTGAGCAGGTAGACGTGGCGCCGGCGGAAGTGGTGAGTGAGTTCATCAAGCTGGATCGCGCGGATGCCAGCAAAGTCGTCGACATGCTCAAGGACATTTTCGAGAAGGGCGCTGAGACACCGGGCCAGCCGGGTGTTCGGGGCGTAAAGGTGCCCGGAGGTGTGCCACAGCCGATGCCGGTGGGGACTCAGGCGGCGGCGGTATTCTTTCCGAAGAAGCAGTCATCGTCGGGAAAATCAAGATCACTCCCGATGTCCGCACGAACCGCATCCACGTCGTGACACGGCCGATCAACATGCCGTTCATCCGGCAACTGATCCATGAATTCGATGCCAACGTTGAGTTTGCAAAGCCGGTCACCCGGTATTTGCAATACGTTTCCGCCGGCGACATTTTGCCAGTTCTTGTCCAGGCATTGACCGAACCGGGAACAGAACAAGGCGCCGGCGCTGGAGGACAGGGAGGACTTCCGGGCGTTGGCCCGTCGCCTGGGCAAGGTCAAGCGCAACAGCGCAGGGGGCGGGTAATTCGCCGCTGACGAACAACTACAGCGGCAGCCAAAGCGGCACAGGCAGCACGCTTAATATTTCCGAGGAACTTTCGACTCAGCCTGTGGACACCGTGCCCAAGGCAGTCACCATCGGCAATTCGAAGCTGATCGCGGATCAACGCGCCAACTCAATCATCGTCCTTGGGAATCGCGAAGTGGTCATGAAGGTGGAAAAGATCCTCGACGAAATGGACGTCAAAGCCCCGCAGGTGTCGTTGAGCACGGTGATTGGGCAATTGACCCTTAGCAATAACGAGGAATTCGGTGTCGATTGGTTCGCAAAGTACAACAGAAGGTTCGTCGGCACCTCACGGAATAATAGTGTGTTTACGACCAATGACCCGAATGTTCCCATACCCGGTTCCTCCGTAAACCCCGGCAGCAGCGTGGCACCGGTTGTCCCCAATATTCTCGATCCAGCCAATCTGATCAACTTCAGCCAAATCATCCAAAACGTAGGCAACGGAACTAATATTTACGTGGCAGCCGGCAACGCGTTTGCGGCTATTGTGCATCTGCTGGAGTCAACGAATCGATTCAGAGTTATTTCTCGGCCAACCGTTTTCACCAGCAACAACAAAAAAGCCATCATCGCTTCGGGGCAGGAGGTTCCCGTGCCGGTAAGCACCCTTACAAATTCGAATGTTGGAGGGGTTGTAAATAACACAGCTGCTGTTTCGGCGAGCATCGAGTACAAGAAGGTCGTGCTTCAGCTTGAGGTCGTCCCGCTCATTAATTCCGAGAAGGAAGTGTCGCTCGATATTTTGCAAAAGATCGACAGCATTGTCCCGGGCGGCAACGTAAACATCAGCGGCAACTCGGTCCCAACAATCGATACGCGTTATATACGCACGAATGTTTCCGCAGGGAACGGATCGACGATCATCCTCGGTGGACTAATTGAAGACCAAAAGCAGAAGAACTATCAAGGGCTTTCCTTATCTCTCGCGCATTCCCCTCCTTGGCGCGGCGTTCCGTTCCACAGCGAGTGGCAAGCAGCGTCGCGAACTAATCATTCTCATGTGTCCAGAGGTGACCTTGACGAAGCTGGATCTTTATCGACTGCGGCAGAAATGGGAGAACAACAACACACATTTTGGTCCGGAACTGGATCAGGCTGGGTGTCCGGACTGCCCCAAAGTGGAGACGGGCAAACAGATAAACTTACCGCCGCCGGATCTTCCCGAGGATAAAGACATGCATTAAACCTTTGTAATTATGAAACGAATAGCACTCGTTTTGATTGTCGGGTTGAGCGCAACGGTCGCGCAGGGCGACGAGTTTGACATTGTCGATTATGGTATCTTTCGATCCATCGATCCTCTGGCTCAAAGGGACGAGTGGGGAACCACTCATCAGACGCCTCACGTGAACTCGACCGATTTTGCGCCGAGATATGCCTGGCGGTGGAGTTATTACTTCAAGGCGCGTCAACAACTCCTCTTGGATCCGGCTTACGTTGGGTCGCTGCAAACGGCGTTGCGGCGCTTGGGCTACTATTGCGGACCGGTGGACGGCGTATTCACACCGGAAGTGAGCTACGCCATTGCGCGGCTGCAAAAGAATTATTCGATGCGTGTGACCGGCAATCTTGATACCCCCGTGCGGCGGGCGTTACACATGCCGTGAGTCTTGCTGAATGAACGCAGCTCCGAGTCAGTCGCTGATTAATTTGCTGCTCGAAAGCGGTGTGCCTTCGACCGAAGAGGCGGCCGAGTTGGCCACTAATCTCAACGGAGGTTCGTGGGTAAGTCAGGTGCTCGATTCGGGCAAGGTGGACGAACAACGTTTCCTCGCCGCAATCGGGAATTTCTTCCGGGTGCCGATCGTCTCAATCGACGCAAAAAAATCGATCGCACCACTTTGTCGATTCTGCCGAGCCGTTTCGTTTTTCAACATCAGATTCTGCCGATCGAGTCGAAGGAAAACTCGGTGGTGCTGGCGACTTACGATCTTTTCAATTCGATCGGGCGCCAGCTTGCGGGGCAGCTGTTGAAAAAACCTCCCGAATGGGTGCTCGTGCCGCGCGCGCAGCTTCTGCGCGCCATGAAAACTCTTTATGGCGTTGGCGCGGAGACGTTCGACGAGATTCTGAAGACCAGGGGTTCCATGGACGTGCTGGAGGACACCGAGACCGCGATTGAGTTGAATGCCGACGATCCCGAAGCGTCAGTGGTCAAATTTGTTAACCAGATCATTCGCGAAGCTATCGCAGAGCGCGCGACTGATATTCACGTCGAACCGCTGGAAAACGATCTGCGCATTCGGTATCGGATCGACGGCATTTTGCACGAAGTCGCTGTGCCACCGCAATTGCGCGTCCTGCAATCCGCGATCATCTCGCGTTTGAAGGTGATGTCGCATATGGACATTGCCGAGCGACGGCTTCCTCAGGACGGGCGAATGAATTTGCACGCGAGCAATGTGGAGATAGACGTGCGCGTGTCGACCATTCCAACTGTCAACGGCGAGTCAATCAGTCTGCGTTTGCTAAGCCGCGGCGAACAGCACTTCAATTTCGAGCGACTCGATTTGGGCGATAAGCAGGAAGAGATCATTCGGAACCTCCTCACCCAACCGAACGGAATTATCCTGCTGACGGGTCCTACCGGCTGCGGGAAATCAACCTCGCTGTATTGTTTTCTCAGCAGCATCAATTCCGTGCAGCGCCGCATCATTACGATTGAAGAACCGGTGGAATATCGAATCCCTGGTGTCTCGCAAATCGACGTGAAACCAGAGATTGATCTGACTTTCGCCAAAGGCCTGCGACACATTTTGCGACAAGACCCGAATGTGGTCATGGTCGGCGAAATTCGAGACGTCGAGACTGCGGACATTTCGATTCGCGCCGCGATGACGGGTCACCTTGTTTTCAGCACACTGCACACGAATGACGCCGTAGGTGGCATTACGCGTTTGCTCGACATGGACGTGGAACCGTTTCTGCTCGCCTCTGTGGTGAAGTCGTTTATCGCCCAACGGCTCGTGCGCACGATTTGCCCGGATTGCGTCGAAGTAGTCGATTATCCCCGCGATTACCTCGCTGAGATCAGTTTCCCTGTGAAGGAACTCGGCACTCGTTTCCGGCGCGGGGCGGGTTGCGATCAATGTCGCCATACCGGTTACCAGGGTCGCGCAGCGATTTACGAAGTCTGCGTCATCACGGAGCCGCTACGGAAGCTGATCATGCGGAGGCGTGACGGCAGCGAGTTGAAGCAATGTGCTATTGCCGAAGGCATGGAGACTTTGCGGCAGGATGGCTGGCGACGCGTAGCCCAGGGCAAAACAACTATCGAAGAAGTTGTTCGCGTCACGCAGACTGACGAAGTGATGGCTGAAACCGCTGCAGAAGCGGAGCCGGTCGTGGCCGCCGGAGCGGCCTAAATGCGCTAAGCGCGGGGATCCTTCGTCCTCTCATTCGCCGCGCAATTCACGAATTGCTTTGGCGTAATCGTTGGAACGAAAAATCGACGTGCCGGCGACAAGGACGTTCGCGCCGTTTTCGACTGAGATTCGGGCGGTTTTCGGATTAATGCCGCCATCCACCTCGATGTCGATCTTGTGCTCGCGCGATTGGTTCCATTTCGCTGCGCGCCTGACCTTTTCCATCTGATCAGCGCGGAACGGTTGTCCGCCAAAACCCGGATGAACAGTCATGACGAGCAGCATATCGAACTTCCCGAGGAACGGTTCGATCATTTCAAATGGAGTTTCGGGATTTAGCGTGAGGCCGGCACGGCAACCGGCGTCTCGAATCTGGTGCAACGTTTTCCAGACGTCGTGTTTGGCTCCCGGTTCCACGTGGACGGTGATCGAGTTTGCGCCGGCTTTGACAAATCGCGGCACATAGTGATCGGCATGCTCGATCATTAGATGTACATCCAGCGGCAGGCTTGTTTCTTTGCGTACGAGCCGCACAACGTCCGGTCCGAACGAAATGTTATCGACGAAATGGCCGTCCATGATGTCGCAGTGAATCCAATCGGCGCCTGCTGCCTCGACGCGATGAATTTCCTCAGCGAGCCGCGAGAAATCTGCCGCAAGAATTGATGGGGCGATGATCACTTTTCCCATTGAGTGATGGAGTAAAGGAGTAATGCAGTAATGGCAAGCTCGTCAGCGCTCCAATAGTCCATCACTCCAAGATAAATACGCTTGACGGCGGGCTGCACCTTCTCATGTTACCGCGTTTCAGCCGGCCGAATCGCGCCGCGTGAACGCGTTTCCTTCGAGCTGGACAGTGCTGCTAATAAATAATTCATGTTCAACGGACTTTTCGGCTGGCTATCCAGCGACATCGGGATCGATCTCGGCACAGCGAACACTCTTGTTTACGTAAAGGATCAGGGGATCGTTTTACGTGAGCCATCCGTGGTAGCGGTGCAGGCCGGCACGAACCGAGTGCTGGCCGTGGGGGACGAAGCCAAGCGCATGCTGGGGCGCACGCCGGCGAATATCGTTGCGGTGCGTCCGCTCAAGGACGGCGTGATCGCCGACTTCGAAGTTACCGAGGCGATGTTGCGGCATTTCATCACCAAGGTGCACAATCGCAAGGTGCGGGTGAAACCGCGCGTCGTTATTGCGGTCCCATCAGGAATCACGGAGGTGGAAAAGCGTGCAGTGCGTGAATCAGCTACGCATGCAGGCGCGCGTGAAGTGTATTTGATCGAGGAACCGATGGCAGCGGCGATCGGCGTCGGACTGCCGGTGCAGGATCCTGCAGGTAACATGATCATCGATATCGGCGGCGGAACGACGGAGGTCGCTATCATTTCGCTTTCCGGAATTGTGTTTAGTCGGAGCGTCCGCGTTGCCGGCGACGAGTTGGACGAGGCGATCGTGCAATACATGAAGCGCGCCTACAATTTGATGGTTGGTGAGCGCACCGCTGAGGAAATCAAAATCAAAATCGGCTCGGCGTATCCGAGTGAAAAGGAAACAAGCGTCGAAGTTAAAGGGCGCGATCTGGTCGCTGGTCTGCCGAAAACACTGATGATCACTTCTCAAGAGGTGCGCGAAGCTTTGCTCGAACCGATCTCGACGATTGTCGATTCGGTGCGCATCACCCTTGAGCGTTGTCCGCCCGAGCTTTCGGCGGACTTGGTTGATCGCGGGCTTGTGCTGGCAGGCGGCGGCGCGTTGCTGCGCGGCTTTGACAAGCTTTTGAGTGAGGAAACCGGGTTGCCTGTCCATGTAGCGGAAGATCCGCTCAGCGCAGTGGCGGAAGGGACAGGCAAATGCCTCAATGAACTTAAGTTTTTGCGTCAGGTGGCCTCAGCCGATCGCCAGTGGCGCTAATAATGGCGGACACCGGAAAGCGGAAACCGGAAAGCTCGTTAGCCGTCTGCCGGTGAGTTGTCGAGTGGCCAATCGGCAATCGGCAGTCGGCAATCGCCAATTTCAATGAGCCGCACAAACATCATCGCGCTGCTGATTTTCGGCGCCATTCTGGGGTATTTCCTCAGCTTCGGTCCGGAAACAACGCAGAAATTCAAGGCTGGTGTTTACCGGCTGCTGGCGCCGTTTTTGACCGGTGGGTCTGGAATCAAAAAGCAGATTACCTCTGTGCGGTCAGGATTAAAGTCGCTCGACGAATTGGAGCACGAGAACGCTGCCTTACACGTCGAAAATCGAGAACTGCGCGCGACTAACCAGGGCTTGCGCGATGTTGAGCACGAAGTGAATCGTCTGCGCCACGCCCTCAATTATCGCGAGCGTTCGGTGTTTAAATTAGCTCGCAGCTGAAGTGATCGCTCGCGATTCGTCCAGTTGGTGGCGAACGCTCACCATAAACCGCGGCAAGAGAGACGCGATCGAAACGGACATGCCGGTGGTAACCGACGTTGGCTTGGTCGGAAAAACGACGACCGTAAGCGACACGATTTCGGTCGTTTTGCTGGTTTCTGATGAAAACTGCCGGATTGCAGCGTCGGTGGAAGGCAGCCGCGAACAGGGAATCGTTTCCGGCGAGCGCGTGACGGGCGGACTCACGCCGCTTTTAGACCTGAATTTTCTGTCAAAGCAGGCTGATTTGAAGCCCGGTCAGAAAGTTTATACTTCAGGAGTTGGCGGTGTCTTTCCATCGGGGTTGTTCATTGGAGCTGTGAAGAGTTTCCGTGTGCGCGAACTGGACGGTCAGGCGCAGCTAACACCTGCCGTCGAACTTTCTCATCTGGAGGACGTTTTTGTGGTGACGGGTCGAAGATGATTTTTTCTTTCTTCTCTTGGGACTCGTGCTGGTGGCGCAGATCGCCGAACTTTTCATCCCGGCGCTGCCGTGGCTCTACAACGCGCACGTCTACATCGTGCCAGTGATCGTTTTCTACGGCGCAATGGCATTGCCTTTTCCCTCATGCTGGCCTTGGCGTTCTTCGCCGGGGTTTTACTGGATGCGCTTACCGTTCAGGTGATCGGGGGAAGGTTGAAATCTCAGCCGGATCATCGATACTGCTCTACGGTGTGCTGGCGGGAATAATGCATGGACTGCGACCGCTTTTTGCCCGCGGTCGTTGGGAAGTGCATTGTATCCTGAGCGGCGTTTTCACCTCGCTAATAGTTCTGGCGCAATACCTCATGATTACGTTTCGCCGCGGCTCGCTTGTGTTTACACGTGAAATCTGGTGGCAGATCGGCGGACCCGGCCTTATCGCGATGGCCATCGCGCCCATCTTCTTCTGGGGATTACAGTGGCTCGGGCAGATCACCGCGTATTCATACGGTCCTGAAAGGGGACAGCTCGAATGAGCAAGCGACGCCTGAATTCCCGTCTGCGGATTCAATTTCTCGGCCTCTTCATGCTGTTGGGCGTCGGTTCACTCGGTGTTCGACTTTGGTGGATACAAGTGGCGCACGGTCAGGAATGGACGTCCCAGATTCGCGGCAGCTCCCAAGCGACCGTGCGCATTCCGTCAGTGCGCGGCGAGATCAAAGACCGTAACGGCCTAACCCTGGTCCAGAATCGCGCCAGTTATGAGGTAGATTTCTATCTACCAGAAATGGTCAAAGGTTACCGCGAACGGTTCGGTTCGCCGCCCACGAGTGAATATCGGGCGATCATCAGCGGAATGCCGAAAGACATGAAGGAGCCGGATATCATCAAGATCGTGAATGATGGGATCGTTCCGCGCCTTAACGAGCTTGATCTGGCGCGCGATTACAACGCCGGCAAGCTGCAGCGACATTTTCGTAACGATACCGAGGTTCCATTTTCTTACATCAAGGACATCGATTTCCCAACCATGGCGAAGTTCGCCGAGCACGATGTCGGACTCCCTGGTGTTGATCTCGCCATTAAGCCGGTGCGCTCGTACGTCTACGGCGCGCTCGGATCTCATATTCTTGGTTATGTCGGTGCACCGGACGACATCGATAAGGAGGAAGCGAAGAAGTTCACGTTCTACCAGGCGGACGTCGAAGGAAAATCGAACATTGAGAAAACGGCGGACGAATATTTGCGCGGGAAACCCGGCATCCGGTATTTGCGGCGCAATGCGAAGGGCACCATCGACGGGATTTTGCGCGAAGATCCGCCGCAACAGGGCGCGAATGTTTTCTTGACGATCGACGCCCGTATCCAGGCCATCACAGAGGAAGCATTGCGATCCGTCGGGCGCGGCGCTGCCGTGGTCGTCGATCCAAACAACGGCGAAATCCTCGCAATGGCTTCGGTGCCATCGTTCGATCCAAATACATTTGTCCCCAGCATCAAGGCAAAAGATTGGACGGCGCTCCAGAAGGATGAAGCCAACCCGCTCGTCAATCGCGCGGTGAGCGGGTTCCCGCCCGGATCAACGTTTAAGTTAATCACCTCGCTCGCTGGACTGCGTCGTGGCTTGGCGAAGCAGAAGTTCACATGCAGCGGCGGTGTTCAGTATGGCGATCATTATTTCCAATGCTGGGCCGCCGAAAAGCATTACACGCACGGCACACTCGCGCTCGCCAGATGCGATCAAAGTATCGTGTAACGCCTTCTTTTATCAGTACGGCAACGCCGCAGGCATCGATTCGATCGACCGCGTGGGCGATTTGCTTGGTTTGGGAAAACCATCCGGGCTCAACTTAGCCGGTGAACAACCTGGCGTGTTGCCGGGACCGGACTGGATGCGGATTTCTTATCCTCAGGAGCGATGGTCACAAGCCTACACGGCCAACGTTTCAATCGGGCAGGGCTATGATCTAGCCACGCCTCTGCAAATGGCCATGGCCTACGCAACCCTCGCTAATCGCGGCATTTCTTATTATCCACGCCTGGTGAAAAAGGTGCTCAATCAGGACGGCACACCGGTGTTGGACGAGGATGGAAAGATTGCCGTGCCCGATCAGCCCAAGGTCCATGCCGATTTTCGCACTGAGGTTTCACCCGCCGATATCGAATTGGAACGACATGGATTTTGGAACGTGGTGAACGCAGATGGTGGAACAGGTGGCCGGGCACGCTTGGATGGCGTGCAGGTCGCAGGCAAAACCGGCACCGCTCAGGCGAAATACAAGGGCAGAGAAGATACAATTTCGTGGTTTATTTGCTGGGCCCCTTCGACAATCCCAAATATACCGTCGCAGTCATGGCGCAGGGCGGGGAACACGGCGGCACCGTTGCGTGTCCAATCGCCGCGCGGATCATGGAACGCTCGCTGGCGATGGACGAGGGGAAGTTCGAAGCGCAGGTCGCGTGGCTTCCTCCCGCGCATAAGGCCAATCCATTTCAGATGATCAAGGAAGTGAGCTTCCGCGATTCGGGAATCGATAGTGGAAGCGGTGACGACGAGAATGCCAACGGCTCGCAAGGCGCAGATGTGCAAATGGCGGGCGCGGGCGGGGATCCCGACGTTGAACCGGAAGCAGATTCACGGGGAGAGTAGCGCGGCGTGCTGCGGCTGCCTCGGCCCGCGCTGTCCCGGTTGCGGCGCCTCAGCCTCAACGCAACTTTTTCCAGCGGCTTTTCGGAGTAAAGCGCCAGCCGGCACCAGCCTCCACCGCCGCCGCCCAGCCGGCAGCAGCGCAATACCACAAGATGAACCTTCGGTCAGAATCGCTACTGCAGCTCGTATCGGCAGCTCGGCTGATGACCGGCCAACCCCTCCATTTTTATGATAGACAAAGTGAGAAAGATTTTGGGTCTTCCTTCGCGCAAGACCGGCAACAAGCTCGTTCTGAGTGTGGAGAAACTCGAGACCCGCGTGGCTTTGCTCGAGGGTGGCCGACTTGAGGAATATAGCGTTGAGCGTAAGAGCTCACGGAACATCGTAGGCAGCGTTTACAAGGGTAAAGTCAAAAACATCGAGATGGGATTGAAGGCGATGTTTGTTGACATCGGCTTCGAAAAGAATGCGTTCCTTCATTTCTGGGATGCCATTCCCGCAGCGCTCGATAGCGGCATCGAAGAAATTGACAGAAAGTCTAACAAGCGCCCTCGAAAACGGATCACGGTAAAAGACATACCGAGCATCTACCCGGTCGGCTCGGACGTGATTGTGCAGGTCACCAAAGGCCCAATCGGCACCAAAGGCCCGCGCGTCACAACCAATCTCAGTTTCGCCGGGCGGTATTTGGTTCTGATGCCATTCAGCGATCGCAGCGGTATCTCTCGAAAAATTGAAGAGCCGAAAGAACGCGAGCGACTGCGCAAGGTTCTGCGGCAGTTGGATATTCCTGAAGGAGTTGGCGTGATCATCCGCACAGTAGGCGAAGGTCAACGTGCCAGGTATTTTGTCCGCGATTTGCGAGTTCTGCTGGATCAGTGGGCCAAAGTCGATCAAGCCATTCGGGACAACCCTTCCCCGTGCCGGCTGTTTGAAGAACCCGATCTGGTCGAGCGAACGGTGCGCGATTTTCTTACTGAAGAAATCAATGAAATCCTTTGCGACGATCGCGGTGCAACGGATCGGATGACCGACATGATCGGTCAAATCTCCCGCCGCGCGAGAAACCGTGTTCGCTACTACGATGGCGCCACGCCGATTTTTGAGACTTACGGTGTGCAGAAACAGATTGATGACGCATTTCACAGGCAAGTCTGGCTCAAGTGCGGCGGCTATATTGTGATCGACGAGACCGAAGCGCTGGTCGCCATCGATGTGAACACCGGACGGAACAAAGGTGGGCGCGACGTCGAGAAAACAATCTTGCAAACCAATCTCGAAGCGGCGGACGAGATCGCGCGCCAGCTTCGATTACGCAACATCGGCGGATTGATCATTGCTGACTTCATCGACATGAAGAGCCGCAGAGATCAGCAGGCGGTTTACAATTTAATGAAGGAACGGCTCAAGCGCGACAAAGCCAGAACGCATGTGCTTCCCATTTCACAGCTCGGCCTCATGGAGATGACGCGGCAAAGGGCGCAGGAGAGCCTGAGCGACACGATTTATGAAAATTGTCCTTATTGCGGCGGGCGCGGCGTGGTGAAGACGACGATGAGCACGAGCGTGGAATTACACCGGACGCTCAATACCGTTATGCGCAGATACCAGGATTCCATCCACGACATTCGGGTGATCCTGAACCCCGACGTTTTGAAGCGATTAAAAGAGGAAGACGAGGAACTGCTCGTGGAACTCGAGCGCCGTTACGCCGGTCGACTGATGTTTCGGGGCGACCCCGCATTTCATCACGAGAAGTTTGTCATTACGGACGCCAATACCGGGGCGGAACTGAAGCCCTGACGCCGAAACGCACGCCTGAAAAAGCTTGCAATGTCAGACTGGCCGGCTCAGACTCAAGGCATCCAAACGCGTGCGCGGAAGTCGTTCACAGGCAAGGCGTGCTACATTTGGAAGGACTTAATCAAAAGGAGAAATAGATGAAAAGGCTGCTGATGAGCCTGCTAGGACTCAGTTTGGTCGCTTCGGCCGCTTTTGCAGGAGTTGGCTATTCAGGCAAGGAAATCAAGCAGGTTGCTCCACCGCCCTGTCCCGAGTGGTACGCGGACAGGGAAATCAACATCTCGCTTTGGGGCACATACGTTTTCACGGGAACTAATTGGATAGATGACCGCTACATCGAGGCTGATCACGCTTGGGGTGGTGGCATCGATCTCAAATATTTTTTCATGCGTTACATTGGTGTCGGGATTGAGGGCTGGGTGGTTGATGCTCGGCAGGCACGCCAAGATGTCTTCATCGATTTCAGCGACGGAATTTTTGCCAGTAGCATCCACCGCGAGAGCAACGCGATCGGCGCTGTGCTGGGCACTCTCACCCTGCGTTACCCGATCTCTTGCACGCGCTTTGCGCCGTACATTTTTGGCGGGGCTGGCGGGATCTTTGGCGGTGGCCAGAAGCAAGTCAACGAGCGCTTTATCGAGCCGGGAGAAGGTTTCGATATCGTTGCGACAACTGGTCATACAGATGCCGAGACGCGGGCAATCGGCCAGGTTGGCGGTGGGATGGAAATCCGCATAACTCCGCACATCGGCTGGGTCAGTGATTTCAGCTGGAATTTCGTGGACGGCCCAAACAATAATTTTGGTATGGTCCGCACCGGCGTGAATTTCGCGTTCTAGCCGCTTCACAAGAGCATTTGCTATGGCGGCGTCTGGAATACCGGACGCCGCCTTTTGTACGCGTGAGATTTGCGAAGCTGACCATGCACACGAAATTATCCTGATGTCGTTTATCGAGACACTGGACAGTCTTGCTCTGAGAAAATCGGAGCTGATCGAGCGTTTTGAGCATCTGATTGCCTTGAAATCCGATCAAGAACTCGAAGCGATGGCGCAAACTTCCCGCGCGCTCACATTGCAAAATTTTGGGCGGACCATGCGGCTCTTTGCACCGCTCTATCTTTCCAACGAATGCATCAACAATTGTCAGTATTGCGGTTTCTCGCGGGATAATCCGATCCTGCGCGTCACACTTACCGTCGATGAAGTGGTGGCCGAAGCGCAGCATCTCGCGCGGCAGGGATTTCGCCAAATCCTTCTTGTGGCGGGCGAGCATCCGAAGTTTGTGAGCGGCGGTTATCTCGCCGAGTGCGTGCGCGCGCTCGCGCTCGATTTTTCATCGATCTCCATTGAGGTCGGACCGATGGATACCGAAGATTACGCGCCGATTGTCGAGGCTGGCGCCGAAGGCCTCGTCGTTTATCAGGAGACCTACAATCGCGGTGTGTATGCCGAGATGCATACGGCCGGGCCGAAACGCGATTTCAATTATCGACTTGATTGCGCCGAGCGCGGCTATGCGGCCGGTTTTCGCCGGCTGGGAATCGGCGCGCTCATCGGACTAACGCGGTGGCAGGATGAAGCTGTCGCGCTAGCTGCACACTTGGAACACTTGTTCAAACGCTGTTGGCAAGCGCAAATTACCGTGAGCGTGCCCCGTTTGCGTCCGGCGGCAGGCGGATTTCGCCCGCTATTCACGATGAGCGACCGCGAGCTTGTGCAATTGGTTTGCGCGTTGCGCATCACGTTTCCGCAGGTTGGCATCGTGCTCAGCACACGCGAGCGCGCGCCGCTGCGCGATGCGCTCGCCTCGATCGGAGTAACGATGATGAGCGCCGGCAGTCATACCGAGCCCGGCGGTTACACCCGACAAGGCCGCGAACATTTGCATCGCACCGTGCGTGGCCGCATCGTCGCGCCGGAATACCAGGACGGCGAAGACCAACTCGCCACCGGCCAATTCGAGATCAGCGACGAACGTTCCCCGCCGAAATCGCTGCTGTCCTTCGCCACCGAGGACTCGAACCGGTTTGGAAAGATTGGGATCAGGCGCTCTGCCGCGCATGACAATTTCATCTGTAGCGGCGGTCTGCGACCGCCGGATTCCGCAGCAATGAAAATTTCACTCAATGGCGAAAGCGTCGATGCCCGTGAGGCGAAAACGATCGCCGAGCTTATCGAGCGCTATGAATTGCCGCCGCAATCGATTTTGGTGGAGCACAACGGCCTCGCCTTGCATCGACACGAATGGCCAAAGCGCCCACTTGCTGAAGGCGACCGCATCGAATTCATCCGCGTCGTTGCCGGTGGATAAGCAAGATTGACTAGACCGACAGCTGCGCTTTTCACCACGACGCGCATCCCATCGGTTTGGATGACAGTCACTGGTGTTTCCCGGGCGATGAATTCGCCTTCGGTAACGACATCGACAACGTGATCGGCGAAACGCGCTTTGCCGCTGGGTCGCAACACGGTGACGGCTGTGCCGTGCATTCCAGGCGCGAGCGCCAGTGCGGTTGCGAAGTGTCGCGGCGCGCCGGCCAGAGATGGTCCGGGAGGATTTGAATCGATCAACGCAAAGCGCCGGTAAAAACTGGTACGCGGAAGATAACGCGCCAGGAGCGCAATCACGATCAACGCTCCGACGAGCGCGATGAACATGTTGAGCAATGGGATGGCAAGCATTTTGCCGGTCGGTAGAAAGGGTTGCTGCGGGTATCGGTCGATCATTGTCCACAGCAGCGATGCGATGATGAGAAACACGCCGACAACTCCGAAAACGATCGTGCTATGCGCGAAGAAAAGTATTTCGATCAGCACCAGAACCATTCCCAGAACGAAGAGCGCGACGACCTCCCAGCCGGCGAGCCCGGCGAGATAATGGCCCAGGAAAAAGAGTGCGAAACAAATCGCCGAGATCACGCCGGGCCACATCACGCCGGGAATCTTAAATTCCAAATACGCTCCGAGAATTCCGCCAAGCAGCAGCAACGGCGCAAGCGCAGTGATCCAAAATGCGAGCTGCTCGAAGCCAGTTGGCTCGATCTTGGCAATGTTGCTCTTGAGTCCGGCTTTCCTGGTCAGATCGGCAATCGAATCGACAATGCCTTCGGCGAGTAACGGTTTGCCGTTGATCTTTTCGGTCGCCTCCTGCGCGTTGAGCGTAAGGACTGCGCCTTTTGGATGCACAACGCGGTCGCCGATTTTTACTTCCTTCTCTTTGTTCATGAACGCCTCGGCGAGGTCGGGATTATGGCCGTTCTTGATGGCCGAGCCTCGGACGAGTGCAGACCAATACGAAATCGTTTTTTCCTTTGCTGTGGCGGGCAGATCTTCGCCTGTCGAAAGGATCGGTGCAGCCGCGCCAATTGCGCTGACCGGCGCCATGTAAATGTGTTGCGTGGCGATGACAATGAGCGCGCCGGCGGATCCTGCGTTCGTGTTAATGAACGTGTAGGTCGGGATTTTGATTTGGTTGAGCGCGTTTACGATCTCGGTCGCTGTGTCGAGGCGGCCGCCGTACGTGTTCATGTCGAAAACGATGGCGGAAGCGTCGTTGCTCTCGGCTGTTTTGACCGCCCGCCGCAAAAACGCCAGCAGCGACGGCGCGACTTCACCGTGCACAGGCACAACGACGACGTCGCCTTTGTGAATCGTTTCGCGCGCGGGAGCCGGCGCAGCAACGCCAAGGCACACAAGCGACGCAAATGCTGATCGCAAACATCTTCATCTTTTCAGTTGATCAGGCGTGGATAAGCTTGCCAGTTTCCTGTGGCAATTCCATCAGAAACAATCGAACAAATCGCCGCCGGGAACGATATCGTCGACGTCATCGGTTCGTATTTTCCGCTGAAGCGCGCCGGAGCGAATTTCAAGGCGCTCTGCCCGTTTCATCAGGAGAAAACACCGTCGTTTACGGTGAGCCCGAGTCGGCAGACATTTCATTGTTTTGGCTGCGGCGCTGGCGGCAGCGTTTTCCGGTTCGTAATGGAATACGAGCACGTCGATTTTCCAGCAGCCGTGCGCAAGCTCGCGGCGCGCGCCGGGATCACCATAGTCGAAGAACGTGGCGCGGCAGACGAAGATCGACAATACGAGACGCGCCGCAAATTACTGAAGTTACATGCCGAAGCTGCGGAATGGTTCCACGAAAATCTGACCAAGAGGGAAATCGGGGAACCCGCGCGGAAATATTTGAAGCAACGCGGAATCACGGGCGAAATCGCGAAGCGCTGGCAGCTTGGCTACGCGCCGGATGAATGGGACGCGTTCGGCAGTTGGGCACGCGGGCAAGGCTATGACACGCGCGAACTCGTTGCGAGCGGCCTTATCAAAACGAAGGACGACGATCAAACATCAAACCTCAATCCTCGAACTTCGTATGATCGTTTTCGCGGCCGGATCATGTTTCCCATCTGCAACCGACGTAGGCGAAGTGATCGCGTTTAGCGGGCGCTTGCTGAAAGAACGAGGAAGGCGCGGCGAAATACCTGAACTCACCGGAGACACCGCTTTTCAGAAAGGGCAACGTCCTTTTTGGATTGCACAAATCCAAGCGCGCATTGATTGAGGCGAACTGTGCGATTGTGTGCGAAGGCCAGCTCGATTTGATCAGCTTGTTCGAGGCGGGGATCACGAATGTCGTCGCGCCGCAGGGGACGGCGTTCACAGAAAATCAGGCGCGCATCCTGAAGCGTTTTGCTGAAGAAGTGGTTCTATGCTTCGATTCGGACGCAGCCGGCGCCAAAGCGGCCGAGCGCTCGCTCGATGCACTGCTGGAAAACGATTTTATCGTCCGCGTCGTGGAGTTGCCGCCGGGCGAAGACCCGGATTCGCTTGTTCGCCGCGACGGAAAGGAGCAATTCGAAAAACGCGTAGCGAACGCGCGAGATTTTTTGATTACTGGATCGAGCGAGAGATTGCGAGCATCGATTTGACTTCCATGGGCGCAAAGATTCAAGCCGCGCGCAATTTGGCGGCGACGGTGTCGCGAGTGCACGATCCTGTCCTGCGGGGAGAGGTGGTCAGCAAAGCATCGGCGCGCCTCGGTGTTGCGCCTGCGGATTTCGAATCACTTCTGGCAAAGCACGCTCGCGTGCCAGGTGGTTCCGTGGACTCGAGCACAACTGAAACTCGTGCCGCGGCGAGTCCGCCGCATGATATTGTGATGCTTTGCCTCCTGGCGTTGCGCGATGCAGACGCCCGCAATTTCCTTCACGCGCAAAATTGGCGTGAGATTCTCGAGCAAATACCGGACACCGACATTCTGATCCGGATTTTGGAAAGCGAACTCGAACCGGATGACACCGCGTCGCTCAACGCGTTCATGGCTACCCTTTCGCCAGAGGAGGAACGGCTCATTTCCTCATGGCTGATGCGAAAGATGCCCGCTGCCACAGAAACAGTGGTCGAAAAGTGGTGGCAGGGGACCTGCCAGAGTGTTGTGCGTCGTCGTTTGGAGGCGGCAAAAAACCGGATCAAAGTCCCTGGGTTGAGCGCTGGTGAGGTCCTAAATTTGCAAAAACAAATTCTTGACCTGCAGGAACAGCTCCACGAATTTCCTCGGCCCGTCGGCGGAGGAGACGCATAGGTGTCTTCAACTGCCGCGTGGCAGGCCGAAGGTCCTAGACCAAATTCTTAACCAAACAAACTTGGCCAGGCATTCGAAACGAAGGGGAGCAGCCGACAGTCGTCGGCTCGTCGGCTTAAAAGCAGCCGTGGCCGCAGTGCACCGAAAAGACGTTTGAATTCGCAACGAAATCACAGCAAGCCGCCGCGACTCAATTCTCGGAAGCGGACGCGTATCAAGTCTTCGTCACAAGGAGGCAACCACAATGGACCTCTTTCGATGCCGGCGCTTGGAGTAACGGGTTTGTATTCTTCGGTTGAAGTTCAAGCGCGCATTCGAGAGCTGATCAAACTGGCGAAAGAACAGGGTTATCTCACGTTCGACGATCTGAACGAGGCGTTACCGGAAGGAGTCACCGACGCCGATGAACTCGATCTGATTCTCACGCGTCTGCGCCGTCTGGAGATCGACATCATTGAGGCCTCCGAAGTTGACCGGCACAGGGACGGCAAAAAGACGTCGATGAGGAGGAAGAGGAAGAAGAAGGCAGAGCGACACCGAAGGTTGATATTCTGGATGATCCGGTGCGCATGTATTTGAAGCAGATGGGGCAGGTTCCGCTGCTAACCCGGGACCAGGAAGTCCAGATCTCGAAGCGAATTGAGGAGGCGGAAGCGATGGTGCAAAAACATCTCAGTCGCTTCGGCTTTGTTGCCCGCGGCCATCTGGATCTCGCCCAAAAACTCATCGAAGGCCGGGAACGATTCGATCGCGTGATCCTCGATAAGAAAATCGAGAGCCGCGAGAGATACATGAAGAACCTGCCACGCTTGTGTAAGCAGGTGGAGCAATTGAGCGCATCCATCAACCGGCACTTTTCCGAGCTTGTCCGCGATCTTTCAAAGAGGGCGTCGCAAAAGCGCAGGGCACTGCAAAGAACGATGGCGACCCTGCAAAAGATTTACCCTCGTTTTTACCTGAAGCAGCGGGTGACCGAGGAATTCGTGCACCTCGCCGACGAGGCGCACCACACGTCGCTATATCTCCAGACCGAGCTCGCCAAAAATCCTCGCAGCAAGAAACGGCGGTTACAGCTTCAGAACAAGGTCCGCGATTTGGAAATAAGCCTGTGGTTTTCGCTTTCCGATTATTCCGAGGAATATCGGACGCTGAAAACCTGGCTGCGCCAGGCATTCAAGGCCAAAACCGAAATGGTCGAGGCCAATCTTCGTCTCGTTATTTCCATCGCGAAGAAATATACCAATCGCGGTTTGTCGTTTCTCGACCTGATCCAGGAAGGAAACATGGGACTGATGAAGGCGGTCGAGAAGTTTGAGTATCGGCGCGGATACAAGTTTTCGACCTATGCGACCTGGTGGATTCGTCAGGCGATTACCCGGTCCATCGCCGACCAGGCGCGCACGATCCGAATTCCCGTGCACATGATTGAGACGATCAACAAACTCTTGCGCGTGCAAAAACAGCTGGTCCAGGAATACGGGCGGGAGCCTACGCCTGAGGAAGTAGCTGAGGAAGTTTTGCTGCCAGTGGACCGGGTTCGGGCCGTGCTAAAGATGGCACAGCAACCGATCTCGCTGCAGTCACCGGTAGGCGAGAGCGAGGAAACCAACTTTGGCGATTTCATCGAGGACAGGGGCGCCGAAAACCCGAGCGACATGACCGCGATCGTTTTGCTCAAGGAAAAGATCAAGGATGTCCTGGAAACGCTCACGGACCGGGAACGGCAAGTCCTCGAGCAACGATTCGGTCTCGTCGACGGCTACAGCCGAACGTTGGAAGAAGTAGGCAGGCAGTTCCAGGTTACTCGCGAGCGGATCCGCCAGATCGAGGCAAAGGCCTTGCGCAAAATGCGGCATCCAACCCGGATTCGGCAGCTGGAAGGTTTTCTTGAAGCGCCGGGAATTTGAACATAATTTTCGACTGCGTTCGAGCGCAACTTCGAGGCATGCAGACTGTTGAATCGGATGGACAACATGGAACCTCAAGATGACAAAGAGCTATGGGATGTTCTCGGCCGGCTTCCTAAGCCCACGCTTTCGCCATTTTTTGCTCGGAATGTCCTAAGAAAAATTCGGCAGGAACCGAGTCGTTTCGAGCGGGTGCGGAACTGGTTCAGCGTGCGAAAGGTTGTTGGAGCGTCGGCCGTGGCAGCGGTCTTTGTCGCCGTTGCTCTTGTCACGCATTATCCGGGTCCGCGAACAACGTCTTCGAGCGATTCAGATGTAGTGGCTAAAATCGATCCACAGGATTATGACGTCGTGGCTGATCTGGATGCATTGATCGCCTGGGATGAAAATACCGTGTGGGAAGATAGGCCAACCTTGTAAATTCTTCGTCGGTTTGGCGGCTTTTGCTCTGTCTTGCGCTTACGCGCAAGCGCAGCCACAACAACAACATCGCGGGCCCGGTTGGCCGCCCGCCGCCAATGGCGGCACCTCATGGACCCGCGCAAATGGCAGCGCCTCACGGGCCACCGCCAAGTCAACCTCATGGACCGCCGTCAGGTCAGCCTCAGAGGCCACCTTCAGGGCAGAGCGTAAGGGATCGCTGGCTCGCGATGCCGCCAGATGCCCGGCAAAATTTCCAGCGCAACGCCCAGCTTTGGATGCAGATGACCCCGGAGCAGCGCAACCTCATGCGTCAACGCGAGAATATGCGACGGCAGATTATGACGCGCGACGCAGACGCGGCAGTTCGCGACTCGGGTCTTCAACTCAATCCACAGGAACGCGCCCGGTTTGAATCTCGCTACATTCAGGAACGCCGAAAAGTCGAACAATCGCTCCGGCAGCAAATCCAAACGGAGAGGCAAAAGGAAATACCCGCACTTATTCAGCAGTTGAGAAAAGAATTCCAGATCGATGAGCCGGGCAAAGGCCCTGTGACCAAACCGGCGGCTTCGCCAAAGTAGGAAAATAGACCGCCTGTCTCGCGCGGCTGGGATATCCTCAGCAAAGTTTCCGCTCGAAAATTAGGCTGGCTCGAAATAGCTTCGAGCCAGCCCAGTGTGGCTATTCCGGTCAAACTAGTACCGGTAACGATAGGGATAACGATGATGATTGCGGTAATAACGATGGCCGCCGTACCGGTAGTATGGCCGGTAATAGGATCGATAATAAGGTCTGGCGTAATACCGGTACGGATAAGAGTACCCGTAAGGGTAATATCCGTAATAGCCCGGACCGAACCCGATACTGAAGTAAACTTGAGCATCAGAACGCGTCGTCCCCGCGACCATCAAACCCCCGGCCACGACTGCAATCAACAGAAGTTTCTTCATGATTCACCTCCCAGTAATTTAACAGGGGAATCGGTGGAAAGTTTCCCGGTTATTCGGAGCCCGGAACATCTGGATACCCCCTGAGCGAGACAGTTTGACCGATCTGCTCGTATTCGATATCGCGCAGCCGTAGCGCATCAGCAGTTTTTCCTACTCCTTCTCCCGGGAATGCGACTACCGGTCCTCCAGTTAAGATCGGCCCCAAATAGATCTGCACTTTATCGATGAGCCGCTTGTCGAGCGCCTCACCAAGAACTTCGCCGCCACCCTCGATCAACACGCTGGTGATGCCGCGTTTACCTAGATCCTTCAGCACCGACGCCAGGGATTTTCGTTTATAGATCAAAGTTCGGGCAGCAAATTTGTCGGACAAGACGCGAGCTTGGCGTGGCAGCTGGCCTGAGCGGGTCAGCACAACGCGCCACGGTTGCCGCGCCCGGCGCACGCCGCGGACGGTCAAACGCGGATTGTCGGCTCGGACGGTTTCCGCTCCAACGAGCACGGCGTCCATGCGTGCGCGCAGCTGATGTGCGTCGCGCCGAGCATCGCGTCCGGTGATCCACCGGGACTCACCAGGCGGGCGCGTCAATCGTCCATCGAGAGACATGCCGCATTTTGCGATTACAAAGGGCTGCCCGGTGACGATCCATTTGTTGAACGCTTCGTTAAGCCGCGTGCACTCTTCTGCCAAAATCCCATCCCGCACTCGGACGCCTGCGTTTCGCAATTCGACAATGCCTCTGCCGGAGTGCCGCGGATTCAGGTCGGTCGCGCCTATGACTACGCTTTTAAGTCCAGCTTTGATTATCGCATCAGTGCACGGCGCAGTGCGCCCGGCGGTCGAACACGGCTCCAGAGTTACGTAGAGCGTAGCGCGCGCGGGAATCGGTGCGCCGAAATCGCGCAGGCATTCAATCTCAGCATGTGCGCGCCCGGCTTCCCGATGATGTCCTTTCGACACTATCCGATTATCAATCACCAGGACGGCTCCCACGGCGGGGTTGGGACTTGTCCGGCCGAGCGCCTTTTTGCTTCAACCAAGGCAGCGCGCATGAACTCTTCGTCTCGGTCGGTCGTCATGGTGCAGGCGAATCAAACAACACGTGCCTGGAGGGATTCGAACCCCCAACCTTCTGATCCGAAGTCAGAAGCTCTATCCGGTTGAGCTACAGGCACTGCTGAAATATTTCAGATTTCAGATTTCCGATTGACGCAAGCAGTTGTCGATCTTCGCGCTGTAAATCTAAAATCGGCATTCGAGAATCTAAAATTCGACGGGTGGCCGACGGGACTCGAACCCGCAACAACCAGAACCACAATCTGGGGCTCTACCATTGAGCTACGGCCACCATCATTGACAGCGAAACAGAGATCTAAGATTCCAATCTCTCTTTGCAAACAAAGGGCTCGACTTTTCCCGTCCGCTCCACTAATTGTCAGCCGCCGGTGGATCGAAAATCTCCCCCAGCTGGCTTGGTCATGGCGCCGCAGCGTCGTGTAATGCGACGCGTGGCCGCTTGCCTCGCGGCCGTATTTTTCTTCGCCGCAACGATGCTCGCCGTCGCGCAACAGGACGATCCAAGCGAAATTTTCCTCAAAGCTTATCTCTCCGCGCAACAGGGCGAAAAACTCGAGCGCCAGGACCGATTCAAGACTGCTTTGGCCAAGTATCGGTTCGCCGGCAGCTTGATCGAGGAACTGCGCAAATCGCACGCTCAGTGGCAGCCAGCGGTTGTGGAATATCGCGGGCGCAAAATCAGCGAAGCGATTTTGAGACTTCAGGAGCGAATCACAAGGCAAACCCAGCTCAACGCGAGCGCCAGTCCGTTGCCCGACATTGCGCCCGCAGCGCCTGAGAGTGACGCCTGGTCTGAGCCTGGTCCCGAAGCCTTGGCGCCCCAACCCAGGGAGACCGTGAGCGAGCGGTCGCGGGATACCTCAGTCAAAGGCGCCACAAAGAACTTGCGCGACAAAGTCGCTGAGCTGCAAGCGGCGCTCGACAAGACGCGCGGGGATCTGGAGACCGCACGAAAAGAAAAGGACGTAGTCGATACGCGTTTGAACGAGACAAATTCTAAGCTGGAGCGAGCTCAGAACGATCTCGATGAGGCGAAGAAATCAGAACGTCAGACGCGCGACCAACTCGCGCAGCTTCAGGAATCAGTGAAGGCTTCGCAAGGGTCGGAAGGTAACAGTGACAAGGAACAGCAGCAGTTGCGCGCCGAAGTTGCACAATTAAAAGGAGCCGTTGCCGCAGCCGATCAAGCGCGTGTGACTGCGGAAAAGCAAAGGGACGATACTCAGGCGAAGTTCGCCGAGGCAAACAATCATATCGTTGCGCTCGAGCGTGAACGCGATGACGCGCTCTCCCAATTGAAATCGGCGAAGGAATCAGAACAGCGTTTTCAGTCGCTCGTCGCCGAGAAGAATGATCTGCAACAGAAACTTGCAACCGCGGAGGAAAAGGTCAGGAAACTCAGCGAGGGCGATCCGAAAAGCACCGAGAAATTGGCCGAGATGGAACGACAAATGGCGCAGCTTCAACAGCAGCTAACTGAAACCGAGAATAGAAATCATTATCTGGCGGCCCGAGCCGCGGAGCTTGATGTTGAGCTGGAACACACAAGCACAGAACTTCAAGCCGCCAAGCTGGCCGGAGCAAACAGCGAGGATTCATCCCAGCTTGCGAGAGAAAACGAACTGCTGCGAAACATCGTTGTTCGTGAACGCCAGGAAGAAGCGCGACGCGATGAGGCGAGGAAGCTGGTGCTGGCCGAGTTGGATAGACTCAAAGTGCGATCGGACTTGCTGAACAAAGAGATCGAATTCCTCGCCCAACCCGTAACGAAGTTAACCACCGAAGAACTCGCTCTGTTCCGACAACCCGTAGTCTCAATCTCGAACGAGAAGCCCGGTGTACTCAAAATGAGTTTTGTTTTTGAAAAGAAATCGACGGCAGACGTCGGGAAATCGAATGCAATCTCAACAGCAGTCTCCCAACGCTTTGCCGAACGAACTTCAGGAGGTTGCGGTCGCCGCCCGGAAGAACGTTGAGCAGGGCAAATATCGAACAGCGGAAAAGCAGTATCAGACAGTCCTGGCGAAAGATCCCAAGAACCTCGACGCGCTATCCAATCTTGGCGTGGTTTACTTTCGCACCGGCAAGATCCGATCCGCGGAATCAACGCTGAAGAAAGCCCTGGCCATTGCGCCGAATGACGATTTTGTGCTCACCACGCTCGGCATTGTTCATTATCGCCAGTCGAGGTTCGACGATGCGCTGAAGGAATTAAGAAAAGCAATCGAGCTTAATCCAAACAGTGCCACCGCGCACAATTACCTCGGTATTACGGCCAGCCAAAAAGGCCGACAGCAGGAGGCAGAAAAGGAGATGCTTCAAGCCATCGCGGAAGATCCGAACTACGCCGACGCGCATTTTAATCTCGCGGTCATTCTCATCACGACGCAACCTTCATCAAGGGAACTTGCCAGAGAACATTACGCCCGCGCGACCGCGCTCGGCACGCAACCAAGTCCGTCTTTGGAAAGACTGCTGCAGTGATCGGAAGATCGAACTGCAATTGATTCTTTAGCGGCGATCTCTGATCGTCGCACCGCAAAGCGTGCAACCATTCCTCACGGCCAACTGGCGTTATTTGGCGATGCTGAATTATGTGGTCGATCCTCGGCTGATCACGCCGCTGGTTCCGGCCGAAACCGAAATCGATTTCGAAAACGGTGAGACTTTCCTCAGTGTCGTTGGGTTTCTATTTCTCGACACACGCCTCCTGGGTCTTCCAATTCCGCTGCACCGCGATTTCGAAGAAGTGAATCTGCGTTTCTACGTCCGGCGAAAATCGGCGGACACATGGCGGCGCGGCGTGGTTTTCATCCGGGAACTTGTGCCGCGTCGCGCAATCGCTCTCGTAGCGCGGACGTTTTACGGAGAAAATTATGTTGCCGTCCCGATGAAGCATGAAATCGAACATCTCGATGAGAATCTGAAGGTGGAATACTCGTGGCGACGCGGCCGCAAATGGGAATCACTCAAAATGACCGCGACTGGCGAGGCGCAACCTATTCCAGCAGGATCGCACGCCGAATTTATCACCGAACATTACTGGGGTTACACGGCCTTGCGCAGCGGCTGCAGCGAATACCGTGTGGAACATCCGCGCTGGAAAATCTGGAACGCGACCAGCTTCGAATTCAACGCGGACGTTGCAGCCCTTTACGGCGAGCAATTCGCCGAAGTGTTAAATCAGCCACCGCGCTCCGCGTTCATTGCCGACGGCTCACCGATTACCGTCCAGAAACGCCAGATGCTGTAGGGCGTCTGTGCCAGACGCCAAAGAAATGGCTATTGCTTCGTCAGCAATTGCCGCAGCACAAACGGCAAAATCCCGCCGTGCCGATAATAATCGATCTCGATCGGCGTATCGATCCGAAGCTTCACTGGCAACGCGCGTTTCTCTCCGTTCGTTCTTTCGATCTCCAGCGTGACCTGTTGTCCTGGTTTGATCGAGTCGGACAATCCCGTGATCGAAAACTTCTCCGAGCCGTCGAGCCCGAGCGATTGCGCGGATGTGCCCTCCAGAAACTGCAACGGCAACACGCCCATTCCAACCAGGTTCGAACGGTGAATTCGCTCAAAGCTTGCCGCGATGACCGCCTTCACGCCTAACAAACGCGTCCCTTTCGCTGCCCAATCGCGCGACGAACCTGTCCCGTATTCGTGACCGGCGAGAATGACCAACGGAGTCTTCGTTTCCGCGTATTTCATCGCCGCATCGAAGATCGACATCTGTTCGCCCTCGCCATTCTTTGAACCGCCAGTCCGGCTCGGACTGAAATATTTCGTCACGCCGCCTTCCGTTCCGGGCACCATCAGGTTTTTGATTCGCACATTCGCGAATGTGCCGCGGGTCATCACCAGGTCATTGCCGCGGCGGCTGCCGTAACTGTTGAAATCGCGCGGCTGAATTCCGCGCGACATCAAATATTTTCCGGCGGGGGAACTCTCTTTGATTGCTCCCGCAGGCGAAATGTGATCGGTCGTCACTGTGTCGCCGAAAATGCCAAGCGCGCGAGCGCTCCGGATTTCGGCGATGTGGCCGGGCTCCATCGAAAAGTTTTCGAAGAACGGCGGATCATGAATGTAATCGCTTTTCTCGTCCCACTGGTAAATGTCGCCTGTGCTCGATGGAATTTCGTTCCACTTCGGATTTTGCTCTGCGAAATCGCGATAAAATTTGTGGAACGTTTCAGGTGTGAGCGCTCTCTGCATCGTATGCTGGATCTCGCTAAGAGTCGGCCAGAGATCGCGAAGGAAAGTTTCTTTGCCGTCCTTGTCCTTGCCAAGTGGGTCGCGGGAAAGATCGATGTGAACTCGGCCGGCGAGGGCAAAGGCGACAACCAGCGGGGGCGACATCAGAAAATTCGCTTTGATATGCTGATGCACGCGGGCTTCAAAATTCCGATTTCCCGAAAGAACCGAAGCTGCAACCAGATCGTATTTGTGGATCGTCTTCTCGATGTTTGGATGCAGCGGCCCCGAGTTGCCGATGCAAGTCGTGCAACCGTAGCCGACGAGATTGAATCCGAGCTGGTCGAGATATGTTTGGAGTCCGGTCTTTTCCAGGTAATCGGAAACAACGCGCGACCCGGGTGCGAGCGACGTTTTCACGCCAGGATCGACACGCAGACCGCGCTCGACTGCTTTTTTCGCCAACAATCCAGCCGCAATCATCACGCTCGGGTTGCTCGTGTTTGTGCAGCTCGTTATCGCGGCGATCAGGACGCTGCCGTGGCCAATGTGAGTACGCCCATGTCGGAACACTTGGCTCGATTCAGCTTCAATTTCTTTGCCCGGATCGGGTGTTGGTCGGTTTGAAACCATCTCGAGCTCGTTCAGTGCTTCGCCGGGGCTGATTCCCTGATCCTCCTTGGTATCGGTCGAAAACATCGCGCCGTTGCGCGGCGCGCTGCCATTCAATTCGACGACATGCTTTTCGCGAAGATCGACCTGTTTCTTTCCGTAGCCGCCGTCGTGCACCGGTTTCTCAAGGAGTTCGCGAAACTTTCTCCCGAGCTCTGGCAAATCAATCCGGTCCTGAGGCCTCTTCGGTCCGGCGACGCTCGGCTGCACGTCCGCCAGATCCAAATCGATATCAACGCTGTAATCAATTTCGCCTTTTCGCGGCATGCCAAACATGTTCTGGGCGCGAAAATAATTTTCGAAAGCAAGGCATTGCCTCCTCGCTGCGTCCCGTAGCCCGCAAATAATTCACTGACTCGTGGTCAACCGGGAAAAAACCCATCGTCGCACCGTACTCGGGCGACATGTTGCCGATGGTTGCGCGGTCAGGCACCGGCAGCGATGCGGCGCCCTCACCGTAAAACTCAACGAATTTGCCAACGACCTTTTGCGCGCGCAGCAACTGCGTGATGTGCAAGACGAGATCGGTTGCTGTCACCCCTTCGCGCAATTGTCCGGTCATGTGCACGCCCACCACTTCCGGCGTCAAAAAGTAAACCGGCTGCCCGAGCATCCCGGCTTCCGCCTCAATTCCGCCCACGCCCCAGCCAACCACGCCGAGACCGTTGATCATGGTCGTGTGCGAATCGGTGCCGACCAGCGTGTCGGGAAAGAAGATTTCCGACTTGCTGACCTCTGACTGTCTGATGTCTGGCTCAACACGCCTTTCGCGAGGTATTCCAGATTCACCTGATGCACGATGCCGATTCCCGGCGGAATGAGCTGGAAAGTCTTGAAAGCCTGCTGACCCCACTTAAGAAACTGGTAACGCTCGCGATTGCGCTTGAACTCCATGTCCAAATTGAGTTCGAACGCGCGCGGCGAACCGAAGAAATCGACCTGCACAGAGTGATCGACAACCAGATCGACCGGCACGAGCGGCTCGATGATCTTCGGGTCGCTTCCGAGCCGTTGCACAGCGCTGCGCATCGCCGCGAGATCGACAATCAGCGGAACTCCGGTGAAGTCCTGCAAAACAATGCGCGCAACGACGAATGGGATCTCCTCGTTCGCGGGTGATTTCGCGTTCCATTTCGCCAGCGCTTCGACATCTTTGCGCCGGACCTTTTTCCCGTCGCAGTTGCGCAACACCGATTCGAGGACGATCCGGATGCTCACCGGCAACCGCGAAATTTTGCCGATTCCTTGTTCTTCCAGGGCCGGCAGTGAATAAAGAAGTCCTTCGCGTCCTTTGCCGGCGTCGAATGTTCTTAGCGTTTTAAATTCGTCAGTCATGCAGTGATTGTCATGTCGAGCGAAGTCGAGACATCTCTGACTACTCTCTTCAGAAGGTATCCAGAGATTCCTCGACTTCGCTCGCTCGGAATGACAGATGATTCATTTCAGCTCCGCCAGCTTCGCTTTGATCTTCTCGAAATTTGGCAACTGCCGCGCGTCGTCATTGCTCTCGGCGTATTGGATCACCCCGTTCTTGTCGATGATGAACGCAGAGCGCTTGGGCACGCCGCTCATTCCGAGATTCATTTGCGGCAGGAACGAGTCGTACATCACGCCATATTCCTTCGCGATTTTGTGTTCATAGTCGCTCAGCAAAGGCACCGTAATCTTTTCCTTTTGCGCCCACGCTTCCTGCGCAAACGGATTGTCCCCGCTAATTCCATAAACGACAGCGTTCAAATTCGTATAAGCGTTCAGGCCCGCACTGACCTCGCACATTTCCGTGGTGCACGTGGCCGTGAACGCCATCGGAAAGAAAAGCAGCAATGTGTTTCCTTTCCCGAAATTCTCGCTAAGCCTGATTTGTTTCGGTCCGTCAGCGGTTTTTGTCGATAAGGTGAAGTCTGGCGCTTTGGTTCCAACAGCAAGTGGCATAAGTGAATCCTCCGGTTTGTGATTTTGGTGCGAAAATTCAGTATAGGTTTGGCATTCAACGGGTCAAAGGAGATCGTGAAGCGTTGAAGCGTGCGAGTCTAATTGTCATTCTGAGCGGAGCGAAGAATCTCTGATTATTTCTTCTAGTAGCGCTGCAGCGAAAATCAGAGATGTTTCGCTTTGCTCAACATGACAGCACGCCGCTTCAACGTTTTAACCGTTCAACGCTTCAACGTCTTCACAATGGAACTGTTCTGGTGGTTTTTGACGATTGTGCTTTTCGCTGTCGGTTTGATCGGCACCATCGCGCCGGTTCTCCCAGGCACCACCATTATTCTCGCCGCTGCGATCATTCATCGGATCATGCTCGGCCCGGACAAGAGCATTGGCTGGCACACGATCATTGTGCTGGTGCTGCTGACGCTCGCGACGTACGGGCTCGATGTTCTCGCTGGCTATTTCGGCGCGAAATATTTCGGCGCAACGAAATGGGGAACGTTTGGCGCGATTCTGGGGCGCTAGTCGGATTGTTCTTCGGCCTGATCGGCCTGTTCGTTGGTCCGGTGATTGGCGCGATCATCGGTGAAGTCATCGCGGGCAAACGCATGATTGACGCTGGCCGCGCGGGGTGGGGAAGTTTGCTCGGGAACATTGGCGCCATGCTCGCCAAGCTCATCATCGCGCTGGCAATGATTATCATTTTTCTGATGAGCGGTTCCCTCGCCGTTTTGAGTCAGAACAACGGCAACCGTTGCCGAGATCTAAAGCGGTGCAAGCCACTGCATCGCGCCTGCCTGACTTTCCTGCGTTCCTGATTCATGGTTTCGTGGCTTCCAGATTTCTGTTTTTATGGTAATTTATCCGCCGATGGCAGATGATCGCTGGTGAGTCCGCTTGCGGCTTGCTGGAGGAAAGTCCGAACACCATACGGCAGCATGCCGCGTAAAATACGCGGGCAACGCAGTTCGCGAAAGCGGGCGTTGACGGAAAGTGTCACAGAAAACACACCGCCGGTTCTTTGAGAAAAGCGCAGGCAAGGGTGAAAAGGCGAGGTAAGAGCTCACCGCTCGCGGAGCAATTCGCGAGGCACGAAAAACCCCATGCGGTGCAAGACAAAACAGAGGAAGGGCAGCCGGCCCGCTAAAATCCTCGGGTATCGTCGCATCACGGCGAATGAAAATTCGCCGGGCATCGTCCGCGAGCAAGCCGGATGAGATGAATGATCATCCGCGCTGAGCAATCACGCCGACAGAATTCGGCTTATCGCCATCGAAACTATGAAGGGCGCTTTCGGAAACGAAGGCGCCCTTCGCTTTATCAGGCCACAGATGGCGTGAGCTT
>ERZ1370068.1460-contig-11358_pt1 | contig 113205 bp, 178 predicted proteins | sample MGYA00561227_ERZ1370068 | MGnify/ENA primary metagenome ERZ1370068 (study PRJEB38410, sample SAMEA6850437) | metagenome | study: Metagenomic assessment of the ecological functions of the soil: analysis of the soil microbiota associated with the...
ATTGTGCTTCACGTTCAGTTACGTATTGCTGATCGTGCTGCCGCCTCGAATCGCCTCTCCTTCTCGATGTCGTTCCGGATCGAGATCTTCAGCTGCTCCATGTCGATCCCCTCGTGCTGCCAGAAGGCATCGTCTTCGGCGACCAGCACCGCGCGCTTGAGGTTCGGCGAAATGCGCGTGTAGGGGACCCAGACCTGGTAATGACGCAGCGGCTTGCCGGCCTGCGCGGCTTCGCGCTCGCGCAGCTCCGAGAACGCGGTCCGTTTCGGATTCGTTTTCGCGAGCGCGCGAACGTCGGGCAATGTCAGGTAGACGCATGCGCGAGGAAAACGAATGCGAGCGCGGCGAGCGTGCCGGCGATTCGCACGAGCGGGCGAACGACTCTGCGCGGCGTGGAAGCGATATCAGCCTCCCGCCACGATCTTGATGCGCTTGCCGACCGTGGGCTGAGAGGACGGCTCGGCGCCGTTCATCACGGCAAGCGTCGCCGGCTTGATCACGCCGCCCGATCGCTCCGCGATCGACTGCCACGAGTCGCCCGGACGGACGACGTGAGGTCGATGCGGTTGGGATGCACGGCCTCGGCTTCGGCGGCGGTCAGCGGCCTGAACGTCCGGATGCTCGCGAGGAACGCGTTGTCGGACTGCTCGAACAGCGTCGGCGCGCAAAGGCCGGCGACCATGTAGATGTTCCCCTGGTGCTGGATGTGCGCGCACGCGCATCGTCACGTTGCCAAGGTCCTGCAGCTGGCCCTGGTAAACGCCAACGTAAGCGTCGAGCCCGTTGATCTGCTGGCGGCTGCCGCTCTGGATCCTGAAGCCCGCGTCCTGCATCGCGCGCGCGCGCGATGTTCTCGATGCCGTTGCCCTGCGGCTTCTCCACCTGCTCGAGCAGCATGTAGACGTCGGCGCCTGGCGCCTTCGCGACGACCTCCTCGGGCTGTTCTGGATGTCCCAGGCGCTGGGAAAATCGATCCGGAACCGCAGCGGCGGATGAATGAACGCGGTGCCGCGCACGATGCCCTGGTCAGGGTTGTCGCCGTAGATCAGGCCGTCGACCGCGCGCAGCATCGCGTCCTGATTGCGCACGAAGTCGGTGCGTCCCGCCGAGAGCTGCTGCACCTGCGGCTGAATCTCCTTGATGCGCGCGAGCGGCTCGGGATGCGTCTCGAGCCAGTTCGGAATGCCTTTCGTCTGCCCCGACGCCTCGTCGAGCCGTCCGAGCGTCGCGAGCATGTCGGGGACGCCGGCCGGATCCCAGTTCGCCGCGCGCTGCGCACTCGCGCCGAGCTGATCGGCCTGCAGCTCGAACTCGCGGCTGAACTTCAGGAAGAGGACGCCGAGTCCCTGTTCCGCGATCTGGCCGAACGGCCGCGCGCCGGGACGAAGATGCCGAGCGCGACGAGTCCGATCGTCCCGCCGACCGCACGCGTATTGCTGCGCCGCGTGCCGCGCGGTGACGTGGCCGGTTTCGTGGCCGAGCACTCCGGCGAGCTGCGCTTCGTCGTTGAGAAACGGCAGGATGCCGCGCGTGACGTAGATGTAGCCGCCGGGAAGCGCGAACGCGTTGACGACGGGCGAATCGACAACGGTGTAGTGCCACGGAAGCGTCGGACGCTCGGAGACCATCGCCAGCCGCATCCCGATGCCGCTGACGTAAGCCTGGAGGGTGGGATCGTTGTAGATCCCCATCTCCTTCTTCACCTGCGCGTCGGCTTCCTGCCCCGCCGAGATCTCCTGCGCCTCGCTCATCAGGTTGACCTGGCGCTTGCCGGTGGCAGGATTGGTCGCGCACGCGGCGAGCAGGACGAGCGACAACAGGCGAGCGAATCGCAGATCAGTCGAGTGCGGCTGCCGTAGAGGCCGGACCTTCCAGGTCCGCGCTTAGACACGAACCGGCAACACTCCGAGTGCGTCCAACTGGCCGCGGATCGTCTCGACGATCTGCTTCGACGCCGGACGCAGCGGCGGACGCGGCAGGCCGCCGTTGAAGCCAAGCAGATCCAGTGCCGCCTTGAGGCCCATGATCCCGAAGCCGCCGCCAATCGATCGCGCCAGCGGCGTGACCTTCCGCTGCAGCGCCCGCGCCTCGGCGATCCTGTTTTCTTTGACGAGCTTCACCATCTGCACGCACTCATCGGGGATGAGCGCCGCCAGCGCGAGCACCGCGCCGTCGCATCCCGCGCAGAGCGACTGGAAGAGCGTCGTCGCCGAGCCGGCCAGGACGGTGAAGTCGTCGGGCGTGCGGTTGATGCACTCGGTGATGTAGAGCAGGTCGTTGCCCGACTCTTTCATCCCGGCGATGTTCGGGTGCGCGGAGAGCTGCTCGACGGCATCGGCCCCGAGCGTCACGCTGGTGTACATCGTCACGTTGTACAGGAGGACGGGGATGCGCGAGGCATCGGCGACCTCGGCGTAATGCCGCATGAAGATCTCGCTCGTCATCTGGTTCTTGAAGAACGACGGCGTGCGCACGAGCGCGGCATCGGCGCCGAGATCCGCGGCGCGCCTGCGTCGCCTCGATCGTCGCCCTCGTCGACTCGCGGCCGGTGCCGACAATCAGCGGCCGATCCTTCGGCACGCCGGCGCGGACGATCTCGACCACGCGGTCGGCTTCCTCGTCGTCGAGCTGCGGCGCTTCGCCGTTGGAGCCGAGCACGACGAGGCCCGTCAGCGGCGTGGTCATCCACCGCTTGACGTTGCTCGCCAGTCGCTTTTTCGTCGAGCCTGTCGTCGCTGGTGAAGGGGTCGCGATGGGCGTGAAGACGCCGGTAAATCTCTTGGAGGCTCATGGTTCTCAATTATGCAGGGCTGCGTCCGCTGCCTGAACAACGAGATTCACCGGCGAGCACGACGAGAAAGATCGCCGCGGCGGGCGCCAGCATCCACGGCGCCTCGCCGACCAGCGCCACGTTCGACGCGTTGTGGAGCATCGTCCCCCACGTCGGCACGCTGTCCGGAAAGCCGAGGCCGACGTACGACAGCGTTGCTTCCGCGAGAATGAATGCCGGCAGCAGCAGCGTCGCCTGGGTGAGCAGATAGCCGCGAGCGGCGGGCATCAGGTGGACGGCCAGCAGCCGCAACGGGCCTGCGCCGGCCGCGCGTCCGGCCGTCACGTATTCGCGCTCGCGTTCCGAGGCGATGATGCCGCGGACGCCGCGCGCGACGACCGGCCAGCCGACGAGCGCGAAGATGCCGGCCAGCAGCGCGAAGCACCTGGCCGCGGCGGCAGCACCAGCGGCATCACGGCGCGCAGCGCGAGCGACGACGTAGATCGCCGGCAGCACGAGGACGAAATCCGAGAAGCGCGAGAGGAGCTCGTCGACGGCGCCGCCCGCGTAGCCGGCGACGCCGCCGATCGGCGGCGCCGAAGAGCACCGCGGCAAGCGTCGCCAGCGCGGCGAGGCCGAGCGAGGCGCGCGAGCCGTACGAGCAGCCGCGCAAAGATGTCGCGGCCGTACGAATCGGCGCCGAGCAGCAGCAGCGGCTCGCGTCTTCGCTCGGCGCTCGTCGACAAGAGGCCCGTTGAACCACTCGATGCGGACCGGATGGTCGCGCACCTCCTCGAAGCGCCGCTCGAGCCGGCTGACGATGCGCAGCGGATAGAAATAGACGGTCCGCGCCTCCGCCGAAGAGATGCACCCGCGTCGGCGGCGCGTAGAAATAGGTGTTGAACTGTCGATCCGGCGGATTCGGTGCGAGCCACGGCGCGGCAGGCGGCGACGAGCACGATGGCGATGAGCAGCGCGCGGCCCAGCGCGCTCATTCACGCGTCGCTCTGCCCCTCGCGCACGCGCGGGTCGGCCGCAAAGCAGCAGCAGGTCGGCGACGACGCTGCCGAAGGCGAGAAGACGCCGCCCATCGCCGCGCATCCGGCCACGAGGTAGATGTCGCGCGCGCGCAGCGCTTCGTACATCAGCCGGCCCAGGCCGGGCCACGCGGTGACATGCTCCACGACGAACGAGCCGGACAGCAGCGCGCCGATGGCCAGGCCGTAAATGGCGCACATCGATCGCAGCGACGCGCGCCAGGCGTGATCGATGAGCAGCCGCCGCCACGTGACGCCGCGCGCCAGCGCCGCGACGACGAATGGCTGGTCGAATGGTTTCGGTCAGCGCCTGCGCCTGCAGTCGCTCGAACGTCGCGGCCAGCGGCAGCGCGAGCGCGAGCGCCGGAAGCGGCAGGTGGCGCGCGACGTCGAGCATCCACGACGACCAGCCCGGCGTCAACGGCGTCAACGGACGTCATGCCGCCCGGCGGCAGCCATCCCGTGCGCGAGCGATGAAGACGAGCAGGAGCGACGTGAGGAGCGGCGGGATCGACAGGCAGACGAGCGACACGCCGCGAATGGCGGCCGCGAGGAGTCCGCGCCGGCTGCCGGTCACGATGCCGAGCGGGATGCCGAGCAGCGTCGCCAGCGCCAGCGCCGTCACGGCGAGCACCGCGGTGTTTCCCGCGGCGCGGCGGATGAGTCCCCCGACAGGCCGGTTGTAGAGAAACGAGTCGCCGAAGTCGAAGCGCGACGGCGCGAACCGCCCACCCCCCACTGCGCGACAGGATTGCGATCGAGATCGAAGCGCGCGCGCGTCCGCGCGACTTCTTCGGGCCGCGCGAAGGCCCCCAGGTTGGCCGTCACGTCACCCGGCGCCAGCCGCGTCAGAAGCAGGGCGCCGGACGAAACCGCGACGACGAGCAGAAGCGCGAAGCGAGTCGTCGAGCGAGGAACGCGGACCATCAATCGACGGTGTGGAGGCGCGCCTTTACGGCGCGCCGGATCGAGATCGGACACTCAGCGATATCCGGCATTCCACAACGCCGGCGGCCGCTGCACGGACGGCACGACACCAAGCACGCGAGCATTGTGCGCGTAATAGATCCGCGGCGCCACGAAATAGATCACCGGAAGGTTCTCGGCGAAGACCTGCTGCACCTCGTTGAAGATCTCGCTCCGCTTCGCCGGATCGATCGTCGAGGCCTGCTGCGCCATCAGCATGTCGATGCGCGCTTCCCACGGCGCGGTAGCGCCGGGCTCCTTTCGGACCCGGCAGATTCCAGAAGTGGCCTGACCCGCTGCTCAACCAGAAGTCCATGTTGGCCGCCGGATCGAGATCCGTCGTCAGCGGACGGTAATAGATCGCCTCGTAGTCGGACGAGAGCATCCGCTTGATCAGCGCGCCGTTGTCGATCGGCGCAATCTCCAGCGCGATGCCGGCCTGCGCCAGCTGCTTCTGCAGCTCGTTGGTCCCGCGCTCGAACCAGCCGATGCCGCGCTGCGTGATCACGGTGAAGCGCGCCTCGTGTCCCTGCGCGTCCTCGACGATGCCGTTGCCGTTGCGGTCTTCGAGGCCGATCGATTTCAGCACGTCCTTCGCCTTGTTCACGTCGTGCGGGTACCGCATCACGTTGGGCGAGAACCAGATCTTGTTGCCCGGCGTGATCGGGCCCCAGACCGGAACCGCGGCGCCGAGGAAAACGTTTTCGGCAAACGCTTCGCGGTCGACCGCGTACGAGATGGCCTGGCGGAACTCGGGCCTGCTGACGAAGGCGAAGCGCGGGTCTTTCTTCCACGCCTCGGGCTTGAGCTCGAACCAGAAGGCATCGGCGTCGGGGCCGACGCCAAGCTCCACGACCTCGAGCTTGCCCTGATCCTCGGCGCGCCGCGCGGCCACGTAGTCGTCTGGACGGAGCTCGCTCTGCGTCATGTCGACGTCGCCCGACTGCAGCCGCAGCAGCTCGGCGTCCTGGTCGGGCACCACCTGCAGGACGATGCGATCGAGTGACGGCAGCGGCGTGCCGTCAGGCCGCCTTGCGCCAGTAGCGAGGGTTGCGGTCGAGGACAAGCCGTTGGCCGGGGACATGCTCGCGCAGCAGGAACGGCCCGGTCCCGACGATGTCCGCCGGCGGCGTCGCCGAGTTCCAGGCGTTGGCGAACGTCCCGTCTTTCAACTGCGCTTCGAGCTTGTGCTTCGGCAGGATGACCAGCGCATCGAACAGGCGCAGCCCGGACCGGAGGGCTCCGCATAGGAAAGGACAACCGTGTGATCGTCGGGCGCCGTCGCGGTGATCGGCTTGCCGCCGACCGTCAGCTGCTCGGTGACGACGCTCTCGGTTTTCGGGTCGAAGACCGCCTGCAGCGTGAAGAGGACGTCGGCGGACGTGAACGGCTCGCCGTCGGACCACGTGACGCCCGGGCGAAGGTGCACCGTGTAGGTCCGGCCGTCAGGCGACGCTTCCCACTTCTCCGCCAGCCACGGCTCGAGCTCGAAGGTCGCGCGATTGATTCGAACGAGCCGTCCCTGCGTGAGGAGGCTGAGCAGCTCCGCGGTCTGCTCGCGCGCGACGAGGCGGTTGAACGAGCGCGGGACGGCGCGGATGGAGGCAACCAGCTGGCCACCACGCGTGGCGGCCTTCGCCGGCGGCGGCGTTTCCAGGCTCGAAGCCTGTGGTCGAACGCCAGAAGACGAACCCGCCCGCGAGGATAGCCGCCGTGACGATGATGCCGAGGAGACGTGCCTTCATAGGTAGTCAGATTCTGCACGCCCGGCCAAGAAGTTGGCCGTGCAAATGACCTGCGTAGGTGGATACGTAAACCACGTCAATCCTCGTGCAAAGCGCGGCCGTTGCACGCCGGCGCTCGCGCCGCCGCGCCGCGGCGCCGCGCGCCGGAGGCAATCGGACTGGCTCCGTCCACGTATCGGTGCAAGCACGCACGACGCGCACTCGCCCGCACAACCCGTTATCGGCCAACACGTTAATCCGCAGCACCGATCTGACGGCCGCGCTGGCACTGCTCCTGCCACTGGTCGTGGACACCGGAGGACATTCAAACGTGAACACTGAAAGCGCGGAGACGACTCTCGAACCCAGGCTTGGACGCAGCGTCTCGATCGATCAGGCTGCGTCGCTCCTGAACGTGTCGCGGCGCACGATCTACAACCGCATCCGGGAAGGCCGGCTGCTGACCATCCGGACCCTCGGCGGGTCCCAGCGCGTGCTCGTCGAATCGCTCGTCGAACTCGGCTTCCGGCCGCAGGCGTTTCCCGCCTCCGCGGCGCAGGCGTCGTTCGCCGCGCGGCAGTTGAGCCGCTGACCTCCACCACGCCACGTAAGCAAGAAGGACCGGACCTATGGTGACTCTCAGGCACTCCGCAGCATCCCGACGGACGCTGCGCGCCTTGCGGCTGCTGCTCCCACCGCCGCCTTTCTTCTTGCCAGCGTCACCGCGGATGCGCAGGGACGGGCGCATCTTTCCGACGATCTCCAGCAACATCTCGATGCCGGCGATGCGACCGCCACGACGGTCATCGTCACCGGCACACCCGATCAAATCGCGGCCATTGCCGCGCGCCACGGGCTGGGCGTTCGCCGCCTGCTGACGAGCGGCGCCGTATTAGAAGTGCCGGCCGGACGGCTCGACGAGCTCGCGGCCGACGCGGACGTGCCGCAGCTTTCCGGCGATCACGTCATCCACGGGCAGATGGCGGTGACCGACGTCTCTATTGGCGCCGACCAGGCGTGGGCAAGCGATTTCGGCCCGGGCGGCAACGGCGTCACCGGCAAAGGCGTCGGCGTCGCGATCCTCGATTCCGGCGTGACGATTGTCCCCGAGCTGAAGGGACAGGTCAGCGCGCGCGTCGACATGATGGACCGGAAGGGGACCGGCGCGGACGAGTGGGGCCACGGGACGCACCTGGCGGGATCATCGCCGGCGCCGGCTCGCTCGAGAGCAACGGCCGCGGCGTCGCGCCCGGCGCGCACCTGGTCAGCGTGAAGGTGCTCGGAGCCGACGGCTCGGGCCACATCAGCGATCTCATCGAGGGGATCGACTGGGTCATCGCCAACCGCCAGCGCTATCAGATCAACGTGATCAACCTGCTCGCTCGGCGCGCCCGTCGCAGCAGTCGTGGCGCGACGACCCGGTGTGCCAGGCCATCGAGCGTGCGTGGCAGGTGAACATCGTCACCGTGGTGGCCGCGGGCAACTACGGCAAGACCGCGGACGGCACCGAGGTGCTCGGCGGCGTGACGTCGCCCGGCAACTGCCCGTATGCGATTACGGCCGGAACGGTGAATACGAAGGGGACGACGTTCCGCAGCGACGACGTGATTGCGACGTACAGCTCGCGGGGGCCGACGGCGATCGACCACCTGCTGAAGCCGGATCTGCTGGCGCCGGGGAACAGGATCCGCGGGCTGCTGTCGCCGGGCGCGGTGATTGCGCAGCAGTATCCGAGAAGGTGGTTGGCGACCGGCTCGAGCTGTCGGGGACGAGCATGTCGTCGGCGGTGGTGGCTGGGGCGGCGGCGCTGCTGCTCGAGGCGCGTCCGAAGTCGAAGCCGGAGGACATCCGGTTGGCGCTGCAGCTCGGGGCCGAGCAGCTGCCGGGGTTCGGTGTCGTCCAGGAAGGCGCGGGCAGCCTGAACGTGCTCGCCTCGCTGGCGATCGCCGAGACAGGCGACGCGAATCTGGAAACGTCGATCGCGGGCGAGTCGATCGCGACCGACGGCATCGCATTCACGGCCGCGCCCATCCAGGGCGACCACCTGCACATGGGGCGACCACCTCACGTGGGGCGACCATCTCGCGTGGGGTGACCATCTCATGGGGTGACCACCTCGACACTGGGGCGACCACCTCGTATGGGGCGACCACCTCGTATGGGGCGACCACCTCGTCATGGGGCGACCACCTCGTATGGGGCGACCACATCGTATGCAGGGCGAGCACCTCGTATGGGGCGACCACATCGTGTGGGGCGACCACCTCGTATGGGGCGACCACCTCGTCTGGGGCGACCACCTCGTCTGGGGCGACCACCTCGTCTGGGGCGACTCCGAGTTGTCGGAACTAAGCGCGTGGTTCCAGACACTCAGAAGGACGATCGAAAATGCGAAGACTAATCATCTGGGGCGAATAGCCGATAAGAGAGTCGGCGTAATTTCATCGCCGACCATGCATCCACAGCATCGACTGTCAAGAGCCGGGTTACGCATACGTTGCGCTGGTGTCATCACCGCGGGCTTGGCGGCAACGACGTCATTCCGCCGTCTCTCTAGCAGTCAAGCCAATTTCAAATCAATGGCTGATTCTGGCAGCGCCTAACGTTGCTTGACGGGATCGTTTTCGAGTAAAAGCTTCCATCAATCGCGGCGCGCATTCTCAGTCTCTGACGCGTTCGTCTTCGCGTCAGTTCTTCTGTTCGGCCCGTCGGCAGCGACTGTGATCGTTGCAGTCGATTGCTTCGTTATCTCTCTGTGGATGAGAGAAGAGTCATCGATCGCCGATTCGTTCCCTATTCAATCTCTCCGCGGTGGCGCTGTCGATATGGCTCGCCTCTGAAGGGTTTCTTCTGGCTGGTCGGGAGTTCGCCCAGGTGATTTAAATCACCTATTGCCTCTCGAGAATCGTCTGTGGCAGTTATTCGCCCTCGCGGCGTCGTACATTCCTGCTTGAATACCTGGTTAGTCGCGATCGCGTTGGCGTTCGAGAAGCGCATAAACGTCAATCGCGCTTGTGGCGACGAAACTTTCCTTGGTTCAGCCTGAACTACTTCGGCGGCATTTCCGTGGCTGCGTTGTTGGTCTCGTATACGCGGTCTGTGGATCTCAGCGCGATCGCAATCATCCTTCCGCTGCTTTTGATTAGCTATCTGACACATCGAACTTCACTCGGCCGAATCGAAGACTCGAAGCGCCACGTCGAGCAGCTCAGCGAACTTTATTTGTCGACGATTGAAACGTTGGCGATGGCGGTCGACGCGAAAGACCAGATCACGCACGGTCATATTCGCCGCGTCCAGATTTATGCGCTGGAACTCGCAAAGTTGCTCGGTGTCAACGATGAGGGTCAGCTAAAGGCGATTGAGGCGGCGGCGCTTCTGCACGACATGGGCAAGCTGGCGATTCCCGAGCACATCCTGAACAAACCTGGGAAACTGACCGGCGCAGAATTCGACAAGATGAAGCGCCACGCCGACATAGGCGCTGACCTTTTGTCCTCAGTGAAGTTTCCGTATCCGGTCGTACCGATCGTGCGACACCATCATGAGCGGTGGGACGGCAAAGGCTATCCGGCGGGGAATCGCGGGCACAGACATTCCGCTCGGGGCTCGAATTCTTTCAGTCGTCGACTGTTTCGACGCGTTGACGTCCGATCGACCGTACCGCCCAAGACTGACCACCCAAGAAGCGTTTGCGACGATTCTTGAGGGTCGGGGCTCCTTTTACGATCCTCTCATTGTCGATACGTTCCTCAAGGCCTATCCTCAAATCGCGCCCGCCGCGGTGAAGGCAGGCGAAGAAGCGCCAAGTCTCATACGCGGTGTCCGCGCGCATCCGATCAGCCGCCGCCCGGTGCGCTCCGCCAAATCCGAGTCAACGCCACTGAAACAGCGCTGCTCGAAATGTATCGAACGCGAGTCGCTGGAGCCAAAACTGCCGGCTGAAGCGCTGGCTGCCGCCGCACAGTGTTTGCGCCAAGTGACTGCTGCCAATGTGTTCGCGTTTTATCGATATGACAAGAACCTCGACCTGCTCACTTGCGAACACGCTGTCGGTGACAAGCAAGGGCTGCTAGAGGGACTCACAATCGCAGTCGGAACGCGGGTCAGTGGATGGTCAGCCGCCACGCGTCGCGCTTCAATTAACGCCGACGCTTCCGCTGGATCTGGCCAACGTTTCTGAATTTTTCGATCCACCTTTGCGCAGTGTTTTGTGCACCCCGGTCACGGACAATGACCATCTGGTTGGCGTTTTGACCGCGTACTCGAACAAGAGTCAGGCCTTCAGCGAGACACACACTTACGCATTCGGAGCAGATCGCCTCCTCGTTGGTCGATAGACTTCGGACCGTTTCTGTTGTAGATCAGACCCGCCAACTGGTATTCCGCCCTCGCAACCGCTGATGTTGCCGGTCGAATGCGGCAGCATCCTTTCTGGGACGAGCCGCATGACTTACGACGACGCGGTCGAGGCTGTTCCGAACAAGGACATTTCCGCGAACTCATTAACGGCTTCAAAGAGTCAGGTCGCTGGCGGACATCGACCGAATTCGCGCATCTTGTTTGCGTATGTCCTCGCTCTCTGCGGCCAAACGAGTTTCTGCCGACTTCAGTGATCCGTATCGAAGACCAAAAAGCTTAACCCGCGTCTCCGATCGCAAATTGACGCAACCCTCGGGATAATTAGCTGGTGGTCGGAGATCGTGGAATCTGCATCGAAGCATCCTGCATTGCGCCATCCAAGGGGCTTGTGAGTCAAAGAACCTCGAATGGCTCGCATGGACACATCTACACCTCTTCCGCTTCGCTGTCAGACGCCAGACCGGCCCACGCCTTCGCGTCATGCTGCCTGGATGCCCGCAAAGCTGTGATTCGTGCGGTGTATTCCCTCGTTGACGGCTTATTTGCACAATTGCGTTGCCACGCTGGAAGGCTACCGAGGGCACGTTGATGAAGCCTCGCGTCATTGCGACATCGCCGACTCTGTTGGAAACTGATCCTAATGCTTGATTCTTGCTGGCATTCTCATGAACAGAGGTTGCGTCGCCACGGTTCGGTGCGAGTTTCGCGAAGCCGCCTGAGCACTACCGCGCGGTTGTTGGTTCTGACAGAAATAACTGAAGCCTTCGAACGTGGGCGCCGCCCTTGCGGAAAGTAATGCTGCTTACCTTCAGTTGATCACTGGTCAACTGGGCAAAGCGGAGGAAACACTAAGAAGAGCGCTGTTGAACGCTTCCAAAAGCGGGACTACTACCTTCGGCGCTTTGACATCCTGGCGCGAGTTTACTTGGCAGCTGGCGAGCTCGATAAATGTGAAGAAACGCTGGAACCGGTCAACTCGGGTCAGCCGGTTCAATACTCAACGGACGCAACGCAGGGATGGGCTGCGCTTACAAAAGCAAAGTTGCTTTTGAAGCGTGGCGAGTTCGATGTCGCGCTGACGTGGCTCGAGGCCTGGAAGCTCAATCAAGACCACTGACGATCAGCCTTCAATGCCGCCGTCCATTTGCTCGCGGCACAGACCTGGACCGGATCGGAAAAACGCCGCGAATGTGCTCGCCGAATCGTCAAAGCGGATCTCGGCTGGCATCAGAGAGAATGCAGATATCCAGGGACAATTTCACCACTCAATTAGCGTGATCGTCGCGAACGACGACACTGGTCTCGCGTCACAAATGCAAGAACGTGCGAAGCGAATCTGGTCAACCCAGGGGATCGTCTCGGCACGCTCCGAAATCGATGATGCCGCATATTCGCGCGTCGAGCCGAAGGGCGCCGACGCTGGATTGACGACGACGCAGGACGTGAAGGCTGCGATCAATTGCATCGCCGCGGCGTTTGAGGTTGCCTACAATCCAAAGCTTCTCGGCGCAGAGTTGCTCAACGTCCTCGAGATGTCCGGCTGTTCGTCACACGCAAACATCCTCGAAACGTCCGGATATGCCGCAGCACGGATTGGATAGTGGGCGGTCCGGCGGATGATTCTTCGATTGGGTGACGCTGCTCGTTCGGGCAAGTCGCTGACGCTCGCATGCGACGCGCCGAGTTCCCCGTCCGACGCAGTAGTGCTCACTGATGTGTTCCGTATCGGCCGCAGCGACAATCGCGCTCGAAAGAGCGCGCCAAGAGGGACGTGGTCGTGCAGCACTGTGGCCCTCAGATCCGATCGAGGACCGAGAGTTGGCGCGCTGTTCATCGCCGAAGAAATGCAAACGCTTGCTCGATACGGCACGACGCGTCGCAACTGCCAATATTCCGGTGCTCATCACCGGCGAGACGGGCACTGGAAGGAAATACTCGCGCGGCTCGTTCACAATTACTCGCCTCGCGCGGCAAAGACCTTTCTGCCGTTCAACTGCAGCGCCACGCCGCCGCGAAATGCTCGACGCGCAGCTGTTTGGTCATCGAAAAGGCGCGCGTTCACCGGTGCGTCGGAGAATTTTTCCGGTGTCATCCGTGCGCGCGGCCGGCGGCACGTTGTTCCTGGACGAAATCGGCGAGAGCACGCTCGACATTCAGCCAAAGCTTCTACGCTTCCTCGAGTCGGGCGAGGTTCATCCCATCGGCGAGACGCACCCGCAACGTGTCGACGTGCGCGTGCTGGCGGCCACCAACGCCGACGTCGATGCGCTCGTGGCGCAGGGTCGCTTCCGCGAGGATCTGTTCTATCGCCTCAACATCGTTCGCCTGCACATCCCGCCGCTGCGCGAGCGCCGCGTCGAGATTCCTGCGTTCGCGAATCACTACCTGCAGAAGTATGCGAAGGAAATGAGCAAGGGCGAGCTGCGGCTGTCCGAGGAGACGATGGAGCACCTCGTGCTCTATCGGTGGCCCGGCAACGTGCGGCAGATCGCGAACGAGATGCGCCGGCTCGCGGCGCTGGCGGAACCGGGCGCCGTGCTGATGCCCGAGCATCTCTCGTCCGACATCGCCGCATCACGCCGCACGGTGCCGGCCTCGGATCGGACGCTCGATCCAAGCGAGATCGTCGTTCGCGTCGATCAACCTCTGAGCGCCGCCGTCCAGCACCTGAGCGCGCAATGGTGCAGGCCGCGCTCGCGAAGACGAGCGGCGTCGACGAGGCCGCGAAGCGCCTCGGCGTCTCACGAAAAGGCCTGTACTCGAAACGCCTGCGGTTCGGAATGGAGATCGATCGCCCCAAGAGCGACATCGAGGTGGCGCTGACGGTTACCGGCTGGACGATCTTCTTGCGCGGATCGCTGTAGGCGAATCGAAGCCGCCACGCTTCTCCACGACATGAGGAAGCTTAAGCGATCCCAGAACACATCCTCATAAACCGGGCAACGACGCTGAACCGACAGCAGGAGCGGCCGACGCGCAGGCGCCCAGCTTCTGCAACTGATTCTTGGCGGGAAAATCAATCACCGCCTGGTCCCTTTCCACTCGAAGAAGAAGCCGCAGTTCGTCACCTGATGCGGTCGCGTAGTTCCACTCCTCGCGGCCGCTGACCGATCGTCCGTCACTCGAGAACTCACCCGCGACATGCCCGCCCCGCGCCAGACGTAACGGCGTCCGCCACAGTCCTGCGGGAACCCGAAGCCGTCGCTGCTCGTAGCCTCGGAACGCCTCGCCTTTCAGCGGCGACGCGTACTCGACGTGCATCAGTCGGCCAGTTTCGGACATCGTAGATGAGACGCACCAACGTGTTCGTCCGCTCAACCGCCATGATCCAGTCGATCGAGCTCCCGACCCTGCCGGCGTAGGTGCCGCATGGATCACGCATCGCTCGGCTAAAAGGGAAGCGATCCGGTAACATGCCTAACAACCTCACGAGCATCCAGTCTCAGATCCTCAATAAGCATAAGACAGCCGTCGAGGCTCTCTCGGGGCGGCCGTTGAGGGAAGGGGGCACTGGAAGAAAACGAAGCCGCCGCGGCGCGAGCGGACGCCGCGGCGATTGCGGCGTTCGAGTCGAGCGATAGCTCGACGAAATCTGGATCTACTCGACGGGTCGGGTTCACTTCACATTAGCGGACGGCGACGAAGAGGTCGGCGACAAAATCGGACCGGTGACCTTCCTCCCGATCAGACGTTTGTGTGATGGTCTGGTCATTCGCTTTCCAGGTCGAAATACGGCAGGAAACCGTCTTACGGGCTGGACGAGATCTTGTTGCGGATCGCGTAGCGGACTAGGTCCGTCACCGATCGCAGCCGCAGCTTCCGCATGATGTTCGCGCGGTGCGCCTCGATGGTCTTCACGCTCACCCCGAGCGCCGCCGCGGTCTCGCTTGTCTGAGTTCCCTTCCGCCAGCAGCTGGATCACCTCGCGCTCGCGCGGCGTGATGGCGTCGCGCGGCGCATCCTCCCGCAGCTCGCCGCGCCGGATGTAGTCGTCCAGCACGAACTCGGTCACCTTCGACGTGAGAAACGGCTTGTGCTGCCGCAGGCTCTCGACCGCCGCAATCAGGCTCTGGTCGGCATCCGACTTCATCACGTAGCCGCGCGCACCCGCCTGCAGCACGTCGCGCGCGAGTCTGCTCCGAGTGGTGCACGTCAGCACCAGCCGCCCAGTTGCTGCAATCGCTCGCGCATCGGCGACGCCGACGCCGAGCCCGCCTCCGCCCGACTGCAGCTGCGCGGTCAGCCTGGGCGGCATCCGCGGCCGCGATCCTCGATCTCGACCGCCAGGCACCCACGTCGACGCGCAGCCGAATCTGCGCGCTTGGACTGGCCGCATGACGTGATGTTGATCGCGATCAACTCGAGGACACGCCGATCGCCCCTACAGTAGGTCTCGTGTTCGGCCAACGCCTCACCTCATATCCCCGGCATCTGCGATCACGGGCGTTTCCGCGCCCGGCGACTGGAGTACTCCCCTTGGGACTACTGGTACTCCCTTGGACTACTGGTACTTCCCCTGGGATTACTGGGGTACTTCCCTTGGGACTCAGGTGTGATGCGGCTGGCCCGGTCCGGCCTGGTGGGCTTCAATTGAGAAAGAACGGCTCCGTCCTGGTACATCGAGCTGTACCGACGGGCTGAGAACCCGGTGGCATGCTGCCACCGAGCATCTTCATCGCGAGTAGGGGCCGTCCTGCACCCTGGCAAACCGTATCCTCACCCACCTGTCCAGCCGCGAGCGCGCGACGCTGCTCGCTGACGCTGAACACGTCGTGCTGCCCGCGGGTGGCAGACGCTTGCCCGGCCGGGCGATCCCATCACCCACGCCTATTTCCCCGATTCGGGGTGATTGCGTGGGTCAGCGAGATGGCGTCGGGGCACCACGTCGCCGTGGGATCGGTGGGCGCGGAGGGAGTGGTCGGCATCAGCCGCATCCTCGCCGATCCCGCGGCATCCGTATCGCGTCGTGGCGCTGCTCGAATCGGCGGGACATCGCCTGCCCATCGACGCGCTGTGGCGCACGTCTCGACGAGTTCGACGGCTTCAGGAGCGCCGTGCTCGCGCACATCGGCCGCCACCTGATCGAAGTCGCGAGCCTCGTCGCCTGCTCCCGTGTGCACTCCCATCGGCAACGCCTCGCCCGCTGGATCCTGATGATGACCGACAAGGCGGACGAGCAGTCGATTCCGATGACGCACGACGTGCTCGCGCAGGTGGTCGGAGGGCAGCGCCACGCGGTGACGGCCGCCTTGAACGAGCTCCGTGCCAAGGGCGCGGTCGCGCACCTGCGCGGCAGGGTCGAAATCCTGGACCGCTCGGTCCTCATTGCGCAGGCGTGCGAGTGCTACCGCAGCACGTGAACCTCGTCCGGTCCGCCGCGTTGCACGGATTCTGACCCGCTCGGTACACGCGTGCACCGACAGCAGTGCCTCAACCGTGGCATCACATGTCCGTCAGCCGGTATCCGCGAAGTGCCTGAGCAACCCAAAGCGTCCACGCGCGAACAGCTCGTCTGGCGCCGCCGATGAGGGAGCACACCGTCCTTATCGTGGACGATGAGCCGTGGATCGTGGAGGTGTGGACCAGAATTCTGTTCGTGGCCGGTTACGACGTCCTGTGCGCGGCTGACGCGAACGAGGCGCTTCGCGTGCTCGACGAAGCGCGGGTGACGGTCGCCATCTGCGACGCGCAGCTGCCCGGGGCGAGCGGCCTGGGGATTGCGGACATGATTCGAGAGCAGTATCCCGCGACGGCGATCATTCTTGCGAGCGGCGGCCGGCGGGTCCCACCGCCGGAAGCGCTGCGTCCCGCGGTGGTTGCCTACATCGTCAAACCGGTGTCGCGCGACCAATTGCTGACGACCGTCAGGACCGGTGTCGCATGGTCGCTCGAGAAGACCAGAGTCCACTGATAGCTGATTGCTGCGCGCGAAATCTGCATCGCTTGATCGCGGGTCGGCGCGCAACGTTCTGCCAACTTGACGTTGACGGACCACCGACAGCATTCGCGATCTGCTGCGTCACACTGAGGAGCATGGCGCGTGCTCCTGAATCGGCCCAATGACGATGTTAGGCTTTACTCGAGAGACGGCGGGCGATGAAGTGATGATTAGTGCGATCTTCTGGGGTTGGCATTGATCCGTTTTCGTGGACACCTTTGTTTGGCGCAGAATGCAAGAGTTTCACGATGGCGGGAGACCAAGTGCGGGCGACATTCCGCCGCCTTTCGAGACGAAGCGATTCGGCAGGCGCGCGCGCCAGTCGGGAACCGCTGACCGCAGCTGGCGCGCGACCTCGGGATCAAATACAGACGCTGCGGCTCTGGGGTGAAGCCAATGCGCCGAGCGGGCGATCGTCCGGTGCACCGAGTGAGCGCACGCAGGTTGCGCGGCTCCGGCATGAAGTGCGCGAGTTGCGATGGAGCGCGACATCCTAAAAAGCCACGGCCTTCTTCGCCAAACACAGCAAGTAACGTTTCAATTCATTACAGGCGGAGAAGGCCACCTATCCGATGCGGACGCTCTGTCGCTGCCCTGGAGGTCTCGCGTAGCGAGTACTTACGCGTGGACAGGCGAGGGCCGTCGACACGCGTGCAAACGGATGCCCGCCTCACGGCGCAGTTACGACTCAGCCCAGCCGATAGCGGGTGGACCTATGGACGGCCCCGACTGCTGCACGCGTTACGCGCGCGCGGGCATCGCTGTGAGTGGGGAAACGGAGTCGCCCGTCTGATGCGGGCGACCGGCCTGTGTGCCCGGGGACGCCGCGGTTCCGCGTGACCACCGACAGCCGGCACCATCTGACGATCGCGCCCGGCTACACTTCGTCGGCGGTTTACGGTGGCGCGAGGTGCTATACCGGTCAATGGGGCGCCGATATCACCGCGTGTTGGACCCGCGAGGGCTGGGTGCTACCTGGCGGTGATTCTGGACCTGGCCTCCCGGCGTGTCGTCGGATGGGCCGTCCGTCGCACGGTGACAACCGAGCTCGTCACCGCCGCGTCGACGGGTGCGCTCCGCGTCTCAGCCAGGAGCGCGCGGCTGCTGCATCATTCCCGACCGCGGCAGCCAGTACGCGAGGCCGTCGAGTATGCGCGCGTTGCTGGCGCGCCATGGCATTCGCGCGAGTATGAGCCGCGCGGCCAGCCTGCTGGGACAATGCCCCGGTCCGAGAGCTTCTTCCAGTACGCTCAAGACCGAACTCCTACCGCGCGTCCGTGGCTCGATGCCCACGACGCCATCGGCGCGATCGCCGTGCATCGACTTCTACGATCGTCGCCGCCTGCACTCGTCGCTCGACTATCGCGCCCCGATTGATTTCCGAGGCCGCCCTCGCCAAAGGCCGTGCCGATCTGTCACCCCTGTCTGCGGAGCACGGGACAATCCCAGGTGCCGTCCCTGCCGCAGTCCCTCGCGCTGTTCGATTGGTGGGGCCGCCGCAACGAGCGCCGGTCAGAATCTCCGTTAGCAGCTGCCGCGGCGCCCGCTCGCGCCGGCCCCTGCGGTGTTGGCGACTGGGAACCGATCAATCACCGCCTGCGTCCCGGCGATTAGCCGTTCTTTACGTTGTGCACCTTCATGATTTGAGGCTGGCCGGGGTCAGCGCCGAGCTTCTTCATGATGGGCACCAGCGTCTCGCCGAGACTTCTGGAACTGTTCCATCGAGGTCCCACACATCGAAGACCGAGACCGCACCATCAACTTCCATTGGCGCAATGGAACCGGCGACCTGGAACCTTACCGATAGCCAGCGCCCGCCTGTTCGAGCTGCTTGAGCACGTCGTCGTCACTGCCGGCGTAAAACCTGTTGGTCGGAAATACATACCGAATGCCATCGACATCCTCCTCACGAAAATGAACCGACATGATTTCTCGAAGGATGATAGCCGGACGCTGGGGCTCGCTGGGTCTGCAAGGTCGCGACGTGTTCGCCGCGACGAACTGCCGTTGCTGCGACGCGGTGGAGGTGCCGTCCTCCACAGACATCCGGAACGGGCCGTTCAGCAGGCTTTCGTGCTCGGCCACAAACGCGCCTCGCCTTATGCAGCTGACATCCGCGAGCACGAAGGCGTGCCTTCGTAGTATTCCTTCCGTCAGAATTTGCGTATGCCCGTTCCGTCCTTGGCGTCCCGTTGCTCTGCGGCTGGGCTGGCAGCGCAGCGGTTCGCCTGAGCCCCAACTGGAGGAGACCTCTTGGCCAGAACCCTTTATCGAACGATCAGCGGTCTCTTCTTTCTGCTGGCCTGTCTCACCTCTCAGCCGTCGCTGGCGGCCGCCTTCAACCGGCCACGCTCCCCGACAACGTTCCGTCCTGGGCCGTAAATAGTGCAGCGGTGGGCCATGGCCAACGGACGACAGCAGGTGGTCGTGGAGCGTCTATCTGAAGTGCGCAACGAAGCCGTCGGCTGCAGACGCGTTGATTCGCGACCTCTGTTCTCGACCGAAGAGCCCAGCAATATCATCGTTTTCTCACTCCGGAAGATTCCGGTGCGGTATGCGCCGGCTGCGGCCGACGCTCAGGCCGATCGCAAGGACTTCCTGCCCACCGTGGCTCTCAAGGTTGAAAGTACTTCGCCGGAGAACGGCATGCTGTCGACGCGAGCGGCTACCGTCTCGCGGTGATTGAAAGCGTGTTTGCGGTGACCGAGAACCTCTACAGCGTCCGGGGAAGGACATTACGGGCGAACGCCCGAGGCGCCGGCGATTCCCGCCAGCCTGGTCTCGACTGTTGCGATTCATTGGCGGGCCTCGACGAAAGCGAGCGGCTTGTTCAACCTCACATCCGAACTGGCAAATCCCACCGCGCCTCCGGGCACGGCTGGCTGCGCCACACGCCGGGTCCATGCAGCACATGCTGGGCGGATCACACCGCAGCGGTGTCGCCTGCCGCGAACGAGCGCGGTGCCCTGTTGCCGCGGGTCACGTGCGGCTACACGCCGGCGCAAGATCCGCGCGGCCTATGGTTTTACGAGCGGCACGAGCATGACCGGCAAAAAGGCGTGCGCGTGGGGATCACCGACGCGTTCGCGTCTCCAACCATCGTGGACGATGTGAACCGGTTTTCGGCCAACTACGGCCTGCCGCTCCTGAACGCTTCGAATTTCAAACAAATCGTGGTGCCCGGCACCTTCAACTTCCCGGAAAACCAGTTCGATCCGGCGGGGTGAGTGGGGAGGAGTCGCTGGACATCGAATGGGTGCACGCAATCGCGCCCGAGGCCTCCATCGTCTACGCCGGCGCCCAGAATTCGCTTGATGCCGCTCGATCATGCGCTCATCCACCTGATCGACAGCGGACTGGCGGACATCATCACCAACAGCTGGGGAGTGTTCGGCGACGCCCTGCCGTTTGGTGCATGTTCAGGCTGATGAGCGCGCGTTCATGCAGGCACACCGCGCAGGGCATCAGCGTCCTGTTTTCTTCTGGTGACGACGGCGACGTGGCAGCGTTGGTGGGTCTCGGCGGTGGGAGTTTCCCGGCGTCCAGCCCCCTACGTGACCGCCGTGGGCGGGAACCAGTCTTGACGTGCTCGACGCGTCGGGCAACAAGCTGGAATGGGGTTGGGGATCGTACTCACGGCACGCTGCAGGGCGCGATCATTCAGACTGGCGGCACGCTGGTCACGGGCGCGTCGTTCAGCAATTGGCCGCCGGAATTTTTACGGATCGGGTGGAGGACCAAGCCTTCTGTTCGCCCAACCAGCGTATCAGCAGGGTCATCGTGCCCACCGCGCTGGCAACCACGACCGTCTCCGCCAGCGGCAGCCCCGTATCGCTGGGCGCTGCTCGCAGGGTCGTGCCGGAACATCTCATTGGTCGGCGATCGAACACCGGCGTGATTGTACGGTCAGACCTATGACGTCAGTGGTGATGCCCTGATCGACGCGGGTTGCGTCGCGCTCTCCAACAAACGCGAATACTGCGAGCGCCGCGTCGGAGGCACAAGCCTGTCGTCCCCGCTTTTTCGCCGGTGTTCTGGCGCTGGTCAATCAGGCACCGATTTGCCGAGGGCGCCGGCAACATCGCCGGTTTCGCGAATCCGGCCCTCTATCAACTGAAGGGGTTGGCAGCGCCGCGTCAGGTGCGCCGATTGTCGATGTTCGCGCACCCGGCCGGGGTCCGACAGCCGTTCTTCGGAACAACGGGAAGCGCCGCGGCGCTGACGACGCCATGCTTGCGAACGATCAATTCCGTGCCGGTGAATTCGACGGTGGTCGAAGGAGCGGACACGTCGCTGCGAACGGCTCCAGGATGGGACAACGTCACGGGACTCGGCACGCCAAACGGCGACTTCCTTCGTGACGAGCCTGGCCGACCTGCCGTAATCGAGGTCGAATGCGAGCCCTGTTCCAGGATTCCCGTCTCGTGTCCAATGCGTGAGGGTGCGATGCTAGCTAAAGCAAGCGGCCTATCAACGGATAGCCCCAGGATAGTCCGAGCATGATCGAGATGCATCCCACCGCCAGCGACACGCAGCGCGCGACCGCACCATGCGCTCCGACGCGGGCGATCGGCCAGCCCATGAGGCCCGACAGCGCGGCCATGCCCAACGTCGAACCGACGCCAAACAACACCAGGTAGGTGAGGCGAGCACCCATCGACGGGATCGTCGCCATGACCAGCGCGGTGAGCGCGCCACTGCCCGCCAGACCGTGGACCGCGCCCACAAGCAGCGGTCGCCGGGCGAGCGTCCATCGGCCCGCGGGCGCAGATGCTGACCTCGCTCCGTGCACATGGGAGTGCGTCGGGCCCGCCGAGGCCTGGCCGGCTGAGAGGTAGATCGCGCGGAAGCCGAACCCCACCAGCAGCAGCACGACGGCGCACGCGAGGAGGTCCGAGGCCATCGCTGGCATGTCAGCGCGCAACACCACCAGGAGCGTGCCGGCCACCAGCAGCGTCAGCGTGTGACCGATCCCCCAGTACACCCCGAGCCATGCGGCTTTCCGAACGTTGCGCTCGCCGGTCAACAGTGTCGACAGCGCGGCGAGATGATCGGGCTCGAGCGCATGTCGCATACCGAGCAGCGTGCCCAGGCCGGCACTGGCGACGAAACCGCGCCTGCGGCCCGCTGAACAGCTGCCCGGTCGCCCGAATCAGCCAATACGCAGCCACGGCCGACGCGAGCCCAAGAAGCAGCGACCGAACGCCAGCCCTCCCGCGCGCCTTGGGAAGTTCGACGGGCCTTCCGTGCGGCGTGTTTCGGTAGGCTTCGGTCCACGCCTCCTTCCGGGCGACCAACGCGGCCGGTTCAGCCAGACCTTTGGCGGTTACCAGACGCTCCAGCGCCGCCAGCCAGTGTTCGTAGTAGCGAGAACCATCGTCGGGTTCACCGCGATTGGCGGCGGCCTTGAGTTCGTGCGCCAGCGCGGCCGCCCACTCTTTCCAGGTGAAATGCCCTTGCTCGGAGAGTTTGACGGCCAGCGCGAACGCTTGCGCCTGCCACGGCTCGGCAAACACCGGGCCGCCCTCATCTGCGGAGCAGATGCGGCAGGGCCGCCAGTGGCTGGGGCTCCGCAGCCATGTGGTCAGACTGGCTCGAGGTAGTCGTCCCACATGTCCAGGTGAATGAAATCGCGGCGGCGACGCTTGTTCGCCCCAGATCTCGCGCGCGGCGAATCGCACCGAGTAGAGATGCTGCGGTTTTTCGCCGAGCAAATGCGCGTTTGTGTCGGGAAAGAGAAACACGCCGCGATCGAGAACGACGACACCGCTCTTGCCTCGCACGTAACGCGGTAATCGCGTGTGCCCTGATGGATGAACGTTTCGCGCGCGCACGCGCTGTCCCGACTTGAATCGTGGAGCGACAGCGACGTCGCGTCGCGCCGAAGCGCGCGCCGGTCGACCATCGAGGAGACCGCCTCCGGCGCGACCAGCACGGCCTTTCGAGGTGAGCCGGTCGCGGGGCTGCCGCTCTCGATCTCCGTCTGCGTGACGTCGCCGGCGGCGACCACGGTCGTCAGCATCCAGGCGAACCATTTCTCGTAATACGACATCCGCAGTACTCGACGGGCGGCAGAACCTCGATGCCATGGCGAAACGCATCGAGGTTCCACAGACCGCGGCGGGTTCTCAGCACGCGCGAGAGCGCATACACGCGTCCCTCCCAGAGCTCGTGGAACGTGGGCTCGTGGGGCTCGTGCCGAATCGGCCCCATGCCCTGCATGCCGCCCATGTCATGAACGCCGTTCATGCCGGCACCTCCGTGACATCGAGGGTGACTCTCGCCGTCCCGATCATCGAGTCGCGCGTCACGCAGCGCAGCCAGCGCCTCTTCAGTTGAAACGTTCGCTGCCCGCGGGCCGCTCCGGCAGCACGATGTACCGGATTTCTGCCGTACTGTCCCAGACGCGCACCTCGACGTCGGCGTCGATGTCCACGCCGAACTCTTTCAGCACGCCGCGGGGATCGATGACCGCACGCGAACGATACGGTGCCGACTATGCCCACACCGGTGGAAGGCCGAGGAGCGGCCACGGGTAGCACGAGCACAGCGTGCAGACGACCAGGTTATGGATTTTCGCGGTGTTCTCGAGCGCGACGATGTCTTCGCCCTGATGACGATGGAAGCCGAGCTCCTCCATCGCGGTCGACGCGTCGGCCAACAGCCTCTTCTTGTATGCCGGATCGACCCACGCGCGGGCGACGACGCGCGCGCCGTTCCGCGGACCGATCTGTCGTCTCGAAGGCATCGACGATGCGATCGAGCGCGACACGATCGACGAGGCCCTTGTCGACCAACAAGGATTCCAGCGACTTCACGCGCAGCGTGCAAGTCCGAAGGATTGCCTGGTGCTCCTGACCCTGGGCCAAGACCGGGGCCGCCCGGCTCCGGCGGCTGCACCGGCGACCGTCGCGGCTGCCCTGAAGAAACCACGTCGGGTTTCATCCATCAGGTTCTCCTCCCTCGAGTGCCGGCCTAGTGTAGACCGATCCCCGATGGGGCCGGGCTGAACCTGCAGACCTGATTCCTGGACCAGCCCTGACCCTGACACCTGACCCTGAAACCCTGAAACCTGCAACCTGAACCAGGCCGAGTCTTCTTCGCTCTCGGCGCCCGCTGACGCCGCTCCTGCGCGCGCGCCTGGCCCTGCGCCTCGAGCTGCTTCGCCTTCTCCTGCTGCTCCACGGTCAGGATGGAGAAGATGTCGGCGTGCATCCGCGCCTGGTCCACCGCCATGTCGGCCTCCACCGCCGCCAGCGCCGCCGCCGCCTGTCGCACGGCGGCTTCGTTCACCGGCACGGCGTTGATCGCCGCGCGCTGCGCCTGCATCGCCTGCTGCAGCCGATCGATCACCGGCTGCGACTGCTGCCGGTGCACCGCTGCATGATGTCGCGCACCTGCTGCTTCTGCGCGTCGCTCAGGTCGAGCTGACCGAGCGCGAAGCCCGCCGCGAACCCGCGGCCGCCAGGTCCGCCAGGGCCCAACGCCCCCCGCGCCGCGACCGGGCCGCCCTGCGCGAAGATCGCCACGGCGCCACCGGCCATCACGGCGACGATTCCTGCTGTCACAACAATTTTTCGAACACGATCCATGGGTATAGCCTCCAGAAGGGCCTACTGATCAGACGTGGCATTGCAAATCGAAGTTGGTCGTCAAGCGTTGGAGCGACGTTACCTGTGACGTCTGCCGTCTACGGTCTACCGGTGTCTACCGTCACGCTGCCGGTAGCCGGTAGCCGGTAGTCGTCATCACTCGTATCGCAGCGCGTCGATCGGGTTCAGCCGCGCGGCCTTCTTCGCCGGGTAGAACCCGAAGAAGACGCCGATCGCCGCCGCGACGCCGAACGACATCGCGACCGCCGACGGCGTCACGACGGCGGACCACTGCATCACCCGCGTCACGCCGTGCGAAATCCGAAGCCGAGCGCAATCCCGATGGCGCCTCCTACCAGGCTGAGCACGATCGACTCGACGAGGAACTGCAGCAGCACGTCCACGTCGCGCGCGCCGACCGCCAGCCGCAGCCCGATCTCGCGCGTTCGCTCGGTGACCGACACCAGCATGATGTTCATGATGCCGATGCCGCCGACGATGAGCGACACCGCCGCGATGCCGGCGAGCAGGTACGTCATCGTGTTCGTGGTCGAGGTCAGCACGCTCGCCATCTCCTCGAGCGTCCGCACCAGGAAATCGTCATCGGAGCCAGGCTGGATCTTGTGACGCGTGCGCAGCACCGCCGAGATCTGCTCGGTCATCGTGTCGAGCGGCACGCCGTTCTCGGCCGACACGGTGATGTTGGCGACATGCTGCACGCCCATCAGCTTCTTCTGCACGGTCGTGAACGGGACGATGACGGTGTCGTCCTGGTCCTGCCCCATCGCCGCCTGCCCCTTGCTGGTGAGCACGCCGATGACCTGGAACGGCTGGTTCTTGATGCGGATGATCTCGCCGGTCGGATCGGCGCCAACACCGAACAGCTGGTCGCGCACGACCGAGCCGAGCACCGCGACCTTGCGCGCGGCCGTCACGTCGTCTTCGCCGAAGAAGCTCCCGAACTGCATCGGCCACGAGCGGATCGCGGCGAGCTCGGACCCGGTCCCTGCACCTGCGTGTTCCAGTTGGCGGTCGAGGCGACGATCTGCGTGCGCGTGTTGAGCCCGGGCGAGATGTACCGCACGCCCGGCACCTCCTGCCGGATCGCCTGCGCATCGTCCGCGGTGAGCGTCGTCACCGCGCCCTGCCCCTGGCGGACGGGCCCGAAGGCGCCGGAGCCGGCGGTGACCATCACGATGTTCGAGCCGGCGCTGCGAATCTGCGCTCTGGATCGACGAGCTCGCGCCGGTGCCGATCGCCACCATGACGATGACGGCGGCGACGCCGATGATCATGCCGAGCGCCGTGAGCGCGGTGCGCATGGCGTTCCGCTTGAGCGCCTTCAGCGCGACGATGAATGTCATCCAAATCGACATATTTGATTCGGCGGGTCTAATCAAGACCCGCCCTCCATACTCGTACGCGCTCTGCACCGCGAGCTCGGCTTCGTCGTGAAGCCGTGCGGCCTCGGCGGCCGCGCTGCGGCGATGCGTGACGGCGCCGTCGCTGCGGACGAGGCCGTCGCGGAATGCGATGACGCGCGTCGCGTACTCGGCGATGTCGGCCTCGTGCGTCACGAGCACGATGCTGATGCCGCGCTCGATGTTCAGCTTCTGAAAGATGCCCATCACCTCGATGCTGGTGCGCGTATCGAGGTTGCCGGTCGGCTCGTCGGCAAGCAGCAGCGTCGGGTTGTTCACCAGCGCGCGCGCGATGGCGACGCGCTGCTGCTGCCCGCCCGAAGCTGGTTCGGATGATGGTCGATGCGGTCGCCGAGGCCGACCGACTTCAGCGCCTCCGTCGCGCGCTCGCGCCGTGCGGCGGCGGTCGCCTTGCCGCCATACAGCAGCGGCAGCTCCACGTTCTCGAGCGCCGACGTGCGCGACAGCAGGTTGAACCCCTGGAAGACGAAGCCAATCTCGGTGTTGCCGCACGCGCGCGAGCGCGCGCGGCGTCAGCTGCGAGACATCCTGGCCGTTGAGGAAGTGACTGCCCGCTCGTCGGCCGATCGAGACAGCCGATCAGGTGCATGAAGGTCGACTTGCCCGAGCCAGAGGGCCGGTCAGCGCGACGAACTCGCCCGGAGCGACATCGAGCGTGATGCCGCGCAGGGCGGGCACCTGTCACTTCGCCGACGTCGTAGATCTTGGTGAGATCCCGGACCGAGATCACAGCGGATCGCGACTGCAGTCCGCGCCGCTCGCGAGGCGGTCGATGCCATCGTTGTGCTCATCGTCCGCGCCCCGCGCGCACCGCGCCGCCCCGCCGCCTCGCCGCCGCCGCGACGGCCGAACGGAATCAGCGGCGAGGTGTTGGTCTGCTGCGTGGTCGCGGCGCCCGGTTCCGACATCCCGGTGACAACCTGGTCGCCTTCCTTCAGGTCTCCGTCAACGATCGCGGTCATCGCGCCATCGGTCACGCCGGTTCATGCCCCGCAGAGGCTGCAGCTTGCCGTCGCGCATCACCCACACGCGTCCGAATCCGCCGCCCGTCGCGCGGCCGCCTGCCCGCACCGCCGCCGCGCTTCACGTTGCGCGCGGAACTGCGCGCGCTGCTCGGGCGTCAGCTGCGCGAACCGGCCGCGTTTGCCGTGGCGCCGGCGGTTCCAGTTGCCCCCGGAGTCGTCCGCGGTGCGCCGGCTGTCGCCACGGCGGCGGGAACTTCCTGTCCAAGCGCCGCGAACAGCTCCGGCGCCGGCGAGAACCGCAGGCTGCCGTTCGGCACGCGGAGGACATCTTGGCTGCATCGCGATCTGCACGGTCACGTTCGCGGTCATTCCCGGCTTCAGCTTCAGGTCCTCGTTCGGCACGTCGATCATCGTCGTGTAGCTCACGACGTTCTGGTCGGTCTTCGGCTCGAGCCGCACCTGCGACACGGTGCCGCGGAACGTCTGCGTCGGATACGCATCGACGCGGAACGTCACCGGCTGCGCCTGCGCAATCCGCCCGATGTCAGCCTCGTCTATGCTGCGCGCTCACCTGCATATGTGCCAGGTCCTGCGCGATGACGAAGAGCGTCGGCGCCGACATGCTCGCGGCCACCGTCTGGCCCACGTCAACGCTGCGCGAGATGACGATGCCGTCGATCGGCGCCGTGATGATGGTGTGACCGAGGTTGACCTGGTTCTGGTTGAGCATGGCGCGCGACTGCGTCACCTGCGCCTGCGCCGACTTGTACGACGCCTCTGCCTGCATCGCGGTCGCCTGCGCGGTCTCGAGGTCGTTGCGGGAGATCAGCTTCTGATCGAACAGCTCCTGGGCGCGGCGCGCCTTCGCCGCGCTGTCGTCGACATCCACCTTCGCGCGATCGACATCCGACTCTGCCTTGATCAGCGTCGCGCGCGCCTGCTCGACCTGCGTCTGGAAGAGCGACGGATCGAGCTCCGCGACGACCTGCCCTTTCTTCACCTCGGAGTTGTAATCCGCGTGGAGCGCCTTGATGGTGCCCGACACCTGGCTGCCGACCTGGACGGTCGTCACCGGGGCGAGCGTGCCGGTCGCGTCCACTTTGGCAACGACGTCGCCGCGCGTGACGGCGGCCGTCACCGGTGTCACCGGCTTCTTGGCGTTGTGCAGGCGGTAATAGAACAGGCCGCCGCCCACGAGCACGACGGCGAGGACTGTCAGCATCAGGAGACGTTTGGTCATGACCATCTTTTCTCTTGCAGCCATTGGACCGAATCCGCATGGCTCAGCGATGTTCAAGTCGTGACAATTCCGCGGCAGTGCCCTGTCACCTTTTCTTCACAGACGCGTCAACTGGGGATCACCGGGTGAGTATCGAATAGCGGTATGTCACGCGACGTCGACCCGGATTGCCCCGACAGCACTCGAGCGGGCTACACTGGCGGACCTGAGTGTCCGCCGCTCGCGGCGGCTCCGGAGCCGATGGAAGCTGCGAACACGCCTCGACCCGCGGTGCTCGTCGTCGAAGACGAACAGAACATCCGCGAGCTCGTCTGTTTACATCTCGGACTCGAAAACTACGACTGCATCGAGTGCGGCGACGGCGAGAGCGCGCTGAAGCTGGCGCGCAGCCGCCATTTCGATCTCGTCATCCTGGACGTGATGCTCCCCGGTCTCGACGGCGTGACCGTCTGCCGCGCGCTTCGCCGCGAGTCCGAAAATCCAGACGTGCCCGTGCTGATGCTGACCGCGCGGCGAGAGGAATCCGACAAGGTGGTCGGCCTCGAGAGCGGCGCCGACGATTACCTGACGAAGCCGTTCGGCGTGCGCGAGCTCGTGGCACGCGTGCGTGCATTGCTCCGCCGCGGACCGCGTCCGCTCGTCAGCCTCGGGTGGGGTCAAGGAAGCCGCACGTCCGGTTACCTACAAGCACATCGAGATGGACCCTGCGCGGCGCCGCGTCCGTGTCGGCAAGACGGACGTCGAGCTGACGTCGAACGAGTTCCAGCTGCTCTACGTGCTGCTCGCGAGCCCGGGCATCGTCTTCAGCCGCGAAGCGCTCCTCAGCCGCGTGTGGAAGGACCAGACGTTTGTCACCGTCCGCAGCGTCGACACGCTGATCAAGCGGCTGCGGAAGAAGATCGAAAGAATCCGGCGGAGCCTGAAGTCATCCTTACCGTCTGGGGCGCCGGCTACAAGGCCGCAGATGTCTGAAACGGTCTGGTGGTACCGCAGCCTCTACTGGCGCATCGCGGTCGGTCTCGTCGCGTTCCTCGCCCTGATGCTGGTCGCGCAGGGCGCGCTGTTCATCTACACGAGCGATCGCATCGCGGGCTCGATGCCGGCGACGTCGCCGCGGCGGCTCGCCATGCTCGTCGCCTCCGACCTGAGCGCCGCGCTCAACACCGATCCCACCATCGACATCGACGAGTACGTGCAGGACCAGTACTCGAACGTCCTCCAGCCGTTCATCGTGCTGATGGGCGACGGCCGCGAGGTCAGCAATCACCCCTCCGGGATTCCGGATGACGTGCGCAACGCGCTGCGGCGCGAGATGTCGCGCGGCGAGCTGCCGGTGCGTGGCCGCGTGTTCGTGCCGCGGCGCACGCAGGACGACCGCTTCGGCGGCCCGCAGCCATTCCGGCTCGGCGAGTTCGCGGCCGTGTTCGTCGACGGCGCGCCCGTCGGGACGGTCGCGGTGCTGCTGGGACGTCCGCCGATAGGGACGGTCGTCCGCGAGCTGGCGCCGACCATGGCGCTCGTGGGCGGGTCGGTGCTGATCGTCGGCTCGATGCTGATCGCGCTGTTCGTGTTCGGCCCCGCGCGGCGGCGGTTGAAGCAGCTGCAGGAAGCGACCGTCCGCTTCGGCGCCGGCGACATGACGGCGCGCGCGCCCGACCGCGGCGGCGACGAGGTGGCGGCGCTCGCCCGGTCGTTCAACCAGATGGGCGACGAGCTGGCCAGCCGCGCGCGGGCGCTCGAAGCGTCCGACAAGGCGCGGCGCCAGCTGCTCGCCGACGTGTCGCACGAGCTGATGACGCCGCTCACCGCGATGCGCGGCTATATCGAGACGCTGTCGATGAAGGAGCTCGGTCTCGATCCATCGACGCGCGATCGCTACCTGCACATCATTGACGACGAGACCCACCGCCTCGAGCGGATCATCGGCGACCTGCTCGATCTTGCGCGGCTCGAAGGCGGAGGCGGCACGATGCGTCGCGAGGAGGTGCCCGTCCATGCCGTCTTCGAACGTGTGCACGAGCGCCACGAGCGCGAACTGACCGCACGGCACATCACGATGGCCGCCAACATCGCGCGCGGCGCCGAGGTGGTGCAGGGTGATCCCGATCGGCTCGAGCAGGCGCTGCAGAACCTCGCCGCCAATGCGCTGCGCCACACGCCGGACGCCGGCGAAATCATGATGTCTTCCGATGTGGTCGGCGACACGCTCCGGCTGCGCGTGCGCGACAGCGGGCCGGGAATTCCACCCGAGCATCTGCCGCTCATCTTCGATCGGTTCTACAAGATCGATGCGTCGCGGAAAGCGGCGGGCGGAAGCGGGCTCGGCCTTTCCATCGTCAGAGCCATCGTCGAGCGCCACGGCGGCTCGATCTCGGCGCACAACGAAGGCGGCGCGGTGTTCGACATTTTCTTGCCGGCGGGCCGTAAAGGCCCGCCCTACGCGGCGGACAGCGGCCTGTCATCGGAGGACCGAGGCGGGCGCCGCGTGATTCGATTCGTTCGTATTTTGCGCGTGTTGGAAACGGCACAGCCATTGCCTTCCGCCTTCGCGCCGCGCCTGTTGAAGGCGGATAAACCCTGTGGAGGGATCCCCGTGAAGGTCACCGTTACTTCGCTCGTCGCCGTACTGGCCGCGAGCATCATATGGGAGCGGTCAGGCTGACGCTCAGGTTCGGGTTGGTGGTGGTGTCCGCATCGGCGCGCCTCGCGCGCGCGTGTCGGTCGTCGTCGGACGGTCCTACTACCGGCCCTATTACTACCGCCCCTTCTACGATCCGTTCTATTACGATCCGTTCTACCGCCCCTATTTCTACCGCCCGTTCTACTGGTATCCGGCGGCGCAGGCCGGCTACGGATACGGGCGCTATGACGGCAACGCGGCGCTGCGCCTGCAGGTGACGCCGCGCGACACCGAGGTCTTCATCGACAACTACTACGCGGGCACCGTTGACGACTTCGACGGCATCTTCCAGCGGCTGCACATCGAGTCGGGCGCGCACGACGTCACGCTGTATCACGACGGCTTCAGGACAGTGCGGCAGCGCATCTACATTCAGCCCACCGGGACATTCCGGCTGCGCTACTCGATGGTGCCGCTCGGACCCGGCGAAGCTCCCGAGCCGCGTCCCGAGCAGCCGCCGGCTCCACAAGGACCCGGCCTAGCGCAGCCGCAGGGCGCGCCCGGCGCGCCGTCACAGGGTGGACCGAATATTTATCCGCCCCAGGGCTATCCGCCGCAGCCGCCGCGAGGCGCGCCTGCGCCGCCGCCGCAAGGTGCTTACCCGCCGCAGGGGGCATATCCGCCGCAGGGTCCGCCGTATCAACAGGGTCCGCCGCCGCAAGGCGATCGATCGGATTCCGCGGCGCTCGACCATCCGCGTGCAGCCCGCGAACGCCGAGGTGTTGATCGACGGCGAGCGCTGGGACGGACCTGCAGCCGATGATCGGCTCGTCGTGCAGGTCGCGCCAGGCCTTCACCATGTCGAAGTGCGGCGCGACGGCTATCGCACGTATCAGTCGGACATCAACGTGAGACCCGGGGAAACCTCCACCGTCAACATCAGCCTTACAAGACAACCGTAGAGACAGCCGTAGAGGCGGACCTTCAGGTCCGCCTGACGAACCGGAGAATTACGATGCGAAAACTCATCCTGTTATGTGCCGCGCTGCTGGTTGCTTCGACCGCGCAGGCGCAAAACCCGCCGGCGGCGGCGCCAACCAACGGTCCGCTCGTGCTCGAGCGGATTCATGACGGCTGGGTGCTGGCGCCCGATTTCAAGGTGACCGACGTCGACAATCGAACCGGCGAGCTGGCGGGCGCGTATGGCGGTCGCGTCATCGACAACACGCTGCTCATCGGCGGCGCCGGCTACTGGCTCGCGAATGACGCGCGCGATTTCAAGCTCGCGTACGGCGGACTCGTCGTCGGATGGCAGTCGCCGGAGTTCGGGCGGATTCGCTTCGGCGGCCGCGGCCTCGCCGGCGCGGGCCGCGCGACGCTCGGCTTCGACGTGACGCCGCTGCGCGGTGGCATCGTGGAGGGATTCACCGGCGGGAGGCCGGGAGACATCAGGTTCGGTGTCACCGATCCGCGCGTGCAGACGACGGCACCCACACGCGTCCCGGTGCCTTCGCAGCCGCAAGACTTCAGGACACGCGTCATTGCGCGAGACGACTTCCTCGTGTTCGAGCCGCAGGCGAACATCTCGGCGCGCATCACGAAGGCGATCGGCGTGAGCTGCGGCGTCGGCTACCGCGAGACCGCGCAGGCCGACATCCTGCGCGACCGCCTCAACGGCCCGACCGCCAGTCTCGCCGTTCAATTCGGCTGGTAGCGTTCGCGCAACTCCCAACCTCCAACTTCCAACTCCCAGGGTTCATCCTGGGAGCTCGCCTGGACAGCAGTCGGCGGATCGCTGGCGTTGCCGTCATGGCCATGCGGGCCGCTTATCGGCGATCCACGAATGCGGGGTCGCCTTCTGGCGGGTCGCCTCCTTCCTCCTCGCTCGGCAGCTCATGGGCGATCTTCGGCGTGATGAAGTTGGCGCATCAACTCTTCCAACTCTCTCGCCTGCATCGGCACACCCGACAGCACGCCAAGCTCCAACACGAAACAGACGAAGAGCGTCCTGAGTCGCTTGCGCAACGACACATCTCCTCCAATCGGGCAGATCGCGCCCGCGATGGGTTAGGTCTGTGAGCTACGCGGAGATCGGAGGAGGCCGCGAGACGAGGACGGAGAGAGAGTGCGCGCGTCTGGTCATCGACGCGGACCGCTGGTGGTCGAACAAAGACGCGCGGCTGTGGACTGAACAGATCCCAGACCGGATCGAGCACGATGGTGATGGAGTGCGCGGCGACGCCTGGCGTGAACGCCGCGAACAGAACGAGGCCGACGCACAGAATGGCGATGGACGTTCGGTAACGGCTCATCGGCGAATCATGGGTACTGTAGGCGGAGCCTCCCCAGCGAGGTGCCTCACTCTGACCGACGATGGCGCCGGTGAAGCGCTTCGTTGGCCCTGGTGACATCTTCGGCTCTGACCAGCAGCTTCGCCCCATCCATTGCCGGATACATCCCGCCTGCGTTATCCGACCGAATCATGTGATTCAATCCCGGCCTCGTCCAGAATCCCTTGAGCGACCTGGGCATCTGCTGTTGACCGAAATGTCGAGACGGAGACGAGTTCTGACGTTTTCATCGCGGCCCTCCGACACTCTAATCATCCACCAACTTCCAGGTTATTCACCTTGGGATTTGGGACTTGGGATTTGGGGTTTGGGATTTATCAAAGCTATCCTCATTGAATGCGCGAAGCGCTGATCGTCTCTGCGGTCCGTACGCCGGTCGGGCGTGCAGGCGGCGCGCTGGCCGACGTCCGCGCCGACGATCTCGCCGCTGTCGCCGTGCGCGGCGCGGTCGATCGCGTCTCCTTCGATCCCGCGCGCCTGGACGACGTCATCCTCGGCTGCACGAACCAGGCAGGCGAGGACAACCGCAACGTCGCGCGGATGGCGGCGCTGCTCGCCGGCTTCCCCGTCGACGTTCCCGGACAAACCGTGAATCGGCTCTGCGGCTCCGGCCTGCAGGCGATCGCGAGCGCGGCGCAGGCGATCAAAGCCGGCGAAGGCGACGCGTTCGTCGCCGGCGGCGTCGAGAGCATGACGCGCGCGCCCTACGTGATGCTCAAGTCGGGCGAGCCGTGGAATCGCCAGGCGCCGCCAATCGCGGACTCGACCGTCGGCTGGCGCTTCGTCAACCCGAAGATGAAATCCGAGTGGACGATCTCGCTCGGCATGACCGCGGAGAAAGTCGCGAAACAGTACGGCATCACGCGCGAGGAACAGGACGCGTTCGCGCTCGAGAGCCAGCGCCGCGCGGCATGCGCCATCCGCGAGGGGATGTTCAACGACGAGATCGTGCCCGTCGAGATGTCCCGCGGCAAGGCCGCGCCCGTCATCGTCTCGCAGGACGAGCATCCGCGGCCCGGATGCATCGGCCGACAAGCTCGCCGCGCTGAAGCCGGCGTTCGCGGCCGGCGGCAGCGTGACGGCCGGCAATGCCAGCGGCATCAACGACGGCGCATCCGCGCTGCTGCTCGTCGGCGGCGACGCCGTGGCCGGCCAGATGCCGCTCGCGCGCATCGTCGTGTCGGCTGTTGCCGGCGTCGATCCATCGATGATGGGCATCGGCCCGGTTCCCGCCAGTGCGCAAGGCGCTGAAGCGAGCCGGGCTCACGGTCGATCAGATCGATCTGTGGGAGTTGAACGAGGCGTTCGCGTCGCAGTCGATCGCGTGCATCCGCGATCTGCGGCTGGATCCCGCGCTGGTGAACATCTACGGCGGCGCGATCGCGCTCGGCCACGCGCTCGGCTCGTCAGGCTCGCGGATGATGGCGACGCTCGTGCACGCGCTGCGGCGCCGCAAGGCGCGCTACGGCGTCGCGACGATGTGCATCGGCGTCGGCCAGGGCATCGCAGTTGTGATTGAGACCGTTCTGGGAGGCGTCCCCGTTCACAGATAGCGTCTCTTGATGTCAGGGATCGGCTGGGACGCCCTTCGCTAACTCCACCGCTGGTAAGTGTCCCCGATTTCCTTTATTCGTTTTGCAAGCAGACCCCTCTGATACTCACCGCACTTAGGATCCGTTCGCGAATGTCGGCGTCTGCAACGAAATGCGTCAGAATCTTCCTGCGGGGCGAGCATCGCGGTGACCCTAATGGTCGCCGAGCGGGAAGCCCAGCTCGGCGTCCGGCGCGATCAGCTTCTTGGCGGTGCAAATGCTTCGACCGCTTCCCCACCGTCGATCAACCTTCAGCATCTTGATCGGCTCAAACAGGCCGCATGAATTTATCTGTTCAGCTCTCTAGTCGGCTATGGGCCGGAAATATGATTCTTGGGATCCGCCCTGAGATATTTTCCGATCACCGTGTAATGATGGCGAGCAAAGTAGTCGAGGATCTGCTGCCGCACTTCTGGATTTGCCTCCACGCACACGAGGCTCGGGCTGAAGCGATCGATATCGAAGCCCGCGAGCGCCTTGGGCTCAGAGAGCTCGATGTCCATTGACATGAAATCGAGACGGGAGATGCCCGCCTGCACAAGCACCCGGTCCAGTGTCGTCGTGCGAACGGTTCGCGGTACTCCCGGCGTACCCCGCCCGTTCCGTGAATTCATGACTTACGGAGGCAACCAGTTTGTTCTGCTCAGGGACGAAGAACTGCACCGCGGAATCTCCGACGTCGGACACGAAGCCGGCGAAGAACCGGGTGTGTGGCCGGTGCTCCTTATACCCTGGGGCAAATTCTTCGAGCGCGTCGATCGCCACGCCCGACCAGCCGAGTTCGGTCTCGAGATAGTACGTATTGCTCTCGTTTCGGTAGTCGTTGGCGCCAACGTCAAGGAAGACGCCGTCGTGCCGATCCTGGAAGAAGTCGCGAATGACCCACTCTTCGACATTGCGCGAAAAGCGGTGTGCACCGTATTTCTGGAGAATCGGGGCGATTTCTCTCGAACCGTCTTCGCCGAACCACCCGAGTCCGCGCCGTGTAGTACATCTGCGAGCAACATCCAGGTGGCCGCGACAAGGGCGATCGCGATCAGAAGCGTCACGAATGAGTAGCTTGCGCGTCTTCGCCATAGAAACCTCAATCATTCAAACGTCCACGGGGACACCGCCGACCCCTTGTGGGCCAGGAGGCTTCCGAAACATTGGATCCCTCCTATAGGGGCCGTTCTGACGCGCGGCTCTGTCGGACATCCCGCTCTCAGGGGCACTAATCCCCAATATCGGATGGTGGAGGTCTTTACGTGTAGGACGGCGACTGACGGGAATCACGTTGTGGCGATCCGAGGGTGCGGTTGGCGAAATCATTTGATCTGAGGACCATGACACCGTCGCGCAGAAATGCGACTCGAAAAACTGAAGGCGGAAAGAAACGCGATTTGCGAGGCATTCCCCCGAACTACGCCGAGGCCCGACGAGCTGCACCCAAGCGCAGGGTCGCCCCTGCTGCGATCGACCGTGGCGGCGCATCCGCAGATCGGCTATCGCAACGAAAATGCAGGTGGTTCCGCGCATTCCACATGTAGCTGGTGCTGCCATCACTGGTGAGATTGGCCATTCGGGTCAGTAACTCGCTGAAGGAGGTGCCGCCCCACGTCGCAATCTGGTTCGCTGCGTCGTGCGCATGCGGCCGACGCGAGCGCCGTCGGCAAAGCCCCGTCCGGGCCTGGGAGCCACCCACCGCGGTGCAATTGCCCAGCCACGTCAGTGGACGTCATCGACGTTACCCTCCGCTGCTACGCGGATGCTAAAACGACTGTCCACTGAATCACTGGGAACTCCAAGGCCAGAATTACCCCGGAACGCACAGTGATGCAGAACGGGTCAACCGCGGCCAGTGCGGAAGGATTCACCGGCGACTACGGCGAAACTCGAACAATAGGGCGACGCCTACACCCACCGCGCTGAACCACCGAAGCTCCAACGGTGATCAAGTCGCCGGGAAGCGGTGATTTCACCGCCGTAATCAGAACCGCAAAAAACAGTAACGCTCGGCGTCGAGGGTGCGGACATGTTGCGCAGATTCTGTCCGGGGCGCATCTTGCAGCCAAGCGCATGCCGAGGCAACGGAGTGGAAATGTTTGCGCTCGAGGCTGTCGGCAACAGTCGTAGCCAATCCGGCACCTGCGGAAGAGCGCTCGGTTTCCCACCGCTGATCCGCCGCCATCGTTGTCGCAAGAACCTGACACGACCGAGGTCACGAAATGAGCTTGCGTTCTCGCACTCTCGTCGCTGTTCTTATCGTCACTTAAGCAGCCGGAGTCGCGTGGCGAGCTGCGATTTAACTCGCGTACAACAGGGCGTCACCGCCCGCGGTGAAACAGAGTTTAGCTGGCACGAGCATAGCGACGGCCAGCGGATCGTCCCCACCTCCCTGCTGCGATATCAACGCATCGCATTGCGGGTATTGCCGCACGCGGGAAGGACGTGTGATCCAGTTCGACAATCATGCGGTACGTCGAGATCAGTTCGAGTGACGTGGCGCATTAGGTGTGACGGCTCTCTCTTGCCGTTCTGGGTTCCGTCGCAGGTTGTGAGTCACGAGGGACGGTTCCTCCGGAATGGAGAGGCACCGAGCGCGTTCGGCAAAAACGTCATCGATTTTGTTTGAGGCGAAAGGGGCGAAAACGAACTACTTCAAACAGTACCGGCATCTCAGGCGAATACATTCGGGTTATGACGTTCTGACGCCGGCCTCAGAGGGCTAGCGGAAGGGAACTGGTGTGCACGACTTGGTGGAACGTTGGATCGCAGCGTCGCTGGTAGAGGGACCCTGGAAGGCGTGGGGCCGCGGTTGATTCCGATCGAAAAGCAACCACCCGCAACGATCTCGAGAAGGGATGATCGGACGCGGGCCGCGTGTCCACGCCTGGAGGTTTCCTCTTCAAGAATGTGGAATCTATGAGATCTGCCACGCGCAGAGATCGTGACCAGCTCGCGAATTATGCGAAAGCCTTTACAAACGGCTCTGCGAACGTCTGCGTGGCTCGAGGAGACGAAAACCGAGCAGGTCAGCCTTGAGATCCTCAACCATGCTGCCCCACGATTTCATCATCACGCGGGACCTCTCTCAGCGACGACGCAACAAAACGGACTGACGGTCGCGATGATCAATGTGGAACGCATCCACTCCGTCTACACTTATTTTGAGGAACGATAAAACTTTCTTGCCGTTACTGGCGTTTCGCAGAACGGCCGCTGACTACTGAAAACTTCGGAGCAAGCAAGGAGTGCAACGCGGACTGGCAGCTGCGAAAGGACTCCCAGCGAGTTTTTCGGATGACATTACGGATTCGATCCGTTGCCGGAGGCTTTTTGCGCAGGCAGAAGGTGGCGCGCTGTAGTCAGCGAACGCTGATTGGCACGGTCGCCGTCGGCGAACCGTTCATCTCGAACCATCCGACTCGTTCGCTCACCAGATCGAATTCCAGCAGGTAGTCGCCCGCAGGCGGCGATGCGATCGTGAAGGTCACCGTTTGTGCGTCCCCTGGCGCGGTGCGTCGCTCGAGCATCACCCGCGCGAAGTCGACGTCAATCGGTTGTCCATCACGCTGGCGCAGGTGCGCACCAAGATTGACGCCCCCCCGCCGGCGTGGAACCAGGCAACCACGTGGCCGTGCCGACGTTCTGCACGGTTGCCTGGCCGCGAATCGGCTCCCCGGCTTGCAATTCGGTGCGCTCGAGGCGCACCGAAATTTCGCCTCTGAGTCCTTCGCGTTCGCGGCTGTCGCGCGCCGGCTGGCCGCCTTTGACGAGAAAGAACGTCCGGTGGCCGCCGAGAAACCCGCGAACCTTCCGCGTGTACGCGTCAAGCGCCTCTCCGCCTGCAACGACGGCGTTGAAGTCCGCGAGTGACACATGATGCGTGTCCGTGCTGAACACGGCGAGGTGCAGGTCCGCGAAGCCTGCCGCGTGGGCCCAGGCCCAGATGTCCTCCATCACCACGTCGTTCTCGAACGCGGTGTAGTTTTTCATCTCATGCTGCGCTCGCGCGGCCTTTGAATGCTGCGGCCCTGGCTCCGAGAAACCGGCGACGCCGCCGGGGCGCAACACGCGACCGAGCTCTCTCATCACCTCGGCGCCGTTGGGCACGTGGTGAAAAGCATCGAAGCAGCACACGCGATCGACGCTCGCATCGGGCAGGTCGATGTGATGGCCGTCGAACAGGATGAATCGCGGGCGCGGGTAATCGCCAATCGGAGGCAGCCGGGCATACAGCTGCCTTCAAGTTCGAGCGCCGTTGGCGACACGTCAAGCGCGATGGCGTCGCAGCCCAGCTGCGTGAGCACGCGCGTCGTCCAGCAGACACCGGCGCCGAAATCGAGGACGGTCAATCCGGGCGCGAGGCGCAGGCCCGCGAGCAGCTGCCCGAACGAACCGAGGAGCCTGGGTGTCTCGTGCGGATCGTCAAAGGGTTTCGCGAGATAGCGCTCGGCGAACGCCTGGGTGTTGCGGTAATAGTCCTCTGCGGTCGCGATCAGATCCTCGACGCTGAGGTTGTGCGTCCGGTGCAGCCATCCACGACCGCGTCCGATTCCTGTGCGACGCTGCCGACCGTATTCTTCAGCCGGGATTGAAACTCGTCGGATGCGGCGATCTCCGCGGCAACCTCGCGCAGGCTCATTCCTTCGTCACGCATCAGCCGCAGGTAATGACGACGGCCTTCTTCGTCACTCGGACGGGCGAGGATGAAGCGATACACCAACTCCAGGGCGGGCTCGAGTTGTGTCCTGGTCGAGCGGAGAGGGACGCCGGAGTGCGGGCGACAGGAGCCGGCGCAGCGCGCGCAACCACCGGCGAAGGAAATGCTTCAGGAAGACTATTGTCTAACGGCCGCCTCCGGTCCGCCGAGCGCAGGACGCCGTGTTGCGCGTCCCCGGCACGAAGAAGAACCGATGCACGCAGCCACAGATCGAACGCGACGACGGCGAGGAACTCCGTATACGCGACGCGCGTTGCTCGCCGAGGTGCAGCGTCCGAATCAAACCGGACAAACCGAAGGCGCCACCACCCACGCATCGAAGCTCATACAGATCCGGCGGAACGTCTCGGGCCGGATATGACGAATCAACTGCGCGCCGATAGGCACGCCGATCAGCAGAAGCTCGGAAGAATCTGTCGGGATGAGCGCCATGCTCTGGACCGAATAGAGGCCCGCATAGGCATGCGCTGACGGCCGTCATCGACGATTCCGCGAGGCGGATGATGCCGAGCGCCGCGCGGAACTCCTGCTTGGCCAGTCCCTGGTTGCTCAACGCCACCGCGAGCGGCGGTCCCGAGATCGTCGTCACCGAATAGAGCACGCCGAGTCCGCCGCCAAACGCGAAAGCCCGCTGAACGCTCGGACTGGATTGGACGGCGGAAGCCGGCCGCCTGCAGGAGAATCAGCGGCAGCAGCGTCACGTAGCGTGATCAACTTCAACCAGTCGGAGTTGACCATCGACACCAGCAGCGTCCCGACGACGACGCCGGGCGCAAGCGCGATGACGATCGGCATCGTGCGCCGCCAGACGTTCGGGATCGACGCGCGGTTGACCCACAGGACGTAGGCGTTCGAGCACGACTTCGATCGGCACGAGCGCCGGATTCAGGACGCGGTTGGTGAGGAAGAACAGCGCAACCGGCACCGTGAGCGATGAAAGCCATACCCCAGCGCGCCGTTGACGGTGGCGGCGAAGAGCGTGATGCCGACAGAGTGCAATCGTGTGAGTCCATCGCGCGATCCCCTCCTCCTATCCCTGATCCCTGATCCCGAAGCCTGAACCAGCTCCAGCTGCCGCGGACGAAGATGACGTTCTCCGGCCGGCGCGTGACCGCGGCGCTTCCCGAATATCCCGCCTTAAAGCGGTCCGCTCGAAGTTGACGTGATCGCTTCACCACCGCGGCGAGGGTGCCCGGTTGACGCCCAGCGTGAACTGATGCGCTCGACGGTTCGCATCGATCGCGGCAAAGCCGCCGTCGAACGCGCGACGATCGACCGTCAGTTCCGCGTAGCGCGCGACAAGCTGCAGCGCGCCCCAATGTGCCTGACTCGGGATCGAACGGGTGAGCCGGCCGCACGCCGCGATCGGACGTCGGCTCGCCGGTCAGCACGTACGCGATCCGTCACGTCCCACGCCTGATTGGCGATCGTGGTCACGCCTGCGCGCGTGCGTCGCGCCCTGCGCCGAGCGAACGAGCTCGGCGAACGCACCGATGCGGGCCGCGATAGTAGAACCGACGGCGTCACGCGATTGTGGGTGCCGAGCGCGGGCACCGGCCCGGTCGTAGGAGAACCACGTCTGGCCAATCGGCAGTCTTGAACGACGGCGCGGGGCGCCCCTCCGTGCCGTGCGAGCCGCCAATCTGAAAGCCGAGCCCGCCGGTATGCCCGACAAAGCGCCCTGCCACGTCCTTGCGATTGTTCGTGTCCATCGGCCGACGAGCTCGTGCCATCGGGAACGCCATTGAACACGCCACCCGCGAAATACACCTTCCCGTTGGCCAGGTCACCCTGCGCCTGGAAACCGACGTCACGATTCGGCACCAGGCTCGACGCCAGCGAGCGTTCGGGAAACAGGAGTGACGTATCGCCGATCAACAGCTCGTAGCCGATCGGCGTCTTGTCTTTACCTGCGCGGATGCGCAGCGCGCGCGAGAACCGGACGTCGAAGTGCACGTCGAGAATCGTCGGCGACCCGCTGCCGAAGTCGGGCATGAATCGGTAGTCGAAATACTTCGCAGCGCGACCAGCGAGCACGACGCGCGCCTTGCGGATGCTGAAGGTGTTGGTCACCGGCGGCGGATCGTCCATCGAGAATCGGCCGTCGGCCTGGAGAACAATGCCGAGGTTCAGCCGGTAGTCGCCGTTGGCCGACTGGACGAAAGAATCCCTCATCCCATCCGGCGACGACGGCCCCGGGCTGCGCCTGCGCAGAATCTGCTATCTTCGCGTATTCGTCATGGCGGTTCGCACCATCGAGGTCGTCCCAACCGGCGCTGCGCTCGGCGCCGAGATCCGCGGAGTCGATCTCCGTTCGATCGACGCTGGGGCTTTCGCCGCGATCTACCAGTCGTGGCTCGATCACGCTGTGGTGCTGTTCCGCGATCAACAGCTTGCTGATGAGGATCTGATCGCGTTCAGCCGCCGCTTCGGCGCGCTCGACCAGGCGCCCATCCAGGAGAACGGCCGGCGCTTCGTCGACGGGTTCCCGGAAATCTACGTCGTGTCGAACGTCCTGGAGAACGGCGTCGCCATCGGCAGCCTTGGCGCCGGCGAGGCCGTGTGGCACACCGACATGTCGTACTGCCCGATCCGCCGAAGGCGAGCGCGCTCTACGCGCTCGAGGTCCCGCCGACCGGTGGCGACACGAGCTTCTGCACGATGATGGGCGCGTGGGAGGCGCTGCCCGGAGCCGCTGCGCGCCACCGCGCTGCGAGCTGCGCGTCAAGCACGACGGCACGTACAACAGCGGCGGGTATCTCCGCGCCGGCGTCACGCCAAGCGACGACCCGCGCACCGCGCCCGGCACGCTGCATCCGCTCGTCTGCGTCCATCCGGAAACCGGACGCCGGCATCTCTATCTCGGACGGCGCCGCAATGCCGTGGCTCGAAGGGCTGCCACTCGACGAATCGAACGCGCTGCTCGATCGCATCTGGGACGTGGCCACCGCCGATGCGTTGACGTGGCGCCACCAGTGGCGCGCCGGCGACCTCGTGTTGTGGGACAACCGCTGCGTCATGCACCGCCGCGACGCGTTCGATCCCGGATCGCGGCGCGTCATGCACCGCACGCAGATCAAGGGCTAACGTCCGGCCGGCGTATGCTGCGTTGCCGCCACGCACGCGGCCGCGGCAACCGTCATCAGGATTCCTGCCTTGGCCATGTCGCGAATCGAAAAATAGCCCGAACGAATACGGAATGATCGTCGTCGGTCCTTCACTGACCAGGATGAAGTGCGAGTGACGAGGTGAATGCCGCCGGCGCGACGGTCGTCCACGGATCGAGGTGCAGGTCCGGTGGCGAGCGCGACGAGAATCGGAATGATGATGCTGGCGGTCACGGTGTTGCTCGAGAACAGCAGGTGCAGCCCGGCAACGGCGAGCACGATGACGAACGGACGCAGCGCATCCGGCACCGACGTGATTCTGACCGAGCAGCACCCACGCGAGCCAGCGCGCGGCGCCGCTGTCATAGACCCGCGAGGCCGAGCGAGAGGCCGGCGACGATCATCATCACGCCGCCCCACTCGACCTGCGCCTCGGCTTCCTTCCACGAGAGCACGCGGATGCCGGGCAGGAAGGCGACACCGCCGCGAGCCACCGCCGACCGGCAGCGCGATCGTCCGCCGCTCCGACGCTCAGGCAGCGGCGTGATCAGCCAGAGCGCGACGACCACCGCAAAGACGAGCAGCGTGCGAGTCTCTCCGCCGCGGCGCAGCGGTCCAGCTCGATGCAGGCGGCTCGCTGAATTGCATCGGCGCTGATCGGCAGCCGATCGATCTCCGGCGGAAACATCCACAGAAGGATCCACCACGCGAACGGAACCATGAGCAGCGACGCCGGGACGCCAAGACCGCATCCATCGCCAGAACGAGACGTCCAGCGTTCGGCCAGCTGTTTGAGCTGTGCCGATCGCGACGAGGTTCGCGGCAGTGCCCGCCGGCGTCGCGATGCCGCCGATCAGCGGACCGAACGCCGTGGCGATCATCAGCGCGCGGCCGAAATTGCTGTCGCCCGGGGCGCAACCCTGCGTCGTGCAACAGTCCGACGGCGAGCGGCAGCAGCATCGCCGCCACCGCGATGTCGGTGATCCACATCGAGATCAGCGCGCCTGACGATCAGAAACGCCAGCAGGACGCGGTCTGGTGCTGCGTGCCGACATGACGCAGCATGAGCGTAGGTCAGCCGGGTGCCGAAGCCCTGATTGCGTGAATGCCGCGGCGAGAGCATCAGCACGCCGATGAAGAACGTGATGACGGGATCGCCGAAGCTCGGTTCGGACGACCGAGCGGAAGTCGGCGATGCCGAACGCGGGAATCATCAGGACGACCAGCAGCGAGGTTGCGGCAAACGGCATCGCCTCGGTCACCCAGAGCGTCACCGCGAACGCCATGATGGCGAGGCACGCCTTGCCGTTGACGGTCAGCGGAATCAGGTTGCCGGCGCGCTCGAGCGGCGGCGGCGTGGGAGCGCGTAGATGGCGAACAGCAGCGCGGTGGCCGCAAGCAGGATCAGCGCTTTCCGATCGGGCGGGTCGAAAGGACCCGCTCGACTCCGTCGCGCGTACCCAGCTGCCCCATACGCTAGAAGCCGAGACGCGCGCCGAGTTCGACCGTGCGCGCGGATCGCGCGCTGGAGATGACGCCGAAATCGGCCGCACCGAGCGTGTAGCCCGGTATGTTGAAATTGGCGCGGTTCAAGAGGTTGTACGCCTCGGCACGCAGATCGAATTTAACGCCGGCATGAAGCGGAATGCTCTTCTCGATCGTCGCATCGAGCGTCGCGAGCGCGGGCCGCGCAACACCGAGCGCGGCGAGTTGCCAAAGGTGAAGTTCGCGGGGTTGGCGAACGCCGCCGTGTTGAACCAGCGGCTCAGCGTCCGCTGATCGGACGGCAGCTCCGGATTGCCAACGAGGTTCGGACGGAGCGGCCCTGCCGGAAACGCGTTGGTCGTGTTAGCCGCGGTGATCACGGTGAACGGCGGACCCGACTGCAGCGTCTCGAGCGCGCTGAACCGCCAGCCGCTCAGAATCGCGCCCGCCACGCCGCCGCCGAACGACGGCACTTCGTACATCGCCGTCAGGACGAAATGATCCGGGCACGTCGCTGGCGCTGCGCGCCCAATCGAGTTGCCGATGGTACTGGTCCATGTAGCTGCCGGTGACGCCGTACTCGTTGGCCGACTCCACATCGTCCATGAAGCGCGACTTCGTGTAGTGCGCGAGCAGCGAGAAGCCGTCGGAGAAGCGCTTCTCGCACGCGCACGAACGCGCCGTGATAGCTCGACTTTCCGATCGACGGATTGATCAGCGTGACGTTGCTGAACTGCGGAAACGGGCGCAGCGCCTGCGTGTCGCCGGGGCCGATCGAGCGCGGCCGGCACCTGGTTGATCGAGAAGTCGTTCGCGGTGAGATGGCGGCTGATATTGCCGATGTAGCCCACCTCGACGACCAGGCCGCGCGACAGCTCGTGCTGAAGATCGAGATTCGACCTGATACGACGTCGGCGCCACCTGGTGCGGATCGAAGAACGACACCGCGGTGTTCGGCCGCGTGCCGACCGGCACCGCGCCGAATGCCGGCGGTCAGCGCCGGGCCGCGAGTAGGCCGGAAACCCGTCGCGCAGCCGGAACGCGCTCTGCGTCGTCGCCTGCGACACGACGAAGCTGGCGGAGGTCGAGAAGCCGAGCGCCGCGGTGTCGCCAATCGTGTTGCTGACCGTCGGACCGTAGAAGATGCCGGTGCCGCCGCGCAGCACCGTCCGGCCGGACTGCGTTCAACTGATACGCGAAGCCGACACGCGGCCCGATGTTGTTCACATCCGTCGCGAACGCACGCTCGGGCGTGCCGTCACGACCGGCGAAGGTGACCACGCCCGGCGTGCCGGAGACCGGATTGATGGCGAGCGGATCGAACGAGTTCATCTTGTTGTTGACCTCGCGGCGCGGCAGCTCGGCTTCCCAGCGCAGGCCGTAGTTCAGCGTCAGGCGGCTCGTCACGCGCCAGTCGTCCTGCGCGTAGAACGCCCAGTACGAGGCGCGCGATCTGAATCAGATCGGAAATCTGCACGCTGCCGGCGTTCACCTCGCCGAGCAGAAACGACGGCGAGCGCGTTGCCGGTGTTGGCCGCGCCAAGGTTGCTCGTGATGAGCGGCGTGAACGTCAGGCTGCCTGATGAGCCGCGATCGCGGATCTCGTCGTTGGCGCCCGCGCGGAACTCGCCGCCGAACTTGAAGGCGTGACGTCCCGTGCGACCACGACACCGACTCGAGGACCTGGCGATCGAGAATCGGCGTCTGGAAACGCGCAGACGCGCGGCGTTGCTCAGCGATGCGTAGCCCGGAATCGTTGAACGCCGGGAACGCCTGCGCCGGTCACGCCGCGCAGGCCGATGGCAGCGGCGAGGATCGGTCCCGAGACCCGGACGCTGATCGATGAACTTCCGCCGCAGATACGTCAGCCGCAGCTCGTTGACGAGCGTCGGCGTGAAGATGTGCGTATGCGCGCCGGTGAGGCTCTGCACGCGGACGCTGGTCGACATCGGCGAGCGGATCGGCGACGGGATTGCCGTACGACCCGGTGACGTTCGTGCCGCTGTCGTTGATGTAGTAGCGCGACGGTCAGCAGGTCGGCCATGCCGCAGCTGGTGGTCGACGCGCGCCACGAGGATGTCGCGGTCGAGCGTCGAGTCGCTGTTGCCGACGTAGTTGTTCGCGTTGGCCGCAGTGCCCTCGCGGTTCGGCAGCGGGTAGTACTGCAGCGCCGCGCGCGCCACCGGGTCGAACCGATCCCGCGGAATCGACGTTGCCGGCGAACGGCTGGCGCGTCACCGGGTCGTAGATCGACGACCGGCGCGCCGGCGCTGCTGCGCAGGTCCGAAAAGTCGCCCTGCGCGATTGCGCAGCGTCGGCACGGTCGAGAGCGACCGTGTCGCTCGTCAGCTGCCGGGTCCGCTCCCACGACCCGAAGAAGAACGTCTTTCCCTGTCGGATCGGCCCGCCGAACGTGCCGCCGAACTGGTTCAGATGAATCGGCGGCTTCGACGCCGCGAAGAAGTTCTTCGCGTCGAGCGCGTCGTTGCGCAGCGATTCGAACACCGTGCCGTGGAACTGGTTCGTGCCCGAGCGCGTGGACATCGACGATCACGCCGCCGGTCGAGTGGCCGAACTCGGCGGCGTAGTTGTTCGTGATGACCTTGAACTCCTGCATCGCATCGACGGGCAGCGTCGTCAGCTGCTGCGGGCGCGTCAGGCCGACGGCGTTCGACGCGTTGCCGCCGTCGAGGATGAAGTTCTGGTTGCGCGCGCGGCCGCCGGCGACGGAGAAGACCGGGTAGTTCTCCGCGGTGCCGGTGCCCGGGTCGATCATGATGACGCCGGGCGCCAGCGAGACGAGCGACGAGGCGGCGCGGTTCGGCAGCGGCAGCGCCGTCAGCATTTCGCGCGTCACGGTCTGCGCAATGTTCGACGTCTGCGAATCGACCAGCGGCACGGTGGCTTCGACCGATACCGTTTCGCTCTGCCGCGCGACGTCGAGCGTGATGTCGATCGCGAGCGTCTGGCTGACTGCGAGCGTGACCGCGCGGACCGCGGGCTCGAAGCCGTCCACCGCGGCCTCGACGCGGTACCTGCCTGGGACGAGGGCGCCGACGCGATACAGCCCCTCGTCGTTGGTGATGGCGCATCGAGCGCCACACCGGTGTCGGTCGTTGCGGACGACGATCGGACGCGCCCGGCAGCGCGGCGCCGGTGCCGTCTCTCACGAGGCCAGCAATGGTGCTCGATCCGCTCTGGGCGAACAGCGTGGCCGGCAGGATCACTAGCCGCCAGGAAGGCGGCTATCTGTGCAAATCTCGTGGAAAACTACGAACGCTCATGAACGTCTCTCCCACTCACGCTGCCCGTCATCGGGCCGTACACCGGCATCGACACGCGTCGAGGCGCAGGGCACAGCGACAACAGCGCACGTGGGAGAAGCGCGTTCCCGTCATTGAACGACAAAGTCTGCATGATATGTAGACTTTGATGTCAGCAACTCGATCTGGTTTCCGGCGCTTGACCTTGGCGACCTGGGCGTTGAGCCCGGCCAGCGTCGTGTGGTCGAGAATTTCGGCGGTCGCGTCGCGCACTTCCTTCATGGCGAGTCGGACACCGCAGGTCTTCTCGTCAAGGCATTCGTCGCATTTTCGATAGGCGGTCACGACTGACGCAGGGGGTCAGCGCGAGCGGACCGTCGAGCACCCTGAATCGACCTGCCCGACCGTAATGTCGGTTGGCTTCCGCCCAGGAAGTAGCCGCCTCCCTTCCCCTTCTTGCTGTGCAGGAGGCCGTGACGCTTCAGTTCCAGGAGGATCGCTTCGAGGAATTTCTTCGGAAGCTTCTGCCGCTCGGCCAGCTCGAGATGAGCACCGGCCCGCGGTCAGCCTCTTCGGCGAGCTCGAGCATCGCTTTCAGCCCGTATTTCGACTTGCGGGTGAGCATCCGTAATCACTCTACCGCATTGGTAGGCTGGTCTCCGTGCCTCTGTCTCCCCGTGGCAAGGGCGGACCTGAAGGTCCGCCTCTACCCGGGATTCAATCGGTCCCTCAACGTAGGCAGACATCTCGCCTTACCGCTGGACGCCGACCTCTTTCATTGACTCCAGCTTGCCGAGATCGAGGTTCGAGACGGCAGACTTCAACTCGTTCAGTTCGACGCCGTTGCCGGATGCGCTGACGACGAACCGTTCGCCGAGGATGATGCCGAACTCGTTCCTGCCGCCGGCTCTCTTGGATCCTTGCTCGTGGACGAGGCGACCGTTCACTTTTGTCACCCGCTCATAACTATCGTCGTTCTCTTGCTCACCCTGGAGCGGACGCCCAGCTGGCGAGAGCCGACCAGTCCACTGGCCGCCGGTATCGAGATTGCGAGCGTGACGTTCTTGCGCGAGTCGCCAGCGTAAAGTAGCCTCCGCTTTTGAGACCATGAACCCGGCGATCCCATTCTTCTGGGCGTTGCTGCTCGTCCTCTTCATCCCGAGGAGTGTCTCGGGAACAAACGGTTTGAGCTGATCGATCCCGATCGGATCGACGCGTCTTCCGCCCCGAGAATCAAGCCGAGGCTTTCGGCCGCCGCCGCCACCTGCGCCCCTGTATCCCCACCTTTCTCTGCGGCTTCGATCTTGTTGTTGTTCTCCTCGAGCTTTCTCCCAAGCGCGTCCAGTCTTCCGAGCGGGCTGTTCTTGTCAAACTCCGACTTGACTCGCCGCTCTACCGCCGGCCTGACCTGCGGCCTGACTCGCGATTTGACTCGCCGCCTGGCTCGCCACAGAGGAAAATCCACCCAGCGCTCCGGCTCCCACAGCGCCCGCGCCCGCGACCATGCCGCCGATGCCGAAGACCACCGCAGAGAGCACGATCGGCGCAGATCACGACCACGACGGTGTGCCCAACGCTTTGTCCTCAGGGCTCTTCATCAGACGAGGCAGACCAGATACCAGCAGGTACAGCCACGTACGCCGCCAGCAACCCGAGCACGCCGAGCAGCGGAAAATCTGCAGCACGCCGGCGACCCACGCGGGGTATGAATAAACAGCAACCTTGAGCGCCTGCGTAACCGGTTTTCTCGCCGCCGAAGCTCGGAGCGAGCGTTGATGATCAGCCCCAGGATGACAACGCCCACGATCGCCATCACGAACGTGAAGACCGCCAGGAGACGCCGGCAACTATCGGCACGCGGTAACTGCCGACAAACGGAATGGTCCTGCCGATGATCGAGCCTCCGATGAGTCCAGCGGACCGCGCCTGATCGCCTGCCAGCGGCGCTCGTAGCCTGAAATCAAGCTGCCCGCCGAGCCTGATTCAGCGGCAATTAGCGGCCATTCGGTAGTTGGATTGAGGCAGATGTTCTTGACACGGTCGAGAATCGCCATAGGAGTAGCCTCCTTGCGGGTTCGACGGAGGACATGACCCGTCGAAAACGGAAGGTGGATATTACTGCTTTCGGGGACCACGGGAGGAGAGAATCAGCGGCGCCGCGGCATCCAGCCTTGCGGGACGAGCCGCCGCTGCGAAGGATGTTCCTGGTTACTCGCGGAGATTCGTACTAGCCGTTAACTCTCATATGGCGTACGGCAGACCGAATATGGTCACGTAGCTGAACGCAAAAGTAAGAGATAAGCAGCAGGGCTCGATCCAGCCTGGACGGCGAGCGCCACGCCGCAAGCGGGTGTAGGCAAAGTGCCGCCGAACGTCAGGAGGATCTCCAATCCGGTTGCTGTGCTGGGCTGGCGCCAATGCGGCAGGTCGGACCGCAAGAACGGCACCAGCCAAACGGTCGTGAGTCGGACCGTTAATGGCGCAGGAATAGCTGAGCCGGAGCGTCACGTCAGAGAGAAGGCTTTCATTCCGTGCCGTACGCTGGGATTCGGTCCGCTCCGAATTGGCATCCGCAGTCACACGAGGAGAAAATCCGGGTTCCGTGACCGCAATCCTGCTGTTGTCCGTGCTAGTAGCCTGCGACAGGGCCCGTATGACTAGGTCCCGCGCTCTCGGTCCCGGTGCTTGGAGAAACGGACTCACAAGACTCCTGACAACGCGTAGAGATCGAAAGCCCGGGGATGCAAAATCCCCGGGCTTTTTATGTTTCGCCGGAACCGGTTGATTCATTGGCTGAGAATGGGATGTCGACTATTACCCTGCCTGTGGACATGGACGTCGCTGTAGCGCCGCGCCTCGATCATCTGCGCGCGCTCGAGGCCGAGAGCATCCAAATCCTTCGGGAAGTGGTGGCCGAGTTCGAGCGGCCGGTGATGCTCTACTCCATCGGCAAGGACTCCTCGTGCATGCTGCGCCTGGCGCAGAAGGCGTTCTACCCCGGCCCGATTCCGTTCCCGCTCCTCCACGTCGACACGACCTACAAGTTCCAGGAGATGATCTCGTTCCGCGACGAGATGGCCGACGCCGTCGGCGCGCGGTTGATCGTCCACACCAACGAAGAGGCGATCGGCGACGGCACGCAGCCGTTCAAGGTCGGGCACCCAGCGCTGCTGCGGCCTGCTGAAGACCAAGGCGCTGCTCGACGCGCTGCAGGCCGGCAACTTCGACGCGGCGATCGGCGGCGCGCGTCGCGACGAGGAGCGCTCGCGCGCGAAGGAGCGCGTCTTCTCGGTCCGCGACGCCAACGGCCAGTGGGACCCGAAGCGCCAGCGTCCCGAGCTCTGGAGCCTGCTGAACGGCAAGCTGCGCCCCGGCGAGAGCATCCGCGTCTTCCCGCTCTCGAACTGGACCGAGATCGACGTGTGGCAGTACATCCACGTCGAAAAGATTCCGATCGTCCCGCTCTACTTCGCCAAGGAGCGCGAGGTCATCGTCCGCGGCGCCTCGCTCATCGTCCAGGAACAGCCGTTCGTCGTGACGATGCCGGGCGAGAAGCCGCAGATGGTGAAGTGCCGGATGCGATCGCTCGGCTGCTCGCCGTGCACCGGCGCGATCCGATCTGACGCCGACACCGTGCCGAAGATCATCGAGGAGCTCATCGCCACGCGCCAGTCGGAGCGGCAGCTGCGCATCATCGACCACGACCAGGACGGGTCGATGGAGCTGAAGAAGCGCGAAGGCTACTTCTGATGTCGGGCCTGCTGCGCATCTGCACGGCCGGCAGCGTGGACGACGGGAAGAGCACGCTGATCGGACGGCTGCTGCTACGACTCGCAGTCGGTGTACGAGGACCAGGTGCATTCGGTCGAGAAGGCGTCGAAGAACCGCGAACGCCGGGCCGATCGACTTCTCGCTGTTCACCGACGGCCTGCGCGCCGAGCGCGAGCAGGGCATCACGATCGACGTCGCCTACCGCTACTTCGCGACCGCGCGGCGCAAGTTCATCCTCGCCGACACGCCCGGCCACGAGCAGTACACGCGCAACATGGCCACCGGCGCCTCGACCGCCGACGTGGCGATCCTCCTGGTCGACGCGCGGCACGGCGTCCGCGTGCAGTCGCGCCGCCACGCGCGCATTGCGCGCCTGCTCGGCATCACGGACTTCGTCCTCGCCGTCAACAAGATGGACCTGGTCGACTTCGACCGCGACGTGTTCGAGGGATTCGCGACGACTTCGAGGAGATTCTCGCGGGCGCGCGCGCGCACGCGATCCCGGTCAGCGCGCTGCATGGCGACAACGTCATCACCCGCAGCGACCGGACGCCGTGGTTCGACGGGCAGAGCCTGCTGGAGTTCCTCGAGACCGTGCAGGTGACGCGCGATCTCACGGCGCTCCCCTTCCGGTTTCCGGTGCAGCTCGTGCTGCGGCCGGACCAGGAATTCCGTGGCTACGCCGGACAGATCGTCTCCGGCACGGTCCGCGTCGGCGATCGCATCATTGCGTCGCCGTCCGGCCGCTCCGCCCGCGTCAGCCGCATCGTCACCTACGACGGCGAGCTCGATTACGCGTTCGCGCCGATGTCGGTGACGCTGACGCTGGATGACGAGATCGACATCAGCCGCGGCGACACGCTGACGACCGAGCCGCCGACGGTCGGCGCCGAGTTCGAGGCTGAAGTCGTCTGGATGGACGAGCGGCCGCTCGACCCGGGGCGCGTCTATCTGATCAAGCAGTCAACGAAGACCGTCACCGCGGAAATTCATCACGGGCTGGTGCTGAACCAGATCGGCACGGTGAATATCTCGACCGCGCGTCCGCTGGTGTTCGACCGCTACACCGAGAACCGCGCGACTGGCAGCTTCATCATCATCGACCCCGCCACGCACTTCACCGCCGGCGCGGGGATGATCACGCAATCCGCTGCACCACGTGGTGAGGGCCGTGAGTGCACCGATCAGCGCGGCGGAGCGGCTGGCGCTGCTCGCGCGTCACGCAGGATCCGACGCGGAAGCGGTCGAAGCCATCCGCAAGGCGCTCGAGGATCTTCTGTCGTGAGCGGGGATTCGGGATTCGGGATTCGGGATTCGGTCATCGCGGCGCGCTCGCGCGCGCAGACGGCGCCGTGCATTACCTCCAGCTTCCAGGCGGAGTGCGTCGTCCTGACGCACATGCTGCTGAAGCCGCGCCGGACATTCCGGTGCTGTTCCTGGATACCGTTCATCACTTCGCCGAGACGTACAAGTATCGCGACGAGATGGCCGCCGCGTGGAAGATGAATCTCGTCAACCTGCGCGCCGCGGAGCCGAAGCCGGGACTGTGGCGGGAAAGCACGGACAAGTGCTGCGCGCTGCACAAGGTCGGACCGCTGTTTTCCGCGCTCGAGCAGTACGACGTCTGGTTCACGGCGCTTCGCCGCGAGCAGTCGCCGTCACGAGCCAACCTGCAGGAAGTCGAGCCGTTCCGTCTTCCGAGCGGCAAGGTGATTCAGCGCGTCAGTCCGCTCGCGTCGTGGACCGCGCGTGATGTCTGGAAGTATGCGAAGGAGCATTCGATTCCGCTGCTCCCGCTGTACGAGATGGGCTATACGAGCATCGGCTGCGAGCCGTGCACCACGCCGCCTGTGGATCCCGACAATCCGCGCTCCGGCCGCTGGCAGGGGCAGAAGCTCGAATGCGGCATTCATATCCAGGCTAAGAGACTCTAACAGCTAACACCCGGAGACCGCTTCCGGCCATATCAACGCCTCAAGTAGAATCCGGCGTCTTCGCATTAGCCGAGGCTGCAGGGTCCTGTCTGCCGCGCTCGCCTCGGCCCGTGTGGAATCCAAATATCCGTCGGTAAGGCGGCATGGACGAAGATGTGCATGCGGCCGGACCAGATAGTTGCAATCAAGGTCCGCGACGAGCCGCGGGGACCCAGGTGTCAGCCACAATGCCCCCTGACCGCTGGCAGCGGATCTCGCAGGTCTATCACGCGGCACTGACGCGCGAGGAGAGCGAGCGCCGGCATTCGTGCGCGAGGCCTGCGCGGGCGATGAGGCGCTGCGGCGTGAAGTCGAGTCGCTGCTCGCTCAAGTGCCCCGCGGCCGCCGGCTTCTCGAGCACGCCGGCCGTGGCGATGGCAGGGGCGACGTTCAGCGACAACCAGCTTACGACGTCACCGACGAGCCGACGGGCTTCACGAGGCACCGAAGGATGCGTCATGCCTCGAGCCCGGGCAACGGTTCGGATCCTATCCGAATCAGGACCGCCTGCTCGGCCGAGGCGGCATGGGTGAGGTGTACGAGGCCGAGCACCTCGAGCACGGCGCGCCGCATCGCCCTGAAGGTATTGAGTCAGCGGTTGAGCGATGCCACGGATCGCGCGCGATTTCTGCGCGAAGGCCAGCTCGCCGCCGCCGGTGAGCCACCCCCACATCGTCTACATCTATGGCAGCGAGGAAATCGCGGGAATGCCGGTGATCGCGATGGAGCTGTTGCCGGGCGGGACGTTGAAGGATCGAGTCGAGAAAGGGGACCGCTCGCGCCGATTGAGGCGATTGATGCGATCCTCCAGGTCGTCTCGGGACTCGAAGCCGCTCACGCAGCGGGTATCCTCCATCGCGACATCAAGCCATCCGAACTGTTTCGTCGACGCGGACGGAACGGTCAAGGTCGGTGACTTCGGCTTATCGATCCCCACGATCGCGCACGATGTCACGCAGCTCACGGCGACGGGCACCAGTTCAAGGCGACGCCGCAATTCGCATCGCCCGAGCAGCTGCGTGGCGAATCGCTTGACGTGCGATCGGACATCTACGCGGTTGGGGCGACGCTGTACTACCTGCTCACAGGCCGGCCGCCATTCGACGATCGCGATCTGATGGCGCTCGTCTCGCGCATCGCGACCGAATCGCCGACCTCGCCGCGAGAGGTGCGGCCGGAGGTTCCGAGGGCGCTGGCTGCGGTCGTCCTGCACTGTCTCGCGAAGGATCCGCGCGCATCGGCCGGCGAGTTATCGCGTTCTGCGCGAAGCGTGCTCGAACCCCTGAGTTCGACCGTCAAGACGCCCGCGCCGCTTGGGATTCGGTTCGCCGCCTGCGTCATTCGATACCTTTTTCTCGATCCTCCTGCCGATAAACATCCTGCTGGGAACCGTCTCGTGCGTTTCTTGCGAGGCCATCGTCGGTGTTCGGCGCGAAGCCCGTCTGTGGACACTCTCGTCGCGGTGGCCTACTTCGCGATCACCGAGAGCGTGTGGGGCGCATCACTGGGCAAGGCACTGTGTGGCTTCCGAGTGGTGACGGAAAGCGGCGCGCGGCCGCGGTTCGCGCGAGCTCTCCTTCGAGCGCTGGTCTTTGTTCCTGCCCCGGTGGTTGGCTGTCCGGCCTGGTCCTGTCGATCGCCGGTCTCGCATATTCAATGCAGCGGCGCAGCGGTCCATGGACTGTCATCGTCGCTGAGATCGTCGTCGGTGCGCTGCTTTTTGCGACAGCGCGCCGGGCGAATGGATTTGCAGGCGATTCACGAATGGGCGAGCCACACACGAACGGTGTTGAAGTCCGCCGTTGAGGTGCACGGACTCGTGCAGCCTGCTCCCAGCCCGATCGAAGTTCCTGCCAGTCCACAATGGGTTGGACCGTACCGGATCGTGGACACATCCAGCTCGCAGCCGAATTGCGGCGCCGCCCTGGGATACGACGAGCGGCTTCGGCGCACGGTGTGGCTGCGGTTCCCCGCAGTGGATGCCGATCCGGTTCCGCATGTGAGACGCACTTTGCGGAGACCCACACGGCCCCGCTGGTTGGCCGGGCAGCGCACCAGCGGGCTGGCGTGGGATGCGTACGAACAGGTGCCCGGTCAACCATTCGACACGTTGGTGACGCGGGCGCAGTCGTGGGAGACGGTTCGCGGATGGCTCTGCGATCTCGCCGAGGAAGTGCAGGCCGGGCTCCGTGACGGCTCGCTTCCCGTCATCGAGTTCGATCGCGTATGGATTGGGAACGATGGTCGAGCGAGGCTGCTGGATTGGCCGGTGCCGAGCGATCGCCCTGATTCTGGCGGGCTCACCACCGCCAGCGCAAGCGGTCGATTTGCCAGCAGGCTGAACGTTTCTTGTATCGGGTTGCGGTGTCCGCCCTCGAAGGGCATGTTCTCGCCGACACTCACCCTCATGTTCGTGCGCCGCGAGTGCCGCTTCCAATGTCGGCGACCGATTGCCTCGCGAAGCTTGGCGAACAGCGGTTCACGTACGTCTGAAGAAATGTTGACCGCGTTGATGTCTGCAGCTCGTGGCCCCGCAGCCGATCTCACGCACGAAGCGCGCGGTGCACCTGTCGCTGTGCGCCATCCCGACGATCCTCATGCTCGTCTTCGGTTTTGTTCTCCGTGTACCCGATTGTTTGTCCTTCCTCGTACGGACACCGCGACGCCGCGACATCGCAGAGCTCGCAGCCTGTTTGAATCGGCTCGAAGTGATGGAAAATCGTGGCGTTCCGTCAACGAACCGTCAGTATCGTGCGCTCGAAATTCTACATCGCCGGACGGCATCGCGACCTGATTTCCGATCCTGCCAATCTGGTCTGCGTCACCTTTTGCGCAACGGGTAATCTCCAGCCAGCAACGTGCGCTTGCGACAGCGTGTCGCCGCGAACCTCCCTTCGCCTCTGAAAGCTGACGTCGATGACGCAGCCCGCATCCTGAGGCCCTTCTTGGATAACGTGAGGTCGGATCTTGAGAGTGCTCACCCATACGTTCAGCTCGGTCAACGACGGCGACGTGGCCGACCGAGCCGGCGTCAAAGTCAACGACGTGGTCGTCGCGATCGACGGTGAGCCGATCACGTTCGCGTCGCAACTCGGCGCCGCGATTGCGAAGGCATCCCGACCAGCTGATCACGCTCTCAATCCTCCGCGATGGTCAGCCGCTGATGATTAGGGCGACACCGGCCCGAAGGGCCAGCGAGGGGCTGATCGGGATCGTAATCGCGAACGAGGAGGGACCTGAAGATGAGCCCGAAGGTAACTTGGCGGTATTTGTGGCTGCACGCGATTGTCGGCCTGATGCTTGCCGGAACCCTCGGCCTTCTTTCTGCGCTTGCCGCTCGCGGCGGCATCGCGCTGCGCCTGATGAGTATTGCCGTTGTGACCAGAATGGAACCCTCGCGTCCGGATCGAGGAGCACGGTTGCGGGCCGTTTTGAGCTGGTTGCCCGTGCTGGCAGCGTCCGCTGCAGCGTTCGCAGGTCATGCGCCGCTCTTGACGCTAACCCCGCAGGCCGCGCCGTTCTTCGCAATCGCTCCCAGTCTGCCTCCCGTCTTCCCTAGGAATCTGCCGCCCATCTTCTTCAAGACGAACCATCGCTCCTCTTCGTCAGAGTGGCAATCATCGCGGTTGCTCTGGTCGTGTTCGCGGTCGGCGTGATGTCTGCGGTCCTCAGGCCTGAAGGCGGTCTCCACGATCGCCTGACAGGCACCTCGTTGAGTGCCGCGTTAGAACGTGGGATCCATATCCAGGCGAAATAAAATCCAGACTCCAATGATTCCAATGATCCCAATGTTACTCAGCCGCTTGGGATTCGGGATTGGATCTTGGGACTGGGACTTCCTTGATCTTCTCGTATCGTCCCATCAGCTCGCTCTGCGCGAGGACGTGGCCCTTGATCGCTTCCTCGAGCGCCGCGCGGTCATTGAACATCTTGCCCGCGAGCGGGATGTCCACCGCATAGAGCCGGAAGAAATAGCGATGCTCGCGGTCGGGCGGGCACGGGCCGATGTAACCAGCCTTGCCGGCGCCGTTCATGCCCATCGACGATCCCGCGCCTTCCGCGATCCCTTGCTGGTCGGCGCGATGTCCCACACCATCCAGTGATCGAAGTTGCCGCTCGGCATCAGCGTCTTCGGGACGTCCGGATCGTGCAGCGTCAGCACGAGCTGCTTCGTGTTCGCGGGAACGCCGCTGAAATTCAACGCCGGATTCATGCCGGCCGCGTCGCAGGTAGTACTTCGACGGAATCTTCTCACCCTGCTTGAACGCGGGCGTCGAGAGATCCAGCGCGGAAGCGGCCTGCGCCATGAGCAATCCTGCAACAACGAAACACGATGGTCGAACAGATTCGAGTGTTCATGCGGCTCCTCTGCAGAGGTTTGGTTTAGAAAGACAACCTGGAATCGTACGTTGACGAGCGCTCGCGTCAAACCGGCGCATCCGTTATCACTGAGCCGCCGGCGCCAAATGTCCATTCCGAAGTGCGAAGTCCAGGCGCGTCGCGCGGTTGGGTGGATTCGTCACTGGCGCGGTTCATCGTCGGTACGATGAGCCCTTCCCAATTGCTGCCGACCAATCAGGTGGACCGCGTTGCCAAACGACGTCCCGAAACTGCTATCAAGGCCAAATCGCGCGGACGCATCATCGACCACGACGATCTGTCCGCCAGAATAACCAGCCGTTGCCACTCGAAGCGTGCGGACGACGCGGGTCGAGAGGTCTGCGGGCACCACCCATCTTTCATTCCGCTGTCTGTAAATCGGGACCAAAGGAAGATCACGGCAATGAGCGCCCGCAACAGATTTCGAATCGCTTCGAGACGATGCGCTGCACGGCCGAGGCAACAGCCGCGAGCGCCACAGCGGCGCCGACAGAGGGCGTCAACGCATACAGACTTGAACGGACCGGCAAGAACACCGTCATCGCGTAGAAACACACAAACCATGCGGCACCGAAGCGAAGGATGGCCTTTTCAGCAGCTGTGAGGGCGACTCGGGCCGTTCCAATCGACATCAGCATGGCAACGGCGATCGCAACGGCGAACGTTGCGCCGCGGTCGAGATATTCGAGGACGTTCCGAACAACGGCCAGAGGCTCGAACGTGAATCGGTAGTACGAAGGGGGCGTCCTGCGGGCCGAACGCGCCGCTATGAGACTCTGAGCCCAAGATAGATCGCGAGCGCGATCCACAACGGGCCGGATCGTCGCAGGGCGCTCCAGGCGGCGCGGAATCGGAGGCTGATCATGAGGTCGAGCGACGAGATCGACGAGCACAAACAGCACGGGAATCATGACCGCTTCTTCTTTGCAGAGCATCGCGAGAAGCGATAAGCATCCCGCCAGAACAGTTCTGCCGCTCAGCACAGCCAACGCGACACTCAGCGCGAACATGCAGAGCAAGAGCGCCGTCCGGCCGCTGATCCACAGCAGCGCCATGTTGACGCCGTGGAAATTGAACGACCATGCGGCCACGGCGACGAGTGCCGCCTCGCGCGACGCGGACAGTTTCCTTGCCAGGCAGAACAACAGGACAGCATCGACAAACACCACGATGAGGTTCGTGATGCCGTACGCGAACGGATCGAATCGCCACAGGGCGTAGTCAGCAGCGAAGCTGGCGGACACGAGCGGCCGATAGAAACCAGCGTTGCGCTCGAACAGCTCACGCGACGTCGTGAGCGCTCGTCACCCGGCTGCCGGCGATCCATCCGAAATCGTCCTTGATGAATCCGTGTCCGACGTCAGGAAGGTAAATCACCAGAAACGCCGCGAGCGAGGAGCGCCGCCGGCGGCTATACACGCGGATGCTACGATTCGGCCGGCGGACATGGGGCGTCATCCTTGCGGCCGCAGGGCGGTTTCGTCATCCTCGCCATCATCTGGACGCTGCCGTTATCACTCCACCTCTCCACTCACCTGCCGGGCGCCGCGCTGGGCGATAACGCGGTCTTCCTCTGGAACTTCTGGTGGATGCGCACCGCGCTCGCATCGAAGGTCGACTTCTTTCACACGGCCTACCTCTTTGCGCGCCGGCGGGAACGGACCTGACACTCCACACGCACACGGCGCTGCCGGCGTTTGTGGGCGCCACGGTTCTCGGTCGGTGCCGCTCATCATGGCGTTGAATATCACAACGCTGGCGTCGCTCGCACTCAACGGTATCTGCACCTACGCGTTGGCATGGCGCGTCACGCACGACCGCGCCGGCGCGCGTCGTCGCCGGCATCATCTTTGGCTGCTCGCCATTCATCGCTGCGCACCTGATGGGTCACTTCAACCTGACGACCGCGTGGACGATCCCGCTCTTCGCGCTGGCATCCATCAACGGCGTCGTTCCGGCTCGCCGCCCTGGGCGATCGTCGCCGGCGTCACGCTGGCGGCAATGGCATACATCGATTACTACTACGTCGTTTACGCCGCGGCGTTCGCGGTGTGCGTATTTCTGCTGGGAGACGCGCACATGGACGTGCACGTTCGCGCGCAATGCGCCCGCACGATGGCTGCTGATCACCGTCGGCGCGCTGATCGTCATCGACATGGGCGCGATCGCCGCGATCCTGGTCAGCGGCGGATTTTCCTGGAGCATTGGATCAACAACCATCTCGTGCTCATGACCTCTTCAATCCCATGCAGGCGCTTGGCGTTCTGGTGGTCGTGGCGATCTGGGCGTTCTTCAGGCCGTCGGTCCGCGCTGTCGCGAACCAGGCCGCGGTGCATCGCGGCCGCGTCGCGGCGGCGATGACGATCGCGACATTCGCGGTGTTCGCGGCACCCATACTGTGGAAGTTCGGCCAGCTATTCCTCAACGGCGACTACGTCACGCAGCAGCGCTACTGGCGAAGCGCGCCGGCAGGCATCGATGCGGCAACGCTCGTCCTTGAAATCCGTTTCATGGTCTCTGGGGCGCGCCAATCCGCGATGTGTATGCGCGGCTCGGGATAGATGCGCGTCGAGTCTGGCGCGTGGCTCGGGGCGTCGCCGCCATGCCTCGCGATCTATGCGATTCGCCGACGTCGCCCCGCCGATCGCGCGGTGGCATTCTGGACCGTGGTTGCCGGGTACGTTCTTCATCTGGTCACTCGGCAGCCATCTGCACATCGCCGGCTGGAACACCGGGGCTGCTGACGCCTGCCGCGCTCCTGCAGTTCGTGCCTGCTCGTGTCGAACGCCCGCATGCCGGGCGCGCGATGGTCATGGTGTATCTCGCGCTCGCCATGCTCCCGGCATTGGCCATCGCGACATACCAGGGCCGTCATCGCACCCTCGGCGACTGCCGCGCTCGTCGTGTTCCTCACGCTCGCCGAGCTGTGTGCCGCGCCGCTGTCGATCGCGCGCGTCGACTGCCCGTCCATTTACCTCACGCTGCGCGATCGGTCCGAGCGAGGCGCCCTCGTCGAGATTGCCGCTCGGTTTCGGCGACGGCCTGGAGAGCGTGACGCCGGTTGACAACCGATTGATGCTGGCGTGCCAGACTGTTCACGAGCACCCGCTCGTCGGCGGTTTCGTGGCGCGGCTGTCGCCGCGCGTGCTGGCCGCCTATCGCGCCGGATCCCCTTGCTGGCGGGCTGGATGCGTTTGTCCGGCGCGAGAGGGTTTGAAGACATTCCTCTCCTGGATGGAGAGGCAGCCGCGGATCGGCTCCGGGCGGACGACATCCGCTTCATCGTTGGTGAATCGGACGACCGCGTCATCAACGCTGCAGCAGTATGTCGAACATCAGCTCGCGGTGACGAAGATTGCGGAGGCGCAACGATCGCGTGCTGTGCGTCACGCGTTGAATTCATCGCGGCTCGCCTTGACTGGCTTCGGTTTGTTCGGCGGACTCGATTCAACGGCTGCGAAGGTGACGCCTCATCGAGGGGTGGAATCAGGTTCGGCTGAAGTCATCGTAGCCTGGGCACTGCGCCGACGGTTGCGCTGGCGGAGAGCACCGTCCTGCACCAACAAAGCGCAGCTCACGCGCGCCGGCTGCATTGGCACTTTTGCCGCCGAGTGGACCGAATTTGGCGCTTGATGTGCGCCACGGGTCGCAGATTGATCAGATTGAATCTGCACTTGCCGGTGGTCGGCAAACGCCCGGTTGTAGAACGTCATCGACGCCGAACCGAAGCGAATGGCGAGACTCGGTGCTCCAGGATTGCGGCTAAGACCAGGCGTCTCGACCAATGGCAGCGCACTACAAACGCGCGGCCAAAAGCGTTCGCTCGCTCGCATGCATTTGCGGCAGCCGGCGCGCCTGTCATCATCGCCTTCAATCGGCAGCTCACAACGAGTCGGACCACCTCGGGGACGGCACTATCGTGGATACCGTCCCGCGCCAGCCACTTCGAGCGGCTGCGTGCCGAAACGCACAGCGGAGTGCCGCGATGGGCACCTGGCTGAGGCGCTCCGAGGCATTTCTTCGTCGTGGGGTCCGCCGGCGCTTCGCCCCTGCGGCACCTCTCGCATCACCATGTTCATTGGCAGCGACGAAGAAGTAAATCGCCGCCGCCACCAGCACAAAGGCCACCACGGCGTTGATGAAATCACCGATGAGAAACTTGCTCCCATTGACGGTGAAGGTGATGGCGGAGGAAATCGGGTTTCCCGACGATCGCGGCAATGAGCGGCGTCAGCGAGATCCTTCCACCAGCGCCGCGACGGCGGCCGCCCCGAAGGCGCCACCGATCCACGACCGCGACCGCCAGATCGACGACGTTGCCGCGCAACAGAACGCTTTGAATCCCTTCAGCATTGTCCAGCTCCTTAACTCATGCGAGGGTGTGTCGGCGCGGGAGTTCGGCGTCTGACCTACCTTGATCTGATCCGGGTTCGACAGGGTGTTGTCGGTGTTGGCGTTGAAGATCTCCATGAGCCATCGGACCCTCCTTACGCGTTTGAATGCCGCTCAGCGATCTTCCGCATCGCAATCATCATCGCGGCCGAGCAGTGTCTTCCTGGTGTCGGATGCGCCGCATAGAGGCGCGCGCTCATCTTGTCGACGATGCCGGCGTCGTGTTGTTCGGCGTGCTGTGCAGAGCGTCTGAAGGGCAGCAAGGCGAGACGGCTGCCGCATCAGCGTTCGTCACAGATGCTGCGGCGCCCAACCCAGGAATCAGCGCCGAGAGTTGGGCGCGCTGCTCGGAAGCTGACACCGAGGACGGGAGCGCATTGATCATCGCCATCTTCTGATCACCCGAACCGGACGCGAAGAGTTGCGACGCCAACTGCGCGAACGGTGGCGTTTGATCGAGCGCAACGCGGCCGCGTGCCCTGTGCCACCGTTCCCGAATCGACGGATTGCGCGACCTGTTCGAAATGTGCGCCCGCGTCGCCCGCCGGCGCCGCGCCAGACATACTGCGAGAGCATGCCTGTCAAGCTGTCGAGGTAAACCCATACAATCTCCTTGACACGTTTCATCCACAGCGCCACGGTCACCCAGGCAGCAGCAACTTGGCGACCACGCCGATGATGAGTCCGAACGCCGCATGTCCAATCATTGAGAGCATCGGTCGACACGTCCACGAGTGTCCTCGCCGAACACCTCGCTAGAACTTCGCTACGAGCGCCACGGTCGTCACGGCATCGGTGTTTCGGAATCCGACGACGGGCAGATTGAGATAGCGAATCGTGTTGGAGAGCGAGCGAAAGATCGTGGAGACCTTCGCCGTCAAGGCGACGGCGTTGGTATAGCGCCAGTCGCTGCCGTCCGACAGCGCAAAGACAAAGTGCCCGTCCTCCGTCAACGCGCTCGCGTCCGAGATCTTGAGCGTGTAAAGGCCGCCTCCTCCGAGCGTGGCGGTCGAGAGATCGTTGCCGAGCAACCGCTGTTCATTCGCGTAGCCGAGCCCCGCGTCCACGATCAAGGTGTGGGGGCCTGCTCGAGCGCCGAGTACGCGATCCCACCTTCGACAGCATTGCGATCAGGATGCCCGCAAACCGATCGCGTTGGTACCGCGTGCCCGTAACCGGACAATCGAGGTCGTATCGGGCGTTGGGCACGAAGGCTCAGCACGATCGCTTGCGCTCTGAGCCGACTCTCGGCCTCGTTGCGCACGTAGCTCACCTTCAACCGTGTCTCCCAGGGCGAAGGCCGGTAGATAAACTCGCCGCCAAGCCCGATCGTCTGGGTCGACGAATTCCCCGTCGTCCCGACAAACGCAAACTCCGCAGAACCCTCTCGCTCGGGCGGCGGTTGGGGCGGTGTCTGGGCGAGAACCAAGTGCGGGACGCTGAACACGATCAGCGCGACGAACATCCTGAGAGAGAGGGCCGATAGCGCGCGTCCGGCGTTTCGTTGCAAGCATTCGCCTTGCTGGCGCCCACGTGAAGGCGCCGACTGTGAGCGTCCGAATCGTGAATCCTTTAGCGAGGGCCGACACGACACTGGGACCCACTGGAGGGCGAAGGTCGTGTGGGGTTCATTATCGTCGGAATTGATCGCACCTCCGACCCTTTTCGGACGAGGGTCGTTCATGTATGAATTGAGGCTGCCCTTGCTCGCCAATCGCATCCTCGTGCGTCGTGCGCCGATGTGGTTTGACTCGCACTGATGCTAGCGAAGATTGCGGAGCGCAACGATCGCGTGCGTACGTCACGCGTTGAATTCATCGCGGCTCGCCCTGTTGGCTTCGGTTTGTTGAGGCGACCTGCTCCTACCGGGCTTCGGGCACCTTCAGGATGCGCGTGCCTTCGAGATTCGAATATCCGAACAGGCCGCCCTCGAAGAAGACGACCTGGCTTCGTGTATAGCGGGGTAAGTAGGTGCGGAACACGTCCGCACCTGTGTCGGTGCGCAGCACATACACGACGTCTCGGGCGTCGCCGATGGACAGCGTCGTTGTTTCGCTGATCGCGATGAGCCTGCCAGTCGGGTCGACCGCTGCCGAGGTGACGCTGCGTCCGGTATTCGTCCGATGATGCCCGGAGCCACCCGAGAGCGACCAGCCGATCTGATAGGGACCGTCTTCACGGTACGCGTCCCACGCCACCCACCCCTGGCCCAGTCGAAGGTAGGTCGAGGACTGCGCGCGAATCTCACCGGGCTCGAACGGGACGGGTCGCGACTGGCCATCGAAGCCGACAACAAGCGGTCGGTCGTCCCGCCAGACGAGAATCTCCCGGGTCTGAGTGTCGACATCCATCAGCACATACGAGGCCGGCCCCAGCTGGGCCAGGTCCACCTCGACCTCTGGCGCCGTTGACTCCGGGGTCGCTTTGCGCACCTGCACGCGATGAAGCACGGGAGGGCCTGATCCAACGACGGTCTCGAGATACGCCACCGCGTCGCCTCGGTGCGACAGCACCGGCGGGCTCTGATAGCGATCACTCGAGGCTGCCAGAGGCTGAAGGGGGCACGAGGATCGACCAGCATCGACCAGGTCCGCAGCGACGTGCGCCGGTCCGTCTGTTCGATGATGGCGGCGCCCTCTGGCGAAGCGAACTGGAGACTGGTGAAGAAATCGAGATAGCCCTCGGGGCTCTGGCCCGCCTTTGGGATCACGGCGTCAGTCAGCGAGCAGTCGGGAACTCGTAACAACGTGTCACGTCCGTCGGGTGGCAGGGCAGCCCACCACGCACGCGGACTTGGCGAGGCTTGTGTGACCGGCGTTCGAATCGGCCGCAGTTCGGCGCCTCGAACAAAACAGTGTTCGGTCCACGGATTCCTCTCCGCCGCAGTGTCTGCTTCGATGAGGAAAAACGCAGGGATCGTCGACATGGTACGCGACGTTCAGCGCCGCCGTGAGCGGGATAACCCCGAGCCAGGCCATCTTGCGCACCCACCCTCCGCCGAGCGACCAGTAGAGGACGATGCCGGCGAGAACCTGCGCCGCGACCGCCACCGCCACATTGGTGGCCATCCACGCGATCTGGGGGTTGGACCCGAAGCCCTGCAGAAGCGACTCGCCGAGAAACCACGCCGCATGTGGGCCCACGAGCGGGATGGCATATACCCCGAACGATCCGATCGCCGCAATCCATCGTCGTGTGGTTGGTTGAGCCATTCTCGCGTTGCTGGTCTATACGCGACGCGCTCTGACTGATACGACACAGATCGCCCCGATCACCATCGACACTGCCAGCAGCACGAGGCCGATGTTGAACGAGTTCGTTGCGGTGCGGACGTAGCCGAGGATGTAAGGACCGACGAAGCCGCCAAGATTCCCGAACGAGTTGATCAGCCCGATGGCGGCGGCGGCAGCGGATTCCGTGAGGAACGCGGTCGGCAGCGGCCAGAAGCCGGGGAAATATCCGTCGGCGCCCGCCGCGACGATGCAGAACGCGGCGACGACGAGCAGCGGGTTGGCGCCCGCAAACACGACCAGCAGGTATCCGGCCGCGCCGAGAATCATCGCGCCGGCCGCGTGCCAGCGCCGCTCGCCCGTGCGATCGGACGACCATCCAAGAGGAGCATGCCGCCAAGTCCCGCGAGGTGCGGGATCATCGCGATCATCGTCACCTTCAGATCGCTCCAGTTCGACGCCGCCTTGAGGATGGTCGGCAGCCAGATGTTCAACCCGTAGAAACCGACAGTCGCAAAGAAGTACGCGCCGACCAGCAGCAGCACGTCGCGATGACGAAGCGCCTGCCACATCGAGATCGGATGGGCGGCCTTGCGCGCCTGCTTCTCGCTTTCGAGCTCGCGGATGATCCACTGCTTCTCGTCTTCGGGCAGCCACGCCGCCTCGCGCGGCCAGTCGGTCAGGTAGAAGATCGTGACAAAGCCGAGAATCACCGCCGGCACGCCCTCGACGATGAAGAGCCAGCGCCAGCCGGGCTGATTCAGCCAGTGCACGCCGAGGAGGAGCCCGGAGATGGGCGAGCCAACCAGGTTCGAGATCGGAATCGCCGCCATGAACCAGGCGACCGCCTTCGCGCGATCCTGGTAGCGGAACCAGTGCGACAGGTAGACGATGAGGCCGGGAAAGAAGCCGGCTTCGGCAGCGCCGAGCAGGAACCGGACGGTGTAGAACTGCGGCGCCGTCCGGACGAACGCCATCATGATCGCGAGGATGCCCCACGAGATCATGATTCGCGCGATCCACTTTCGCGCGCTCCATCGCTCCACGATGATGGAGCCTGGAATTTCGAGGATCACGTAGCCGAAGAAGAAGATGCCGGCGCCGAACCCGAAGACCGCCGCGCTGAAGCCGAGGTCGCCGGCCATCTGCAGCGCGGCGTAGCCGACGTTGACGCGATCCAGGAATGCGACGATGTAGAGAAGGAAGACGTGCGGCATGACACGGAGGCTGATGCGCCGAAGCGCCCGCTCAGCAACCGCGTCTAAATGGGGTCGGAGGTCATTTTAGAGGACACTTCATTCGTTTCGGTGCGAGTGTCCTCCAAAAATGACCTCCGACTCTTACTCTGCCGTGGCCTGGCCAGGGAACGCGGCGGCGGCCGGACGCGTCGTCTTCGGCTCGGCGACCCACCAGCGGCGGAGCACGCGGTTCCACCACATGATGCTGCCGGTGACGAACATGACCGCAGGCAGCAGGCCGATGATCACGTAAGTGATCCGCACGCCCATCCCGCCGTAGCGCCCGAAGTGCATCCTCACGATCCACGCGAGGAATGCGTCGCCCCGTCGGCCGGACGGGAACAGGTCAGGAGGCTCGAAGTAATCGACGGCGGCAATGAACGGATCGGGTAGGCGAAATAGATTCCCGTGACTCCCCACATGAAGAGAATCGCCAGGCTCCAGAAACCGAGCGCCGAGTGCAGGTCGAAATTGATCCGCTTCCAGCCGTGCTTCGGGTTGAAGAAGAACCCTTTGTGCCCAGGCGCCGCTCGCGCGCCACCAGATCAACACGCCGCTCAGGCACATGAGACACAGCAGCGCGCCGCCGAGCGCATTGACCTTGCGGCCGGTTTCTCCCTTCAGCAGGTTGTCATGGAGATCGACGAACCACTCCATGATCGCGACCGACCGCGGATGCGCCTCGCCCATGTCGGCACCGGTGTAGGGATTGAAACGCTGTTGGAGGACATCGCCGTCCTTGGTCAGCGTCACTTCGCTGGCCGCCAGGCGGCGGCGCGATGCCGACAGTTTGGTGATCGTGTAACCGGGATACTGCCGCAGCACCGCGTCGCGCAGCTGCGGGTTCCGACAGCCGCACCGCGCCGGCGGGTGCGTCCTTCGCGGGCACGTTCCCGAGCTTGCTCTGCAGCAGGTCGCGGCGAAAGACCACGGCGCTGCCGGTCACGCTGATCAGGATGATGTAGAGGCCGATGGCGACGCCGGTCCAGAGGTGAACCTGGAAGAGCGCGCGGCGCAGGAAGGTCTTCCTGGGCTGTTTCCAGAATCTGTATTTCCAGAACCGCATGGCGGCCCGATCTTACAACTTGGCTCCGAGATACGCACAGACCCGAAGGAGATCCGCGAAAACGCCGCCCGCCGTCACGGCCGGGCCCGCGCCCGGTCCCTGGACGACGAGCGGATTCCTGTCGTAGCGGCTGGTGATGAACCGGACGATGTTGTCGGTGAGATTGATGTTCGCGAACGGATGAAGGCGATCGAGCTCGACGAGGCCGACGGTCGCGCGGCCTGACGCCGCGTCGAGCGCGGCCGCGTAGCGAAGCACGTTGCCCTCTGCCCGCGCCGCCTCGAGCCGCGCGCAGCATCGGCGCATCGAGCTCCGGCAGCCGCGTCATGAACTCGTCGACGTCGCACCCGCCGAGCGAGGGCGGAATCAACCCTTCGAGCTCGACCTGCGAGAGGTCGAGCCGCAGCCCATCTCGCGGCCGAGAATCACGAGCTTGCGCGCCACGTCGGTGCCCGACAGGTCGTCGCGCGGATCGGGCTCGGTGTAGCCGTTGGCCTTGGCGGCGCGCACCACTTCCGAAAACGGCTGCTTCCCATCCCACACGTTGAACAGGTACGCCAGCGTGCCCGACAGGATGCCTTCGATGCGGCGGATGTCGTCGCCCGTCTCGCGCAGGTCGCGCAGCGTCTGGATGATCGGCAATCCGGCGCCGACGGTCGCCTCGTAGAGGTAATGCGAGCCTGCCGCCCGCCGCGCTTCCTGCAGGTCGTCGTACAGTCGAGCGGGCCGCTGTTGGCACGCTTGTTCGGCGTGACGACATGGATGCCGGCGCCAAGCCAGCGCGGATACTGCTCCGCGACTCGTCGCTCGCGCTGCAATCGAGGATGACCGCGTGCGGCAGATGTTCCGCGTTGACGTGATCCTCGAAGCGCAGCATGTCGGGCGGCTTCCCGCCTGCAGCGCATCACGCCAGCTGTCGAGCGGAATCGCTGAGTCCGGAAGCGCCATCGCGCGCGAGGTCATCACCGCGCGCAGCCGCAGGTCGATATGGAAATCGCGCGTCAGCCTCGCCGTCTGCGACGCGAGCTGATCGAGCAGCACGCCGCCGACCGCGCCGGGCCCGATGATGCCGAGCGAGATCGTGTGCGGCGAGAGATAGAACCCGGAATGCACCGACCGCAGCGCCTTGGTCGTCTGGCGCTCGTCGATGACGACCGAGATGTTCCGCTCGGATGATCCCTGCGCGATCGCGCGGACGTTGACGCCGGCCGCGCCGAGCGATCCGAACACCTGCGCGGCGATGCCCGGGCGTGCCGGCCATGCCGTCGCCGACGACGGACAGGATGCTGCAGCCGCGCGACGACGTCGACGTTCTGGATCTGGCCGCCGTTCAATTCCGCGTGGAACGCGTGACGAACCGTGCGAGCCGTTCGCTCGGCCTCGACCTGCGGAATCGCGAAGCAGATCGAATGCTCGGAGCTCCCCTGCGAAATGAGGATGACCGAGATGCCATCCTCGCGAAGCGCGCCGAACAGCCGCTGCGCCGTGCCGGGCACGCCGATCATGCCGGCGCCCTCCAGGTTGACGAGCGCCACGGCGTCGATGCTGGTGATGCCCTTGACGGGGTGAATCGAGTTCGGCGATTCGCGAGATGAGCGAGCCCGCCTTCTCGGGCGCAAACGTGTTCTTGATCCAGATCGGAATCCGCTTCGCCACCGCCGGCGCCATCGTCTGCGGGATGGATCACTTTCGCGCCGAAGTAGGCGAGCTCCATCGCCTCGTGATGCAGAGCGAGTCGATGACGGTCGCATCGGGCACGCGGCGCGGATCGGCGCTCAGCACGCCGTCGACGTCGGTCCAGATCACGATCTCCTCGGCGTCGAGCAGGTCGCCGAAGATCGATGCGGAGAAGTCGCTCCCGTTCCTGCCGAGCGTCGTCTGAAGACCTTCGGTGGTTCGTGCGACGAACCCGGTGATGACGAGCGTCGCCTCGATGTCGCGCGGGATCACCTGCGTCGCATTGGCGCGCGAATCCTCCCAGCGCACGCTCGGCCCGAGCGCGCTCAATCCACGCGCACGATGTCGCGCGCATCGACCCAGATGACGCGTCCCGGCCGCCGCCCGCGGGCGGTGAGATACCGGGCGAACAGGCGCGTGGACCAGATCTCGCCGAAGCCGGACACGAGATCGCGGACCGCAGGAGATGCCGAGCGCGTGAGGTGAACGGCGTGCAGGATGCCGGTGATGTCCTGGCAATCGCGATCGAGGACTTCGGTATACGCGTCGGCCGACGTGCCCGGTATGAGCGTCCTCGCCATCTCGACGTGGCGCTCGCGCAGCGCAGCGACGGCATCGTCCACGGGCTGCTGCCGCTCGGCCTGCGTAATCAGCGCGAGCAGCGCGTCGGTCACACCGCGGCACGCCGACAGCACGACGCCGAGGCGCGACCCTTTTTCCTTGTCGATGATGTCGGCCACGCGCTGGATGCACGCGGCGTCGGCGACGCTCGAGCCGCCGAACTTATGAACGCGCCAGCGGTCCATCGAGCGGTTGACGAATTGACGAATCTACGAATCGTCGATTCGGATTGCCGCAGTTGGGCAATCCCAGTTCGTAAATCAGTAAATTCGTAAATTCGCGTAGTCCGACGGATTAGCGCGAGAACCGATCGACGATGTCGACGAGCTCGGCGAGGCTTTCGCTGTGTTCGTCAGAGCCCTGGGTGATGCTGTGCGGAACGCACTTTTCGACGTGAAATTTGAGGATGACATGGCTGACGCGCCCGATCGCCGCTTCCGCCGCCGCCAGCTGCTGCAGAATCGCGATACAGAGACGGGGCTCCTCGATCATCTTGCGAATGCCGCGGAGCTGCCCTTCGATGCGCTTCAGCCGCGCGAGGACGTCGCGTTGATGCTCGATGTCCAGCGCGGGCGCGCTCGCCCGGCGCGAGGGGTTGACTATAGCATGCGCATCCAGAGTGGCAGTGTGCGGTCTGTTCGTCGGCCATTTAAAGCGACTTACGGCCGGACTCGCCAGTTTGTTTACTCGCGTTCGCGGCCTGAAGGTCGGCGCCGCACTGCCTATGGTGCGCTCCTCCACTGCGGCCCGGGCGGTCTCGTGGAAGTTGCCGCCGTGCCGGTCGATGATGACGACCGCCGGAAACGTAGTGTATTTCGAGCGCGTAGAGCGCCTCCGGGCCCTAAATCGTCATATGCCACGACGGTCGCCGACGAAATCTGCTTGGCCAGCAGCGCGCCGAGCCCGCCAATCGCCGCGAAATAGACGGCCCGGTTCTTGACAAATCTGGGCGCATCGTCGCCGTGGAGCTCGCCCTTGCCGATGATCCCGCGAACACCGGCATTGAAGAGCGTGGGCAGAAACCGCGCCAGCCTGCGCCGTCGTCGTCGGCCCCGCGGATCAATTATTTGGCCCGGCTTCGGCGGTGATGGACCGACGGCATACAGAATCTGATTCTCGAGCGAAATGGGAATCGGCTCGCCGGCTTCGAGCGCGCGCGCCAGGCGCGCGGCGCTCGCGTCGCGCAGCGAGATGACGCGGCCGCTCAGCTCGACGGAATCGCCGGCGCGAAGACGATCGAGGTCAGCATCGGAGACGCCGTCGCGGCAGTTCACATGAATGACGTCGGCCATCGAATCGATAGTTGGAGGGCGGGCCTTGTCAGGCCCGCCTACATCGTCGTCGACATCCGTCTCGTCGGAGTGACACCCCAGATTCACCGCAACCGGCAGGCCTGCGATGTGCGTCGGAAACACCTCGATGTTGACGCCGAGCGCCGTCACGCGTGCCGCCGAGCCCTGCGGGCCGATGCCGAGCTCGTTGACGCGATCGAGGAGCTCGCCTTCGAGCTGCGCGAGATCCGCGCGCGGATGCCGCACGTCGATCGGCCGGAGCACCGCCTTCTTCGCGAGCAGCGCCGGCGGTCTCGAACGTCCCGCCGACGCCGACGCCGACGATGATCGGCGGGCACGCGTTGGCGCCGGCGCGATCGACGGTCTCGAGGACGAGCTCCGTAATCGCGGCGACGCCATCGGCGGGAACGAACATCTTCAGGGCGCTCATGTTCTCGGCGCCGAATCCCTTTGACGCAACGGTGATCTTCACCTCCGCGCCCGGGACGAGATCGACGTGAATGACGCCCGGCGTATCGCCGCCCGCCGTCTTCAGCATGCGCGTCGGGTCACCCGTCACCGACCACCGCAGAGTAGCCGGACTTCGTGCCCTCGCGAATGCCTTCGTAGATCGGCTTCCTGCAGGCTGCCGCCGATCCAGTGCACGTCCTGCCCCACGTCGAGCAGGACGACGGCGAGGCCGCTGTCCTGGCAGACCGGCACGCGCTCGGCCGCGGCAACCTCGTAGTTGCGGACCGATCTGCTCGAGCGTGCGTCGGCCAAGCGGCGACTCTTCGCGGACGGCCGCGTCGCGCAGCGCCTGCAGGATGTCGGCAGGGATGTTGTAGTTGGCCTCGACGATCAGGCGCGCGACCGTGTCGCGCAGCACGGCGACGTCGATGTCACGGACAGGCCGACCTGAAGGTCGGCCTCTGCGATCGTTCATTCGCTATCGATCGTTCATTCGCCCTCGGCTCTGGGCGCTTTCCGCGCTGCGGCACATGTCCGCGCTTGTAGACCATGAAGGTGCGGAGGAACTCGATGACGATCTTGCCGGTCCTCGGTGAACGCCGGTCGTCTTCACGCGGACGATGCCGACGTTCGGGCCGCGACTTCGACTCGCGCTTCTCGAGCACCTCGCTGCGCGAGTAGACGGTGTCTCCCTCGAAGAGCGGATTCGGCAGCCGCACTTCGTCCCATCCGAGGTTCGCCATCACGTTGATCGACAGGTCGATGACCGACTGGCCCGGTGACGAGCGCCAGCGTGAAGGTTGAATCGACCAGCGGCTGGCCGAACTCGGTCTGCGCCGCGTAGGCGCGATCGAAGTGAATCGGATTGGTGTTCTGCGTCAGCAGCGTGAACCAGCTGTTGTCGACCGGCAGCACCGTCCGCCCGAGTGGATGCTGATAGATGTCGCCGACCTCGAAGTCCTCGTAGACGCGCCCGGTCCAGCCCTTCTTTGATGGCCATGTCATGCTCCTCGCGGACCTGAAGGTCCGCGCCGCCTCTACACGATACCTGCGAGCCCGCCAATCCGCGACCGTGGCGCCGGCGATGCCGAGCTCACCGAGGATCGCTTCGGTGTGCTCACCCACCGAGGAATCGCGCTCATTGGAATGTCCATTCCCTCGAAGTTGAACGGCGGCACGAGCATCCGCACCGGTCCGGCCGCCGATGGCACATCGCGCCAGCGGTCGCGCGCCGCCAGTTGCGGGTGATCGATCAGCTCCTCCACCGTGTTCATCCGCGCGTTCGCAATCTGCGCCGACTCGAGCCGCGCAATGACGTCTGTCGGTCGTCAGACCGCTGAACGCGCGCCGTGATCACGGCGTCGAGCTCGTCGCGGTGCTCGACCCGTCGCGTGTTGGATGAAAAGCGAGGATCGGTAGCCATCTCCGGCTCGCCCGAGCACCTCTGCGCAGAACCGCGCCCATTCCCGCTCGTTCTGAATCCCGAGGTAGACGATCTTCCCATCGCCAGCGGCGTACGGTCCGTATGGCGCGATGACCGCGTGTCGCGCGCCGTTGCGCGGCGGCGGGCGCCGCCGTACGAGTAATAGATCGGATACGACATCCACTCGGCAAGCGAGTCGAACAGCGAGACCTCGACCGACGAACCCTCGCCGGTCTTCTCGCGGCGTAACAGCGCAGCGAGCACGCTCGAGAACGCGTACATGCCGGCCGAAATATCGGCGACCGAGATGCCGACCTTGGCCGGCTCCTCTTCGCTGCCGGTAATCGAAGCACACCCGCCTCGCTCTGCACGAGCAGGTCGCACGCCTTCTTGTCACGGTACGGGCCTGACGACCCGTAGCCCGACACCTCGCATGCAATCAGGCGCGGGTAGTCGCGCCTGACGTCGGCCGAGGCGAAGCCAAGGCGCGCCATCGCGCCGGGAGCAAGGTTGTGAATGAAGACATCCGCGCGCGCGAGCAGCCGCCGAAGGACGTCAATCGCCTCGGGCGCGCTTCAAATCGAGCGTGAGCGACTGCTTCGAGCGATTGAGCCAGACGAAATGGCTCGACATGCCGTCTGACCGTCGCGTCGTAGCCGCGCGCGAAATCGCCGACCGACGGCCGCTCGACCTTGATGATGCGCGCGCCGAGATCCGCCAGCTGTCTCGTCGCGAACGGCGCGGCCACCGCCTGCTCGACGGCGACCACCGTGATTCCCTCCAGCGGCAGCATGTCAGAAAAGAATTCTCTGTGTCTCTGTGTCTCTGTGGCTTGTCATCATCTGAATGGCAGCGACCGAAATGTATCGCAATTATGCGAAGATTGCCCGGATATGACCCAGCCAACCCGCGCGACAGGCGCCGTCGTCGACTTCATTGCTTCAACGTCGTTTTCCGATATTCCATCCGACGCGCTCACGATCGGCCGCCGCTGCATCGCGGATGGCATCGCCGTGATCCTCGCGGGTTCGACGACGCAGGCGAGCGACATCCTGCGCGCGCAGGTCCGCGAGGATGCGAGCCGGGCGGAATCGACCATTCTCGGGCGGGACAGCTTTCAGACGCGCGCCGCATCGGCCGCGCTCGTCAATGCGACGAGCGGCCACGCGCACGACTACGACGACACGCAGCTCTCGACCGCGGCCGATCGGATCTTCGGCCTTGCTCACGCATCCGACGATTCCACCGCTGACTGCATCGCTGGCCGTCGGTGAGCGCGCTCGGCGTGTCCGGGCCGCAGCGATGCTCGAGGCGTTCCTGGTTGGCTTCGAGGTCGAGTGCAAGATTGCCGATGCGATCCATCCGACGCATTACAAGCAGGGCTTCCACACGTCCGGGACGATCGGCGCTTTCGGCGCGATGGCGGCGGCGGCGCGGCTGCTGAAGCTCGATCGCGCGGCGATCGCGCACGCCGTCGGCATCACGGCGAGCATGTCGCGCAGGCATCCGCGTCAGCTTCGGCACCATGACGAAGCCGCTGCATGTCGGACGCGCGGCGTTCAACGGCGTCATCGCCGCGGAGCTCGCGGCGAAAGGATTCACCGCCGGCGCCGATGCGCTCGACGGGCAGTGGGGTTTCTTCCAGGTGCACCGGCGGCGGCTTCGACGCCGAGCGCATCGTCGGCGCGCTCGGGCAACCCGCGACACGATCGTGATGGCCCGGCGTGTCGATCAAGCCGTATCCGTGCGGCGTGCCTCGGCCATCCGACGATGGATGCGATGCGCCGCTGGTGATCGAGCACGACGTGAAGCCGGACCAGATCCGGCGCATCCGCGTCCGCGCCGGGTCGAACATCCTGAATCCGCTGCGCTACCCGATCGCGAATACCGAGCTCGAGGCGAAGTTCTGCCCCGCGTTCATGGTCAGCGGCGATCGCGCTTCGCCGCAGAGCCGGCGTCCACGAGTTCAGCGACGAGTTCGTGCAGAGCGCGCCGGTGCAGGCGATGATGCGCCGCGTCGAGACCCGTCTTCGACCAGAGATCGAAAACCAGGGTTTCGTCGGATGCTGCAGGCATCGTCCGGTGGAGCTCGAGGACGGACGCGTCCTCACGCAGGAATCAGGTCCCTGCCGCGGCGGTCCCGAGCGGCCCTTCACCCGCGAAGAGCTGCGCGAGAAAGTTCATGGAGTGCGGATCACTCGTGCTCCCCACCCGAGAAGCTCGATACGATCTTCGACCGCATCGAGCGCATCGAGCATGGGTCGGAAACGTGCGGAGACTTTACGGCGCTTACTGACGCAACAGGCTTTGACCACGCGCCTGACGGCGCGGTCAGCGCTCGCGCGGAACTCGTAGCGGGTCCGCCGCGTGGCCGTATCCCGCCACGCCACTGAGGCCAGGACGCGTCGCGGACCCGGCAGAAAGGAGAGTGAACATGCGTCTGACGGCTCTCGCGATCATCCTCGCGCTGCCATGCGTCGCCGCGGCGCACGGGGGTTGCAGCTTCGCGTCGTCTCGAACCCCCGGCCGGAGTTCGTGAGCGGCGGCGACGTGCTCGCTCGGCGTCACGCTGCCGGCCGGCGCGCAGGCCTCCGCCGTCCACCTGACGCTCAACGGCAGCGACGTGACGCAGCAGCCTGCGCGCCGACAGCGCGCGGACGGACGATGACGGCGCTCGTGACGGGTCTGGTCGACGGCAGCAACGCGATCGTCGCGATCGGCGGGCAAAGCGAACGCGAAGCTCACGGTCGTGAATCATCCGAACGCCGGCCCGGTGATCTCCGGCCCGCACGAGCAGCCGTTCGTCTGCGAGACCGACAAGTTCACGCTGATGTCCGGCGGCGTCGCCGGCAAGGCGCTCGATGCCAGACTGCTCGATCGCAACGCGCGTCGACTACGTCTACAAGTCGACCGCGCCCGCACTGCGGCGACCGGCCGCGGCCGTGGTGCGGCTGTCGAGCATCTTCAAGCCGCTGACCGATCCGAAGAACCTCCCGTCCGACGTCGCGATGACCACGACCTCGCTCGGCGTGCAGGCGCCGTTCATCGTTCGCGTCGAGACGGGCACGATCAATCGCGGCGTCTACGAGATCGCGATGCTGTTCAATCCGGCGAAGGACGCGCAGCCCGACTTCATGACGAAGCCGCTCGGGCTGGAACGGCCGCTTGATCTACACGTTCGGCGGCGGCTGCGCGGGCGGCTGGTACAGCAGGGCACCGGCACGCGGCGGCGTCGATGACGAAGTGATGCTGCAGCAGGGCTACGCGGTCGCGTCGAACTCGTTGAACGTGATGGGCAACGACTGCGCGGAGCTGATCGACCGATCGAAACGATGATGATGACCAAAGAGCACTTCATCGAAGCGTACGGCGCGCCGAAGCTCACGCTCGGCTTCGGCGGATCCGGCGCGACCTATCAGCAGCATCAGATCGGCGACGGCTATCCGGGGCTGCTCGACGGCCTCATGCGTGCAGCGCAGCTTCCCCGACATGGAGTTCGGCACGGTCGGGATGATCAGCGATGCGCGGCTGCTCGCGAACTATTTCGACAAGCTCGCCGGCCGCGGTGACGTTCACCGACGAGCAGAAGCGGCAGGTCGCCGGGCTCGGCCAGATCGCCACGCTGAAAACGAACAGCCTGAATCCCGGCCGCATCACGGTCGGCGAGTACTGCTCGCTGCCCGAGAACGCTGCGGTATGACGCAGTGAAGAACCCGACCGGCGCGCGCTGCGACGTCTACGACCACGCCGTGAACGTGTGGGGCAAGGATCCGAAGACCGGCTTCGCCCGTCGTCCGCTCGACAACGTCGGCATCCAGTACGGCCTCGGCGCGCTGAATTCCGGCGTCATCACGCAAGCAGCAGTTCCTCGACCTGAACGCGAAGATCGGCGGCTACGACAACGACGGCAAGGTCGTCGCGACGCGCACGGTCGCGGATCCGGCCGCGATGCGCGATCGCGCTACGCATGGGGCGCATGACGTGGGGCGGCGCGGGGCTGGCGACGACGCCCATCATCGACTACCGCGCCTACCTGGACGACGCGGAGGGCGGCAACATCCACCTGCGCTATCACTCCTTCTCGACGCGCGAGCGGCTGCAGAAGGCGAACGGCTATACGGACAACCAGGTGATGCTCACCGACGACCGCCGGTGGGGCGATTCGCTGAAGGCGCCCGTGCTGAGGAACGGGCTCGCGCAGATGGATCAGTGGCTGACGAAGATCGCCGAGGACACCTCGAAGGACTCGAAGCTCACCAAGCTCCGCCGCGCGAAGCCGGCCGACCTGGTCGACGCGTGCTGGACGCGCGACGAGCATCCGCAGAAGATCGTCGAGCGGCAGCTGCCGACCTCGGGCAAGTGCAACGAGCTCTACCCGGCGAACTCGTTCCCACGCGGCGTCGCCGGCAGCCCGCTCGCGGCCGACGTCATCAAATGCCAGCTGAAGCCCGTGTCGGCGTCGGACTACAAGGTGACGTTCACTGCCGACGAGATGGCGCGGCTGAAACAGATCTTCCCGGGCGGCGTGTGCGACTGGTCGAAGCCCGGCGTAGAACAGCAGCCGATGGCGGGGTATCTGGCGAAGTTCCTCCCGGCGGCGCGGCCGAACACCGCGACGCGGTAGGGAATATCCGCAGCGCGCGGGTCCCGCAATGAAAGGGGCGGGTCCGAAAGGACCCGCCCTACATTCCCAGGCCGACCTGAAGGTCGGCCTCTACCGTTCCGTCAGCTTCAAACTTACTTCTTCAACTTTTCCACTTTTCAACTTTTCCACTTCGAGCGCGGCGCTAGCCTCATCTCGTGCAGTGTCTGATGTGCTGCGTGTCACGCTCCTCGCACGGCAGGTCCTCGATGAACGTCGCCTTCGGATCCGGGTTCAGCCGGATGCGTGCGCGCGTCGAACTTGAACGGCTCGAGCAGCGTATCGGGATCCTCGACGGTCGACTCCCACCGCAGCGTGTTGCCCGTCCGCGTGTGACTTCTCGATCACGTGCATGTTGTTGCTGTGCAGCCAGCCGGGCCAGCCAAGCCAGCTCTCGTCGTTGAAGCCGATGATGTCGATGACCATCGTGTCGCCTTCCCACTTGCCGACCGCGTCGCCGTACCACGTCGTGTCCTGCGACTTGATCGGGTCGTGCGGGCGGCCGTCGATCGGGATCACGCGGAACGTGTTGCCGTTCTGGTAGAGGAAGATCAGCTCGGTCGCGGTCTGGACGATCTTTCCCGGGGGCCCATCCGCGGCACGCCGTTCGGCTTGCAGTGGAACGCGGGATCGAGCTGGATGCCCTCGCGGTCGTAGTGCTGCACCTGCGTCCAGAACTCCGGCTTGTACATCGGCTGGTTCGCGGGGCGCTGGTTCATGCCGGCGTCGCGCTCGGCGTTCACGCCCGGGTGGCACTCACCCGCGTCGATCTGCGTCTGGTGACAGAGCCGCGCAGCCGTGAGCTGGACGATGTTCCCCTTCTCGTCGGGCTTGACGCCACCGCCACCGCCGCCGCCCCAGAAACCGGAGAGATCGGGATGGCCGTCGGCCGTGCGCGGCGTCGGGACGTTCTGCTCCTGTTGGTTCCGCAGCGCCGCCGCCGCGCTGCGCGCTGAACCGACACCAGGGATACGGCCGCGGCGATCGCGAACGCGGCGCCGATACGGATCGATCTCATGGCAAATACTCCTTCGCTCGTCGATCGGCGGGTCCGAAAGGACCCACCACTTTTCCACTTTTCAACTTTTCCACTTCGAGCGTCGGCTTACCCGCGCTCGTGGGTCACGATGTGCTGGCTGTCGCGCTCCTCGCAGGGCAGATCTTCGATGAGCGTCGCCTTCGGGTTCGGGTTCAAACGGACCGTGCGCGGCTCGACGTGGAATGGCTCGAGCAGCGTGTCGGGATCGTCCACCGATCGCTTCCCACTTCAGCGCATTGCCCGTCCGCGTCAGTTTCTCGGTCACGTGCATGTTGTTGCTGTGGATCCAGCCGGGCCAGTCGATCCAGCTCTCGTCGTTGAAGCCGACGATGTCGATGACCATCGTGTCGCCGTCCCACTTGCCCACCGCGTCGCCATGCCACGTGGTGTCCTGCGATTTGATCGGGTCGTGCGGGCGGCCGTCGATCGGAATCACGCGGAACGTGTTGCCGCGCGCGTAGAGGAAGATCAAGCTCGGTCGGCGTCTGGACGATCTTGCTCGGCGGTCCCATGCGTGGGACGCCCGACGGCTTGCAGTGGAACTCCGGATCATGCTGGACGCCGTTCGCGATCGTAGTCCTGAACGCTGCGCCCAGAACTCGGGCTTGTCATCGGGATCGGATCCATCCGCTGTTCGACGCCCGAGTCGCGCTCGAAGTTGACGCCCGGCGCGCAGTTGCCAAGGTCGAACTGCTGCTTCGAACAGGTGCGCTGCTTGAAGAGCACGGTGAGGTTGCCCTTCTCGTCGGGCTTGTCACCGCCGCCGACCACCGCCGCCGCCCCACATGCCAGACAGATCTGGATGGCCATCGGGCGTGCGCGGGGTCGGGACGTTCAGGCTGCGCGGCGCCGCCCGCGCGTCCACCCTGCGGCGCAGCGGGCGCACCGCCATGCTGCGGCGCAGCGTGCAGAGATATCAATGAGATGAGTGCGGCCCCCGCAAACGCAGCGCTGAATCGGCTAAGACGATGCGTCATATCGAATAACCCCTTGGTGAAAGCAGGTCCTCGGCGAGAGTTTCATTACAGTCCGGCCCCGACGCCGGCCCCGAGAAACAGGAGCATCCGGCCGGCCCACAGCACGCCCACCCACGCAATCAGCGAGACGCCCGCAATGATCTTTGAGCGGCACCGGCGTGTCTTCGCCCACCGGCAGCGCGGCCGCCCGCCGGCCGTATGTGGTTTCGAACACCAGTGCATTGGCCCCTGCAATGATGAGGAACGTCACCTTCAGCCACCACGTCGGGTTGCCGAAATACTGCGCCGGTTCCGAGATGATGAAGATCATCCCGGTGAGCAGGTTCAGCGTGAAGCCGACGAGCGCCCACGGCATGAACTCTTTCACGACGCTGATCGGGACGCGCTTCATGAAGCCGAGCAGCCGCAGGTCGAGACATGCCCGCGACGCCGAGCAGCAGCGCGAGCCCGGCGAAATGCAGCGTCTCGCACGTCGGCCACAGCCACGCGACCTGGTGCTGAAGCGCAACGGAAATCGACGTCTTATGAAGCCAGCTGGCAAAGGGTAAGAACATAAGCGTCCCGCGTCGATCTATTTGATGTAGGCCATCAAGCGGCCCGCCGTGATGGCGCGCGAACCACAGCGCGAGCGATGCCTTGGCGAGCGTCCGCGCCTTGCGGCGGCGCGACGTCCGGCGCGACGCCGCCGCCGAACACGGTGCGGCGCAGGCGGCTCGTGACGATCAGCGCGAGCGCGATCGACGCCAGCTTCACCCAGAAGATCCACTTCATTCCCTTGTCGTCCGCCTCGGAAATGAACAGCGCGATGCCGGTCGATGCGTTGATGAAGAAGCCAATCCACATGATGCGAAACGCGCCGCGCAGCGTTCCGACCGGCAGGCGCGCGCCGTAGCCGAGCAGCCGCATGTCGAGCACCCATGCGGGCCCGACGATCATGGCGAGCCCGACGGTGTGGAGCATGAGGATGGTCGGATACGCCAGCAGCGTGGGCGCCGCCGATACCCACACGCCGAAGTCGCTATCCTGGAGCCTCAGCAGGAACTCTTCCATCGATATCCGAATCCCCAAACAGAAAAGGCCGGGTCCGAAAGGACCCGCCTCCTCGAACTTCGAAGTTCGAAGTTCGAACTTCGAGCGGCGTCAGCCGCGCTCGTGCGTGACCATGTGCTGCGAATCCCGCTCCTCGCACGGCAGATCCTCGGTGAGGGTCGCCTTCGTGTTCGGGTTCAGACGCAGCGTGCGTCCTTCAACGTGATACGGCTCCACGAGGACGTCGGGATCTTCCACCGTCGCCTCCCACCGCAGCGTGTTGCCGGTGCGCGTGTAGCTTCTCGATCACGTGCATGTTGTTGCTGTGGAACCAGCCGGGCCACTCGATCCAGCTTTCGTCGTTGAAGCCGACGATGTCGACGACCAGCGTGTCGCCCTCCCACTTGCCGACCGCGTCGCCGTACCAGGTGGTGTCCTGCGACTTGATCGGGTCGTGCGGGCGGCCGTCGATCGGGATGACGCGGAACTGGTTGCCCTGCGCGTAGAGCAGGATCACTTCGGTCGGCGTCTGGACGATCTTGGCCGGCGGCCCCATGCGCGGCACGCCTCCCGGCTTGCAGTGGAATTCCGGATCTTCCTTCGTGCCGTTGCGATCGAGATACTGCACGCGCTCCCAGAATTCCGGCTAGCCATCGGAATCTCGGGACCCATGCGCTGGGTGACGCCCGAGTCGCGCTCGAAGTTGATGCCCGGCGCGCAGTTGCCCGCGTCGAACTGCTGCTGTCGAGCAGGGACGCCCGCGCTGCAGGACGGTGAGGTTGCCCTTCTCGTCCGGCTTCGCGGCGCCGCCGCCGCCGCCGCCGCCCCACATGCCGGTGAGATCGGGGTGGCCGCCGGCCCGTGCGCGGCGTCGGGACGTTCTGTTCCTGCTGGGCAGCACCGCGTGCGGCGGGGCTGCCGGCGCGCCGCCGTACTGCGCGGCGTGGAGGGACACCAAGGACATCGCCGCCGCCACAGCGGCGGCGATGCCAAACCTATTCAATTGGTTCACTGCTGAAGTCCTGGGATGCCTGAACGATGAATTACAGGTCGTTCGGGTTGTTCGGATCTTCGTGATACATCGTCACGGTCCGGCCGTCCGGGAACGTGAACGTCACGACGCGGCCGGTGTTCGAGCCGTCGCGCGCAGGGGCATACGTGACCTTCAGCGTCTGGCCGACCTGGAAGATGCGGGTCATGCCGTTCTGCCGAAGCGCCTGCGGGCCCGCGCCGGTGATTTCCCACGTCGCCGTGGTGCCGTCGGCCTTCTTGACCTCGAAGAACCAGCGGACGTGCGGGTTGATCATCGCGAACTTGGTCAGCGTTCCCGTGAACTCACCACGCTTTGCCGTGTCGAATTCCGCCTGAAGCGCGTGATGCGCAACGGCCGGCTTCGCCGCCAGGCTCAGGGCGACAATCGCCAGCACACCGAAAATCTTCTTCATAATCACCTCTCCGCGAGACGAGTTTATCAAATTCCTCAGTTGCTTCGGGCGCCCGCCGTCCGGCGTTCTTCACATTCGCTGGTATCGGCATGATGACATACGGGTTGTAGGTATTAGTGTTGGTGACCGTCAGGTCCAGCACGGTCATGCCGTTCTGGGTCTGGACGATGTGCTTGGGCAGATACACGTCGGCCTTTGCGTCGTCATTCCAGTCGCCGTATTGATCATACGTAGCGTTCAGATACGGTCGTTCCGTAGCGTGCCTCGGCCTTGACCGGCTCCATGTAGCTGTTCAGCGTGGCGGTAATGGTCGCGCCGTTGGCCGGGAAGGTCAGCGTCGTGACGCCGCCGGCCGTCGGCGATCTTGGCGGCGTCGCCGGCCGCCTTCGCGGCCTTCGCCATCCCGATCGGCGTCAGCACGAGCTGCACCTGCCGGTCCTGCAGAGCCGCCGGCATCGCCGTCGCCTTGCCGCCGGGCGTGTCTTCGTTCCACGCGAACTTGTCCGACACGACTTCGATGGTGCGCTGGCCGCCCTGCGGCGTGTAGTCGAAGCGCATGGCGTTCATCGTGAAATTGAGGCTGACCTTCCAGTTGCTCAGCGGGACGGCTCGGCCGCCGACGACCTTCGTGCCGCTGGTGCCCCACAGCTCGATGCGGTTTACCGAGTCGTTCCGCTGCATCCCGCGCAGCATCCCGAGGTTGTCCTGCATCGTCGCGATGACTGTCTTCGCGTCGTTGGCCGGCGTCGCCGGATGTCGAAGGCGCTTGTCTCTGACCGCCGCGTCCTGCCTGCGGGGCCTGGGCGTACGTCGTCAGCACCGCGAGCGCCAGGAACGCCACGATTGCTGATGCCTTGCTTATCATTCACGCCTCCTGCGTAGAAAGAGGCCCCGCCGCGTCGATTGTGTGGGGCTGAACCGATGAACTATCGCCCAAACCGGCTGCTTTCGCAAGTCTCCCGCAGTATTGGAGTTACGACACAGCGGGACCGTTTGTTTCAGGCTGTATACTCGGCGGGCCTAACAAGGCTCGCCCTCCGAGTGTGCGCCTAATGAGGCGGATCTGACCAGATCCGCCCTCCGGTTATTGGAGGCCTTCCATGTCCGCAACGAAAACCGCCGCCCAGCAGCCGTTATATGCGCGGCTCTGGTTCCAAGTCATCGTCGGCATCGTCGTCGGGCGTTCTGCTGGGCTACTTCTATCCCGCTCGCGGCGCCGCGATGAAGCCGCTCGGCGACGCCTTCATCAAGCTGATACGGATGATGATTGCGCCGATCATCTTCGGCACGGTCGTCGTCGGCATCGCGAAGATGGGCGACATGAAGCAGGTCGGCCGCATCGGCCTGCGCGCGCTCGTCTACTTCGAGGTCGTCTCGACGGTCGCGCTCCTCATCGGCCTCGTGTTCGTGAACGTCATGAAGCCCGGCGCGGGCATCAACGCGAACGCGGCGCAGCTCGATCCCGCCGCCGTCGCGCGCGTACACGACCGAGCGCGCTCCCACCTGACGATCGACCGACTTCCTGATGAACATCATCCCGACGACGATCGTCAACGCGTTCGCGACGGGCGACATCCTGCAGGTCCTGTTCTTCTCGGTGCTGTTCGGCGTCGCAGTGCTGCACATGGGGACGCTGGGCAAGCAGCTGGTGAACCTGATCGATCATCTGACGCACGCCCTCTTCGGCATGGTCGGCCATCATCATGTACGTGTCGGCGATCGGCGCGTTCGGCGCGATGGCGTACACGATCGGGCAGTTCGGCATCGAGCACGCTCGTTCTCGCTCGGCGAGCTGATGCTGGTCATGATCGTCGCGTGCCTGTTCTTCATCTTCGGCGTTCTCGGCACGATCGCATGGTGGTCGGGCATCAGCCTGTTCAAGTACCTGAGCTACATCAAGGAAGAAATCCTGATCGTCATGGGCACGTCGTCATCGGAAACCGTGCTGCCGCGGATGATGGCGAAGCTGGAACACGCGGGCTGCGCGAAGCCGGTGGTCGGGCTGGTGATCCCGACCGGCTACTCGTTCAACCTCGACGGCACCTCGATCTACATGTCGATGGCCGCGATCTTCATCGCGCAGGCGACGAACACACCGCTGACGTTAGGCCAGCAGCTCGGCATTCTCGCGGTGCTCCTCCTGACGTCGAAGGGCGCGGCCGGCGTGACGGGCAGCGGCTTCATCACGCTGGCGGCGACGCTGTCGTCGATCCCGGCGCTGCCGGTGGCCGGACTCGCGCTGCTGATCGGCATCGATCGCTTCATGTCCGGGTGCGCGCTCGCTCACGAACCTGATCGGCAACGGCCTCGCGACGATCGTCGTCGCGAAGTGGGACGGCCAGCTCGATATGAAACGGCTGAAGCGCGTCTTCGACGGCGAGACCGTCGCCGGAGGCCGAGGAGCCGGAGGAAATGCTCCTCGTGGATCACGCGAGGTACGGAAGCTAGCAACGCCCAATTTCCAATTCCCAACTCCCAAGGAACACCGATTCGTCGCAACGAGCTTCTTGGGAGTTGGAAGTTGGAAGGTTGGTGATTTTCCGGAATCTTCCAACCAGAGGAGGACGTCATGCGGCGGCGAATCCTGCTGGTAATCGTCGGCCTCGGTCACCCTGGTGCAGAGTCGTCCGGTTACGGACAGGCGACACGCCTGCATCCGCACCGGATTGCGGTGTTCGGCTCCTCCGTCGCCAACGGCCGCGGCGACGAGTTCGCCCGCGACGGCTACACCGGCCTGCTGCGCGTGATGATGGCGCAGCGCGGCTGGGAGGTCCTGAATCAGTCGCGAGGCGGCGACAACACGAAAACGCTGATGACGCGCTTCGCGCCGGAAGGTGCGCCCGATCCAGAAGACGCGCTACCTGATGACCGTGAACCCGAGCTACGTGGTCATCGGCCTCTCGTTCGGCAACGAGAATCTCTACGAGTCGAAAACAAAGGCTGAAAAGGACGCAGTCTACGACGGCTACCTGAAGGGATCCGCGCGGTCGTCGATCGCGCACGGCAGAACGGCGTCGTCCCGATCGTGATGCTCTGCTACACGCGCGACCTCTATACGCCCGAGGACTACGAATACGTCCGCCGCGCGAACATCGAGCAGGCGACGTGGGACGTGCCGACCGGTCAACGTGCTGGGGGCGATTGACGACGGCAAGGGCCACTGGGCGCTCGGGTGGGACGACAAGCATCCGCAGAATTCCGGCCACCACGAGTTTCTCTACTCGTTCGTGCCGTCGCTGTTCGAAGCGCTCGAGCAGGGCAAGCCGAATCCGGTGAAGGCGGCCTCGGGCGGCTTCGCGCGAATCACTTCCGGCGCCGCGCCGCTGACGTTCGCTCCCGCGGAGACGATGCACCCGTTCGCGCTCAGCATCATGGTGCGGACGCAGAACGACGGCACGTTGGCGGCCATCATCGGCTCGACGCTCGCGACGCGCACCGAAACGCGGCAGAACGAAGAGAAGCCGTTCACGGCCACGACGCTCATTGCTGACAAATCGTTCGCGGCGTCGCTTGCCGTGCAAAACGGGAAGTTCGGCTACAAGCCGGCGGCCGGAACGTTCGTTGATTCAGGTGTCCGGGCTGACACGCAGTGGCACAACGTCGCGCTGAGTCATTTCACCGCGCGTGGCGAGACGCTGATCTTCGTCGACGGAAAACTGACCGGTAAGGTTGCGGAACGCCTCGAACCGAATCGCTTCGTCGTCGGCGGTCCAGGCGCGACGGGCGCCGCGGCTGGTCCCAGGCAGGCGGACTACAAGGACATGTTCCTGGTATCGCGCCGCGCTCAACGCCGACGAGGTGGCCGCACTGCACGCGGGGAAGATGCTGAAGGGCAGCCTCGAGATCTATTCGCCGCTGACCGACACCGACTTCAAGGCCGATTCAACGATCGAGAACCGCGCGCAGAGCCTGACGGCGCTGAAGGCTGGCCGCGATCGGATTGTGCACATGGACGAGGGCACGAGCACGAGGTAACTCCCAACCCGCCAACTTCCAACTCCCAGGGCGCCCGGTGGCGTGAGATCGAGCTCCGTGCGAGCCCCGCGCATGCGGTCGTAGAAGCCGACCGTCAGGTCGGCCTACCTGCCTACAAACCCGAGGAGGTGCAGCCGCGAAACGAGGAAGGCGACGAGGATGAGGACGCCCACGACGGTCATCACAATGCCTCTCGCTTTACCCAGCGACTCGTGTGTGTAGCGCATAGCTCACCTCGCCACTATTTCTGAGCACTACTTCGAGCTTTGACTTCGAACTTCTTGAGTAGCGCCTTCGCCATGCGGATGTTGGCGTAGTCGATCATCTTCCCGTCTTTTCCGATTGCGCCGCGCCCGGCCTTCGCGGCCTCCTCATACGCCTCCGACCACGGCTTTCGCGCGCGCGACCTCTTCGGCCGACGGACTGAAGATCTCGATTGACGACGGAAAGCTGGCTCGGGTGGATGCACTGCTTGCCGTCGAAGCCCATCACGCGCGCGATGCGTGACGCGCGCTCGAGACCTGACGTGTCCCGGTAGCCGGCATACGGCCCATCGATCGCGCGCAGACCGTTGGCGCGCGCGGCCGCGACGACCGCGTGCATCACCGCGTGCCAGCGGTGGCCCGGATAGAGATGATCGTTCTCGTCGAGCTCGCCGATGTTCGCGACCGGCATCTGCATCGTCGCCGAGTAATCGCCGGGACCGAAGATCAGCGCCTGCAGCCGCGGCGACGCCTCGGCGATCTCGCGGACCCACAGGAAGCCTTTCGCGCTCTCGATCTGCACCTCGAGGCCAATCTGCCGCGTCGAAACCCCTGGCGAGTTCGATCTGCGTCAGCAGCATGCAGACGAACCTGACGTCCTGCGGCAGGTGCGCCTTCGGCATCATGACGACGTCGATCCTGTCGCCCACCTCTTCGACCACCTCGATCGAGATCGCGATAGGCGAACGGCGTGTCGAGCCCGTTGATGCGGAACGCCTGCAGCTTCCGGCCGAAGTCGAGCTCGCGGAACGCGCGAACGACGTTGGCCCGGCTCGCCGGCTTCTCGTCGACGATCGACGGCGTCCTCGAGGTCGATGCAGACCGCGTCCGCGTCGCTTGCCGCCGCCTTCTCGATCATGTTCGGCCGCGACGCCGGCACGTAGAGCATGCTGCGTTCGAGTCGATCAGCGGAAGTGGCGAGGTATCAGTCATGATCAACCGTAGTCACGAAGCATTCCGAGGTAGAAATGGCTTCGTGGCTCAGTAAACGAGCGCGGCATTCCAAGGACATGTTCACCGATATACGACAGGATCAGGTTCGTCGAGATCGGCGCGACCTGGTAGAGCCGCGTCTCGCGGAACTTGCGCTCGACGTCGTATTCCGCCGCGAAGCCGAAGCCGCCGAACGTCTGCAGGCACACGTTGGCCGCCTCCCACGACGCGTCGGCGGCGAGCAGCTTCGCCATGATTCGCCTCGGCGCCCGCCGGCTTGCCGGCATCGAACAGCCGCGCCGCCTCGTAGCGCATCAGGTCGGCCGCGCGCACGTTCGCGTACGCGCGCGCGATCGGAAACTGGACGCCCTGGTTCCTGCCGATCGGCCGATCGAACACGATGCGCTCGTTCGCGTAGGTCCGCGCCTTGTCGATGAACCAGTAGCCGTCGCCGATGCACTCGGCGGCGATCAGGATCCGCTCGGCGTTCATGCCGTCGAGGATGTAGCGGAACCCTGTCCCTTCCTCGCCGATCAGGTTCTCCGCCGGCACCTCGAAGTCCTCGAAGAACACTTCGTTGGTCTCGTGGTTGACCATGTTGCGGATCGGCCGCACGGTCATGCCCTTGCTGCTCGGCGCCGCGCAGGTCGACCAGAAAGATCGACAGTCCCTCGGTCTTCTTCTTCACCTCCGGCAGCGGCGTCGTCCGCGCGAGCAGCAGCATCAGGTCGGAATGCTGGATCGCGCGAGATCCACACCTTCTGGCCGTTGACGACGTAGCGGTCGCCCTTGCGCGGACGGCGATCGTGCGCGTCTTCGTCGTGTCGGTGCCGGTCGTCGGCTCGGTGACGGCGAACGACTGCAGGCGCAGCTCGCCCGGACGCGATGCCCGGCAGATAGCGTGCTGCTTCTGCGCCGTCCGAGCCGTGCCGCAGCAGCGCGCCCATGATGTACATCTGCGCGTGGCACGCGCCGGAGTTCGCGCCCGAGCGGTTGATCTCCTCGAGGATGACCGACGCTTCGGTGACGCTCAGCCCGCCGCCGCCGTACTGCTCCGGGATCAGCGCGGCGAGCCAGCCGGCGTCGGTGAGCGCCTTGACGAACGCATCCGGATAGCCGGCGCGCTCGTCGACGTCCTGCCAGTACTTGCTGTCGAACTGTCCGCACAGCTCGCGAACGGCCTGGCGATATTCCTGGTACTCGTGTGCTCGTGGGATTGATGTCAGCCATTCGAACGGGACTCGGGATTCGAGACGGTTCGTGCGACTACGGGGCGCGCGAGCCGTGGTCTCGCGTGCAGAATCGCCCAGGCCCAGGAAGCAGCGTTGCGACGTCGAGCGCACCGCTCGATCGAATGCACGGCGCTCGCTGCGGAACGCGCGATGTCGTGACCGAAGCGCGCAGCCGACGAGCGCGGTGAACTTGTGTCTCGAGCTCCGCCGGTCGAGACCGGATTCTCGGCGTTGCCTCTCGGATAGTCGCTCGCCGCTCGCTCGGTCGCGCCGGCGTTCAGCGACAGCGTCAGGCGCACGGGCCACGCCGCCGGATACTTCGCCGTGAGGTCGTCGGCGACCGTGACGCGGACTGCGGCGCGCAGCAGTCCGCGATCGCGCGATCGCGGACACCTCGGCTCCACGGGCCGAAACCGCTCCGTCGCCGAACTGTTCGAGGCCGAGCGTCCCCTCGAGCAGCGCGCGCCGCCACGCAGTACGCCAGGCTGAACTTCGCCTGATACGGCGTCCGCGGATTCATCTCCCTGACGATCTCGTAGCCCGGCCCGTAGGTCTCGATCGTCGATGCCGCTCACGTCGCGCAGCACATCGTCTCTGGACCAGCTCCGTCGCGCGCGCGGATCTCGAGCGCGCAATCGACAGCCGTGTGCGTGTGGCCGCAGCATGAGTACAGCTTGTAGCCGTTCTCGCCGATCTTCCATCGCGCGCCGAGGCCATCCGTGATCCTCGACGCATCGTAGTGCGGCGCGGACCTGCCGGTCCGCGACTCATCGCCTCGGAAGAAGCCACGCGTCGCCTTCGAGGATCCGCGTCGCGCCGGTGAAACCGGCGCGCGCAAGGTCGGCGGCGAGCACGCCATTCATCGCGGCCTTGCCTGGATGAAGATGCTTGCTCATCGCGCCGTCCGCGTTGAATTCCCACAGTCCCGCGGCCTGCGTGCCCGGCGCTCCCGAGCGCGTTCACCATCTGATCCGGCGGTGAGCTTCAACAGCGATCCGGCGGCCGCGGCTGCGCCAAAGGTCGCGACGGTGCCCGGTCGGATGAAAGAAATAGTAGTGACTCGGATTGACCGCCTCGCCAATGCGAAACGCCGCCTCGTAGCCAATCGTCACCGCGGCGAGGAACGCGCGGCCGTCCGCGTGCTCGCGCTCGGCGACCGCCAGCGCCGCGGGGATGATCGGCGCCGCGGCGTGAACGGTCGATCCCTTGTGAATGTCGTCGAGCTCGAGGATGTGCGACGCCACGCCGTTGGCGAACGCCGCCGCCGCCGCCGATGCCGTCCGGCCTGCCGCAAACATCGGTCGCCTGGTCCGAGACGCCGAAGCCTGCCGCGACCTGCTGCGCGAGCGCGCGCGGGTCTTTCGATCGAGCCGCCGAGCGCCGAGCCGAGCCAGTCGGTGATCGATCGCCGCGCGTGCTCGATGACGTCCGGCGGCAGATCGTCGTAGCGTCGGCGAGTGTCCCGCAAGCACCGGTTGGCGGACCGAAGGTCGCGCGCGGCTCACGGCTCAGACACCGAGATACTCCAGCCACTTCACGATGATCGCGAGATAGACGGTCATGTAGACGACGCCGAGCACGAGGCCGAGCACCCAGAAGTCGCGCCGCTTGATGTAGCCGCTGCCGTAGTAGACCGCGTTCTGTCCCGACGCGTACGGCGTCAGGACACCGATCATGCCGAGCGGATAGGCGAGCAGCGAGCGCCCAGGCCATGGGCGTGACGACGGGAATCTTGATCGCGACCGCGAGAAAGAGCGGAAACAGCGTCGCGGTGTGCGCGGTGATGCTCGCGAAGAAGTAGTGCAGGAAGAAGAACGTGAGCACGACGCCGACGATCGTCGCGTAGACGCCGAGGCCCGACAGCATCGGCACGAGCGACGCCGCCAGCCAGTCGAGGAACTTCGTCTCCGCCAGCCCGCCCGCCATCGTCACGAGCGTCGCGAACCAGATCAGCGTGTTCCACGCCTGCGAGTGGCCGACGATCTCGTCCCAGGAGCACGACGCGGAAGATCACCATGCCGAGGATGACGAAGCCCGCCACGATTGCCGGATCGACATAGGCGGCGCCGCCAATCCAGAAGCCGAGCGCGCCGAGCACGAGGACGAGCATCGTGATTTCCTGCCGCGTCATCGCGCCCATGCTCTTCAGCTGCCCGGCCGCCCACCGCGGCGCCTCGGGCGCCTCTTTGATCTCAGGTGGATAGATGGCGTAGAGGAGCGCGGGCTGAATCAGGAGCAGGATGACGCCGACCGGAAGAAATCCCTTGAACCAGAGCGTCCACGGGATCGTGATGCCGATCGCCTTGGTGATCATCGCGATCGCCATCGTGTTCGGCGCCAGCGCCGTGATGAACATGCTGCTCGATACCATGCTCGCGGCCAGCGCGGTGTAGAGACAGATAGGCGCCGACCTTCTTCGCCGTCGCGCTCGTCCGGGTGCGAGTCATACAGCTCGGGAATGCTGCGGACAACGGGATAGATGCTCCCGCCGGAGCGCGCGGTGGCCGACGGCGTCACGGGCGCGAGCGCGAGATCGGCAAACGTGATCGCGTAGCCCGAGGCCGAGCGTGCGGTTCCCCATCATGCGGATCAAATGCAGCGCGATGCGCTTGCCGAGACCGGTCTTCGAATAGCCGCACGCGAACATGTAGGCGGCGAAGACGAGGCCACACCGTCGGGTTCGAGAATCCGCTGAGCGCCCACGCGGTCGCCGGCGCGGGCACCGGCCGCACGAGGCCGAGCACGGCTGCGGTCAGCACGCCGAGGAGACCGATGGCGGCACCCGGGATCGGCTCAAAGATGACGCCGGTGATCGTGGCGAGGAACAGCGCGAAGAAATGCCACGCGTTCGCGGTGAGACCTTCAGGCGTGGGCGTCAGCAGCACGGCGCCGCCGATCACGAACGGCGCAAGCGCTCTGAACAGCATCGACTGTCGCGTGCGCATTGGCGTGGCCGGGGCGGCCACTTCTGCGGCGAACGGACTGAACGTTCACGAGCGCAAGATACTACAGTGATACGATTTCCGGACATGAAACACCTGATCACGTGCGCTCGTGGTCGCGGTGATCATCAGCGCTGCCGCCGCGCGCGCGCAGACGCCGATGGCGCACCGCTTCATCCAGGTCGCGCCGGGCGTTTACTCGGCGATCGGGAACGGCACGATCGAAACGCGCGCCTCACCGATGGTGATCGTCAACGCGGACGATGTGTTTCTCGTGGACACGAACATCACGCCTGAAGCGACGCGGCGCCTCGTCAACGACATCAAGACGCTCACCGACAAGCCGATTCGCTATGTCGTCAACACGCACTGGCATTACGACCACGCCGACGGCAACCAGGTGTTCGGGCCGGAGGTGTACGATCATCGGCCACGCGAACGAGCGGAGCCGCGATTCTGGGCGGCGTGCTGAAGAACCGGCTCGCGCTCGAGTTCCAGAACCTTGCCCGGCCAGCTGGAACAACATCCGCAAACAGATTGCGACCGAAGCCACCGATCCGGCGCGGAAGCAGCAGGCCGAGGATCGGCTGAAGGTGCAGGAGGCGTATCAGGAGCAGCTGAAGGAGACGGTCCCGACGCCGCCGAACGTGACCTTCGACGGATCACCTGACGATCTTCCGCGGCGACCGCGAGATTCGGCTGCTCTATCTCGGCCGCGGCCACAGCGACACCGACATCGATGGTGTACCTGCCGAAGGAGAAGGTGATCGCGCACCGGCGACTTCTTCGAAGGGCCGGTCGACCGGCGCGCTCAACTTCGGCTTCCACGACGAGTGGGCGAACAACCTCGAGAAGCTGAAGGCGCTCGATTTCGAAACCGTCGTGCCCGGCCACGGCGAGCCGTTCAAGGAGCAGGAGCAGATCGCCTACTTCCAGGCGTTCCTGCGCGACCTGTGGAGCCAGACGAAGACGCTGCACGATCAGAAGGTGCCGGTCGCCGACGCGGCAAAGCGCGTCGACCTGACCGCGCACCAGGCGCACTACCGCAACATCAACGGGCGCCGGCTTCCAGGAAGCGACGATTGCGCGCATCTACCAGGTCCTCGACCAGCGAGGTGGCTCGAACTAAATCCCAAATCCCAAGATCAAATCCCGAATCCCAAAGCGCACGCGACGGTTGGGATTTGGGGCTTGGGATCTGGGGTTTGGGATTTGTCCTCGGTCATTGTCGGCTGTCGCCGTCTACTGGAACAGCTTCACGGCGCCGTTCGCCTTCGATGACGACCATGCGATTGTCGTCAACGAGCAGATCCGGCACCTCTCGACGTCGCTCGCGCCAACCGAGCAGGGTCGCCGCTGGCCGGCCGTCCGCTCGTCAGCCTGACGTTCGCGATCAACTACGCGCTGGGCGGCCTGAACGTCCGCGGCTACCGGCTCGTCAACATCGCGATCCACGTCATCAATGCCCTGCTGCTGTTCGGGGTTGTAGGGCGGGCCTTTACGGCCCGCCAGATCAATCTGGCGCCGCGTAAAGCGGCGCTCGACCTGCTCGCATTCGCGATCGCGCTGATCTGGATGGTCCATCCGCTCGTCACCGAGCCGGTCGATTACATATCGCAGCGGACCGAGCTGATGATGGCGACGTTCTTCCTGGGCACGCTGTAGCTCGCTCAGCGTGCCCGAGGTCGGCGTCCGACGGGCCGCCGCCACGCGATCGCGAGGCGCCGGAGCTCCGGACGTGACCCGCCCTCCACTACCGAAGCGACTCGAGCGCCTGGCTCGGATCGTCGGTCGTGCTGCGCGCTGGGGATGGCGTGCAAGGAGACGATGGTCGTCGCGCCGGTCGTGGTGCTGTTATACGACCGGACGTTCACGTTCGGATCGTTTCGCGAGGCGCTGCGGGAGCGAGGTGGTACTATGCGGCGCTCTGCGCGACCTGGCTCGTGCTGGTGGCGCTGCTCTGGTCTTCGCCGCGCGGCGACTCCGCCGGCTTTGCGGGCGCGTCGGTGTCGCCGTGGACCTACCTGCTCAATCAGTCGGAGATGATCGTCCGCTACCTGCGGCTCGCCTTCTGGCCGCGCGGGCTCGTGCTCGATTACGGCGAGCCGCTGCACGTCACGTTCGCCGACGTGGCGCCGTATGCGATCGCCGTGGCTGCGCTGCTGGCCGGCCACGATCATCGCGCTCGTTCGCAATCCTCCACGCTCGGGTTCCTGGGCGCCTGGTTCTTTCTGACGCTCGCGCCCACGTCGAGCATTCTGCCGATTTCGACCGAGGTCGGCGCCGAGCGGCGGATGTATCTGCCGCTGATGGCGCATCGTCCTGCGGCTGTGGTGATCGGTTCGAGGTCCAGGTTCGCGGGTTCGTGGGTCGCGACCCGACGGTCCGCGAACCGCAGCACGCTGCGGACCTCGCATTCGCGGTTCTCGCCGGCCCTTCTTTCACTCGGCACTGATTCAACGGAACGCGAATACCTCTCCGGGCTGACGCTGTGGCAGACCGTCCTGGATCGATGGCCGCCGCACGCGCGCGCATCGCAACCTCGCCGCGGAACTGAAGCTCGCCAACCGTCCCGACGAGGAGATCGTGCATCTGCGCGCCGCGGTGCAAGACCTGCCCGAGATTCGCAACGTGCTCGGCCTCGAGCTGCTGGCGCTCGGCAGGAACACCGAAGCGGCAGACGAGCTCCGAACCTACGTGCGCGACCATCCGCGCGAGCGCGGACGCGTGGGCGAACCTCGGAAATGCATTCTCCGCGCTCGGACGCAATGACGAGGCGCTGCAGGCCTTTCAGCGCGCGGTCGCCATCGATCCGAACAACGGCTTGTCGCAACGAAATCTCGCGCTCCAGTTTCTCCAGCAGAACGATTTCGACAACGCGGTCGTCGCATGCGCGCGACGCGGTGCGGCTCACGCCGAACGATCCCGCCGCGCACAACCTGCTCGGCCTCGCGCTGATCGGACAGCAGAAGATCGACGAGGCCATCGCCGAATTCCGGGCATCGCTGGCGCTGCAGCCGGGTAACAATGACGCGGCAGGCTACCTGGAACGCACGCTGAAAGCGACGAGCGCGCTCGCCCCGGGCGGAGTCAGAGGCCTGCCCTGAGCGAAGTCGAAGGAGATGATATGACGTTCGAGACCCGATGCTGCATCGCCGGCGGCGGCCCCGCGGGCATGATGCTCGGCGTCCTGCTCGCGCGCGCCGGCATCCCGGTCGTCGTCCTCGAGAAGCACGCGCGATTTCCTCCGCGACTTTCGCGGCGATACCGTCCATCCGTCGACGCTCGAAGTCATCGACGAGCTCGGCGTCCTCGACGACTTCCTCGCCAGCGCCCGCACTCGGAGCTGCGCGAGGTGCGCGGCATGATCGGCGACGAGCGCGTGACGATCGCCGACTTCTCGCACCTGCCGGTGCGGTGCCCGTTCATCGCGATGGTGCCGCAGTGGGACTTCCTCAACTTCCTCGCCGACTACGGACGCCGCTACTCCGACCTTCCAGCTGCTGATGCGGCGCGGAAGTGTTCGAGCTGATCGAGCGTGACGGGCGGGTCGCGGGCGTCCGCGCGCAGACGCCTGACGGCCACGATCGACATCCACGCCGCGCTCGTCATCGGCGCCGACGGCCGGACGTCGACCGTGCGCAGATCTCGCGCGTCTACCCGTCGAAGAGATCGGCGCGCCGATCGACGTGCTCTGGATGCGCCTGCCGAAGCGCGCCGCCGATGCCGGGATGGCGGCGCTCGGCAACATCCGCAACGGCCACGTCTTCGTCATGCTCGATCGCGGCGACTACTGGCAGTGCGCGTACGTGATTCCGAAGGGCGGCTATGACGAGCTGCGCCGCATGGGGCTCGATGCGTTTCGCGCGGAGATCGTCGGCGTCGTGCCGTTTCTCGCCGATCGCATCGCCGGAGATCGCAGCATGGGATCGAGGTGAAGCTGCTGACGGTCAGAATCGATCGCCTGCGGCAGTGGCACCGCCCGGGCTGCTCTGCATCGGCGATGCGGCGCATGCGATGTCGCCGATCGGCGGCGTCGGGATCAATCTCGCGATCCAGGATGCCGTCGCGGCGGCGAACCTCCTGTCACGGCGCCGCTTGCAGCACGGCACGCCGTCGGCCGCGGAGCTGCACGCCGTCCAGCGGCGCCGCGAGCTGCCGACGCGCGTCGACACAGCGGATGCAGGTCTTCCTGCAGGATCACGTGATTTTCCGGACGCTCAAGAGCGGCGCGCCGATGAAGCCGCCGCTCGCCGCGCGGCTGCTCAATCGGTTCCCGCTGCTTCGCCGCATCCCGGCCCGGCTCGTCGGATTGGGATTCCGTCCCGAACACGTGCGAACGCCAGGACAAATCGGCCAGACCGCCAGAATCCCAGAGCTCCAAGACGCAACGCTTGGGACTTGCGAGACTTGGGATTCGGGATTTGGAGCTACGAGAATCCGATCCAACGCCCACCCCACCCGACGGTCGACCACAGCAGGATCGAGGTCGCGCCGACGATGCGCATCCAGAACGGGCCGACGCGCGCTTCGTCGGCGAGCGTCACGCGGCGGCGGACGGTGAAGGTGAAGAGGATCGCGAGGGCCAGCGCGGTCATCTTCGTCCAGAACGCGAAGCTGTAGTAGCACTTGATCGACTCGGCGAGGAAGAGCAGAAACCCCGACGCGATCATGAACAGCAGGCCGCCGATGACCCAGGGCTGCGCGTCGCGCGCCAGCTCCGCCACGGGCTGACGCTTGAGCCCGAGGCCGAGCAGCCTGAAGTCGACCAGCAGCACGGCGCCGCCGATCACCGCAAGGCCGACGAGATGAAACGCCTCGATGAACGGAAAGAGCCAGGTCGACTCGCGGATTGCTTCGCCGATGGGCCCGGCTTCGAGCGCCTGGAAGTACGGCAGCAGCATGTGCGATAGGCGGCTACCGCACGCAGCCCGCGACCAGGTCGACAAGGGCGGGCTCGGGCTTGTCACAGTCGAACCAGTTGTACGCAATCATCCGCCCCGAAAAATGATCGCGACCCAGAGGGCCAGCGACGCCGCTCCGGCGATCTTGGCGGCGCGGGGAGTGGCAACCGCGGCGTCCCATTCGGCGAGACGCCGGTACATGCCGCCGTTGTGAAACACCCAGGCGTTCAGCGCGGCGAGGATGAGGAGCACGGCCTTCAGGCGGAAAAAGACGTTGTGATAGGTCCGCAGTGGAATCGCGAAAAAGAGCAGCAGCCCGCTGACGACCATCAGCACGAACGCCACCTTCGTCCACGGCAGGAGGCGCTCCGTGATCTGCGATATCGGGACGCGTTTCAGCGTCACGCCGAGCAGCCGGAGATCGAGGAAGACGGCGAAGCCGACGAAGAGACACAACGTCCAGACATGCACGGACTCGATGATCGAGTAGCGTATCGCGACTCGTGGAGGCCGACACTCCATTCGGTGTCGGCCATCCATTGCATCAGGTTGTGGAGCAGCATCGACCGTGCCGCTGCCCTAGCTCGTCGGCGCGCCGGTGCCGGACGAGCCGAGGAACAGATTGCGGCCGTCAGGCAGCGTGAGGTTGCGGCCGTTCGCGCGGTGCGACCGTCTTTCGCGCGATACCCGTCGATGACGATCGCCGTTCCGGGCAGCAGCGCCTCCTTGGTGAAACCGCGCCGGAACAGCACGTTCGGCGTCCCCGCTTCGATCGCCCACGCTTCTTTCACGTTCCATCGGGCATCGTCACGTCGACGTGAATCCACGAATGCGGATTGGTCCATTCCACTTTCGTGACGACGGCCTTCTCGAACTTCACCGGCTTCTTCGCGTCGAACTCCGCCGCGAAGGCGTGATGCGCACGCGCCGGCGCGGCTCCGCCACCATCACGACAACCGCCATCATCGCCATCAACTGTGTGCGCATGGATGACTGCCCCTACGCGTAGAACTCGACTTCGAATCACCTCGAGTTATCGCCGCCGCCCGTCGCGTTGTCCTGCGTCGCAGGGTCGGGACCCTTGCCCTCGCGGAACGCCTTCTCCGCGGCGCGTGTGTTGAGCAGCATTCCCATCAAGCCGTAGTTGCCCTCGTGGCATCCGCCCTCGAGCACCAGCGTCGTCTTCGTCGTCCGCTCTTGTCGAGCTCCTGCACCGCCGTCCATGACTGCGTCCACGTCGTCGGATCCTCGGCCGTGAACTGCACGGAGAGCGTGTTCGGCATCGACGCGTCTGAACCGCTCGATGAGGTGCAGGCTTTCGCGCGAGCCGTGGAAGTTCGTCTCGTCGCTGAAATTTGTGACGTCGATGACGAGCATGTCGCCTCCCAGTGGCCGATCGCGATCGCCGCGATAGAGCTGAATGTTTTTCGGCAGGTGCGGACGGTTCGTAATCGGAACGACCCACGCGATAGCCCGAGCCCTGGCCGACGTCGTAATAGATCGACACCGAGTCAGGGGACTGCACGATCTGCATCACGCCGCCGAAGGTGCCGGTGCCGAGCACCACCGGCGGCGCCGTCGCCGAAGCAGCGTTCAGGACCACCGCGATCCTCAGGACCATCGGCGCGGTTGATGCGATCGAGGTTGTAGTCCGGTGAGCGCCTCGCTGCGGCGCGGAGAGATCGGTCCCGGGCGTCCTCCTGATGTTCCCTGCAGCAGTGCCGCGAGAAATTCGCGCTTGTCCGTGATCCGCTTGGTCGCGTCCGGCGTGAACGCCGGAATGCGACCGTCCGGCAGATCGACGATCATCGACGTGCGGTAACTGAGCTTCGTCGGCTTGTCGCCGAACCAGAACTCGTTATACGCGCGCGCGACGTCCTTCTCCGTGCCGAGTCCCGGCTTTGCCGCCGACGTCGCGGCTGTCGCGGCCAGGACGCTTGTTGCGCTCCTGCAGTTCGGCGAGCGCTTTGGCATGCTCCTCTTCGGTCATCATCGCGCGCGTGCCATGCTGCCGCGGACGCTCGAGCGGCAGGAGCGTGTTCGTGTTCCAGATGCCCTGCAGGTCCGGGCGCACCCCCATGGCGTGCGCGGTTGTTTTCGCCGTGACGCGTCGTCGGCACGAAGGCGGGGAACCATTGCCGAGTGCCGCCACAACGACTCGCTGCGACGGCGATGACGCACCAAGACGGTCAGAGAGCGAGCTGTGAGCTTCATGTCAGCACCTCACCGTTCGTAGCTGCTTGTCGCCTTCGGGCACGCGGCGCGTGACGTCGAGGATGATGGTGCCACCCTCCCAGTGCTTGACGAGCTGATCCTTGCGGAGGTGACCGAGGAAGGTCTCCTCGACGAACTCGAGACATCTGAAATCCATCAATGTCGCGTTGTCCTCGAGCTGGCGGTACAGGACCATGCTCATCTTCCACGGCCGCGTGTAGACGTTCGGATCGCTGAGCGTCACTTCGTAGCGCAGCGCGTCTGGAGTGATAGGGGTGAACCGCTCGACGACGTGCAGCGCGTCGCTGTGAAAATCGCCGGCGCGCGACAGCCACGTCCGGTCGTTGAAGTTCGTCACGTCGACGACGAGCGTGTTGCCTTCCCAGTGGCCCACCGAATGCCCCATCCACTTATCCGCCGGTGGTTTCGGCGCCGCGTCGAGAAAGATCGTGCGGCTCGCATTGGCGTAGGCGAAGACCATCTGGATCTTGCTCGTGCCCTGCGTGATCTGGACCGGGTAGGGCATGTGCATCGCGCGCGGGATGCCGGGCATGTAGCACCGGACTTCGGGATCGCGATCGAGCCAGTGCCCGGCGTTGTCGCGCTTCGTCGCCGCGGCTTCGGGCGTATGCGGAATCTCGTTGCCTTCGACCACGCCCGCAGACGCAGGCACGAGGCCAGCAGCGCCGAGCGCCAGCACGGGCGCGGCGAGGACCGGATGGTTTTCGTAGACACCGGGTTGCGCCACCGCGGGACGGACCGCGTGCGGCAGCAGGTCCCAGTTCGCCGTGTTCGTGACCTGCCAGATGCCGTTCAGATTCGGCTTGCCATCGGCGGTGCGCGCGGCGCGTGTCGCCTGGCCGGTCGTTCGAGATCGCCGTCGAGGGCGAGCACGAGCGCGACCATCAGCGTCGCGCCGCGACACTCGCTGTCGCCAGCTGAATCGAGTTCGCATGTCGCTCTCTCCGCGCATGCCTCAGAGTCTGTGCGTCTGCAGCTGGCAGCTGATTGCGGCGCGATGATAGCGCACGCAGACGACGCTGTATGATTGCTGCGCACGTGGCTACGATTCTCCAGAGCGTTCCTGCAGGTCAGAAGGTCGGCATCGCGTTCTCCGGCGGGCTCGACACGAGCGCGGCGCTGCACTGGATGCGCGCGCAAGGGCGCGCATTCCGTACGCCTACACGGCGAACCTCGGGCCAGCCTGACGAGACCGACTACGACGAGCATTCCCGCAGCGCGCGCTCGAGTACGGCGCCGAGAAGGCGCGGCTGATCGACTGCCGCGCGCAGCTCGTCGCCGAGGGGCTCGCGGCGCTGCAGAGCGGCGCGTTCCACATCTCCACCGCGGGCGTTCCCTACTTCAACACCACGCCGATCGGCCGCGCCGTCACCGGCACGATGCTCGTCGTCGCGATGAAGGAAGACGAGGTCAACATCTGGGGCGACGGCAGCACGTTCAAGGGCAACGACATCGAGCGCTTCTATCGCTACGGCCTGCTCGCGAATCCGAATCTCAAGATCTACAAGCCGTGGCTCGATCAGCAGTTCATCGACGAGCTCGGCGGCCGCAAGGAGATGTCGGAGTACATGGCGCGCGCCGGACTCGCCTACAGATGAGCGCCGAGAAGGCGTACTCGACCGACTCGAACCTGCTCGGCGCGACGCACGAAGCCAAGGATCTCGAGTTCCTCAACAAGGGCATCACGATCGTCGAGCCGATCATGGGCGTCGCGTTCTGGCGCGACGACGTCGCGATCAAGCCGGAGGACGTCACGATCCGCTTCGAGGAAGGCCAGCCCGTCGCGCTCAACGGCATGTCGTTCGGCGATCCGGTGGCGCTGATGCTCGAGGCCAACGCGATCGGCGGCCGCCACGGTCTCGGCATGAGCGACCAGATCGAGAACCGGATCATCGAGGCCAAGAGCCGCGGCATCTACGAGGCGCCCGGCATGGCGCTGCTCTTCATCGGCTACGAGCGGCTCGTCACCGGCATCCACAACGAGGACACGATCGAGCAGTACCGCGACGACGGCCGGCGGCTGGGCCGGCTGCTCTACCAGGGACGCTGGTTCGACTCGCAGGCGATGATGCTGCGCGAGACGCGCGCAGCGATGGGTGGCGCGCGCTCGTCACCGGCGAGGTGACGGTGGAGCTGCGCCGCGGCAACGACTACTCGATCCTCGACACGACGAGCCCGAACCTCACGTACAAGCCCGAGCGCCTGACGATGGAAAAGGGCGAGTCGGCGTTCACGCCGCAGGACCGCATCGGCCAGCTGACGATGCGGAACCTCGACATCACCGACACGCGCGAGAAGCTGCTCACGTCACGTGAAAGCCGGCATCCTCGCGCCGTCGGTCGGACGAGAACTGCCGCATCCCGCGGAGCCGGCAGCGGGCAGCGGGCAGCAGGCCGCAACAGAGAAAAATAGGAATGCCGAAGCTCACAGTCATCCTGGCGAGCGTCCGTGAAGGTCGCGGGGGCGAAGCGATCGCGCAGTGGTTCGTGACGCGCGCGAAGGAGCACGGGAAGTTCGACGTGCAGCTCGCCGACCTGAAGGAACTGAAGCTGCCGATCCTCGAGCGAGCCGCATCATCCGCGGCTCAGAAGTACGTGCACGACTCCACGAAGGCCTGGAGCGCCATCGTCGACGCGTCCGACGCATTCGTCTTCGTCACGCCCGAATACAACTACACGCTGCCGCCGGCGCTGGTGAACGCGCTCGACACCGTCTACCACGAATGGACGCTACAAGCCGATCGGCTTCGTCAGCTACGGCGGCGTGTCAGGCGGGATGCGGGCGGTGCAGACGGCGAAGCTGATGGTGACCGGCTTCAAGATGATGCCGATGATCGAAGCGGTCAACATCCCCTTCTTCTCCCAGCTGATCGACGCGGGCGTGTTCAAGAGCAACGAACGTTCATGACAAGGCCGCTCCCGTCATGCTCGACGAGCTTCTGCGCTGGGCCAACGCTCTCAAGATCCTTCGACAGTAGTGCGATCGCACTTGACGCAGAGTCGGTGCGATCTGGATTCTGGCCGGTGCGATCGCTACCGGTGGTCAGTGCGATCGTGATGACTCGGTCGGTGCGAGTCATTCGAAGTGATCAGCGCGTCATCGCCCACACGGCGAAGCCGCGACTGCGCCCGCCACCGCGTCGACCGCGTGAGTGATAGCGGCCGCTGACCGCTCCTGCCAGGACACCGATCGCCACCAGCAGAAATGCACTCCCTGCGCGCGGGCGCCACCGACATCGTTGAGAGCGCCGCGGCGATCGCGATGGCGACGTGGCCACTGGAAACGTGTTCCATCCATGGCTGAATCGATCGAGCAGCCGCACGTTGATGCTCCGCATCGCGGAGACAGGCGGTGCGGCATCTTCCGAGGCAGCAGGGCGGCCTGCTGACCACCCATGGCAGCGATACGTAACAGGCGAAGCCGGCAGCGAGCACCAGCCGTCCAGAACCGGTTGACGTCACCCGTCGAACCATTCATGTCAGACGACGAGGAATGCGGCGGGCATCCAGCGGATAGCAACAGAGGTAGGCGAGCTCCGCCACCTGGCGGCAGCCGACCCGTCCGCCGTGGCTTCAGCGGAGGCGGAAGGGTCCACGCCGCAGTGGGAAGCGTGCGCCAGGCCCGTTCCGTCTTCAGCAGCCATGACTCGAACGCAGCCGGCCGGGCTGTCACGACCAGCGCCGGCAGCCAGTAGCCGGCCACGAGATAGGCGTGCGGGCAGCCACGCCCGCGCGCCGGTTGGAAAGACGTGGCAACGGCGACGACCGCCGCGGCCAGCACGAACGCCGTCGCGCTGACGGCGCCGGCCCGCCGGGGAGGTGCGCCGGCAAACGGGCACAACAGCCCGATGACAATAAAATACGCGGCGGCGATGATCTCGAACGTCGACAGCGGCACGCATTTACCCCCGCCCCGTAAGGTGCAAGCCGGCGGAAAACCGGCTCACGCGCGCTTTGGCGTCGCCGGGCGGCCGGCAGCGCCCCGGGGCCATGCGGATATACAATGTCCCGCGCGTTCCCGGTCGGAAACCCACTTGCACGTCTGGAGGCTTCAATGAGGCGTTTTCAAGGCTGCCTGGCTGTCGTGGTCACTGCTCACGGCGTCCCCGCTGCTTGCCCAGTCCAAGGCAAAGGTTCAGAACGTTCCCGAGATCCCGTATGACTCGGTGCGCCGAACGCCCTGAAGCTGCCGGACAACCTGTACCTGGGCGAAGGCATCGGCGTCGCCACCAACTCGAAAGGCCACGTCTTCGTTTACACGCGCAGCGCCGCGACGCGGCTCTTCGAGTTCGATCAGAACGGGACCTTCGTCAAGGAGATCGGCCAGGAGCTCTACGGCTTCCTGTTCGCGCACGCGGTCCGCGTCGACAAGGACGACAACATCTGGGCCGTCGACGAAGGGTCGAACATGGTGATCAAGTTCGATCCCGAACGGCAAGGTGCTGATGCTGATCGGCCGCAGGCCCGAGGCTGTCGAAGGCCTCGAGGCCGCGCCGCCCAACGGCACGCCGCCGCCCAACGCGCAGCCGTACGCGCTCGGCCGTCCCACCGACGTCGGCTGGGATCCGCAGGGCAACATCTTCATCTCCGACGGCTACACCAACTCGCGCGTCGTCAAGTACGACAAGTTCGGCAAGTTCATCAAGTCGGTCGGCACGCGCGGCGCCGCGCCGGGACAGATGAACACGCCGCACTCGCTGCAGGTCGATGCGAAGGGCAACGTCTACGTCGCCGATCGCGGCAACGCCCGCATCCAGGTGTTCGACAGCAACCTGGTGCTGCGCGCGATCTACGACCACGTCGGCAACCCGTGGACGCTCTGCATCACGCCGGGCCCGCACCAGTACTCTATTCGTCGAACTCCTATCCCGACAGCAACACCGGCCGCCGCGCGCGACATCACGGGCGAGGTCTACAAGATGGAGCTCGACGGCACCGTCATCGGCAAGTTCGGCAAAGCCGGCAAGCAGCTGAAGGAGTTCAGCACGATCCACGGCATGGACTGCCGCAATGAGAACGAGCTGTGGGTCGTCGGAGATCACCGCGTGGCGCGTGCAGAAGATCGTCCTGCATCCGTCGCAGGCGGCGCAAGCCCACCACCACGTCGGCAGCGCGGTAAGGGGGATGACCATGAAACGCATACTCACGATTGCATTCGCCGCGCTGCTCGTGCTCGCTGCCGGCCACGCGATCTCGGCGCAGCAGCAGGCGTTCGGCGGCGCGCAGCTGCGTTGCCCGAGATTCCGTTCGACTCGGTGCCGAACTTCCTGAAGCTGCCCGACAAGATGTACCTCGGCGAGGTGCCGGGCGTCGCGACCAACTCGAAGGGCCACGTGTTCGTCTACACGCGGACCGGCACGATGACCGCCACGCTCGGCGGCTCGCGCGTCTTCACGCACAGCGGCTCGCGCCTGTTCGAGTTCGACGAGAAGGGTGCCTACGTCCGCGAGATTGGCGTCGGCATCTACGGGTTCCTGTTCGCACACGTCGTCCGCGTTGACCCGCAGGACAACATCTGGGTCGTCGACGAGGCGGCGAACCTCGTCATGAAGTTCGATCCGAACGGCCGCATCCTGATGACGATCGGCCGCAAGCCGGAGTCGATCAACGTCCGCAACTACGAACCGCCTGCCCCGCCGGCCGCACCGGCGGGACGCGGCGGCGCGCGCTGCTGAAGGACGCGCAGGCGGCGCGGGCGGTCGCGGCGGTGCACCGGCGGCGCCACCGGTCGTCGGCGCGGGCGTCGCGGGCGAGAGCTTCAATCGCCCGACCGACGTCGGCTGGGACGCACAGGGCAACATCTTCGTCTCCGACGGCTACGGCAACTCGCGCGTCGTGAAGTACGACAAGAACGGCGTGTTCCTCAAGATGGCCGGTCACCGCGGCAACGGACCGCTCGAATTCAACACGCCGCACGGGCTGGCCATGGACGCGAAGGGCAACGTCTACATCGCCGATCGCGGCAACAACCGCATCCAGGTGCTCGACAACGACCTGAACTTCAAGACGGCAGTCTGAACGTCGGCACGCCGTGGACGGTGTGCATCACACCGGGCGCGCATCAGTACCTCTTCAGCTCGAACTCGAACGGAATCCGGCAACTTCGATAACGGCGAGATCTACAAGATGGAGCTGGATGGGAAGATCGTCGGGCGGTTCGGCGAGGCCGGCAAGCAGATGAAGCAGTTCGGATCGATCCACGAGATCGACTGCCGCAACGAGAACGAGATTCTCGTCGGCGAGCTCACGAACTGGCGCGTGCAGAAGCTGCTGCTGAAGGCCCGACCACTGGGCAAGCACCATAACCTGCAATCCCAACGTCGCTCGCGGGCGTTGCGGATCTTCGCTTCTTGGGACATCTGGGAGTTGACCTTTGGCGACCTGCTCTGCTGGCACTCGCCATCCCGCCAGAGCGCGCGTCGGCCTGCACGCCTCGTTCGTCGTGCAGCCTCAACCGCGGATGCGAAAGCCGTAAGCGCACTTCTCGATCAGGACTACGTGGATCGAGAAGCCGATGGCACCACGCTCGGCGCGGCACGCGTGCGACAGGCGCTGCCGAGGCCTCGATTGCCGACGAGTCCGCCGCACAGTCGATGCAGTGTGCGGCAATGTCGGTGTCGTGGAAGTCAACGCCGGCAAGCTGCGCACGCTGCGCGTGTGGGGTGAAGCGCCCGGCCGGCTGGCGATTGCTGGTCTACCAGGAGACAAAGTCGCTCGACGCGCGCCGGCAGCGGTGACGCCTGGCGCGGGAAAGAACTGCGAGAACCCGTGTGGCGCGGTGCCGTGCGCCGAAGACGGCGACGGAGCGCGGGTGATGGACACGCGCTGCAGGTCGCTCGAAGAGGCGGCCATGGGCGGCAAGGCGCGCGAGAGTGGAGCGGATTGGCGCCGACGAAATCGCGCTCGTCAGCTCCAACAGCGATCGCGCCTTCGACAAGCCGACGCGCGCCGCGGCAGCGCGAAAGCCACGCTCAGCGAGTCGCGCCGACCAAGTTACTGTCGGCGCGCCTGTTCCCGACTTCAGCGGCGCGGTCGTGATGACGTCACGCTTCGGTCCGACCGGGGCGGCCTGATTCAGATCACGCGTCTCTGGGTGAAGCGCGACGGCCGATGGCAGGAGACGCTCAGCTACCAGACTGCGGTGACCGCGCCGCGTAGCTCTTACTGAACCCGTTGCGGCCGTTCGTGATGGTGAACTTCCCATCGGGCGCGATGGACGCGCGAATCAGTTCCCCCTTGCAGTCGGCGGTTTCCTCCGAAATTCGCGATCTGATCTCTCGACGTGTTGTGGTCCGGATCGGCCAGTGCGATGTGGCCCTGCCAGATCCCCTCGACTCAGGCAGCCGCGCGATCTTTTCGACATCGCATGCACGGCGCGTTTCTGAGTAACCGGGCCTCGTGAGCGACTGCACCGCGATGTCGACCTGGCCGGAACCTTGCGCGGCGACGTTGTTGACGATCACCTGCGGCTTGATCGCGCCGAGCATCGCCGGCGCGCGCGCCAAACGGATTCCGCATGACGATCCAGTTTGCCAGATGGTGACGGTCCCGACCTTGTTAGGCGGGATACGTCAGCGCCATCTCGCTCGCCGAGTCGAGATCGGCGAGGTCGAGGAACGTGAGCTTCCCGAAGGTGAAAAGCATTCCGCGTGCGCGCCAGTTCTCCGGCGGCGCGGGCTTGCCTCGCGCTCCGCGGTGGCGCAGGCGCGTTGGGGCCACCGCCGTTGATCGCCTTCGCGATGAACTGCGCCGTCCGGAGAGCGACCTGCGCCTTCACGCCCTTGACAGGGGTATCAAGTCCCTGGCTTGACGGCGTCGTCCGTGCACGTCCGGCAACCTGCTCTGTAGAGAGTCAGCCGCGGGCGATCGACGTCTTCCACCGTCTCGCCGTGATCGAAGCATAGCGTCCAATCAGGAATCATCTTCGCGAGCGCGGAAGCCGCCGACGTGATCCGGCGTGGTAGTGGCTCAAGACGAAGTAATCGATCTTCTTGAGCCGAGCCGCCTGCGCCGCCGCGACGATCCGCTTCGCCATCGCGATCGTTCATCGCGTTCGGCGCGAAGCCAGCGTCGTACGAGCAGCGACTCGCCTGACGGCGCGATCGGCAGCGTCGCCGCCCGCCCTCCACGTCGATCAGTAGATGTCGAGGTTCCTGGACTGCGCGTGGCCGTTGGCCAGCGACGCCACGACGATCCAGCCCGACGAGCAGAACGATCACCGCGCAGCGTCAGCCCTCCTGAGGCTGCGGATTCTAGCGCGAGTTCACCGGCCGCATGGAGCATAATCCCGGTCTCGCACCCTCAACTGGAGGCGATCAGTGAGACGGCGCACGATCTTCGCGGCGTTGACCATCGGCCTCGTCGTCTCCGGCCCCGCTTCTGCCCGAGTCGCTTCAGCGTCGATCAGATCAAGGAGAACCTCTACGTGATCAAGGGCGGGGGCGGGAATACCACCGTCTTCGTCACGACGACAGGCGTGGTCGTCGTCGATTCAAGGAACAAGGTGCGGGTCAGCCGATCATCGAGCGCCATCAAGACCATCGCGGACAAGCCGATCACGACGCTGATCAACACCGGTCCTGATCGCGATCATGTCGGCGGAACGCCGAGTTCCGGCGGACGTGCAGATCATTGCGCAGCGAAACACGAGAAGCGCATGGAAGGCAGGGCTGGTCGGGCGCGCGCTCCCGCAGCGGACGTTCAGGAACAACTTGGAAGCTGTTCAGCGGCGCTGGCGAGTCGACCTGTACTCGCTTCTGGCGCCCGGTCACGCCAACGGCGACGTGGGTGTTCTTCCCGGCGCTGCGGGCGTCGTGCATGCCAGGCGACATCTTTCCAGGCGACGACCTGCCGGCTGCCTCGACGCGAAGAACGGCGGCAGCGCCCTCGATCGGCGAGACGCTGGATAGCGGCTTGCCGGAAAGCTCAAGCGTAGCCACGCTTGCTGATCCTGGGGCACGGCGCCGGACGCACCTGGCAGGAGCTCAGGACTATCGCGTTCAGCAACAAGTTCATGTCGACGACATGTGGATTGCGACGAAGGACCGTCAGGTCGGTCGACGACATCGCCGCGATTGGTCGATACCGCGAGCTACCAGAAGTACGCCGGTCGACGCCGACGTCAGCTCAAGAAGAATGTCGCCCTGGCCTTCAAGGGAACTGAACGATGAAGCGCGCGCGTCGGTGGCCGCGGCAGCGGCAGCCGCTCTATAGGTGCACGTCGACTCCTACGCCGGCACGCGGTCCAGCCGTGCCGAGAGCAGCGCCAGCGCGTCACCAGCTCAGCGCCTCGACGCCCAGCTCCCACGACCAGTCCGAAGCGCGGCGGCTACGCCTGATGCGGCGCCGCAGCTCGAGGGCTGTCAGCACCATGGCCTCGGCAGCGCAAACATCATCAGTGTTCCGCCCAGCAGTGCCGTGTTGCTGAGGAGGTGCCCCATCTCGTTCAGCCGCTCAGTTGGATTCGACAGCGCCCAGAAGTTGTGCATGATCGGCGTCACGCAGACGAAACAGCGCGATGCACGACAGTCCGATGTGCGGCTGAAAACCAGTCAGCACGCAGAACCCGCCGACGGGAATCAGCACACGCGACTGCGACCGCGACCTCAGGCATCAGGAACGCCTTTCGCAGAGGCGTGCTGCACCATCATCGCGTTCATCAGGAAGTGGTTCGCGCGCCGTTGAAGAAAAAAGCCAGCAAGAGATGTGAGGCGGCCCACCACAAGAGTCGTCCATATGAAGCTCCTGTGAAGCGATTACTGTTGCAATCCGCCGACCGCTCGCGCTATCGAAGAGAAGAGGAACGGAGGGGACGACATGCAATCAACCAGTGCCGCAGGCCGAGTGGAGGACTTCTTCGACCGGATGTCGAAGGCGCTGACCGGGAAGTGGGCCGAGATCGAAGTGGCCTCGCTCGACCTCGGCGACCAGATCGCCGCCGAGTGGAGTTCCCCATGCTCCGGGATCACCTACGACTCGAAGGGCGACCTGCTCGATGTCGCGCTCGACCGCTATGACCACTTGATTCGACACCCCAAGCAGATCGTCGTCGACGAAGATCGAGGCGGGTCGCGAGCGTCGCCGTCGTCGACGCGGACGGGACAGCAGATCGTGAGGATGAAACAGCACGCTGATTCTGCCGGCTACCGCTTCTCCACAATAGCGCTCTGCATCGGGCCGAGCACGCCGAGGAGCTGGTCCTTCTCCGCCTTGCCGACCTTGAACTTGTCCAGGGCACCGACAAGATCCTCGACAAGCGCATTGAAGTCGGCCGCGCTGATGCCCATGCCCTGGTGCGCCGCCTTCATGTCACTTGCCTGTGTCTTTGCAGGGGCCCGCCGGCGGCCTGGCGAGATCTGATCGACCAGCTTCCCCTTGAACGCGGCGAGCCGCGCCGGGTTCGAAGCAGTGGCCGTAAAGAAATGGTTGATGCGGTTGTCGGCGGCGACGCGCCCCACGAATTCATCGACAACGGCGGTGATCGCGGTTTCGCTGCCCAACCGGTCGTAGAGCGACTTCTGCGTGCGGCGCGGTTTTTGCGCGGCTGCCGTCATCCGGCAGCGGCTGCTGAAGGAAGAACTGATGGCAGATCAGCGCTGGAATCCCTCAACATCACATGTTCCTCTGGAAGACGGGATAACCGCGTGATCATCTCACCGAGTGCCTCGACGATTTGGATGTCACGGGCATTGCGGGCGCGTATCGGCCATGTCGCCTATACTTCATGTTCGGCTGATATCACATTACCTGCAATTCCACGCGATGCACGCTTTCGGAGGACCAGATGATGCCGCGGACCAGAAAGCCGGAACTCACCATCGGCTTCGCCTGCCTGGCGCTTTCGTAGTCGTTCTTCCTCGTGACCGCTCGCGCGCAGCAGCCGGCCCGTCGCCATCGACAACGACGACATCGGCGGCGTCGTGACGCAGCGCCAACGGACCCGGAGGCGGGCGTCTGGGTGATTGCGGAGACGCGCGATCTGCCGGTGCGCTATATCAAGGCTGTCGTCACCGACGACCGCGGCCGCTTCGTGCTCCCTGATCTGCCGAAGGCGAACTACGCCGTGTGGGCGCGCGGCTATGGTCTCGTCGACGGTCCGAAGCAGACGACGCGCGCCGGGAAAGCTGGTCAACCTCACCGCGACCGTCGCGCCCGAATGAGGCCGCTGCGGCGCAGCATTACCCCGGCATCTACTGGTTCTCGATGCTGCATATCCCGGGCGCCGCCGACTTCGGCGGCGAGGGACAAGATCCCGAAGAACATCAAGCAGACCGACGTGGTTGAACCAGATGAAGAACAACGGCTGCGTCGGCTGCCACCAGCTCGGGCAGAAGGCAACGCGCACGATCCCCGAGGCGTTCGGCAAGTTCCCTACGTCGGCGGCGGCGTGGATGCGCCGCGTGAGCTCCGGCCAGTCGGGTCAGCAGATGACCGGACAGCTCGCTGTCGCTCGGCCCGCTCGGCGCGCAGATGCTCGGCGACTGGACCGACTCGCGTCGCGAAGGGTGAGCTGCCGCGCAGCAAGCCCACGCGTCCGCAGGGCGTCGAGCGCAACATCGTCGTCACGCTGCAGGGGCTCGGCGACGAGAAGCATTACCTGCACGACGTGATTGCCACCGACAAGCGAAAGCCGACGGTGAATGGCTACGGGCCGCTGTACGGTTCGCCGGAGTACAGCACCGACAACCTGCCGGTGCTCGATCCGGTAAAGAACGTCGCGACGACGTTCCATGCGACGGTGCTCGATCCGAAGATGCCGTTGAGCCTCGGACCGGGACACGCCGCGGCCCTCACCGCGATGCAGCCGTCGAGCTACTGGGGCGACGAAGCGATCTGGGATACGCGCGTCAACAACCACAACTCGATGGTCGACGGCAAAGGACGCGTCTGGCTCGCGGCCTCGACGCGCGGCGAGAGAACCCGGCGTATTGCCTGCCGGGCTCCGACCATCCGTCGGCGAAAGCGTTTCCGATCAAGGAATCGCTGCGGCAGGCGGCGGTGTGGGATCCGAAGGCCGGGCAAGCTACACGCCGCTCAACACCTGCTTCGGGACGCACCATCCGGAGTTCGGGTTCGATGCGAACGACACCGTCTGGTTCAGCGGCGGCGGCGATGTCCTCGGCTGGATCAACACGAAGATGTACGACGCGACCGGCGACATCGTGAAGTCGCAGGGATGGACGCCGTTCATCCTCGACACCAACGGCAACGGCAAGCGCGACGCGTACGTCGAGCCCGATCAGCCCGTCGATCCGACGAAGGACAAGCGCATCGACGCCGGCTTCTACGCGGTCATGCCGAGCCCGGTCGACGGATCGATCTGGGGCTCGTATCCGCGGCAACCCCGGCGCGGTCGTTCGCGTCGTCCTCGGAAAGAATCCGTCGGAGACCGCGCTCACCGAGATCTACAACGTGCCGGCGCCCGGCTTCGGCGTCCGCGGCGGCGACATCGACTCGAAGGGCGTCGTGTGGGTGTCGCTCGCGAGCGGCCACCTGGGCAGCTTCGACCGCAGCAAGTGCAAGGGTCCGCTCAACGGACCGAAGGCGACCGGCGATCACTGCCCCGAGGGCTGGACGTTCTACAAGTATCCGGGCCCGGGCTTCGAAGGCATCGGCGACAACAGCGCCGAGGCGAGCTACTACAGCTGGGTCGATCAGCACAACACGTCTGGTCTCGGCGCGGACGTGCCGGTGTCGACCGGCAACTGAGAACGACGGCCTGATCGCGTTCAAGGACGGCAAGATGATCGTGCTGCGCGTGCCGTATCCGATTGGCTTCTACGCCAAGGGGCTCGACGGCCGCATCGACGATCCGAATGCCGGATGGAAAGGGCCGCGGCCTGTGGGCCGCCGCGCGGCGATCGCACGCCGTGGCTGAAGGAAGGCGGCAAGGGATCGACGCCGTTCGCCGCGCACTTCCAGGTCAGCCGGCCGGATCCAGCTGCGCGAAATGAAAGTCATGCGTAAAGACTCTTCTGCGTCGCCATTCGTTGCCGCCTGCTGTGATCGGGCATTCGCGTCAGCGGTCAGACCGGCGAGACGCCTCCGCCGTGGGCGTATCCGCAGGCGCAAAGCCAGCAGCGTCCGCCGGACGATGGCAAGGTGTATCACCTCGAGGGGAGCACCGCGGCGTTCACGGCGACGCAGATCAACGATCCGTTCGCGCCGCCCGACTGGTATCCGAACGAGCATCCGCCGATGCCGGAGACGGTGGCGCACGGCCGCAAGCCGGATCTGCGCGCGTGCGGCCAGTGCCACCTGCCGCACGGACTCGGCCATCCGGAATCGTCCGGCATCGCGGGCCTGCCCGCCGACTACATCGTCGAGCAGATGCGCGCGTGCACGCGATGGACGCCGCAAGAGCTCGGTCGGCAACTCGATCATGATCGCGTTGTCGAAGGCGGCGACCGACGAGGAGATGCGGACCGCCGCGGAGTACTACGCATCGCTGAAGCTGAAGCCGTGGCTCAGGATCGTCGAGACGGACACGGTGCCGACGACGTTTGTCGGCGCCGGCAACATGCGGTTCGAGACGACCGGACGGGAAGAAAGAGCCGATCGGCCAGCGCATTATCGAGCTGCCCGAGGATGCGGAGAAGCCGGAGTTCGCGCGACGGGCACTCGGGCTTCGTCGCGTATGCGTTCCGAAGGGCAGCATCGCCGAAGGGCGAGGAGCTCGCCATGACCGGCGGCGACCACGTCGCCGACGGCAAAGATCGTCAAAGGGAAGACCGTCGGCGTGCGGCGTGTGCCACGGTCCGCAGCTGAAGGGCCTTGGCAATGTCCCCGGCCTGGCGGGGCGATCACCTATATATCTGGTGCGGCAGCTCTATGACTTCAAGCACGGCGCGCGCACGCGGCAAGGAAGTCGCGCTGATGATTCCCGTCGTCGTCGGCCTCACGCAGGACGACATGCTGAACCTCGCGCGGCGTACATCTCGTCGCGCCAGCCGTAGCGGGCATTTCGTCGCGCCAGTTACGAAGCTACGCCACAAGAACCTGACAAGAGGCGCGCAGCGCAGTTCTTCGCGGTTTCCCCCGTCAATACGCAGGATACACTGAACGTGACAACCATGGCACCGCCCAGGACACCAGCTCATCGACGACGTCATTGACGCTTACGGCCACTGGCGTCGATGTCACCTTGATCGATGAGAATCTCCGTCGCCCGGTCGATGAACGCCTTCGAAACCTGCAGCGATTCCTGAGTTGCCGAAGAAGAACTTCGGCGTGCTGGACGCGCACTCACGACCCAAGACGTGACCGACTTTGCCGCGCTGATCCGGCCGATGACCGATGCACCGGGCATCGGAGTTCATTCTGATCGGCGGCGTCGCGGCAACGGTCCAAATAAGTGCGCCTCCCGCCGTGAACGTGGACATCGTCTACGCCCGCAATCCAGATCGGCATCTAAAAGATCTGCGACGCCTTCAGCGCCGTGCATCCATACCTGAGGCGCATCGAAGGGACTTCCCTTCCGGCTCGATCCACCGACGATGACCGCGGGCTTGAACTTCACCCTGACCACCGATGAAGGGGACCTGGATCTGCTCAGCAAGAGATGACCGGCGGCGGCAACACGAGCATTTGCTCCCGAATGCAGTCCGCACATCGAAGTGTAAGGCGGATGTGCTCGTGCACTGGAGCTCGATCAGTTAATCACGGCCAAGCAGGCGGCAGGCCGCCCCGAGACCTCGACGCCATGGCCGAACTGGAAATCATCCGGGATCGATCAGGCCGCCAGTCGCAGGAGTGAGCAGTAGATGCGTCCACACTCTTCATCTGCTTCACACGACAAAGGACGCAGATATCCGGCGTCGCGTCACGACAGAATGCCGCGATGTCCGCAAACGGTTAAGGATTCACGGCTAGAGTAACACGATCTCGGATGTGGAAGTTCAAACGCTAAGCAATACGTA
>ERZ1370068.1240-contig-11132_pt1 | contig 112699 bp, 179 predicted proteins | sample MGYA00561227_ERZ1370068 | MGnify/ENA primary metagenome ERZ1370068 (study PRJEB38410, sample SAMEA6850437) | metagenome | study: Metagenomic assessment of the ecological functions of the soil: analysis of the soil microbiota associated with the...
GGCGCTGAGGCGTCACCGGTCGCAGCCAAGATCGTCGTAAGTTCGCCGGGGCTGCTACCACGGACCACGTGGGACGCCCTGCGCTTGCCGCGCTGTCCGGCCCAGAGTGGCAACTCCTCCTGATTACCCGGTACGCCAGGTGTGACCGACGCGCAACCATCGCGGACACTCTCGTTCTGGGCTACAACGACCGGACCGCCGTCCGAGCCGCCTTCGCCAGTGGTACGGCGACGAGATCGCTGCCGTGATCAGCGAGGCCGCACCAGGCAACACGCAGTCGTTCCCCAGGCGTGTCGAGGTGATGGCGTCGGTTCTCAACGCTTTCTGGCTGGCCTCGCTCGCAGAGCACGGTGCGCCTTGTCTCATCTCGGATGAGGTGATGACCGGTTTCCCGGGTGAGCCGATCCAGGACAGTGCTCGGGCTCGATGGCGTGCGGCCGGACCTGATGACGCACCTCGGCAAGGTGATGGGCGGCGGGTTCCCGGCGGTCGCCGCGTTCGGCGGTTCCACCGAGCTGATGCAGAATCTGGCGCCGGTCGTGCACCGTTCACCAGGCCGGCACGCTTTCCGGAAACCCCATCGCGGACGGCGGCGGGTCTGGCGACCCTGCGGCCTGGCGACGCAGGAGGAAAGAGGTCTCATGGGTCGCGATCGTAACGGCATCAGCGGCCGCTGGCGCAGCACCTGCGAGCCGAGGTAGGCGCCGCGCTCAATGTGGCTGGTGTGTCGCACGTCATTCAGGAATGCGGGGAACTTGTTCAGCGTTTTCTTCGTAAGTCGAAGGCGTGACCGCCGTGCCGGACTCACGCTACCGCCACACAGCAGTCCGCCGTTGCCTACGCAGCGTTCTTCCATTCCATGCTCGGCGCAGGCGTCTGGGCCTGCCGCCAAGTCGTGTATGAAGCTTGGTTCCTTTCGTCGGCGCACGTCGATGATAGAGGGCGGTGGATCGGATCGTCGAGGCGCTACTTCCCGCCGCGGCGGCCGCAGCCGCGAGCGCGCTTCCGGGATAGCAGACGGAGGGGCCGGATGGTTCAGAACCGGACGATTGTGCATCCATCTCGTACGTCATGGGAGAGGTGTGCTAACCCCCGCGGCCTGCTCTACGGACGACTCCTGACTACCACCTCTCCGAGCTGGCAGGGAAATGGCAGAGCGCGTGGCGGAGTATTTCCGCGATCGCGACGTCGTCGATATCAGGTCCTACCGCTCGAGCGGGCGCAGGAGACGGCGGCGCCTATTGCGGAGATCCTCGGCTTGCCGGTCGTCATCGACGCTCGGGTGATCGAGGCGGCGAACTATTTCGGAGGCCTGCGGCTCTCCTTGAGGGCGCGCTGCGCCACCTGAGAAAATGGCTGTACTTCAGAAATCCTGCCAGGCCGAGCTGGGGCGGGGCTACACCGACATCCTGGCCAGATGCGCCCGGCGATGAGACGCGGCCGAGGCGGCATTCGGTCATGAAGCCGTGATCGTGAGCCATCAGCTTCCGATCTGGGTGGCGCGCAGCAACGCGGAGGGCCGCGCGGATGGCCCATGACCCTCGGAAGCGCCAATGCACCCTGGGCAGTGTCACGTCATTCACCTATACCGATAGCTCACGTGACCTCGGTCAGCTACGCGGAGCCGGTCGCCGACCTGCTCTCGTCCGCACCAGACCAAGAAATTCGTCGCAGGGGCCTGATGCTGCGGCGTACTGCGGTCCGCATCGCCGCTGGACTAGCGGCCCTGCTGGATGGTGACGGCTTTGTGCCAGCACCGGGGCAGATGAGCAGACCCGCAGCGCCGGTCAGTGGGTTATCCCAACGTGGCACGCAACCTCACCAGAGTGGCACCCGAGCAGCGAAAGGAGCTGCCTGGCCGCATCTGCAGGCCCGGTGCTCGCGGCAACAAGACGATCCCCGACCCAAGACTTCCGCGGCAAGGTCGTACGTGATCAACGTCTGGGGATCCTGGTGCCCGCCTTGCCGGAAGGAAGCACCCGACCTTCAGGCGGCGAGCGTGGAGACCAAAGGATGCTGCCCAGTTCGTGGGCATCACGAGCAGGGACTACGATCCGGCACCGGCCGAGGCCTTCGTTCGAGCTTCAAGATCAGCTATCCCAGCATCTACGATCCAACGGGCAAAGTGCTGCTCGCCTTCGCCGGCGAGCTGCCGCCGCAGCGCCATCCCCTCGACCATGATCATCGACCGCCAGGCCGGCTGGCCGTCCGAGTGCTCAGCGAGGTCTCGAAGATCACCCTCGTGGACATGATCAACGACGTCATCGACGGCCGATAGATGATCGCGCTGGATCTGGCGACCTGGGCCGAAACTGCAGTCGGTGGCATCGATGGCCTTGGCGCTTCCCGGTGGCGCTGCTCGCAGGGCTGGTGTCCTTCTTCTCGCCGTGCGTAGTGCCACTGCTGCCTGGTTATCTCTCGTACGCCACAGGTCTGGGCGCCGCCGAGGTCGTCGAGGGATCGCCTCACTCGGAGCCGGATGCTCGCTGGTGCCTCGCTGTTCGTGCTGGGATTCGCGGTGGTCTTTGTCGATCACGGGTGCTTGTCGCCGGTTCGGCGGGACGGCTGCTGGCGGAGTATCGCGCCGTGATCACTCGGGTGCTCGGTGTGTTGATCATCCTGCTCGGCTTGATCTTCGCCGGCCTGCTGCCGATCAGCCAGCGCGACCTGCGGCTACATCGCATCCCAGCAGCAGTGGCGTTGCGGCGGCACCGCTGATTGGCGTGGTGTTCGCACTCGGCTGGACGCCTTGCCTGTCACCGACGCTCGGGGTCGTGGTCAATCTCGGCTTCAGCGAAGGCACCGCTCTCCGCGGCGGACTGCTCGGCTTTGTCTACGCCCTCCGGGCTGGGCATCCCTTTCGTGATTGCCGGGCTGGCCTTCACCCAAGATGGCTCGCGCCGTCGCGTTCCTGCGGGAGCGGCAGCAGCTGATCATGCGAATCGGTGGAATCTCGATGATCATCGTCGGGCTGTTGCTGGTCAGCGGCAGCTGGAACACCCTGACCTGCAGTGTTGCGCCAGTGGGCCTCGAGCTTTCGAGACGGTTATTTGACGTGATGAGGATCTGAGGTGACGGCGATCAAGACCCGCGAGTCGTGGCGGACTCGAGTGGTCCGGAGCCCCGCTCCGAGATTACCACGGCTGGGGTGGCGCGGCGGATTGCGCTACCATTCGTGGACTCAGCTGACCTCGATGCGTACGGCGCTGATCTTGTTGTTCGCGCTTGCCCTCGCGGCCATTCCCGGCTCGCTCGTGCCACACACGGCGGATCTCGCCGGTCCGCGTAGCCGACTTCATCAACGAACACCCCACGCTCGGCCCGATCTACGACAAGGTCGGGCTGTTCGGGGTCTACAGCTCGCCATGGTTCTCCGCGATCTACCTGCTGCTCTTCGTCTCCCCTCGTCGGTTGCATCATTCCCGGGTCGGCGTGTACGCCAAGGCGCTGCGAGCCCGGCCCCCGAAGACACCACGCAACCTCGCAAGGCCGCCCGCGTACGCCAAAGCAGAGATCGACGATCGCGAGGAAGACCTTCTCGGACCGCGCAGCTGCCGAGCTGCGCCGGCGGCATTACCGGGTCGATGCCAATCGTGACAGCGTTGCGGCGGAACGCGGCTACCTGCGCGAGGCTGGGAATCTGGTGTTTCACATCAGCCTGGTTTTCGTGCTCATCGGGATCGCGATCGGCGCGCTGTTCGGGTTCCGCGGCACGAGCGTGGTGATCGTTGGGCAAGGCTTTTCCAACAACCTCACCCAATACGGACGATTTTTCGGCGGGCGCCCGGTTTACTGGAGGCCGATCTGGTGCCGTTCAGCGTACACGCCGTCAAGGACTTCGACGTCCGGTTCGAGACGGGCCCGGTGCAGCGCGGAGCAGCCCGACTGTGTTCTGAGCGAACGTGGAGGTGACCGAGCGGCCAGGAGCAGCGCCTCGCCAGGAGGTTCTGGAGGTGAACAAGCCGCTCCGCGTCGGCGGTACCACGGTGCACTCTGATCGGCCATGGTTACGCGCCGAAGGTCACCGTGAAAGATGCTCAGGGCAACGTAGCGTTCTCGGGCCCGGTGGTGATGTTGCCCCAGGACAGCAACTCCACGTCGCTGGTGTTATCATAGGCTCCTGATGCCCGGCCCGAGCGCCTGGCTTTCGAGGCACTCTTCTCGCCTACCGCGGTGCTCGGCGAACAAGGCCCGCAGTCGGTCTTCCTGATGCGCTCAACCCCGCGCTGTTCGCCAACGTCTGGTACGGCGCGCCGAAGGTGGGAGACGGGGAAGCCTGAGAACGTCTATTCCCCTCGACACCGCGGGCCTCAGCCAGCTCAGGGCAAGAGCGACGGCCAGCCGGAATGAATTGCCCTCAGCGTCGGTGACGGAGTCAACCTCCCCGGGGGCAAGGGGTCGATCTCAGCTGACGGTTGGGTGCGCTGGGTGAAGCTGCAGATTGGCGACACCCCTGGTGTCCCCGATTTCTCTCATTGCGTTGGCGTTCGCGGTGACCGGCTTGTGCCTGTCGCTCTTCGTCCGGCCGCGGCGGGTTTGGATTCGAATCCGCGATATCGAGGGAGGCCGTAGTGTGGTGGAGGTCGGCGGCTGGCTCGGATCGTGCGGACGCCCGTGCTGGCCTGACCGATGATGCTGCCGGAGCTTGCTACCGAGCTGTCTCGGAGGCCCGAGGATGTGAGCGCGACGTGAGGTACGAGTAACTACCCAACGTCGCCTTGGTGAGCTCGGTCGTGGTCTACGTGCTGGCGATGTTCGCGCACGCGGCCGAGTGGGCAGCCGCGCGCCGGCTGGGCCCGGCCGAGGAGGGCGAGCGGAGCTGGCCAATGTTTCGGCCTCCGAGCGGACGCAGCCCGGAGGCTTCCAGTACGCGCGTTGAGCCTCTCGACAATCGGCGCTCGTCAGCATGCGCCCTGAGCCCGTCGACGGGCGCGACCAGCCCACGTCCAACGCAGAAAATCATCCGGCAACCAGCCGGCGAGTCGAGCAGTTCGGCCGGATGGGTGTTGCGCTGACCGTCATCGGCTTCCTGCTGAGCGTCGCCGGGATGCTGCTGCGTGGGCTCGCTGCGCACCGCGGCGCCGTGGGCAACATGTTCGAGTTCACCGTCACGGCGATGATCTTTATCGTCGGCGCGTACTTGATCATGGTCTGGCGCGCCGGTGTCCGCTGGCTGGGCCTGCCGGTCACTTTGCTCGCGGCTGTGGGAAACGGCCTGGCGGTGACCGTGTTCCTACGTCGCGGTGGCGCCGCTGGTGCCTGCGCTGCACTCAGTCTGGTTCTTGATCCACATCGTGGCGGCGGCCATCTCCGGAGCCGCGTTCAACGTCGGCGGTGTGATGTCGATTCTCGTACCTGATCAAGAAGCGCGCCGAGGACCGAGACGACGTCACCGGCTACCTCGAGCGGCTCCCGAGCTCCCGCAAGATCGACTTTGATCGCCTATCGATTCCTGGCTTTCGCGTTTCCGCTCTGGACCTTCACAGTGGTTGCTGGCCTCGATTTGGGCCGAATATGCGCGTGGGGACGCTATTGGGGCTGGGATCCGAAGGAAACCTGGGCTCTGGTCACCTGGGTGATCTACGCGGGGTATCTGCACGCCCGTGCGACGGCCGGCTGGCGGGGCACCAAAGCGGCTGTGATCGCGATCATCGGCATGGCCTCGTTCTCGGTTCAACTTCATCGGTATCAACCTGCTGGTCTCGGGCCTGCACTCCTACGCCGGGCGTCTCGAGGCGGACCGCGGCCTGAGGGTCGTTTCGCCGGCCGCGCTGTCAAACGCCCTGAGAAACGCACACCTCCCGAGCCTCACGTAAGCCTGGCGCCACGCGCCGCGTACCCGCCGATGACATCGGTCGCCTCGATGTATGCCACGGCGGTCCCGGCAAGGAGGCGGCGGCGAGGCTCTCGAGGTATAGCCCTCCCCTGACAGACGACGATGACTCTGCAGGTCGTAATCGGCAAATCGCCAGTCGAGCGGCGCTGGCCGGATCGAAGCGCCACTCCAAGACATTGCGCCTTATGACGAGTGCATTCGGGCAAAGCGCCTTCCGACTATCCTCGGCCGAGCAGCTGGTCCGATGTCTACCACGACCGCACTTTCCGGCGCGCCGTAGTGTCGGCGCGCTGCCCGCCGGAGTGGTGGCCCCCGGATACGACTCCCCTCGGGCCGACCGCAGCAACATCGTCGATGGTTCTTCGACGCGGCAAAGTGTGTCGACATCGAGATCAGCGTCAGCAGTCGACCAACGCCACCCCGATCAGCCGGGAAGTCGCGACATGGATGCAGATCGCCTCGCAAACTCTCGCATTGATCGCGCAGGTTTCACGCAGCGATGTCGGTTGCATAGACATGCAGGCTCACCGCTGGCTCCACTCCGCGGTTGGTGACTTCGTGTACGTGCCGCGGAACCAAAGGACCGCAGCGCGCACCGGTATCCAGCTCCCGGACCCCCGGAACGATCCGGAGGCGAGACCGTGGCCCCACTCGGGGCGTGCCGCTCGGGTGAGCACGCCCCGGAGCGTGATGAATGCGCCGGCGCTGCCGCCGTGGTCGTGCCAGTCAGTGCCTGGCCGGGTAGCCAGGTCAGCAGCCAAGCCTGAACTCCGGCCTCGCGGGCGAGGCGCGAGCCAATAGCGAGCGACCGGATCGTACGAAACCAGCGGCTCCCAGCGGCATTTTGCTTGGCAAGGTCGGTTGCTGATCTTGACCGGATTGATCGAATTTCGGTTTTAGGGCATGGAGAGTCTCTCTCGACAACACAGATGATCAGGGATCGAGCAGCGCGGCTGCGGGGATGACAGAGCGTTTGAGTATCAGCTCAGCGGGATCGCCGAACAGACCGGCGCTGGCGGTACGCCGCAAGTCCAGATGGATCCTGCGGTACAGAAGCGTGTTCACGTTGCGTCCTTGTCCTTCGGCCTTCGCCCACAACGTAAGCATGAACGGGTCCCCACAATTCCCTGTCTCACTATAGGAAACTATATGATTGGCGCCGATGGCCGCTCGATGTCATCTGCTCGTGGCATTGTGACGATCATGGACGACCTGGTACGGGCGATGGATGCCGCTGCCAGCCCGGAGAATGCACGGGCGCTTTCCAGGTATTTCAAGGTGTCGCCCGGAAGCTACGGCGAAGGGGACATCTTCCTCGGCCTCAAAGTCGGTGAACTCCGCCAGCTGGCGAAGCCGTACGTCGCGTCAGCTTTCGAACCCAGCCGAATGGCTTTCCAGCTGCTGCGCAGCCCGATCCATGAGCATCGGCTCATCACATTGATCGTCATGAGCGAGCGCGCGAGGAAGAGCGTCAAGACGACCCGATGACGGGGAACTGCAGGCTGATCTATGAGACCTATCTCGGCAACACCAGCTATGTGAACAACTGGGACCTGGTCGATGTCAGCTGCGGTCCGATCGTCGGAGGTTATCTGCTGGATCGCGACCGAGCACCGCTCTACCAGCTCGTTCAGAGCGACCTGCTGTGGGAGCGCAGGATTGCCATGGTCAGCAGCCAGCACTTCCTGCCTCGAGGCGAGACGGCCGATCTCTACCGGCTCGCCGTGATTCTGTTGCCTGATCGCCATGACCTGATTCACAAGGCCGTTGGCTGAGTCGCTGCGCGAAGCGGGCAAGCGGGTCGATCGAGACGAGCTGCGCCGCTTCCTTGATCAATATGCACCAGTCATGCCGCGTACCGCACTGCGCTACGCGATCGAGCACTTCGAGCCGGCTGAGCGTCAGCACTACTCTCGCCATCCCGCGATAGCCCGCGCCGAGCGTAAACGCGCTCGGCTAGCAGCGACGCCGGGTGCCAGGTGACATCACGGTGGAAAGGTCCGGCGCCGTCAGGAAGTGCCGGTGCTCGGCAGCAAACGCGGCCAGGATGCCCTTCTTGTTCCGCGTACGCCCTGGGTGCGGAATGTCGTGGAACTTCTCGTTGAACTGAATGGCCGCCTCGGTGGCGCGGTCCTTGAAACCTCGCAGGCTGCTGGAGTCGACGTGCAACATTTCGGCGACCAGCGCCATGTCGCCGGCGGCGTCGCGGAGCGCCCGCCAGATCCTCACCCAGGAGGCGTCGGCGAGCAGGTTGTCGATCAGCGGTGCCCACTGCAGTCGCCGCTGCCACGGCACCGGCGTCGGATTGATGCCATTGCAGATCGACTCGCGATAGTGCACCAGCGTGCCGGGATCGTTCTTCGTCTTGTCCATCAGCGCTGACGCATCGAACCAGTGATGAGCCGCGGCGGCGTACAGGGTGCGACCGCTCTTCGGTGAACTGGCTGTAGGTGACGATCTGTGTCGCAGGCCGCTCATGATGCAGCCGGAGCAGGGCGGTCAGCCCAGTGCTCGTCTGGGAACTCAGGTTGAAGTCCACGAACGCCAGGTTCCAGGTAAGCCCTCGCCGCAGCTGCTCGTTCAGCTGATCGATGGACGGCGCCACCGTAAGGTCGCGTCCGAACGCCTGCTCGAAGTTCGCACGCTCACCGGGCACGTCGTCAACCAGCAGTAACACCCATAGTCAGCGCTGGCCCTCCATGCCCTTCCGATGGGCGCTCGCGCATCGCGCGTGGAATCCGCCTACTTCGTCGTCACTGCAGACGAAAAGCGTGTCTGCTCGCTCCTCGCTCAGCGCGGCGGTGCGCGATTCTCGACGCTCACGCCCCGTGATCAACTGTCGATCCTTGATCATCTGCGGACTTGATCACTCACTTTCTGGCACCCAGCGGGCGGTGACGGTCTTGGTGGCGCCGTTATGTGCTGAGGTCAGCGATCCGGAGAGATCTCCCAGACGAGCCTCTAGCCGCGCCGAGCTTGTTCCGGAGTCTTCCATACTCCGTCAGCCATCGCTGGAGCGTCGTCAGTCACTGAGATAGCGACGCGTCCATCATCGGGTGCGATCGCCACGTCGATAGCGCCGGCTCCCGCATTCAAGGCGTTGCCGACGAGATCGTTGAGGACCAACCGCGCAAGATCACGATCAGTGGCGGAGAGCGTCTCGACCGTGATGTCAATGTTGGCCTTGGCCCCAACCGCCCGCGCCAAGGTGAGTACCGGAGCCTCGAGATTCTGCACGCTCCGCGAGCTGTCAGCGGCCGAGCTGGGCGAGCGTCAGGGTCTCGCGTAGCCGGCTGTTCGCCGAGACAGCAAGCTCGTAGAGGGTAGGGGCAAGATCACGGATTTCACGGGCTTGCTGCTCGATCAGTCGGAGATTGGTCGAGAGCGCGCCGTGCGTCTCGCTGGAGCACGAGTTCGCGGCCCGCGTGCGATTCCTGTTGGACAAGTGCCGGCAGCGTCTTCAAGATCAGGTCGGTATCTGATATTCGGGAACCCACCACCGCAAGTGGCATCAGTGAAATGGCCAGCGCCGCAAGCCAGCCGTTTGGTCCCCAGTCAGCAGGCAGAGCGATGAGGCAGACGGGAAGCGCGGTGAGTCGGCCCGCCAGGAGCTCGGAAGATCTCATGCCAGGCAGGTGGGTCCGTCTCCTCGGGGTTGAACCAGGTGTGGTCATTGAAGATCAGCAGGGATGTCGTGATCAAGAACACTGTCCCTGCAGCCAACATGACGAGTCGCGCCCACAGTGGGTCGTCAGTCGCGATCCATGCGGGAACCGCGATCAACACGAAGGCTTCGGGAATTTCGAAGTACGACCCAGGGCTCAACCGATGCACCCCATCGGTTTTGATCGCGTTCCGCAGATAGACCTGAGACAGCCAAAACCGCGGCACAGTACCGCGCCGGAGGTGCCGCTCATTGATCCAGAGCAGGAAGCTGCCGAAGGAGGCAGCGAGGCACAAGGCGATCGCCGACAGTGCTGCTGCGACTTTCAATGGACAGACTTGCAATGATCACCAGCGCAACTAGCCGGATGTACCACGCATGCATGGTGTAGTTGCTCGAGCGCCGGACGAGCGCGAGGTATGAGATCCGATTTCGCCGATGACGGCTCAGCCGGCCGCCGAGCGCTTGTGCCACCCACGCCTTATCGTGGCTCGGTTTCAGGTGCGCGGCAAGCGCTACCGGCAGTAACGCTATGGCTGTGCTGGCACGATGGCGGGGTGCGTCACTTCGACCTCTGCATCATCGGCACGGGCTCCGGCAACTCGATCATCGACGACAGGTTCGACCACCTCCAGTGTCGCGTTGGTCGAGATGGGCACCTTCGGCGGCACCTGCCTCAACGTTGGCTGCATTCCGAGCAAGATGTTCGTCCATCCAGCCGATCTCGCCGCTTCGACGATCCAGGCCGCCAGGCTCGGTGTTGATCTAGACCTGCAAGGCGTCCGATGGCGCGAGATCCGAGATCGAATCTTTGGCCGCATTGATCCGAAGGCTGCCAATGGCCGGGCGTACCGCTACCGGAGCCACAACGTGACCGTTTTCGACGGGCGAGCACGCTTTGTCGGACCGCGGGAGCTGGACGTCGGCACCGGGCGAGACAATTACCGCGGACCGGGTGGTCATTGCCGCGGGAGCCGTCCCATGGTTCCTGAGCTACCAGGACTGAGTTCAGTGGACTTCCATACCTCCGACACCGTGATGAGGCTGTCCGAGCTGCCGCAATCCATGATCATCGTCGGTGGCGGCTACGTCTCGGCTGAGTTTGCTCACGTCTTCTCCGCGTTCGGAACCGCCAGTCACCGTGGTGAACCGATCAGATGTGCTACTGCGGCGGGAGGACGTTGAGATTGCTGAGCGATTCACAGACCTCCTCGGACGGCGAGTGGATGTCCGCGTCAGCACGAGAGTCAAAGAGGTCGAAAGCACTCCCGACGGACGCGTACGGGTGCGCCTCGAGGGCCCAGCGGGGCGAGCTGGAGCAGCTAGCTGCCGACGTCTTGTTGGTTGCAACGGGACGGACGTCGAACGGCGACACTCTCGACCTGGCGTACGGCGGGATCGAGGCAGACGACGATGGGCTGATCATCGTCGACGAGTATCAGCGGACCACTGCGGACGGCGTCTTCCGCACTGGGCGACGTGTCCTCTCGACAGCAGCTCAAGCATGTCGCCAACAAGGACGCACGCGTTGTGCAACACAACCTGCTGCACCCCGACTCGATGATCACCAGTAGTCGCCGAGCCGTGCCTCGGGCCGTCTTCTCCATGCCGCAGGTGGCCTCGGTGGGTTTGACGGAGGCGCAGGCCACCGAAGAGGGCATGGACTATGTGGTCTCGCGCCAGGACTACGGGGATACGGCGTTCGGCTGGGCGATGGAAGACCTCGACCATTTCGTCAAGGTCATTGCCCACGCGGAGCTCAAAGGTCCTGATCGGTGCCCACGTGATCGGGCCGCAGGCATCGTCATTGATCCAGCCGCTGATCCAGGCCATGAGCTTTGAACAGCCTGCGCCAGAGGTGGCGCGAGGCCAGTACTGGATCCACCCGGCGATGACCGAAGTGATCGAGAACGCCCTTCTCGGGCTCGCCGACTGAGACTGCCACCTGACTTTCCTGCCGACAAGTGGTCACCAGGTGGCGTCAGCGCGGCTCGGTCAGCCGTCTGATTGTCTTGGCGACCCGATCAGCGCGGGTCTCGGGCTTTTTCCCTCATCGATCCAGCGCGCGTACTCATTGCGGTGCGTAAAGGGCAGTTTCTCGTACGCGGCCTTGGCTGCCGCGTTGTCTGCCAGCGCCTGGGTAAGCTCAGGCGGCTCGACGACGACTCGCTCCTGATGATCCTCGACCAGTTCGATCTCAATCTGATCGCCGGGCCCGACGCCGAGCTGCCGCAGCAGATCCTTTGCGCAAGCCGAGGTAGCTCTGGCCGCCATAGACCATCAGTCGGGAGCGGTATTCGACGCCATTGACGTGCGCCAGCACCGGAGGCCGCTTGGAGTCAAATGCGGCGGCGATCTCTTTGGGCACGACCACCGCGTGGCCGCCGCCCTGACCTGCCGCGAGAACCTCGGCTGTGAACGCCCCTGACCAACCTCGTGCATTGCCTAAGACTCTTGAGAGCCCTTGCGCGAGTTGATCAGCTTCCACGTGCCTGGAAGGAGAACCGCGGCCAGCAAGATCTTGATCGCATCGCCGATCAAGAACGGCAGTACGCCGAGAGCCAGCGCCTTGCCGAGCGACATGTGTGCGATCACCATCAAGCCCGCGACTCCGAAGGCGTAGATGACGAGGTTTCCCAGCGCCATCATGCCGATGGTCGGCAGCACGCGACGGTCAGCGCCCCGCTCAGCGAGCCGGCCGACCAGCCAGGCCGCCGCAACGAAGCCCACAATGTAGCCGATCGAGGCGAACGCCCAGCCACTCTGTTGATTCGCAAACCATGGCACTCCAGCGACCCCGGCTAGTAGATACAAGGCCATGGACGCTGCTCCGCGAACGCTGCCCAGCGCAGCCCCGACCAGCAAGACCGAGAAGGTTTGCAGGGTGAGGGGCACCGGAGTGAAAGGCAACGGGATCGAGACCTGAGCGGTGAGTCCGACGAAAATGGCGCCGCCGATGACGAGCGCGATGCTGCGGACGAGGCCGCCGGGAATTACGTCGGCCAGAGTGCGTGGGCTTACGCTGGTGACGCTCGACATGGGGTTGTCCTCCAGAACCGTGTGGGCGTACAGGTGTGGATGCGCCGCTGCGTCCTCACCGCGATGCGATAACCTAGTGTCCGCACCGCACCAGCCGCCAACAGGCTCGTGCGGTGAACTGACGGGGATCGAGGTGCTGTGCATCCAGCGAGAAGTGGTCGGCGAGCGTGGCTCGTCAGCTGCGCGCTGTTGACTGCTGCCGTGCTGACCGGGTGCGCTGCATCACAAACCGCGGCGCCACCGAGTGCCGGGACGCCATCCAAGTCAGCCATCTCGAACCCCGTGCGTCCGACGCCATCACCGAGCGGCACGACGATCGCTACACCGTCGGAATCCTTCGCCGTGAACCAACCTTGCGCCGAGCTCGTAAGCAAAATGAGCCTGTCGGAGCGGGTTGGACAACTGCTGATGGTGGGTGTCGGCTCCACCGGGATTGGCTCGTCAGAGAAGGCGATCGTCGCCCGGACTCGAGCAGGCAGTGTGATCCTGCTCGGCAATTCCACGGCCGGGATGCAGGCGACCCGACGTGTGGTCGGCCGCGTACGAGATGCCGCGGCCAGCCCCGAGGGCGTCAAAGTCATGCTGGCCGCGGACCAGGAGGGTGGACTGGTGCAGCGGCTCAAGGGTCCAGGCTTCACGAGGATGCCGCCGGCAACTCTGCAAGCAAGGCAGTCGAATGCACAGCTGCGCGGGAACGCGTACGAGTGGGGTCGCCAGCTCAGTGCAGCGGGGATCAGTGCAAATCTGGCCCCCGTCGCGGACATCGTGCCAACCGCCATGGTCCGGGTGAACCAGCCGATCGGTCAGCTTCGCCGCGGTTACGGCCCCTCTCCCACGACTGTGGCCGCGAAGGTGACCGCGTTCACCGACGGCATGAACCGCGCGGGCGTCGCGACGGCTGTCAAGCATTTCCCGGGGCTCGGCCGGGTACGCGGCAACACCGATTACATGACTCGCGTGGTCGACAGCACGACGACGCGACACGACGAGGCGCTGGCAGGATTCAGCGCGGCCGTCGACGCAGGAGTTGACATGGTGATGATGTCATCGGCGTTCTACAGCAAGATCGACGACGAGCACCGCGCTGCGTTCTCGACCATGATCATCGGCGACATCGTTGCGCAAGGATCTTGGGTTCACCGGAGTGGTGATCTCCGATGATCTTGCCGCTGTCGCGATGCGGATTCTCCCGCCGGGCGATCGCGGTGTCCGCTTCATTGGCGCTGGAGGGACCTTGTCATTGTCGGCGACGCTAGCTTGGCACCCACGATCTCCGATGCGATCAAGGACGAGGCAGCCGATGACCCGGACTTCGCAAAGCGGGTTACCGAGAGCGCAGCGCGGGTTGTGGCGATGAAGGCTCGCCGCGGCTTGGCACGTTGTTGAGTGGGGCTGCTCGCGGATCGCGCGCTTTAGATCCGCCTACCTCGTCGTCGCTCGTGGACGGTGGAGCGGTGTCGTCTGCTCCCTCCTCAGCGCATCGGGCGCGCGATTTCCGACGCTCGCAGCCAAGATGCGCACTTTGGAGTACTCAACCGTCGACCTTGAGGTTCTTCAGCGCATCGCGCGGCCGGCTGCACGAGCTCAGGCGTGGTATCGCGGTATGGACGCGTAGTAGAGACCTGACCGATTCCCGGCGGAGACGATCGCCACGATGAGCAGTTCGCCCTTGGTCTTCAGCCCTGCGATGTCGAACGTGAGATGCGACTCCACCAGCCAGGCATCGTGGCCGTCGATGGTGGTCTTCTCGTTCACCTGTCACGTGGCTGTTGACGGGATTGTCGCCATAGAACTTGCCGAGAATGCATTTCACGACGATCTGGGAGCCTTGCTCCGGGGTGAAGAATCCATCGCCGGCCTGCAACTCACCGACGAGAATTGAGGCGACCCAGTTACTGCCGTTGCCGTCATAGTCAGTCTCGACCGGGACCAGCTGGGTCTGCACATCGCTCCCGAACGGCACCCGGTTCTCACCTTGCGGCGCGCCCCAGGGCTGAGCCGAGCATCGGGTAGGAAACCGGACCGCCGTGGACTCGTCCGTCGGCCGGGTGGTGTGCCGGGCTGCTCGGGGCTTGCGGTGATCGCGCGGCGGGCAGACGTCCTGCGATGGTTGCCCGACCGGCCCGCCCGTGGTGCCGGTATCGCCGCCAGTCACCGGCGCGAATGGCAAGCACCGCAACGACAACGATGACGACGACGAGCGCTACACCGGCAATCCACCAGCCGACTGGCGTCTTCTTCTTTCTAACTCCTGATAGTTCGCGTACGCGCTGCCGTAGTTCTGCCCGTACGGCGACTGTCCGTATCCGGGCTGCCCACTCTGGCCGTACGACTGGCCGCTCTGGCCGTATGTCGGCTGTCCCGTTTGGCCGTACGCGGTCTGTCCCGTCTGGCCGCCCTGCGGTCCTGTGCCCGCGCCTACCAGACCCTGGGTGGGCGGAGGTGCGCTCGGATTCGGCGAAGTAGCCGCCGACCAAGCCTTGCCATCCCAGTACCGGAAGAGTCCTTGCCCCCGCCGGGATCGGGGTACCACCCAGCCTTCGCACTCACGGGCCGAGTCTATGTTGCGCCGGGCCCGAGGCCACTCGGACAAAGCCAGTCGTTACCAGACACTGCAGACTTCGCACATTGTGTTGTTCGCTCGCGCCCGAGCGTGCGCTGGGGAGCAGCCGTCTTCCTCCCTCGCAGGCACGTGGGATCCCGGCAATGGGCCAACTCTGCCTGTCGGATTGCGGTGCCTGCTCGGATCATCTGCGACAGCAGCGGCGCACGCTCTACCCCGACGCTCGCGAACGCTTGTGTGTTCGCTGGGTTCCACGCTCGCGAACGGATCGCTGATGAGCTAGCCAAATCGTCCGGTGATGTAGTCCTCGGTCGCCTGCTCGTCCGGATTCGAAAAGATCTTCTCCGTCGGACCTATCTCGATGAGTTTGCCCGGCTTTCCCTGGGCCGCGAGGTTGAAGAAGGCAGTCTGATCGCTGACCCGAGCAGCCTGCTGCATGTTGTGCGTCACGATCACGACGGTGTAGCGCTCTTTGAGCTGCCCTGATCAGGTCTTCGATCGCGAGCGTCGAGATCGGGTCAAGTGCCGAGCACGGCTCATCCATCAGGATGACCTGGGGCTCGACGGCGATCGCCCGGGCAATGCACAGACGCTGCTGCTGGCCACCGGAGAGCCCGATGCCAGCCTTGCCGAGCCGGTCCTTGACCTCGTTCCACAGGTTCGCGGCGATCAGCGAGCGCTCGACAGCGTCGGCCAGGATGCTCTTGTTCTTGACGCCGTTCAGCCGCAGCCCGGAGGCGGCGTTGTCGAAGATCGACATCGACGGGAACGGGTTCGGGCGCTGGAACACCATGCCGACAACCCGACGTACCGCGACAGGATCCACTCCCTGGCCGTACGAGCTCAGTGCCGTCGAGCTGCACGCTGCCCTTGACATGTGCACCGGGGATGACCTCGTGCATCCGGTTCGAGGGTGCGGAGCAAGGTGGACTTGCCGCATCCGGACGGCCGATGAACGCCGTGACCGTACGCGGCTCCACGGTCATCGAGACATCTTCCACGGCATGAAAGCCCGCCGTAGTAAATGTCGAGATTCTTCACGTCTATCCGCTTGGCCATGGCCTATTTCCTCCTTGGAGTCGTGACATGCGCGATGAAGCGGGCCAGCAGATTGAGCAGCATCACGATTATGATCAAGGTCAGGGCAGCGGCCCAGACCCGCTCATATCCAGGAAACTGTGGAGGCTGGTCCCGGCCGGCGTTGATCATGGTGGGCAACGCACCCATAGTGTCACTGGTCGGCGAGAAGTTGATGCCCACCGCGTACGAGACCAAGATCAGCAGTGGTGCGGTCTCGCCCATCACACGCGCCAGCCTAAGCATGACGCCAGTCACGATGCCGCCGAATGCGGTCGGAATCACGACCTTGACGATGGTCTTCCATTTGGCCACGCCTAGGGAGTATGAAGCTTCCCGTAGCGAGTCGGGCACCAGTTTGAGCATCTCCTCAGTGGATCTGAGTACAACTGGCAACATCAGCAGCACTAGGGCGCAGGAAACTGCGACGGCGGATCGGCCCAAGCCGAAGATGGTGATGAAGAGCGCGTAGATGAAGAGCGCTGCGACGATCGAAGGAATGCCGCTGAGGATATCCACCATGAAGCTCACGCCACGAGCGATCTTGGTGCCCCTGCCGTACTCGATCAACAGAATTGCGCCCATGACTCCCAGCGGGACCGCAATCGCAGCGCAGATCAAGGCCATTTCCACAGTACCGACGATGGCGTGGTAGGCGCCGCCACCTTCTCTGCGCGGGGTAATGCCGCGTTGACTCTGCAGCCACCAGGTTGGGGTGAGCAAGAGCCGGTAGCCTTTGATGATCACGGTCGTGAGCACCCAGGCGAGCGGAATGATCGTAAGCACAGTCGCGAGAGCCACAAATACAGTGGCCAAGGCGTTCTTGACCGTGCGGACACCGCTCGGGCGGCGCAGTGCCAGCGGAGTGTCGGTGGTCGTCGCCGTCATGACTTCGCTCCTCGCTCTGCGATGATCCGGGCAATCGCGTTGACCGCGAAGGTGACGACGAAGAGCACCAGCCCGGCAGCGATATAAGCCCCAGTCTTGGATGGGCTGTCGAACTCGGCGGCGTTGTTCGCGATCTTGCTGGCGAACGTCTCGCCGCCTGCGAAGATCGACGGGGTGAACGGGCCGCCCTGGGGCGGGGTGGTGAGGATGATCATGACAGCGATGGTCTCACCGAGCGCACGCCCGAGGCCGAGCATGGATGCGCTGACGACGCCCGACCTTCCGTGTGGAAGCACTGCGGTGCGAATGACCTCCCAACGGGTTGCGCCAAGAGCAAGCGCTGCCTCGATGTGATCTCGTGGGGTCTGCGCGAAAACGTCGCGAGAGATCGCTATCACGATCGGCAAGATCATGATGGCCAGCACCACGGAGGCCACAAAGACTGAGCCCTTGGGGTCCACACTCCTGCTGAACAGCGGGATCCAGCCGAGCTTGCCGATCAGCCACTCTGCTCCGGGGCCAGAAAGGGGCCCAAAATGGTCAGGCCCAGAGGCCGAAGATGATCGACGGTACGGCGGCCAGCAGATCGACCACGAAGGAAACTGGGCCGGCGAGCCGCTTGTGTAGATACTGCGTCAGGCAGAGAGCGACACCAATCGCCACTGGGACGGCCATGGCCATGGCCAGGATCGACGACAACACCGTGGTCCAGAAGAGTCCGGCGATTCCAAAGCGAAGCTCGTTGCCGGCAACCGTCCAGGTACGCGAGATGAGGAAATTGTCCTGGTCAGCCCGCAGGCTAGGCAGCGCAAGTGCCAACAGGAAGAAGCCCACGAAAAGGACGAGCAGAACGATCGCTAGCCCTGAGGTGGTAGCCAGGCTGCGGAATACCCGATCGCCGGTCCGGCTGATCTTCGCCAGCTTGACGCCGCGTGGCGCCCGTTCGACCTCCCGAGCGGGCGCCACGCTGGCGCCGGCGCCGGCGCGTGGTGGGCAACTCTTGGTACGGGCGAGTGCAAGTGCGCGGCACTATGGTCCACTACAGGCGAGACGCTGGGATCTTGCGCTGCGACTGGTTCAGGTTCGACCCTTTCGGTCGCATCCGTATCGGTCACTGCCATGGGTCTTCCTGTTCGGTCCGGCACTGGGTGGCGGGTCACCGCGGATGCGTCGCCGCGATGACCCGCCCTCTGGGGAGGTGACTTACTGGATCGCAGCGACCGCAGTCTTGGACCTTCGACTGCAGATCGCTCGGAAGCGGCGCGTACCCGAGGTCCCGAAGCTTCTTCTGCGCGTCGGTCGAGGCGAAGTAGGTCAGGAAGTCCTTGAGGATCGCCGTCTTGTCAGGCGCCAGACCCTTGCTGCAGACGATCTCGTAGGTGACGCAGCAACGCAGGGTATGCGCCTTTCTGAGTGTCCGGAGTACTTGAGGTCGAGGCTGAGGTCATTGCCGGTGCCCTTGACCTTGGCCTCGGACACAGCCTTAGCGACCGAGTCACCCGTCAGCTCGACTGGGCCATTGCCGCTGTCCAGCTCGGCCATGCTCAGCTTGTTGTCCTTGGCGTAGCTCCATTCGATGTAAGTGATGGAGTTCTTCGTGCTGGCTGTGGCCTCCGCGACGCCGGAGGACTTGTTCTTGCCTTCGCCGGTGCCCGTCCACGCCTTGGCGGGCTCGTCTCTTCCAGGCACCGTTGCCAGCGTTGGCCAGGAACTTAGTCGGTGTTCTCGGTGGTGCCGGACTCGTCTGAGCGGAAGAACACCGTGATGTTCGCGCTCGGCAGCTTTGCGCCCGGAGTTTAGTTTCGCGATCTTCGGGTCGTTCCACGTCTTGATGGTGCCGTTGAAGATCTGCGCGAGCGTCTCGGCATTGAGCACGAGCTTGTCGACGCCGTCGACGTTGTACGCGAAAGCCACCGGGCCGACCACCATCGGCAGGTTCCAGGCGGGGTTGCCTCTGGCAGCGTTCCTTGGCCTTGTCGGCCTCGACGACGCCGTCAACCGCCTGTGTCTTGAGCGCGGAATCGGAGCCGGCAAAGTCGACCAGGCCGTTGTAGAACGACTTGATTCCCGCACCTGAGCCAGTCGGGTTGTATTCGATCGTGGCCTTGTCGCCACATTCGGCGTTGTAGTCGGCGATCATTTCGGATGATGGCGTTGGCCTGGGCGCTCGAGCCCTCAGCGGAGAGCTTGCCCGCAGGGCAGGCCGAGGCCTGATGCGTTGGCGCTGCTGCCAGGCTCAGCTTCGCCTGACGCGTCTGCGCTGTTTGGGTCGGAGCCGCAGGCGGTGAGACTCAGGGTGGCCAGAGCAGCCAGTGCGGCAAGCCCGGTCGCGCGCGACCGCACGCGGCCAAGTCTGGCGCGAGCTCACGAGGCGGTTCATGATCATGCGTGTCCCTCACAGACGGGGGTCTTTCCCCTTTGGCGAACCCGCCGGCACGGTGCACGGCAGGCTTGGCTCGGAAGGCACGCGCGCGCGTGCCTCCCGATGCGGCGAACGTACGCGGGTCACGTGTCGTGATGGGCCTGCGAAGGTAAACACCTGGTGAACGATCGACTGACGCTGTGTGCGCTCTGTGTGTCGTGCCCGTAAATCTTCTGTTTGCCTTTGGACACTTTGGCGGTGCACCTGCGGCGGCCCTCTTGCGACTCACGGCGGCCGCACTAGGGACTTGTGCGTGCGTCATCAGCTGACGGATGTGTCTCCCCGTGATCAGCAACAACCGATGAGAGCTCAATATCGGATGCCGCGCGTGCGATGAATTGTGGGTGAACTCCCGGTTCAGCTACCCAGTCCATCCTGCTGTCCTAGACTCGCCGAAGATCCTTATGCATCAGCTTCTGCCCATGGTTGGCCACGCTCACGGCAACCGCAGCGCGGTGACGTGCCACCTCAAGTGCGGCAGTGCATGCGCATATCCAGCGCCCAACACAAGTACCGAGCCATCGTTTGCCGAGATTGCCTCGAAGCAGCTCAGCCGCCGCTCCCTACTCGTAGCGGCAGGGCCCTGACCGCGGCAACGGCGCTGCCCGTCTTTGCCGGATGCACACCCGCCAACAGCAGAGCCCTCAAACCCACCGCCACAGGGCTCTGCGGGTCCGCCCGGCAATCTGGAGTTCGATCCGATCGATCCGGCTCCAGACGATCTTGACGCGCTGATCATCCCAGCCGGTTACCGCTGGACGCCGATCTTGCGTTGGGGCGACCCTCTTTTCGACAAGTCGCCACCCTTCGATCCCGAGTCGCCGAGTGCCCATGCTCAGGAACTCCAGTTCGGCTACAACAACGACTTTCTGGCCATCATCGTCACCGACCGCCTCGGTCAGGCTGGACTGCTGTGCTGCAATCACGAGTTCACCAACCGCGAGATCATGTTCCCGCCTTCGGCTTCCAAAGCCGAGGAGCGCGAAGCTCTCAAGGCGACGATGGCCGCGCAGGGCCTCAGTGTGGTCGAGCTGGAACGCTCTGCCACGCGCCGCCCCTGGCGCTACATCCGAGGCGCGGCGCTCAACCGGCGAATCACAGCCCGCACGCCGTTCAAGCTGACCGGTCCTGCCGCCGGCAGTCATCTCCTCAAGACCGCTGACGACCCGAGCGGGCGTCGGGTGATCGGCACGTTCGGCAACTGTTCTGGCGGTACGACGCCCTGGGGCACCATCCTGTCGGGCGAGGAGAACTTCCATCACTACTTTGTCGCCGATCCGCAGGCAGTTGGTAGCGACCGCTACGGGCTGAGAAAGGTATCGAGTGTCTACGGCTGGGAGACCATTGATCCGCGTTTCGACGCCACCCAATCGGACTACGCGGCGGAGCCGCACCGGTTCGGCTACATCATCGAGGTCGACCCGTACGATCCCAAGTCGACTCCGCGCAAGCACACCGCACTCGGTCGGTTCAAGCATGAGGCTGCGAACATCCGCATCGGTGCCGACGGCACGGTTGCCGCGTACATGGGTGATGACGAGCGTTTCGAGTACCTCTACAAGTTCGTGGCCAGGAAGAAGTACCGCCCCGGCAACTCAGCCTCAGCTCGGCGGCACAATCTGCAGTTGCTCACCGACGGCGACCTCTATGTCGCGCGATTCAGCGGCAGTCAGCGGCCTGGCAATGACAACCTCGGGCAGGGCGCTTGGATCCCGCTGACGCGGAACGGCGAGTCGGCCGTTCCGGGCATGAGGCACACGGAGGTGCTGATCTTCACCCGCATGGCCGCAGATCGAGTCAGAGCCACGCCGATGGACCGTTGCGAGGATGTCCAGCCCAGCCCTCAGACCGGAAAGGTCTATGTCGCCTGCACCAACAATCGCGATCGGGGAGTCGATGGCGAGATTGGGCCCGACGCCGCCAACCCTCGGGAGAAGAACAAGAACGGTCACGTCATCGAAATCACGGAACGAGACGATCGGGTCGATGCGACGTCGTTCGCCTGGGACTTGTTCTTGGTGTGCGGATCACCCGAGGAGGCGGGCACCTACTTCGGTGGCTGGAACGGCCCAGTCGCTCCGATTTCTTGTCCCGACAACTTCGCGTTCGATTCGGTTGGCAACTTGTGGATTGCCACAGATGGTGCCCCTACTTCGATTTCCAAGGCTGATGGGTTGTTCCGCGTACCGCTCGAGGGCGACGAGCGCGGTCATCTCGTGCAGTTCCTCGCGGTGCCGTACCAGGCTGAGACCTGCGGTCCGGTTATTCATGATCGTGATGAGTCGGTCTTCGTCTGTGTCCAGCATCCTGGCGAAGACGGGTCGTGGCGAGAGCAGCTGTCGTACTTTCCCGACTACGTCAAGGCTGACGCGGAGCCTCCATCCGGTGCCTGGCGCGGGCCGCGGCCGAGCGTCGTTCAGGTGACCCGGGATGCGGGCTAGGGCGCCAGGAACTGCTGCCAGATGACATGTCCGATTGCACGAAGCCAGTATTTGCCAGCGGCTTGCGATCCGCCGCGGTCTGGCAGGCGTGCTCAGTCCTGGGGCCGGTGGCGCTCCAGCGCGTGAACCGTACCCTTGGACGTCAGGTGTGCGACCAGTAGTTCTCCGGTCACCAAGGTCTCTGGAGCAATCTCGAGCGCGTCCAAGATGTGCGGGAGCACCGGCCGGTGTACGCAGACCGCCGTGGGCTCACCGGTCTTGAGCGTGGCGGCCCGGATCTTACGCATCAGCTTCCCGACGCCCTTGGCGTTGTGCTCGCCTTCCTCCTCGCTCAGCAGGCTGTGCGTGTCGATCGGCAATTCCTCCTGTTGGGCGTACGGCAGGACTGTCGCGACGCATCTGGTCGAGGTCGAGCTGACCAACTTGGTCACCCCATAGGCGTTCAGCATCGGGACCAGCATCCGTGCCTGGCGCCGTCCGCGGGCGTTGATAGGTCGTGCCGCGTCCTTGCGTGACCAGTCTTTGCGATCCATGGCCTTGGCGTGCCGCAAGATGACCAGCGGCGTCGTGGGCGGCTGTTCCAGGTACTGCTGTACCAGGAAATGATCATGAGAGTACGTGAGCCGGCTCACGGCTGCGCGCACCGGTAGCCAGGAAACGACGTCGACCTCGGCGTCCGGCGCCCGCCGTACGGAGTCCAAGACGACGCCACCCCAATAGTCGACCTTCTTGAGGCCGGCGTTTCCCGCCTGATAGCTGATGGAGTCCAGGGGCACGCCCAGCCGGATCGTGACTCCGGTCTCTTCGTGCACTTCTCGTACGGCACACACCGGCAGCGACTCTCCGGCTTCGACTTTCCCTTTGGCAACGTCCAATCGTCGTAGCGCTTCCGATGGACGATCACGACTTCGGTGCCTCGCAGCGGATGCTCCCGAAGTCACCACAGCGCCACCGGCGAGGATAGGTCGGCCAGGTATCCCAACCGCGCGGGCACCGGTGGCGCTCATCGAAGCCGCAGCAGAGCTACTTCGTGGTAGCGCGTCGGCGCCTCGTGGCGTTGATCAAAGTACTCCTGCATGTCCAGCAACGGATTGCCCTCCGCATCGGTGGTGTGCGGAATCCAGGTTCCGTCAGGCTGTAAGTGCCATGACGCTGTGCCTTCGTCGAAGGCGATGTCGAACAACTCCCCAATCTCGGCGATATGTGCTGGATTGGTGATCGAGACACAGCACCTCCACGCGGCGGTCGAGGTTGCGATGCATCAGATCGGCAGAGCCGATCCCGACCGACGGCGATCCATCGTTGGCGAACCAGAAGTGGCGGCTGTGCTCCAGGAAGCGGCCGAGAATGCTGCGGACTCGGATGTTCTCGCTGACTCCTGGCACTCCTGGCCGGATCGTGCAGATGCCGCGCACCCAAAGGTCCACTGGAACACCGGCCTGGGAGGCGCGATAGAGCGCATCGGACGTCGCCTCGTCAACGATCGAGTTGACTTTGATCTTGATGCCCGCTGGCTTGCCGTCCTCGTGGTTGGCGATCTCGTGGTTGATCCGGTCGGATCAGCCCGTTGCGGATGCCGTGCGGAGCAACGAGCAGCCTCTTGTATTGCGTCTCCTGAGACATTCCGGACAGGTGGTTGAACAGCCTGCCGATGTCCTCGGTGACGATCGGGTTGGCGGTCAGCAGGCCCGATGTCCTCGTACAGCCGAGCGGTCTTGGGGTTGTAGTTGCCGGTGCCGATATGCGCGTAGCGGCGCAGGCCGTCCGGCTCGTCGCGGACGACCATCGAAAGCTTGCAGTGGGTCTTCAGCCCGAGCAGTCCGTAGACCACGTGGCAGCCGTGCTGTTCGAGTCGCCGCGCCCAGGCGATGTTGGCCTGCTCGTCGAAGCGAGCCTTGATCTCGACGAGGGCGAGTACCTGCTTGCCGGCTTCGGCCGCCTCGATCAGCGCGTCGATGATCGGTGAGTCTCCGGAGGTGCGATAGAGGGTCTGCTTGATCGCCAGCACATGCGGATCATCGGCCGCCTGCTCGATGAAGCGTTGCACGCTCGTCGCGAACGAGTCGTACGGGTGATGCAGCAAGACGTCACGCTGCTTGAGAGCAGCGAACATGTCGGCAGGCTTCGCGGTTTCGACCTCGGCGAGGTGCGGATGGGTCGAGGGCAGGAACGCCGGGTACTTGAGTTCGGCGCGATCGATGTCGGCCAAGGAGAACAGCCCGGTGAGGTCCAGTGGGCCAGGCACGTAGAAGACTTCTCGCTCGCTGATGTCCAGCTCGCTGAGCAACAGCTCGAGCATCCGCCGATCCATGTCGTCCTCGACCTCGAGCCGCACCGGTGGGCGGCCGACCTTGCGACGCAACAACTCTTTTTCCAGAGCGAGCAACAGATTCTCTGCGTCGTCTTCCTCGACCTCGACGTCTTCGTTGCGGGTCACCCGGAAGGTGTGGTGCTGCACGACGTCCATGCCGCTGAAGAGCTGATCGAGGTGGTGCGCGATCACATCCTCCAGCGCGACGTACCGCCCCTCGGCCAGTGAAATGAAGCGGGACAGCATGCTCGGCACCTTGACCCGGGCGAACTGGCGAAGGCCGGTCTCCGGGTTGCGGACCAGCACGGCGAGATTGACCGACAAGCCCGAGATGTAAGGGAATGGATGTGAAGGGTCGACCGCGAGGGGGTGAGCACCGGAAAGATGCGTTCGGCAAACAGCTCATCCATCCGATCTTGTTCTGTGGCCGTGAGCTCATCCCAGCGGAGAATCTCGATGCCCTCCTTGGCCAGGGAGGCCGGACGTCCTCGTGGAAGATACGGCGCCTGCTCATCCACCAGCTCGCGGGTCCGGCTGAGGATCGCTGAATGCACCTCGCGAGGCATCAGCCCACTGACGGTGGGGACGGCGACACCCGCCGCAATGCGGCGTTTCAGCCCGGCAACTCGGACCATGTAGAACTCGTCGAGATTGGACGAGAAGATGGCCAGGAATTTTGCGCGTTCCAGCAGCGGCACCCGGTCGGCATCGTTGGCCAGATCGAGAACTCGTTCGTTGAAGGCGAGCCAGGACAGCTCGCGGTCCAGAAATCGATCCGGCGGTAGCTCCACATGGCCAGGAGGAGGGAGCAGGTCCTCCATCACGGCCGAGACCTCGACTGCTTCCATATTTCTTTCTCCTGATTAGCTCCGTGACCTCCGTCACTACAGCCGCACCCTGACCGAGGCTCAGCTCTGCGCGTACATCACATCACGGCTGGCTGTGGTGAAGCCATAGGTCAGATATAGCTCGATCGCCGCCCGATGGTCTGCTTCTACATACAGCTTCACTCGGGAGCAGCCTTGCTGTTGCAGCCAGCGCAATCCGGTGAGCAGCAGGGCTTTGCCGAGTCCCTGTCCGGACTCCCAGGGAGCGACACCCAGCACATAGACCTCGCCGAGTTGATCTTGATGCTGCTTGGTCCAATGGAAGCCGATCATGGCAGCCCTGGCGCGTCGCAACGAAGAAACCGTCTGGGTTGAACCACGGTTCAGCCATCCGGTCCTCGAGGTCGGCGAGGTCGATCAGCGCCTGCTCCGGATGATTCGCAAACGCCGCGGCGTTGACGCGCAGCCATTCCTGCTCGTCCTGTCCGGGTACGAAGGCTCGGATCTTGACGCCGGATGGGACCGCCGGCTCCGGCAGCGCGTCATCGAGGTCCCGCCCCATGATCAACAACTCCCGCTGCCGGGCCATCCCGGCCGTAGCGGCCAGAGCCTGGGCTGCGGCAGTGTCACCCATGGCCCAGATCCGCAACGGGCTAGTCGATTCCATGATCAGCCGCTGCAGCAGCTGAGTGCCGACCCCCGCTCGCCGATGGTCGGGAGACACGACGAGCTGACCGGCGCTCCACTCCGCGCCCAACTCCAGTTGGGCGTACCCCACAGCTCGTCATGCTCACTCACCAGAACATGTCGGGTTGTCGGATGCGTACGCCGCAGCCGCAACAGCGCCGCCTCGTTGAGAGCCCGGATCTGGTCCACTGCCTCGGCATCAGCTACCAACCGCAGCACGCTGTCAATCTCGGTTCCGCTGAGCTCGGTTGCCACCGAGATGGTCAACAGCTTGGACACATCCCCACGTTAGCTTGCGGCAATACTTGCAGTTGCTTGCGCATCGCGAGCGCCCGATTCCTGTATTTGATGGCTCGCTCCGCTCGCAGAGTTTCCTGCTCGAGGCTTGGTTCCCTCGTTCTAAGCTGCGTCCATGAGCGACGATGTGGGTCCGCCGAGGCAGATCGCCCCGTACGGTGCTACAGCACAGCCGGCCATCGCTGCTCGGATGGCACCGCAGCTGCGGCTGACCGTGATCGGGACCCTGTGTGCTGCGCTTGCGGTCATCGCCGCGGTCGCAGCGGTCGTCATGTTTCCGTCGTTTGCGGGTGCCGGGCCGGGACTCAGCTGGGCGGTGGGAGCACTCGTGTCGGCGGCCCTGATGTTGGCGATCTGCGTCATCCAGGCCGTCGTTTGGCGGCGAGCTATGGCCTCCTGGTCCGGCAGGCGTGTGCAGGATCTGCGCGCCGAGAAGAGCTTGTCGTGGATCGTGCACCTGGTGTCTTACGCGGTGGCCCTGGCAACTTTGTTCACCTGCATGGCGGGGAGTGCGGCAGCTGCCTGGTCGTCCGCCTCCGCCGTGCTGCTGGCGGTCGTCGTTACTTCTTGTCTTCGCGGCTCAGCTACTCGGCGGGGTGCAATTTCTGCGGACCAGCGGGCCGCCGGGCACCCTCCCAGCACATATCCGGCGCATGAGCGTGCGTTCGCGTTACCGCAACGATTGAACCGAAGGCGGCTGAGACTCCCCAAGCTCTAGCCGGTGACGCGCGCCGACTCCTCAACTGGCGTAACGAAGCGGTAACCGACGTTTCGCACAGTGCCGATGACGGATTCGTACTCCGGGCCGAGCTTTGCGCGCAGTCGCCGCACATGTACGTCGACCGTACGGGTGCCGCCGTAGTAGTCGTACTCCCCACGTCGCTCAGCAGCTGCTGGCGGCTGAACACGCGCCCGGGATGCTGAGCGAGGTACTTCAAGAGCTCGAATTCGGTGTAGGTGAGGTCGAGCTGCACCCCATTGAGCTTCGCGCTGTAGCCCGCCTCGTCGATCATGATGTTGCCGGACTGGATTACCGGGTCTGCGTTGCTGGCCGCCGCAGGCGTCATCGCTAGTCGGAGCCGTACGTCGACCTCGGCAGGTCCGGCAGTTGTAAGGACTAGATCGTCGAAGCCCCAATCGGCTGAGAGCGCCGCGAGTCCGCCCTCGTGGGCGATGACGAGCAGCGGGGCCTCCTTGCCTGTTGTCTCGATGAGCCGGCACAGCGAGCGTGCGCCCGACCAGGTCTCGCCGAGCATCGAGCAAGATCACATCCGCGGTGGGCGCGTCGAGTAGTGCCGTAGCTTCGGCCTGCGCGACCTTTACTTGGTGGGGGAGGAGCTCCAATGCAGGCAGAATTTCTGCCGAGGCGTGCATGTCGTTGGTTAGTAGCAGCAAGGTGGCCATTCGGTCTCCTCACCAGATTGATGGTGACTGCTCGCGGATACCGACGCTCGCAATCACGCTCCGGGATTCGTACAGGTGCTAGCCTTCAGCCCACCCGCGAATGACCTGAGTGCATGCTTGAGACTAACGCAATGGTGTCTGTTTCCCTTCATTACTGGGCTGGGGCCAAGGCCGCGGCAGGCGTTGCCGAGGAGCAAATCGAGGCCCGATCGGTCGCTGAAGCCCTCCGACTCGTGTGCCGCCAGCGGTCCGATCCACACTTCGACAGAGTGATCAAGGCCAGTTCTGTTTTGATCGACGGTCGCACCGCTCATCAGAAGGATCTAGAGCAGCCTCTGAGCAAGCCGGTACAAGTTGAGGTGCTACCGCCTTTTGCCGGCGGTAGTTAGTGGCGTTGCGTTCGCGGGCAGATTCGGTGCCAGCCATTGACAGCCAAGCTGGGCCACAAGCTCTGGTGACGGAAGGTTTGACGAACTGCAAACCTTGTTCCACGAAGGTCGGGTCCAGATTCTGAAACGCAGTCTCGCCATCCGAGACAGGTTGTTGGGCTGCGGGTAGGTGCACCCCTAATCTTCTCAACGTGACCTCGACGAATGCGTGGGCGTTGCCGCTCACCCGCCGGCGTGCTGTAGACCACGGCCGGATGCGCTCGTCGTTGTGTCAGCTTCGGCGAATGTAGAGACGCGTTCTTCTCGTCTCGAGCCTTACCTGTGGGCTCCTGACCGCCACCGTCTCATCCCGCTTCCGTACGGCCATCCGTACCTTCACCCTCGGCTGTCCAGCCACACACCACATCAGGAGAAGACACAACATGAGCAGGCAAGAAGTACTCGTCGACGCGGACTGGGTCACCGAGCACGCCGGTGACGACAACGTTGTTCTCGTTGAGGTCGACGAGGACACCACGGCGTACGACGGTGGTCACATCGCCGGCGCGATCAAGCTGGACTGGAAGAAGGACCTGCAAGACCCGGTCCGGCGCGACTTCATCAACAAAGAACAGTTCGAGAAGCTGCTGTCTGAGCGCGGCATCAGCAACGACGACACGATCGTCCTCTACGGCGGCAACAACAACTGGTTCGCCGCGTACGCCTACTGGTACTTCAAGCTCTACGGGCACGAGAAGGCCCTGCTGCTCGATGGTGGTCGCAAGAAGTGGGAGCTCGACGCGCGCGAGCTGAGCAGTGAGACAGTTACTCGACCTGCCACGAGCTACAGCGCCACCGAGCCCAATCTCGGCATCCGCGCGTTCCGCGACGAGGTGGTCGCCGCCATCGGCGCGAAGAGCCTGGTCGATGTTCGCAGTCCTGACGAGTTCGCCGGCCGGCTGCTCGCGCCGGCTCATCTGCCGCAGGAGCAGGCACAGCGTGGTGGTCACATTCCGACCGCGGTCAACGTGCCCTGGAGCAAGGCGGCCAACGATGACGGCACGTTCAGGTCCGATGACGAGCTCAGGGAGCTCTACAGCGACGCCGGCCTGAACTGGGACAACGACATCATTGCGTACTGCCGGATCGGGAACGCAGTGCGCACACCTGGTTCGTACTGCATCAGATCCTCGGACAGAAGAACGTGAAGAACTACGACGGTTCCTGGACCGAGTACGGCTCGCTGGTTGGCGTGCCCGTGGCCGTCGGCGACGAACCAGGCAATGTCTGATTTCCGGGCGCCTAATTTCGGGCGCCTCCCTTGAGGCGTAATCAAGTCAGGGCCTAACCCATTTCCCGCGATTTCGCGGCAGCTAAGGAGAACATCATGTGCGCAGCAACCAAGGGTGGCCTCAGTCTGGCCGACGTCGACGTCACCAAAGAGGCTGTGATTCAGGGCCGCGTGCTGCGCGGCGGGAATCCAGTCGCCGGGGCGTACGTCCGCCTGCTCGACGCGGGCGGCGAATTCACCGCAGAGGTCCCGACCTCGGCGACCGGCCACTTCCGCTTCTTTGCCGTCGACGGCAAATGGACGCTGCGCACCCTGGTGCCAGGCGCCAAGCTCGATCGCTCGGTTGTGGCAGCACGCGGCAGCGTGGCGGAGATCGACGTCGATATCGAAGCTGTCTGACGCTGACCTTATGAGCGGACATGCGCCCTCAGCCCGTTGCGGGTGCATGTCGAAGGGACAAGCTCAGCGCATTCCCTGACCTTTGCGGGAATGGCGTGAGTTTCCTCGCTCGGCATTACGGTGGGCACCTATGTCTCACGTGACGGGCACCGAGCCTGAAGATCATCGAGCCGATCTCGACTGGCTGTACCGCCAAGACAAACCCGCATCGGGACACGCGGCGGCGGGCCGCAGACTCTGCTGCTTCCGCCGCCGACGCGACACCGGCCTCACGACCTGCCACGCGTGGCCCTGTGATCATCATGATCGTGCTGCTGCTGTGTCTCACGGTCGGCGCAGTCGCCGGAATGGTGTTGCTGTTGCAGCCGCAGTCCCGCACGGCGGGGCCGGATTCTCGCGAGCCCAGTGCTGCCAACGCATCTGATGCGTCCCAGGCGGGAGGCGCGGGGCCGGTGACGCCGACCCAAGTGAAGGTCGGCTGCCAAGCGCCAGATGCGACCGACGGCGCAGGCCGTCCGGTGTCCTATGTGCCCGAGCAGCTGATTGACGCAAAACTGAACACAGCGTGGCGGTGCAACGGCAACGGCATTGGGCAGGTATTGGCCTTCACGCTTCCCGCAGGAACAAGCATTGCTGAGGTCGGCCTGGTGAATGGGTACGCCAAGGTTGATCCGGCCAGTGGTGCCAGGCGGTATGGCGAATATCGCCGGATCACCGCAGGTGACCTGGACCTTTGCCAATGGCATGAGCTTCCAGCAGTCGCTGACGGACGGGGCGAAGACACTGCAGAAGCTGAGCATCCCTGCCCAGGCGGGCGACACCGTCACGCTCACCATCAATGCCAGCACCCAGCCAGGATCAAGATCCAGAGGCCGTGATGCGGTCTTGATCTCTGAGGTCAGCTTCCGTCAAGCCTGAATTTCATCCCCACGGCTCCAGCAGCCGAAAGCTATGCCTGAGGTGGCACGAGATCAGTGTCACGAATCGAGAATGAGCGTCACCGGTCCGTCGTTGGTCAACGTGACCGCCATGTACGCGCCGAATACACCGGTCGCGACCTCCGCACCGCGCAGGCGCAACGACGAGACAAACGCCTCGACCAGTGGTTCACTGACCTGCCGCGGCGCGGCAGCGCTCCATGACGGCCGGCGACCCTTGCGAGTGTCGGCGTAGAGGGTGAACTGGCTCACCACCAGGATCGGTGCATTCTCTTCCTGACACGATCGCTCGCCGTCGAGGATACGAAGTGTCCAGACTTTTTCGGCGAGCCGATCGACTGTGGCGGCCTGATCATCGTGAGTCACGCCAGCCAAGATCAACAGGCCGGGCCGATCGATTGCCCCGACGATCTCGCCATCCACCTCGACGCTCGCCGAGGTCACGCGCTGAACCACCAAGGCGCATGGCCTACATGTCCAGTCGCTCGATCACAGCTGCCAGTCTTCCATCCGAGGCCGTCGGCCCGACCGCGATACTAGCCTGCCGAGGTCGCCTCGACTTCGACCTCAATCAGATGGGCAGGATCGGCGAGCCGTGCCACCTCGACCATGGTCGCCACCGGTCGGATACTGCCGAAGATTTCCTGGTGAGCACGGCCAATCTCTTCCTTGGGACGTCGATGTCGGTGACATACATCCGGGTGCGAACGACCCGTTCCGCCGCGGCGCCGGCCGCCATGAGAGCTGTCGAGGGCGATGGTGAAGAGCCGCTAGCGCCTGCCGGTACGCATCACCTGGGTGCAGCACGCCGTCCAAACCGGTCGCCGTGGTGCCGGCCGTGATCGCCCAATCACCTGCCACGACCACCCGTGGAGTATCCGTAGATCTCTTCCCACGGCGCGGTCCCCGCGAATCTTGTGATCAACACAGCCATACCCTCTGCCACAATGAAAGGCCATGTCCACCGAAATGACGATGCATTCGCTGCTGATCAAGATCACCTGCGGTGCCGAGGCCCCCGAGCGAGCAAACCAGGCGTGGACCGTCGCCGCGATGGGCGTCGCCGCTGGGGCCGGCGTATCGGTCTGGCTCACCGGGGAAGCGGTATGGTTCGCCGTGCCCGGGCGGCAGCCCGATCTCGAGCTGCCGTACGCGACGCCGGTCGCCGATCTGATCGAGACCGTCCGGCTGGCCGGCTCCATCACGGTGTGCACTCCAGTGCGCCGCGCGCCGGGAGCTCCTCGTGAAGACCTGGTCGAATCCGCGACCATCCAAGCGCAGCGAAGCTTCGTTGAGGCAGCGCTCGCCGACAACGTCCAGGCCCTGGTCTACTGACTCATGCCGAAGTTCGACCAAGTCGTCCTGATCCTCGATGTCAGCGACGTGTCTGCGCAGCCTCGCGTTCTACACCAACGATCCTCGGCTTCGAGGAGTCTTGGCATTGGGGACACCGCCGACCTTCGGCGGCGTACGTCCCGGCCCGTTCAGTACCCGGGACGGACGCGCCAGCCGACGGCGTCGACTTCCCGGGGATTGAACAAGGTCCGCTCCTGCACGCCCTTCGCCAGCATCGGGTGGGGACTACCCAGACCGCTGGACCCGGATTCTTCACTCCGCGCATGGCATGCGTCACGCCAGGTACGCGTCGGCATCCCGCGGTGTGGGTACCGCAGCGGAGAGGGCCGTTACTGGTGCTGGAGGAGATCGGCAGAGCTGGCCGGCGCTCACCTGCGCCGGGCTTGGCACCGGTAGCGGCCGCGTGCCGAGCGAGCGCTGGCGAGCCGCTCATTGATCGGGCGCGTCTAGGCCGGCGTGGTGTGCGATCATCACGATTTCGCCGTTCAGATAGTCGGTTTCGATGTTTCCGGTACCGCGCTGCAACGACTGCCAGGTCGATCCACCGACGAAGGAAGGGACGCCAGGGACTGGCCTCATAGTGAGGCCGGCGGCGCGTGCAGCCGTCTCCTCGCTCTCGCTGATGTAGCCGATTCCGGCCCGATCGAGCACGTGACGGGCCTCGGCTTCAGCACCGGCGGCCAGCGGGCGCCAATCTCCGTTACGGGCTACCAGGGCCTGGAAGACGTTGCCGATGTTGCTGATCAACCTTGCGGTACTTCCACGCCATGACGTCCTCGGGCGAGGGACCTCGAAGTTGGCGGCGATGAGATCATCAGCGACCTGCCGCAACACCTGATCATGATCTTTTGGCGCCTTTGGCACGTGCCCGACGTGCAACATTCCCGACGTCGGCGTGCTGCGAATGCATTACCTCGCCAGGCTGGAGGTGGACCACCGGCATCAGACGCACACCCCATACACCTGACGGAAGTACCGATGTGCAAAGGCCTCGCCGGCCACGCCATTGAGCGCAACGAAGATGGCAGGCGTTCGCCCACCGTCCCGACGGGCTGGCCATTCTGGTGCACCGGGAGTCAGTCCAGCGGACCAGCATCTCGTTGGCCTGGTGAGTTTTCGTAGTCAAGATCAAAATGTCATCGACATCGAGCTGGATCTCCTCTGGCCCGCCGATTGCTGCTAGCTGCTGGGTGAGGTCCTCATCCGGCGTACGCAGCCGCAGCCCGTGCTCGAGGATGGCTGCGAGATGATCGCCACGGGCCACCAGGACGACGCCGCGCCCGGCAAAACGCCAGCCGGGCGCCGATGGCTCCGCCAACCGCGCCGGCGCCAGAATGATGTAGCGAGCCGTGTTCCTCACCGAACCTGGCACAGTAGTAGGCCATGGAGCTGAGGCCTGAGCTTTCGTGATCTTGAACCGGCCGACCTGAGCGATCTGGACTGGTCAGGCGGTCCGGAACATCCCGTGCCGTAGCCACCGGCTCGCAGCGGCGTACGCCGGTGAGGTCGCACTGCTCGTCGGTGGTCTGCCGGAACTGGCCGCTGATCGCTCTCGGCGGGGTCGACTTTCGCCCATCGGAGGATGCCAGCGGTATCTGGATGCTTGCGGTGCACGAACGGTTCCAGTCATTGGGTGCCGGCTCCGAGCTGATCGCCGCGTTGGAACAGAAGATCATCGATCATGGTCGGCCGCTCGCCAGGATGCGCGCTGGTTGAGCACGACAATCCGAGAGCCCGGGCGCTTTAGAGCGATGGGGTATTCGAGGCGTGGGCGACCCTCGACAGCTGGCAGGTGGCTGGTGGCCGGACGTATGTGACGGCCTGCACGATCATGGAACGCGGACTGATCCAGGTCCCAGGTGACGATGTCGCCTCCGGCTAGACTCCCCAGCCAAGTCGGTGTCCTTCACCTTCGCACTGCTGCCGCTCGGCGGCATCGCTGCTTGGCCTGATGCTGCTGATCTTGCTGATCATGCTCATGGTGCGTCTGGCGAACATGCGTTCTGGTGGTTGAGCGGATGCCGTTTGAACCCTCGGAGGATGTACATCCAGACCTCGCGCCTATCGCCTGATGGATCGGTCGCTGGGAGGGCAACGGCAGAAGCGGCCTATCCCGGCATCGAGGTTTCGACTTCCGGGCAGCAAGTTGACTTCGCCCACAACGGTGGGAACTACCTGCACCACCCGTCTCAGCTGTTCGAGGTAGATGGCGATGGGATGGCGATCCGGCCGCTCGACATGGAGACGGGATTCTGGCGGCCGCAGAGCGATGGCAGTCTCGAGGTCGTGATGTGCAACCCGGCCGGATTTGCCGGTGTGGTACGGATCGATCACGGGGTCCAAGATCGAGCTGGCAACCGACGCGGTGGTGCGTACGGCTTCCGCGGAGGACTATGCGGCTGGGCAGCGGCTATGCGGCAACGTCGCTGGAGACCTCTTGTGGACCTTCGATAAGGCGGCGCAAGGGTACAGCTTGCAGACATACATGTGGGGCCGGTTGCGCCGCACCTGATCAACTTCCTGCCGTACGCCGCCTTGCCAAAGCTGTGGCCAGGCCATTCGCTTGCCTGGCGTCGGTAGCGTGACAGAGGTGGAAAGGGCAGCCTGTGTGGCGGTAGCCGCGGTCGCGACCGTGACGGCACTGGTTGTCGCTGCGGAACCGCGTTGCCGTCGACGACCGTCGGCGCAGGCTTCGATCTCACCACACCCTCGCTGAGGAGCTTCCCGCCGAGCGGCACGCAATCCGCGCGATCAACGCCGCAGGCGACGCCGAGAGTGTGCCTCCAGCCTGCTCCACTGCTGCTCCTCGAACATGAGGAGTCTGGTGCGGTGATCGTACAGATGAGGTCGTCAGGGACTCCCGCCGGCTGCGGTTCGCCGCGTCCCTGGCTCAACGCCGGGCCGGGGCACGCTGTTCCGACTGCACCGTGGGCGGGGTGACTGCCCGTCCGGACCGGCATGGGGCCGTCCGGCTACTTCTGCATCGAGATCTCAATCCACGACGGTGTGTTTCAGCGCCACCGCGACCGTGAGGGATACCGGCGAATGACCGGTTGCATGCTTCGCCACTCCCGGCCACACAAGCACTGGCACTTCGACGCGATGGCGGCCTACTCACTGAGGCGCGCGGGCTCATCGCGAGTGCTGGTTACATGGAACAAGGTCGGCTTCTGCCTACGTGACAACCTCAAGGTGCGCGGCTACCAGGCGGTCGTCCCGACGGCACTTCGGTAGATGCTCGCGGAACAGCCAGCGGGGAATCTCACCAGGCTGGGTCAACTTCTACAAGGCAGACCTGTCAGGGCGAATGGCTGCGCCTCCCGACCAACGTGGGCTCGGAGGTCCTTTTCTCGACCTGACGGCCGAAACCCGCTCCGTCAGCTGGGTCCGAGAACAGACGAGACCGACAATGCGACCTCAGTGGCCTTCCGAATCGACGGCACAAGGGTGCGCGGGTGCATTCCGGGTCGCCTGCCGCTAGGCGGCCTCATCGTGATCAGCGAGTGCAGGCGGCAGGCGTACTCGCACCCTGGAGAGTGATCTACCGAGGATGATCGACTGGGAAGAAAAGCGCGGACGGGAGTGCTGAAGCGAGCATGACTGCTGTTGTTGCCGAGAGCGGCCCAGATGCCGGCGTGCCATGGCACTACGGCGACCCAATGCGTGAACAGCGGCTGCTGGCGAAGGTGGTGAAGGGGTGGTCGATCTGTCCCATCGCCGGTGTCATCACCGTGAGCGGGCCTGACCGGCTGACCTGGCTGCACTCGCTGACCACGCGGTATCTCGAGGGACTTGAGCCAGGACGTGGGGTCACGACGCTGGTGCTAGTCACCGCACGGCCATATCGAACACGTCTTGTACGGCGTCAGATGACGGTGAGACCTTCTGGGCGCACACCGAACCGGGCGCAGCCGACGCGCTCGGTGAGCTGGCTGGACGGGATGCGGTTCTTGCTGCGGGTTGAAGTAGCCGACCGAAGCGATGATCATGCCGTCGTCTGGTCTGCTGGAGAGCTGTCCGGTGATCATCGTGCTCGGATTGGCCTGACTCGTTGGACGGCCGAGAGCTCTTTGTGCCGCGTGATCGACTCGCAAAGTGATGAGCCGCGGGCCCTGAGCTGGCACCTGGGCGCTGGACGCCCGTCGCATCGCTGCCGGCGTGCCAAGGATCGGCCTCGAGACCGACCGCCGAACCATTCCGAACGAGATCGGTCTGCTCGGGGCCGCCGTGCATCTGGACAAAGGCTGCTACCGCGGTCAGGAGACCGTCGCGCGGGTCCACAATCTCGGACGACCGCCTCGCCGGCTCGTACGCCTGCACCTGGACGGCAGCGTCGATGCGTTGCCAACTCCGGGAGCAGGGCTGGAGCTCGATGGGCGCGCGGTTGGCTTCGTGGGCGGCTCGGCTCGGCACTTCAGCTCAGCCCCATCGCCCTGGGGCTGGTCGAAGCGCGGCACACCCGTCGAGGCAACTCTGGTAGTGGACGGCATCGCTGCCGCCCAGGGAACCTCTGATCGATCCCGACGTCGGCCTTCACGTACGCCCCGGCCTCTGACGAAAACCCTCTCTGACCGCCGCTTACGCCAGTGACACCGAGCAAGCAGACGACGTGACCAGGAAGTCAGGTGCCGAGTCCAGCCAAAGTCTCCTTACAAGGACGGATTTCGCCCACTCGTTCACCGGCACCCAGCACCGGAGCGCTAGCCTGCTCATCCAGCGTCTCATGATCAAATCCCAGTCGCTGCAGTACGCCTGCCATGGCTACGGGACGGGCCCGGGGATGACCATCGCTGATCTTGATCGCGATGCCGCGGCCATCCGGGCAGGCCCACCGCGTAAACCGACTCTGCGCCCGCCTTCCCGATGAGACCCGGGATCGCGCAGGTGCAATCCTGGACTCGTCCCGCCGGGTGCCTGAGACATGTTCCGGATGGTTCCGGATCGCCGTCGCGACACGCTGCTCGGTACCGATCCGGACGAGCTGGCGGGATGACCAAGCGCGAGCCAAACCGTAGAGCGAGATTGCGTACAGCGGGGCGCCACAACCATCAATCGCGAGGTTCGTGGCTTGCTCATGAGCAAGATCATCGATGGCCTGCACGATCGCCAGCTGAGTGGGATGATCAGGATCGCGGTAGCTTCGCAACATCTCCGCCGTTGATAACGGTTGTTCGGATCATGCCCCGCGTGCTTTCCCGAGCAGTTCATGGCAAGCGGAGACTTGGCGAGGCCGTTGCGGATCGCATCGTCCCTCGCCTGGAGATCCAGCAGGCCACTCGGCCGGCATCTGCAACGCGGACTCGTCAAGCCCCGACATGTCCAAAATGCGGCGGACGCCCTCGAGCTGGAAGGCCTCGCCAGAATGCGACGCACAGACCAGCGCCAGCAGTTCGCCATCAAAGATCAAGCCCAGCCCGCACCATGCCCACCGCCTGGAGCGGTTTGTTGGCACTGCGCGGATACATCGGAGCGAAGTCGGCGCCCACCGATGACGCCAGAGTCCCGTCTGGATTGGTGATCGCGACCCGCCCTCGATGAGCGCTTTCCAGGAAGCCGTTGCGCACGACCTCGACCAGAACAGGATCCGATTCGAAGGGGCTGACCACGCCCTGACACTACGCCCGAGCACCGCGAAGCGGCCTTTATTTTGCGATCGGCGAACGCACTTGTGGATTGTTGCCCGCAAGCCGTACGACGGCCTAATCTTCTCGGTGTGGACTGGCATTCCTACGACGCCGCCTTGTTCGACCTGGACGGCGTGCTGACCCCGACCGCTGAGGTGCACATGCGGGCGTGGCGGCGGCTCTTCACTGACTTCCTGGCCACGCGCGGCATTGACCAGCCATACGTCGATAGCGACTACTTCGACTACATCGACGGAAAGCCACGCTACGACGGCGTACGCGCCTTTCTTGCCTCTCGCGACGTCCGGTTGGCCGACGGCGATCCCAGCGACGGTCCCGAAGTCGAGACCGTCTGCGGACTCGGCAATCGCAAAGAACCAATTCTTCGGCGCAGTGTTGCGCGAGGAAGGTGTCCAGCCGTACGCCGGGTCGGTACAGCTGCTTGATCATCTTGCAGAGCGCGGCACGAAGGTCGCGGTCGTCACGTCATCACGCAATGCGACGGCAGTGCTGGAGGCTGCGGATTTGCGCCCCCGGTTCGGTGTCATTGTTGACGGCAACGTCGCCGTCGAGAAAGGCCTCCGTGGTAAGCCGGCACCAGATACCTTCGTCAGCGCGGCCAATCAACTCGGCGTACCCGTGGAACGTGCTGTGGTGTTTGAAGATGCAGTCTCTGGTGTCGAGGCGGGCCACGCCGGCGGCTTCGGCCTGGTTGTCGGCGTCGATCGCGGAGTGGGTGCCCAGCGCCTGACCGAGTCGGGCGCCGACGTCGTCGTTGCTGATCTTGCTGAGCTGGCTTCATCATGACGCGTCGCAGCCCGGACGATCCGATCGGCGCGGCCGATCCGCTGGACCGCAACCGCTACCCGATCGACGGGTGGAAGTTCACCGAGGCCGAGTACAGCGCGGATGATCTTGGCGTCACGGAGTCGCTGTTCGCAGTGGGTAACGGCTATCTCGGCATGCGGGGTAACGTCGAGGAGGGCCGGGAGACATACACCCACGGCACCTTCATCAACGGCTTCCACGAAACGTGGCCGATCCGGCACGCCGAGGAGGCCTTCGGCTTCGCGCGCACCGGCCAGACCATCGTCAACGTGCCCGACAACAAGACGATCAAGCTGTACGTCGACGACGAACCAATGCTGTTGTCGGTAGCCGATCTTGAATCCTACGAGCGCGCGCTGGACTTCCGTGACGGATTATTGCGCCGTGACATCATCTGGCGGACTCCGGGCGGCAAGCGCGTCAAGGTGTCCTCCACACGCATGGTCTCATTCACTCCAGCGGCATCTGGCGATCATGACCATGGAGGTCACGATGCTGGATGCCGAGGCCCCAGTGGTGATCTCCTCGCAGACTCTGAACCGCCAGGATGGCCGCTGACGAGTACCACGTCCGATCTGCCGCCATGGGCGCTGGAGCCGATCCCGCAAGGGAGTTCGCCTTCGAGTCGCGGGTGCTCGAGCCGCAGAGCCACTGGTGGCAAGATCAGCGGATCATCCTCGGCTATCGCTGCGCCAACTCCAAGATGACCCTCGCCGTCGGGTTGATCATCCAGATAACGACCGACAATGACTATCGCACCTTCACCAGTGCCGATGAGGACACCGGCAAGATGGTCTACCGGGTACACGCCAAGCCGGCGCAGCCGATCAAGGTCACCAAGTCGGTCGCCTATCACACCTCACGCGGCGTGCCGTCTCGGGAGCTCGTTGATCGCTGCCGGCGGACCCTTGATCGCGTGCTCGAAAATGGTGTGGAACCGGAATTCACCGCTCAACGCGAATGGCTGGACAAGTTCTGGGAGCGGTCCGATGTCGTGGTGCACGGCCAGCCCGCTCTGCAACAGGCGATTCGTTGGAATCTGTATCAGGTCGCTCAGGCTACGGCCCGCGCCGAGCGGTCCGGCGTGCCGCCAAGGGTGTGACCGGCACGGGCTATAGCGGGCACTACTTCTGGGACGCCGAGATCTTCGTACTTCCGTTCCTCACCTACACCTCGCCCCAGATGGCGCGCAGCGAGCTGCGTTTCCGTTACAACATGCTCGACGCTGCCCGCCGCCGCGCAGAAAGAGCTCGCCCAGAGCGGCGCGCTCTTTCCTTGGCGTACGGTCAACGGTGAAGAGGCGTCGGCCTACTATGCGGCCGGTACGGCGCAGTACCACATCGACGCCGACATCGCGTACGCCTTGTGCAAGTACGTCGCCGCCAGCGGTGATCAAGACTTCATGAATCGCGAGGGCGTGGATCTTCTCGTCGAGACCGCACGGCTGTGGGCTGACCTCGGCTTCTGGCGTGAAAACGGCACTGGCCGCCGTAGCTTCCATATCCACGGCGTGACCGGCCCGGACGAGTACACCACGGTCGTCAACGACAACCTCTTTACCAACGTCATGGCCCGATACAACCTAGCCAAGGCAGCCGAGCTGCTTCGTCAGCTGAAGGGCGAACTCCCGCGCGCATACCAGCGGGTTGCGCAGCGGCTCGAACTTGCCGACGAGGAAATTGACGAGTGGGCCGCCTGTGCGGAGGCGATGTCGATCCCGTACGACAAGATCACCGGGATCAACCCACAGGACTGCGCACTTCCTCGATAGGGAAGTCTGGGATCTGAAGAACACTCCGCCGGAGAAACGGCCTCTGCTGTTGCACTATCACCCGTTGGTGATCTACCGGTTCCAGGTGCTGAAGCAGGCAGATGTGATGCTCGCCCTGTTTCTGCAAGGTGATCATCTTCAGTTACGAGCAGAAGCGCAACAACTTCGAGTACTACGACCCCATCACCACCGGCGATTCCACCCTGTCGGGCATTGTGCAATCGATCATCGCAGCAGAGGTCGGATACCGCGATCTTGCGCTGCGCTACTTCTACAACTCGTTGTTCGTCGATCTTGCGGATCTGCACGGCAACGTCAGCGACGGGGTCCACGTCGCCTCAACCGGCGGTGTGTGGAACATCCTGGCACAGGGGTTCGGCGGTATGCGGGACTACAACGGGAAGATCACTTTCAGACCCGCGCTTGCCGGAGTCGTGGCCGGGACTGACGTTCCAGATGACCCTCCGCGGCACCCGGATCGAGGTCGATCTCACAAGCCGCGAGATCGCCTTCACAGTCGTCGACGGCGATCTCGCCGAGCTGTCGGTTCGCGGCGAACACTTCACCGTCACGGCCGGCAGTCCGCTCCGCGTGCCATTGGCCCATCAAGGACCGTGCATCGAGGGCCCGCTGCCGTCAAGACCGTCGATCGCCGGCCCGACGGAACGCTCATCATGGCCTCAGTGCCCCAGGCCGTCATCCTGGGTCGTTAGCAGCCATTTGTTGTGTTCGCCCTCGCCACTGACGCTCGCGCTTTGCTGTGTTCGCTCGCCCGAGCGTGCGCTGGAAGCTGCTGTCTTCCTCCCTCGCAGGCACGCCAGGCTTCCTGACGAGGTGCGCTCTGGCCTCGATCTGTCGTGCCTGCTCGATCGTCCAGACAGCACCGGCGCCCGCTCTACCCGACGCTCGCGCTTTGTTGTGTTCGCTCGCGCCCGAGCGTGCGCTGGAAGCTGCTGTCTTCCTCCTCGCAGGCACGCCAGGCTTCCTGGACGAGGTCGCGCTCTGGCCTCGATCTGTCGCGCCTGCTCGATCGTCCAGACAGCACCGGTCGCGAACGTGAAGGCATGCTTGCAAGCTAGAGCTTTGCATTTGCTTGCAATTGCAAGCACACTGGGTGCATGGCACGAATTCGATCCCACAAGATCGCGGACCAGCTTGGCTCCCTCGGTGAGTTCATTGCCGGGCAGCGTAAGGCGGCGCAGTTGTCGCTGCGTCAGCTGGCCGAGCAGACCGGCATTTCCAATCCCTATCTGAGTCAGATCGAGCGTGGCCTGCGCAAACCGTCGGCGGAAGTGCTGCAGCAGCTGGCGAAAGCGCTGCGGGTCTCCGCAGAAACGCTTTATGTCCGCGCCGGAATCCTTGATCCGGCTGAGCATCCGGCCACCTCGGTGGAGATGGCTGTGCTCGCCGATGCGGCCATCACGGAGCGGCAGAAGCGCGTCCTGATCGATGTATACAGCTCCTTCGTAAAGGAGAACGAACGGGCACGACCAACGGGCGAACTCCGAAATAAGCAAGCCCAAACCCCAACGAAGAAGGAGAAAGAATGCCGCACAAGGAAGTCTCCGCCGATACCCGCAAGTCGGCCGTCGATTCCGACTATGCCGCGCTGTACGCGGTCGCAGGCCTCACCGATGCGCTGGCCGAAGCTCTCAAGGGCGCTCTTGCCGACACGCAGCAAAAGGCCAGCAAGCGCTTCAGCGAACTGCAGAGCAAGCGACCGGAGCTGAGCAAGCAGGCCAAGGGGAGCGCTGAGGAGCTGCGCACCTTCGTCATCACTCTGCCGGAGCAATTCAAGAACCTTCCGGAAACAACGAAGGCGAGGATTGCCGAGCTACAGAAGCAGGCCAACGAGCTGAAGGCTCAAGCTACTACCGCCTACGGCGATTTTGCGGGCCGCGGCAAGCAGGCGGTGGATGAGGCGCGCAAGTCAACGCATGAGCGTGCCCGCACGACCACCAAGCCGGTTACGCCGCGCAATACGGCCAAGACCTCGGATGCTCCGAAGGCTGCATCAAGACCGGGGCGAAGAAGGCCAGCCCCACCAAAACCAGCACCGGAAAGAGCAGCTAACCATCGAGATGACACTCACGCCCCACCTTGTCTTGCTCGCGCCCCCGCGGGCAAGAAAGGTGGGGCGTGAGTCGCCTCCCGGACTGACCTAGACCCCTCTACAACTCCAGCCGACGCCGACCGATGACTGGTCCCGGTGTCATCGAAGATCGAATGGAGAACTGACTTGCGATGGATGTTGACTCGGCCGGCCTAGGTGCGTGAGACGAATCGTCGGAGCTCTGGTCAGTTCGATGATCAGTCGTGTGATTGTCGTGCTGCTGAATCGACTGCGCTATCTGCTGCATCGAACTTCCCCCTCCCAGATCTAGCGACGACCCACGCCATCTCTCGCGCCTACGGTTGGGGAAGGAACCGACGGGTTCAAAGCGACGAGAACATCTTGACCGATGCAGACACGGATCGGCGGCCGACCGCACGGTCGTGACCGAGGTTGTGTCGAAACCTCGCGGATGTAGATCACGAAACGGGAACGCCGACCTTCGCCGTTGTCGATCATGACGGTCAGGTCTTGGCGCGGGCCCGGTCGCGCGCACGTGTCGCCGCGGACCAGCACAACCTTGCGCATGCGTACGGCGTCTGGAGTGACCTCGATGCACTCATCGGTCCTGCAGAACTCCAATGCCTGCTCCAAGTTCATCAGACGCGGCGGCACCAGCCGTTCGAGTTCCTCACCGGTGGACGCCCGAACGTTGCTGAGCTTCTTTTCCTTCGTCGGGTTGACGTCCATGTCCTCGGCGCGGGCGTTTTCGCCGACGATCATGCCCTCGTACACCTCTATGCCGGGAGTGACGAACATCGTGCCGCGCTCCTGCAGGTTGAACAGTGCATATGAGGTGACCTGGCCCGACCGGTCAGCCACCAACGAGCCTGTGGGGCGGGTTCGCATGTCGCCGGCCCAGGGCTCGTAGGTCTCGAAAACGTGATGCATCAGTCCGGTGCCGCGCGTTTCGGTCAGGAACTCGGTGCGGAAACCGATCAGCCCGCGGGCTGGCACGAGATATTCCATCCGCACCCAGCCCGTGCCGTGGTTGACCATCTGTTCCAATCTGCCGCGACGCAGTCCGAGCAGCTGGGTCACGACGCCGACGAAGTCTTCTGGAATATCGATGGTCAGCCTTTCGACCGGCTCGTGGATTCTGCCGCCGATGGTGCGGGTCACCACTTGTGGCTTCCCGACCGTCATCTCGAAGGATTCGCGGCGCATCATCTCAACGAGAATTGCCAGCTGCAGTTCGCCGCGGCCCTGGACTTCCCAGGTGTCCGGGCGCTCCGTCGGGAAGACTCGGATCGACACGTTCCCGACCAGTTCGGTATCCAGCCGCGCCTTAAGCAACCGCGCCGTCAGGTTCTTGCCCGCTTGACCGGCGAGCGGAGAGGTATTGATGCCGATGGTCATGGAGATCGACGGCTCATCCACTGTGATCAATGGCAGCGGTCGAGGATCGTCGGGATCGGAGAGCGTCTCGCCGATGGTGATCTCGGGGATTCCGGCGATGGCGACAATGTCGCCGGGTCCCGCCGACTCCGCAGGCTCGCGATCCAACGCATTGGTCATCAATAGTTCGGTGAGTTTGACCGTGCGGATCGTGCCATCGGCACGACACCAGGCCACGTTTTGGCTACGCCGCAGCGTTCCCGCGACGATGCGGCACAGCGCGAGCCGGCCGAGGTAAGGCGACGCGTCCAGGTTGGTGACGTGCGCCTGCAGCACCGCCCCGTCGACATAGGTGGGCGCAGGAATGTGCTGCAGGATTGTGGCGAACAACGGGGCAAGATCTCCGCTGTCGGGCATCTCGCCATTGCCGGGTGGGGTGAGGGAGGCGCGCCCGGCCTTGGCCGATGCGTACACAACAGGAAAGTCGAGTGCGTGGCTGTTGTCGTCGTCCAGCAGGTCGAGGAACAGCTCGTAGGTCTCCTCTACCACCTCCGCAATTCGGGCATCGTGTCGGTCCACCTTGTTGATCACCACGACGATCGGCAGCTTCTTGGCCAGTGCCTTGCGGAGCACGAAGCGTGTCTGGGGGAGTGGGCCCTCCGAGGCGTCGACCAGGAGTAGCACCCCATCGACCATCTCCAGGCCGCGTTCTACTTCGCCGCCGAAATCCGCGTGACCAGGCGTATCGATGATGTTGATCGTGACGGTCGAGCCATCTGGCAGATGGTGCCGTACGGCGGTGTTCTTGGCGAGGATGGTGATGCCCTTCTCCCGCTCCAGATCCATCGAGTCGAGGACCCGCTTCTTCACCGTCTGGCCGACCCGAAAGGCGCCTGATTGCCAGAGCATGGCGTCGACGAGCGTGGTTTTGCCATGGTCGACGTGAGCGACGATGGCGACGTTCCGCAGATCAGAACGGATGGGCACGCAGAAACCACTCTCTCCAGGCGTAGGGCAACCTGGTGAGTTTAGTTCACCAGCCGGCGCCGAAGCAGGCGAAGGGGATTGGCTCGGCAGTGGCCGCGAGGGCATCGGCAAGCGCGTACGCCGGAGCGGCACCGGCGGCCAGCCGCCGATGGTAGTCGACCATAAGGTCAGCGGTCTTCTCATCGGAGACCTTCGCAACGCCGGAGATGATGGTCGATGTCCCGCTGTGCAACAGCGCCCTGGTCAGCCCAAGCGCCTCGTCCCCTGGGCGGACAGTGGCTTGCCCCAGGTCACATGCAGACAGCACGACCTGCTGGGGTGACTGAGCGACTCGATCGAGGTCGTAGCCAACAACCGGTCCATCCACCAGCCTGATCGAAGAGAACAGCGGGCTCTCACGTTCGTGGCGGCCATGCGCCGCCACGTGAACCAGCTGTGCGCCATTGATGGCATGCAGAAAGGCCTCACCCGTCGCTTGAGTGCCGGTGAGCATCTCGCACCCCGGCCACTGCTCTGCGACGCCGGTGACCTCTTGCTCGGCGCGCCCGAGACCCGGACCAGCCACCGTCACGACGGCTCCGGACTTGTTGCGAAATCGCGCGTGAGCACCCAGCCAGGCCGCGGCTGAGGGGGCGATGGTGAGCGGCCGGGCCCTCAAAGTCGGCAGACCTGACCACGGCAGCGCGGCGAGTCGACCGGGCGGCACAAGCACGATGGACGCGTCCGGCAGATTCAGTGGAGTCAGTAGCAGGTGATCGAGCGTTCGAAGGTCTCGCAGCAATGAGTTGCGCGCCGAGGCCCGGAGTGGCTCGGGAACGTGACTGAGGGCTAGGGCATCGAGATCGGCGGTGATGCGGCGGCAGAGCCGTTCCGCCTCCGCCATCGTGGTCAACCGCTGCATCCAGCAGCCGCGGCGGGTAAGCACGATGCCATGGATGTCGTCGTCGATGCCGAAGATGGTCAGCAGTGCCGCGCCGTCCAGCGCCGCCCGCATGTCGCCCAGCCTCGGCGTTTGGTCGATCGAGCCCGAGCCCTGAACGCTCCAGGAGCGCGCTCGAATCTCGCGCTGCAGCGCCTGCCGACGCCTGCGGAGCGGCTCCTTGAGTCTCGCTGTCGACGTCTTCTGGCTCCAGTTGGCTTATCACCCAGCGCAGTTGGGCCAACAGCTCCGCGGTGATCTTGTCTTCGGGAGGTCGTACGGGCGTCACACGACTGGATATGGCTCGCGCTCGTTCCAGCCAGGCCAGCACGGCGGCGGGACGACCCGCCGCCATCTCCTCGGTGACGGCGAGCGCCGCCAGACCCACACCATGAGCGGCGCTGGACATCTGCAGGTCCAGGCTGCCGAACCGAGCCTGATGCTTCATCAACTCAGCCATCCCGGCCCGCGCCTGTCGTTGAGCGGCTTTCCGGTCGCCACGGGCGTAGGCCAGCTTGGTTCCTGACAAATCGCCCGTACAGGCGCAGATCGAGCGGTTGTCCCGCGGAGATGGTCGGCAGCCGCCGCGACTTGCCGCGCTCGTTAGGTCAGAGTATTCGATGGCGATCAGACGCGCCAGTTTCGCCTGATCCTGACAGGCCGAGGTGGCTCAACGTGGCCGCCAGCCGGTCGGCGGTGCGCACCAGCCGGTCGCTGCGGACCTCCGCCTCCGCGTCCGCACGGAGCATGATCAACTCACCAAGGGCGGTCGCTCGCCGATTGCTGCGCCGCCGGAGCCGGGCGACGGCGGTGTGGCTGATTGTTTGAGCTAGCCGATAATTGCCTGCTAGCAATGCGACGTCAGCACGGGTTAACTCCGCCTCGGCAAGCAAGGTCAACATTTCGGTTCGCTCCAAAGCGGCCGAAGCTTCGACCAGTGCCCGGTCGGCGTCTGCCACGAGGCCAGCGCTGAGCAGAACCCTCGATCGGTCGATGCCGACGACTCCTTTGTAGTGGTCGGAGGCCGCTTGCTCCACCGTTGGCATCAATTCCAGTGCCCGAGGCAAATTACCGGCCAGATAGTGCATATAGCCGAGGTTGTGTCGGGCTGCGAACTCCAATTCGACAAGTCCGTAGCCGTCGGCTCAGGTCCAAAGCGCCGGTGAAATCCTCGATAGCTGACTGAATATGACCCAGTTGATCATGAGCCTCGCCGCGATTGATCAGGATCTTGCATTGATCCGCAGGCTCAGCGTCGCGCATCAGCTGAACCGCCCCATCCAGACAGCTTGATCGCGTCTGCGGCCCGACCTCTCCCGAAGCAGCAGCAGGCCGTGCTGCGCTCGTGTGACGACGCTCAGTTGGCTCAGAGATCGACGGCTGGCGAGCTGCTCAGCGTTCACCAGTAGTCGGATGCTTTCGCTTGTTTGTCCCATCTCATGAGTCGGATAGCTCAGACTCAACAGAATTCGTGCGGAGAGCCGGTCGTGCTCAGTGGAACATTCCGGGAACTGGATATCGGCGCCATTGTGGGGCACAGGTGTATGCAAGGCACTCATTGCCTCGCCCAACAGCGTGATTGCTTTGGTGTAATGCCCCAGGTCGGAACTGACAATGCCTTGAGTAAGCAGGTCTCTGCAGCGTGCTGATGGTCGCCACCACACGCAACATTTGCCCCCACAGAGCAGATTTTGCTCTGCTTTTCACATCTATGCCAGACCAGATGAAATGCCTTTGGACTTCGGTCCCCGTACCCTTGGGCCTATGGCGGGCAGCACAGACTGGTTTCGAGATTCGTTCCGGGCCGAGTACGAGAAGCAGAACGCAGCAATCGGGCGGTTCAACCTCGCGATATTCGGCAAGACCGGTGTCGGAAAGTCGACCTTGATCAATGCGATCTTCGGTGAGGAGGTGGCGCGTACCGGAATCGGCGAGCCGGTGACCAAGGGTAGCCATCTCTACCTGGACAAGGTCGGGCATCTGGGCATCGTGGACACCCAAGGTCTTGAGGTGGGCAAGGACAACAAGCAGATCTTGTCCGAGCTCGACAAGGCGATGACGCAGATGCGGCAGCTCCCGCTGTCAGAGCAGATTCACGTCGCGTGGTACTGCATCCGTGGCATGGACCGGCGTTTCGAGGAGGCTGAGGCGGATTTCATCCGCCGGCTCGACGGGATGGGCCTGCCGGTGATCGTCGTACTGACACAGGTGCCGATGCGCGACGGTTACCTGCATCCCGACGCGGTGCTGCTGGCGGAGCAGATCATCGCGAAACGGCTGCCGATCGTCGGGGGCGGCCGTTCATGACGTACGCCAAGGCGGACGAGTTTGCCGGGCAGGGGCCTACGGGCTCCGGGAACTTCTCGATGCCACCTTTCGCGTTGCGCCCGAAGGTGTCCAGGGAGCTCTCGTCGCGGCGCAAGAGATCGATCATGCGCGGAAAGCGCAGGAAGCGAACAAGTACATAACGGCTGCTGCCGCCAGCGCAGCGGCCGCTGCCGCCACGCCCATCCCCTTCTCCGACGCCGCCCTGCTGGTGCCTATCCAACTTGGCATGATGGCCCGGATCGCCCAGATCTACAAGATCAAGTTTGAGCGCGCAGTCCTCCATGGCGATCGCTTCCACGACCGCGGCGACGCAGATCGGGCGGGCGACTTTCACAGGCTTGCTCAAGATGATCCCGGGGCAGGAACCGGTCGTTGGTGGGGCGATCGGAGCCGGGGTGGCGTCGACCTTCACCTACGCGATGGGCCAGGCCTGGCTGAGTGTCTGTCAGCGGGTGATCAAGGGCAAGCTGGGCGCCGGCAGGCGCCGTGGTCGACAATGAGCAGCTCCGTGAGGTTTTCATGGACGAGTTCCGCAAGCGCATCAAACTGGGACGCAAGGAGCTGCGCGCCGCCTCCGAGCCCGATCCCAACCTGATCGACTCCAGCAAGCCTCGCTGACCGGCTGACGAAACCTAGGTAAACCCAGCAACCTACGCGGCCTGAGGTTGCGGCAGGAGTGGCTGAGTGGTCAGAGTCGCATGCAGGGCACGCGTACCGGCAAATTGCTGACAAGCTGACATCTGCTCAATAGCCTGCGGGCAATGACTATTCCGGACCTGGCGCCACTGCTCGAGGGCGAGCCGCCTCATGATCAAGTTGTCTTTGCGACACGACTGCAGCGCTATTGGCCGGATCTGCTGACGGGCCTGACCGGCGCCTATCCCGACCATGCGCCCGAGATGGCCAACCGGCTGGTGGAGATCGCAGCGCAAAACTTTCAGCAGCGGCCCGCCGACCTGCGGCTGCTGGATCTGCGGCGGCACGCCGACCCGCAGTGGTATCAGCATCAGCAGATGCTGGGATACGCCACGTACGCCGATCTCTTCGCGGGGGACTTGAAGGGGTCGCCGACCGCGTCGATTACCTCGCCGAATTGGGTGTCACCTACCTGCACCTGATGCCACTGCTCAAGCCACGGCCCGGCCAGAATGATGGCGGGTACGCGGTCATGGACTATCGGGCCGTGCGCCCCGAGCTCGGCAGCATTGACGATCTGCGAAGCTGGCCACGGTACTGCGCTCGCAGGGGATCTCGCTCACTCTTGATCTTGTTCTCAACCATGTGGCGGCCGGAGCATCAGTGGGCAGTCAATGCACGAGCGGGAGATCTGTTCTATCGGAACTACTTCCATATGTTCGCCGACCGGGAGCTCCCGGACGCGTACGAGCAGAACGCTGCCGGAGGTCTTTCCCCGATTTCGCGCCCGGAAACTTCACCTATGACGAGGAATCTCATTCCTGGGTCTGGACGACCTTCAACACCTGGCAATGGGATCTCAACTGGCACAACCCGGATGTCTTCTACGAGTTCGCCAGACTTGATCTTGTGGCTGGCCAATCTGGGCGTAGAGTGCCTGCGCCTCGACGCGATTGCCTTTATCTACAAGCGGATGGGCACCAATTGCCAGAATCAACCCGAGGTACATGCGATCACCCAGGCATTGCGTACGGTGGCCCGGATCGCGGCGCCCGCGTTGATCTTCAAGGCAGAGGCGATCGTCGGGCCCGCCGACCTTGCTCCCTACCTGGGGTGGGCAAGCACGCTGGGAAGGTCAGCGACCTGGCGTACCAGAACTCCTTGATGGTGCAGATCTGGTCGGCGCTGGCCGCGAAAGACACCCGGCTGTTTTGCGCTGCGATGAATCGCTTCCCAGCGAAGCCACCGACGACCGTGTGGGGCACCTACTTGCGCTGTCACGACGACATCGGCTGGGCGATCGACGACGGCGACGCCGCCTCGGTTGGGCTGACCGGTTTCGAACATCGACGTTTCCTCGCTGAGTACTACGCCGGCCTCTATCCGATGAGCGACGCCCGCGGTCTGGTCTTTCAGGAGAATCTCCTTACCGGGGATCGCCGGATCAGCGGAACCGCAGCATCGCTGGCCGGCATCGAGGCGGCCCTGAACAGCGGTGACGATCTTCATCTCGACCTAGCCGTACGCCGCTATCTGCTGGCCTACAGCTTGGTTCTGGGATTCGGCGGTCTGCCGCTGATCTACATGGGTGATGAGCTCGGTCTGCTGAACTACTACGACTTCGTGGAGGATCCGGACCACGCCGATGACAACCGCTGGGTCCACCGGCCGCCGATGCCGTGGGATTGGGTGGATCGCCGCCACATCGAAGGCACGGTGGAGTATCGGATCTGGCATGGACTGCGGCACATCATCACGGTGCGGTCCTCGCTGCCGAGCCTGGATGCCTCCCTGGAGAGTGAGATCCTCGATCCGGTGAATCCTGCGGTCCTGGTGTTTCTGCGGCGGTTCCCAACGCAGACGATGGTCGGTGTCTACAACATGACAACGGAGTCGCAGAAGCTCCCGCGTTGGGTGATTCCGCTCGGCAACTGGGCGTGGGATGCGCTGACGGACGAGACGCCATTGACCGATGGGCAGCTCACCCTCGACGGGTATCAGGTGCGCTGGTTCGTGCAGCAGACGTGAGCGATCCTCGTGATAACGCGATCAATGAGATTCGCGCTGAGCTCTCTGAGCTGGACCTCGACTGGGCCGAATCGGCGCCAGGACTGTTCTCCGTCCGCCTGCCCGGCACCCGCAAGCTGGTCACGGAATGCGCTCTTGAGGTAGGTGGGCACGGGTTGAACCTCCGGGCCTTTGTTGCCCGGAAGCCCGATGAGAACCATGTCGGCGTCTATCGCTGGTTGCTGGAGCGCAACCTCAAGCTGCCCGGCATCTGCTTCGCCCTCGACGCGCTTGGCGACATCTACCTGACAGCTCGGGTTCCGGTCGAGCTCATCACGCGAGCCGAGATCGATCGGCTGCTCGGCGCAGTGGCCGAGGCTGCCGATGACAGCTTCAATGTGATCTTGGAGCTGGGTTTCGCGGAGAGCATCCGGAAGGAATGGGCCTGGCGACGGTCTCGCGGGAGTCAACAGCGAACCTGGCCGCTTTCACTCATCTGGACCCGGGGAGCGTCCGAAAAGCTGATCGGGGGTGCAGCGCGCGTAACGAGTTGACCACTAGGCTCGCTGCCATGGTTACGACGCGGGAGCGTGTGTCATGACTGGAGCCTTGATCCTGTTGCGCCACGGCGAGAGTGATTGGAACGCCGAAGAACCTGTTCACTGGCTGGGTCGATGTTGGACTGAGCGCCAAGGGGGAGGCCGAGGCCACTCGTGGCGGTGAGCTCCTCGTGGAGCGCAACCTGCTGCCTGAGGTCGTACACACCTCGGTGCTCCGCAGGGCGATCCAGACCGCACAGATTTCACTGGAGATCGCCGATCGGATGTGGATCGAGACGAAGCGTTCCTGGCGCTTGAACGAACGCCACTACGGTGCGCTGCAGGGCAGGGACAAAGCGGCCACGCTGGCGGAATTCGGCGAAGAACAGTTCATGCTCTGGCGGCGCTCGTACGACATTCCACCGCCACCGATCGACAACGCCGATCAGTACGCGAACTTCAACGACCCGAAATATGCCGGCATGCCGACTGAGGCACGGCCGCGAACTGAATGCCTCAAGGATGTTCTCGAGCGTGCTCTGCCGTATTGGTACGACCAGATCGTGCCCGACCTGCGGGCGGACAAGGTGACCCCTGATTGCGGCGCACGGCAACTCATTGCGGGCCATCGTCAAGCATCTGGACCAGATGAGCGATGAAGCTGTGGTCGGCCTGAATATCCCCACTGGCATTCCGCTGGTATACGACCTGGACGACGACCTCAAGCCGATCGAAATCGGCGGCCGTTACCTGACCTCGAGGCCGCTGCCGCATCCATCGAAGCCGTCAAGATGCAGGGCAGGAAGTAAGCGGGCTTCGTTATTGCGCGGACTCTCTGGAGGGGTCGTTTCTCATCACAACCGTCAAGACGGACCGCCTAAGCGCGTCTCGACCGGCACGTTTTTCATCACAGGCGTCAAAAGCGCCAGCGACCCTGAGGGTTTGACTTATCCACAGCTATCCACAGAGTGACAACTTTTCTGGCTCTTTCGTAGTCGCTGGACTCAAGATCGGGACATGGCCGTTCCTGCAACCGAAACCCACTCTCTCAATACTCGTCGACCGTTTAGCGGGTGACTGCAATGTGGCTCAGGATACGGCGCTGGTAGTTGATCATGTTGCGGTAGCCGCAGCCGACCCGCTTGGTTTGTTTGATGATGCGGTTGAATCCTTCGGTGCGGGCGTTGGAGGCGTCCTCGGTGAGAGCGACCAGGATGGCTGGCCACCAGGTCTGGATCGTTCCGGCGAGCCGGATCGTCTCGGGCAGCTGGGCGTCGATCGCGGCCTCGTAGAAGTCGGCCAACCGCCACCGGATCTTCGACGGCTCAGACTCGGCGAGCAGCATCCGGAGTCGTTCTTTCACACCCCAGGCGGCGCCGATCTCGTCGGTCGGATCATGATCATCGAGCATCCGGTGGAGCCGGGCCCATTGCCTCGGCGAGAGGTGTTCGGCGCCGGTGAGTAGCAGCCGCCTGTTCACCCAGATCGGGTCGGCGACCGTGCCGCGGCGGCCGAGCAGGTCCCGGGTGACGCGTTGCCGGACCTCGGTGACCATCTGGTTGGCAAGCGCGACCAGGTGCCACTTGTCGACCGCGATCTTGGCATCCGGCAGGGCGGCGCGGATCCCGGACGCATACGGCGCCGACGGGTCGATCACCACGATCTTGATCATCTTCCGGAACGCCTCGGATTGCTCGCCCAGCCACTCCCGCACACATGCTCCGGTGCGGCCAGGAGCCAACCCCAGCAGCGATCCCGGCCCATCCCGGGAGCAGTCGACGAAGCTGGTCAGCCACGGATCGGACCGCCTCCAGGTGATCCCGTCCAAGATCCAGCGAACCGAGGCGAATCGGGTTTCATCGATCCCCAGCCTGCTCGTCGGCTGCGGCTCCGGCAGCCACTTTGTGGCCGCGACGACCAACGCCTTGTGTGCGGTTGGCCAGGACACGCCGTACTCGCGGGCCACATCGGAGACCGCCCGGTTGCTCGACGCGATCGCCATCGCCACCCGATGCCGCAGCCGCTCGGTGACTCGGGCACGCGGCAGCACCGCAGTCGATGTCAGGGTGAAGGTCCTGCGCGGACACAGCGCCTCGCCACAGACCAGACGGCGTTTCCGCCACCACAGCTCCACGGTCTGCCCCGAGACCGGCAAGTCCTTCAACCGCATCCATGGCCGATCCTTCACCGCGCCGCTGACCACCCCGCACTGTGGACACGGGCCCTCCCGCGCCGTCTGCTCGATGATCGCCTTCACGGTCGCGGGATCGACCCGTTGCACCTGGAGAACGTTGAACTCGTGCTCAAGACCGAACAACACTGACGTAGCATCCGACATGCTCGTGGCCTCGCTGCTGGACGTTGTAGGAGACCAACAGCATGTCGGGGCCACGAGCCCCTTCACTCGCTACGACACGAGCCTCAAAGCACCCCGCTCAAGTTTGAAGAGCCCGTTTAGCCGGGCGGATGCTCGAAGAGCTGGCATCGGATTAGGGTGAGCTTCTGAGTCATCGCTTTCACAAGATCCTCTACGACTGCACATCGCCTGGACAGTTCCGATCACTACCGAACTTAGGGCCGAGGCGGCACTCGGCATTCCACACGCCTGGCTCGTATGCATCGTCATCACCGCTGACGATGTCCATAACGCGCCGGAGCAGATCCTGGCCTCGGGTGCGGGCCGCTTTGATCGAACGCGGCGCGACCGGTATCCGGCGGCAGTTCAAGACGGCAGTGGCTTCGCTACTTCACTGCGCTGTAGTCGCTTTCGACGGTTGTGATGAGAAACGTGCCGGTCCGTACGCGGGTAAGCGGTCCGTCTTGCCGCACGGTTGTGATGAGAAACGCACGCCTCACGCGAGCGTGGTGAAAACCAAAGCCTAAGGCTGCGGCCAGATCTGCTCTTCGGGGAGTTGGCCGGTCACGACGTAAATGATCCGCCGACCCATCGATGCCGCATGGTCGGCGATGCGCTCGTAATAGCGGCCGAGCAGGGCCACATCGACGGCCGCCTCCACGCCGTACGCCCAGTCGTCGCTGAGCATCACCCGGAACTGCGTACGCCGGAGCTCGTCCATCTCCTCGTCCCGGGCTCGCAGCTCTTGCGGCGCTCTGGATATTGCGGTCGTTCAGGGTCTGGCCGGCCGTGATGACCATCTTCTCGGCGACATCGCCCATCCGGACGAAGTTGGGCCGCAGCGTCTCCGGCACGGCGATCTCCGGGTAGCGGAGCCGGGCGATCTTCGCGATGTGAGCGGCAAGGTCACCCATCTCGCTCCAACTCGGTCACCATACGCAGGGTCGCAACAATGGTCCGCAGCTCACCGGCCACCGGGGCCTGCCGGGCAAGCAGCGAGAACGCCCGCCCTTCGATCTCCGCCTGCTTGGCGTCGATTCGCTCATCGTCGCCGATGACCTGCTCAGCCGAGGTGGATGTCGGCTTCCAGCAGCGCCGTCGTCGCCGCGCGAACCGCCGATGAGACAACCTGAGCCATGTGCACCAGGTCGGCGAGGACGTCGTCCAGCTGTTCCCGGTAGGAGTCCCGCATGAGTGATATCCCGATCTGGTCTTCGGGCTTACGGCACCAACAACCCTATGTCTGGACCCCTACAGCCAATGCGTGCCGGTGGTTAACGGACTGTGAACATGTGCCAAACGCTTGAAGGACTCGCGTGCATAAGGATGATCGGCTGGCGCAGTCAAGGCTCGTCCGAACCCCTACTATCTTCATGTGAACCCGATTGGGGTCGGGATCGTGGCGCTCGTCGTCGGCCTTGGGATCGGCGTCCTGATCACCTGGGTGACGATGCGGAGGCGACGAGCGGAGCCGGAGCCGACCTTCGATATCGCCGAGCCAGTCGTCCCGGCCGGCGTTTCAGAGGTGCTTGCGGTCTATCTCATCTGCCGGCGTCGTGGTTGGCCCGCACGATGAGGTACTCGAGACCACTGCGGCCGCGAGAACTCTGGGCTTGGTCCGGGGCAGCCGAATCGTCATGCCTCGACGCTGCTGCAACTGGTGCGCACCGTTCGCCGGCAACGCGAGGCCCGCACCGCCGATCTGCAGATTCAACGAGGCGCGCGTGTCGCCTCCACCTACCTCACCGCTCGCATCGCGCCGCTGGACGAGAGCCTGATTCTCGTGCTGGCCGACGATCAGACCGCGGCCAGACGCATCGAGGAGACGCGTCGAGACTTCGTCGCGAACATCAGCCACGAGCTCAAGACCCCGATTGGCGCCATCGCGCTGCTGGCCGAGGCTGTCGAGGATGCAGCCGACGACTCTGCCGCGGTACGCAAGTTCGCAAGCCGGATGGGCATCGAGTCCGCGCGGCTGACCGATCTCGTCAGCCAGATCATCGAGCTCACCAGACTCCAGTCCGACGATCCGCTGGCTGATCCGGAGGTCGTCGACATCGACGAGGTGCTCTCCGAGGCCGTCGACCGCCGCCGGTTGGACGCCGAGCGGAATCGGATAACCCTCACGGTTGCGGGTGCTTGCGGGCACCCGGTGCTGGGCAGCGCTCGTCAGCTCGGTGTCGCGGTCGGCAACTTGGTGGAGAATGCCATGGCTTATTCCGACCCAGGCGCGCGTGTCGTCGTGGCCGCGCATGTGCAAGCCAGAAGCGACGACGACTACGTCGAGATCACGGTCTCCGACAACGGAATAGGAATTCCGCCAGCTGAGGTCGACAGGATCTTCGAACGCTTCTACCGCGTTGACTACGCGCGCAGCCGGGCCAACGGTGGCACCGGACTTGGGCTCGCGATTGTGAAGCACATCGCTGCGATCCACGGTGGCGATGTGTCCGTGTGGAGCCAAGTTGGCCAAGGATCGACCTTCACGATCAGGATTCCTGCGCACATGCACGAGGCAACGGCAGCCGTGCCACGCCGCACTGCCTCGCTGGACGGCCAACGGCCGCCGGATCAGCCGACTCATGAACCTCAGGAGGTCAGCCAATGACCAGAGTGCTCGTCGTCGAGGACGAGGAGTCCTACCGCGAAGCCCTGTCCTACATGCTTTCCAAGGAAGGCTTCGAGGTAGTCGAGGCGCATGATGGTGCTACCGGGATCGCCGAGTTTGATCGGCGCGGGGCGGATCTCGTTTTGCTCGATCTGATGATGCCCGGCATGTCCGGTACAGAGGTCTGCCGCCAGCTACGACTTCGCGGCCCGGTCCCGGTGATCATGCTCACCGCGCGGGACACCGAGGTCGACAAGGTCGTAGGCCTCGAGCTCGGCGCCGACGACTATGTCACCAAACCGTTCAGCCACCGGGAGCTCGTGGCACGGATGCGCGCTGTGCTGCGTCGAGGGCAGGACCCCGAGCTGATGCCAGACGTCATCGAGGCTGCAGGCGTTCGGATGGACGTGGAGCGCCACGAGGTCTCGGTCAACGGCGAACGGGTCAATCTTGCTCTCAAGGAGTTCGAGCTGCTGGAAATACTGCTCCGCAACGCCGGCCGGGTGATGACTCGGGGCCAGCTCATCGACCGGATCTGGGGTGCGGATTACGTCGGCGACACCAAAACCCTGGATGTCCACATAAAGCGGCTTCGCACCAAGATCGAGCCGGATCCCGCCAATCCGCGATATCTCATCACCGTACGAGGGCTTGGGTACAAGTTCGAACCCTGAGCCGCGCGAGCCGTAAGCTCCTCTGACAGAAGGTGAATCGAAAGCTCGTGTCGCTTCGACGGTTGTGATGGCAACGATCCCACCAGAGGGGCTGCCGAAATGCGCGATGCGCGTCAGGCGCGACTGCCCGATATCTTGAGCCTGTGACTGGCGAGATCACCGTCTTCTCAGGCTCGGCCCATCCCGACTTTGCAGACGAGATGTGCCAAATCCTCGGAGTGGAGCTGGCGCCATCCCGTACGACCCGGTTCAGCAATGACTGCCTGCAAGTTCAGCTCCGGGCCAACTGTCGCCAGCGCGACGTCTACATCGTGCAGTCGCTGGTGCCTCCGGTGCAGGAAAACCTCGTCGAGCTGCTGCTCATGCTGGACGCGGCGCGCGGGGCTTCAGCGGCCCACATCACGGCGGTCATCCCGCATTTCGCGTACGCCCGCTCGGACAAGAAGGATGCACCGCGCATCTCGATCGGCGCCCGACTGGTCGCAGATCTGCCTAGCCACCATCAGGCGCGACCCGGGTGCTGACCATGACGCTGCACGCGCCCCAAGTGCACGGGTTCTTCTCGGTACCGGTCGACCATCTCAATGCGATCAACGGTGCTTGCCGACCACTTCCGGTCCTACAACCTCAGCAACACCGTCGTGGTATCTCCCGACCTCGGGAACGCGAAGATGGCCTCCGCTCTTGCCCGCGTGCTCGACGTCCCAGTCGCTGCGGGCTCCAAGCAGCGGCTGAGCGATGACACCGTGATCATCGATCGGATCATCGGCGACGTACAGGATCGCGACGTCATCGTGCTCGATGACGAGATTGCCACCGGCGGCTCGATCATCGAGTTACTCAGGAAGCTGCGAGACGAGCATGTCCGCCAGATCTCGTCTGGCCTGTACCCACGGGCTGTTCACCGACCGGCGATCGAGCGGCTCAAACAGGAGCCCGACATCCTCGAGATCGTCACGACCAACACGGTGCCGCTGCCGCCGGAGAAGCAGCTACCAAACATCGTCAATCGGTCGGTATGCCCCGCTGTTCGCGGAGGCCGTGCATCGAATCAATCTTGGAGAGTCGATCAGCAGCCTGTTCAGCGACGAGCAGACGTACGGATAGACCTCACTGGCTGGCTCAATCTGGGGCGGGCGTGAAGCAAGCGTTCCGGTCTGCGATGGGAGGCGAGGTCAGACGCTGGGCGTCGCCGATGGTTTGAGCGTGGCGTACTGCGGCTCGTTGCCGTCGAGGATGGGCACTCGTAGCGTGACGTCTCCGGCGTTCTCGAACTGCAGCGTCACATCAGCGTCGAGGCCGGGCATGATGTCCGGGCTCTTGACGATGATCGGCGGCTGGTCCGTGAGCACGACCTGTAGGCCATTCGCGACCGAAACCGTACTCGGAATGGTGCCAGTGAACGGAGCTCCCTCGCTTCCGTCGACCTTGAATGGCATGCCCGATACTGCGGACAAGGAGTCCCGGTCAGCCGTCACGATGGAGCCTGAGAGAACGCCCTCGCCCGGTCCCCAGCTGATGATCGCGAGGTTGCGGACATGCACGACCTTGTTGGGGGTTGCGGGGTTGCCGACGTCGATGTTGACGCCTTCAGCCGGCGTGTATGGCCGGTTGGTCTGCACATTCTGGCCACAAGCAGCCGCGAGGAACAGCAGCCCGATAGCAACAACCATGCTCGCGCCACTCCTGTAGTGCCCGTCCTGACATGACCGGTCAGAAGCGCAGTGCCGCCTGCACGATTTGCTCGACTCGGTTTCCACAACACGATGGCCGACTCCTGCCTGGCTGAGAGACACTTGCAGGCAGCCTATCGACACCGTCGCCTTTCGTGCAGGTCTGGTTGATGAGGCGTGAGGATGTTGTGACTCAGAGCACTCTAAAGGCACAGATGCGACTAATTTGTCAAGCCCAACACCACCCCAATACTGGCCTCTGGCTAGCGCAAACGCTGCCAGGGCAGACGTATTGCCGTGCTAAACTTGGCTGCGCGAAAGGGGTTCAAAACAATATGACCTTTACAGTCGGAGAAACGGTGGTCTACCCCAATCACGGAGCCGCCGTCATCGAGGACATCGAAACCCGCCAGATCAAGGGTGAGGACAAGCTCTATCTGGTACTGAGAATTGTTGGTCAGACCGATCTTGTCGTTCGCGTACCTGCATGCAACTTGGACCTCGTAGGGGTCCGGGATGTTGTTGACGCTGACGGTTTGGAAAGAGTCTTCGGCGTTCTTCGTGCGCCGCATACCGAGGAGCCGACCAACTGGTCGCGTCGGTATAAGGCCAATCTCGAGAAGCTTCACTCCGGCAATGTGCTGAAGGTGGCCGAGGTTGTTCGCGACCTCTGGCGCCGCGAACGTGAGCGTGGGCTTTCCGCCGGTGAGAAGCGCATGCTTGCCAAGGCTCGGCAGATCCTGGTCTCCGAGCTCGCTCTCGCTGAGCGCGTCGAGGAGGACAAGGCTGAGGTCCTGCTCGACGAGGTTCTCGCTTCCTGACTTCGCAAGCGCCCCCTCGGCGCACCGGAATCGGCATCGACGTTCATCGGCTGGCACCTGGTCGGCCGATGAACGTTGCTTGTTTGCTCTTCGATGACAACGTCGGCCCAGTTGGTCACTCCGATGGTGACGTCGTCGCCCACGCAGCATGTGATGCATTGCTGAGTGCCGCCGGCCTCGGTGATCTTGGCAGCAACTACGGAACGACCGATCCGAGGTGGTCCAATGCCCCGGCGCAGCCTTTCTCTCCGAAACCGCGGCCCGCGGTGCGAGCGGCCGGCTTTGACATCGCCAACATTGCCGTCCAGCTGATTGGTGACCGCCCAAAGCTCAACTCACGTCGAGCTGAGGCCGAGCTGATCATGAGTGAGGCGATCGGCGCCCCGGTCAGTCTTGCAGCGACCACCACGGACGGTCTCGGGTTGACGGGCCGTGGCGAAGGCATCGCGGCGATCGCAACCGCACTCGTTGGTGTGAGATCTGGGCCCTTCGACCGGCTCAGGGCGCATGATCAGAGGCTCGAGGGCGCGCGTGACCGCTGCAGTGTCGCTATCGCACGAGATTGGGCGGAACGACGAAGGTGTTGCACGCATCCACCGCGCTGTTGCGCAAGCCTGTGGTTCCCCAGTACTTGCGTGATTGGGCCAGGCCATGGTTGCCGACGATGTCGGGCTTGCCGGAGAGTTTGTCGTCACCAATGGCGACGTAAATGTTCAAGATTCCATCCTCGTCTTGTTGCTGCACTCCTATGGACTGTGACACGGCGCGGATGAACATGCCCGAGAAACAGTCCGCCTGCGTCTCGAGCCGCCGGGAGAACTGCAGCTCGGTGGCCTTGTCGCCTGCCTCCTGGCCGAGCGCGTGGGAGGAGACCAAGATGCCGGTTCGGCCCTGCAACGCGTGACCGAATTCATGGGCCATGACGATATCCGCGGTCCACTTGTTCTTTCGTACGGTTGGCAAAGCCTCCGGTAGCAGGTTGCTGTAGTACACCTGCTGATCGGCAGAGCAGTAAAAGCATTGATTCCGCTCGTGCCGCATTTCGTGGTGAGCTCTTCGCCGTAGATGGTCACACTCGGACGCACAATGATGAACTTCGCGGCCGTCACCGGTGGCTCCCAGACACGTACCAGGCATTCCATCAAGCCCTCGAAATGCGATTTCAGCTGGGCGTCACTAGCGGTCGTCACATCGATTGGCTGCGAATTGCAGCGCACCGGAACCGGCACAGTCTGGGCGTAGAACGGATTCTGCGTGATCAGCTGCTCGGCTTCCTCGTACGTCTGGGGCACCGGGACCGGCGGCGGGTTCTTGTCCGGCGGCGGTACCTGGTAATTCTCGTTCTGGTAGGCCACGTCCGACGAGCCTGCGTTCAGACCTGCGATCACGAGTCCAGCCAGCGCGAGCAGCGCAATGATGATCATCACAAAGGCAACGAAACGAAGCGGATTCCTCCTGCGTGGCGCTGGCATCGTCGGCGATGGACCGTACTGCGGCACTCCGCCGCCGAAGGAGTGGTTGCCCGGAAGCGTGAGGAGGGGATAGCCCTGGTAGTAGCCACCCGCCGGTGTGCCTGCCTGCCACCCCGCGCGTGGACCATAACCGCCTGAACGCGGGGCACCATAGCCGCCATAGGGCGGGGAGCCTTGCTGCGGAGCGCCTCTAGGTGGTGCGTATTGGGGACCCGCTCCACCTGCTGGCTCACACGCGCAACGATAACTGGGCGCACTGTGCCTCGGGCCGCTTCCTAGATCACGTTTTCGACTTACGGCCGCACCTCTCAGGGACTAGTGGGAGGCTGTACCTCGTGCTCGCCGACCTCTCCAGGACGCTTCGTCGGATCGGGGCGATGATCGCGTTCTGCCTCCCTGACCTGCGGTCTGCTCGCAGGCCCGCTGGCGCTTGCCAGCGCACGCCGAGGGCACTGCATCGACGTTCATTGCCGAAGGCAATCTGGCCAAGGACGGCACGCTGAAGGTGAAGCAGACAATCACGCTGACTGGGGCCGTGCCGCCGGAGCTCTCGCAGAAGTTCGAGACCCGGGAAGACCTGGTTGGAGATCGCCAGTATGTCCAGAAACTCTCCGACATCACGGCATCGGTGAAAGGCGCTTCTGTTCAGCCCACGATCTCCTCCGATGATCGCTTCACGACGGTCACAGTACCGACAAACGGCTCAACCGAGGTTGTGATGAGCTACACGGTGACCGGCGCGGTGGTCACCATTGACGGCGGTACGGCGTTGCGGTGGCGCATGCTGCAGGGCCTGAGCGTTTCGGTCGCGGAGTTCAGCGCAATGGTGCAAATACCAACCCAGTTCAGCTACATCAAGTGCACCGCCGGCAGTCCAAACTCCACTGTCCCCTGCAACTTTGCTGCTGCCGGCACAGAGGGCTCGCAAATTCCGACCTTTCGCGACGGACCGCGCGGCGAGGGCGAGGTAGTGGCGATCGACATCGGGTTCCCCCGGGTGGCGTCGCATCGAACGAGGTGCTCGAGTACCAATGGACCGTTGGGCGCGCTTTCTCCGCGGAACCGCTGCCTCTGGCCCTCGCATTGGGTCTGCTAGCGCTCGGCGGTATCGCGCTATTCGGCCTGCATCGGCGGGCCGGGGTCGACATCAGCCCGGATGGCCAGATCGGCAAGGTTGGCGAGTTCGTACCGACCGGGGCCGGGCAGTCGGAGTTCCGTGTGGTTGAGGGCATCCGGCCGGGCCATGTCGGCACGCTGGCCGACGAGCGGGTCGATCCGATCGATGTCACCGCAACCTTGGTCGATCTTGCTGTGCGCGGACATCTGGTGATCACCGAGTTGCCTCGGGAAAGCGAGTTTGCCCGTTCCGACTGGGAGATCAAGCGTGTCGAGGGGGTACCGAACGGACTGCGGCCATTCGAGCAGCAGGTGCTCGATGGCATAGCGGAGCCTCGCGGGAGCGTGCACGTATCGGAACTGGCCACCAGGGTGCAAGAGTCCATCGGGGGCGTTCAGAATGCGCTTTACGACGAGATGGTCAGCAATGGCTGGTACGAGCGCCGGCCGGATGACACCAGGAACCGCTGGACGCGGCTGGCACTCGCTGCGTTGATCATCTCCGTCGTGGTGACCGGCGTGCTTGCCGCATTCACTACCTTCGGTTTGGTGGGCCTGGCGCTGATCGTCCTGTCCCTCGGCCTGGTCTTCGTTGCGCAGGAGATGCCGTCGCGGACCTCCGAGGGAGCTGCCCTGCTTGGGGGCCTGGGAGCCTTGCGCTCGGACCTACTGAGTTACCCGACCAACCAGATGTCTCCAGGCGGAGAGCTGCGGGAAATCTCCGAGATACTGCCGTACGCGATTGTGCTGGGCGGGGCGGATCGCTGGCTGGACGCCATCGTCGCCAGTGACGTCGATGAGCAGCCAGACTCCTACGACCTTTCCTGGTATCACGGTCCCGAGAACTGGCACATGCGTGACCTGCCGGACTCGATGAGGAACTTCTTGACTACCGTCTCGGGGAGCCTGTTCTCCCGCTAGTGGGGGCTGGACCGCAGGAATTCGGGCCTCTGCTGATCACTTCAAGTTCTGCAGCTGATAGCCGTGTTTTGCGCAGCCGTCGATGATCAACTTCTTGGCATCGGAGGGCGGGTTCTTGGGATCCTTGGAATCAAGCAAACTGATGGTCGCATCCAGCCACCGCTGCGCGTCGGGGTCGAGCTTGCCAGACTGGCTGAGCTTCTTCAGTCCGGTCACCGTCACCTTGCCGACCATCGAGCCCCCTCAACCGTCAGGTCCACGGCCGGGCAGCCGATCTTGTAGACATCCGCCGCTTTGACCTCTGTCTGGCCGCATGAGGTGAGTGCCAGCATGGTCGCGACAGCGAGAACGGTGGCAACAATGACACGGTGCATATGTCGAGAGTATGTGCGCCAGAGACGCCGTTGTATGCCAGAGACGCCAGTCGATGGTGGCGGGACGGTGTCCAAAGGAACCTGTGGAAGCCCTCGGATGAAATGTCCGACTAGAGGTGGCGGTCGCCTTGCTCGTAGTCTTTGATGGCCTGCCGCATCTGGCGTACGCCTGCTTGGATCTCGGCCTCCAGCCTCTCCTCTTCGGTCATGTACCGTTTGACGACCGGCTGCCAATCGCTGAACCAGCAGTAGAGAGCCCAGCTCGTGACGAACACTCCAAAGAGGATCATGCAGATCGTCGTAACGGTCGTCGGCTCCATGCCCGGGTCCTTCGGCAGCAGTGGCTCCAGAGGGAGTGTCTACAGAGGAGAGGTCTATAGAGCAAGCCCTGGGTAGAGCGGGTTGGCGTCTAACAGCTCCGCCGACGCAGCCTTGGTAGCCTCGGCCACGCCTTCAGCGAGCACATACTTAGCTTTGCCCGGCTGACCGCTGGAGGCAAGCGCCGGAGTGGTGTTCGTCAAGACGTTCACGATCAGCTCGGCCACTTTGTCGAACTCGTCTGGACCGAATCCCCGCGTTGTGAGGGCCGGCGTACCGATCCGCACACCGGAGGTGTACCACGCCCCGTTGGGGTCGAAGGGCACTGCGTTCCTGTTCGTGACAATCCCCGCATCGAGTAGCGCAGCCTCGGCTTGCCGGCCCGTCAGCCCGAAGGTCGATACGTCGATCAGTACGAGGTGGTTATCGGTGCCGCCGGTCACCAGCTTCGCACCGCGTCGCAGCAGGCCGTCGGCCAATGTCTTGGCATTGTCGGCGACCGCCTGGGAGTAAGTCCGGAACTCCTGGGTCCGCGCCTCGGCCAGTGCTACCGCTTTGGCCGCGATCACATGGCCGAGCGGTCCACCGAGCACCAGCGGGCAGCCGCGGTCGACCGAATCGGAATACTCCTTGGTCGCCAGCACGAGCCCACCGCGTGGGCCGCGCAACGACTTGTGCGTCGTCGTCGTCACCAGATGGGCGTGGGGTACCGGATCCTCATCACCTGTGAAGACCTTCCCGGCAACCAGGCCGGCGAAGTGCGCCATGTCGACCATGAGCGTCGCGCCCACCTCGTCGGCGATCTCCCGCATCGTCGCGAAGTTGATCCGCCGCGGATAGGCGGAGTAACCAGCGATCAAGATCAGCGGCTTGAACTCCTGCGCCATCGCACGCACTGCGTCGTAATCCAACAGCTGGGTTTCGGGATCAGTGCCGTAGGAGCGCTGATGGAACATCTTTCCGGAGATGTTGGGCCGGAAGCCGTGGGTGAGGTGGCCGCCGGCGTCCAGTGACATGCCGAGCGCGCGCTGGTTGCCGAACTTGTGCCGCAGCTCCTCCCATTGCTCCTCGGTGAGGTCGTTGACAGTCCTCACGCCTTGCGCAGCCAGCTCCGGCAGCTCGATCCGATTGGCGAGGATGGCCCAGAAAGCCACCAGGTTCGCGTCGATGCCTGAATGCGGCTGCGCGTACGCATATTCAGCACCGAAGAGTTCGCGCGCGTGCTCGGCGGCAACGGCCTCGACAGTGTCGATGTTCTGGCAGCCGGCGTAGAAGCGATGTCCGATGGTGCCCTCGGCGTACTTGTCAGACAGCCAGCTGCCCATAGTGAGCAACACTGCCGGCGACGCGTAGTTCTCCGACGCGATGAGCTTCAGTGAGCCGCGTTGGTCGGTCAGCTCCGAGCGGATAGCGCCGGCGATCCGCGGTTCGACGGTTTCGACGATCGAGAGGATGGCGCGGTAAGCCCGAGAGGCAGCGCCCGGATAGTCGAAGCCCGAGCTTTCGCCCCCTTGGCTTCTGTCTGGGGCGCGGGAGAAATGATGTCAGTCACAAGCACTCCTGAAGTGAAAACCGGGCCCCGCATACATCGGCTCCGCCTACATTAGTCGAGCCGTTGGGCGCGCTGTCGCGAGATTTCATAGAGGGCGATCCCGGCGGCCACCCCGGCATTGAGAGATTCGACACTCTTGCTGATGGGGATCGCGGCGAGATAGTCGCATGCTTCGCGAACCAGTCGCGACAGACCCGCTCCCTCGCTCCCGACGACGAGGACCACAGGTCCCGACAGATCGGGCACGTCGTGGAGGCTTGTGGTCGAGTTACCGTCGAGTCCGATCAGGGTAAGCCCTGCGTCGGCGTACGTGCGCAGGGTGCGGTTGAGATTGGTCGCGCGTGCGATCGGGATGTGAGCTGCCGCGCCGGCCGAGGTCTTCCAGGCCGCCGCAGTCATCCCGGCCGATCGCCGTTCCGGAATCAGTACGCCATGCCCGCCGAAGGCGGCAGCCGACCGGACGATGGCCCCGAGATTGCGCGGGTCAGTGATCGAATCCAGTGCCACGATGAGGGGCTCATGATCGGAATCGAGCGCGGACGCCAACAGGTCGTCGGGGTGGGCGTACGCGAAGGCCGGCAGCTGCAGCGCCACGCCTTGGTGGACCGCCCCTCCCGTGAGCCGGTCGAGCTCGCCACGGGTGACTTCCAGCAGGGGCCGTGCCTCGGCTCGCAGCGAGCTTGAGGATGTCGCGGAGCCTGTCGTCGCGCTCGGCGCCCTCTGCGACGTACGCCGCCCGGATCGGGATCTCTGCCTCCATCGCCTCCAGCACGGCGTTGCGCCCAACGACCCATTCGGGTCCGGATCCCGGACGCCCGGTCTTGGCCGCCGCTGCGCGCAGTCGCGGTCTGTGCTGGCGCGCGTTCTTCGCCCGATAGGCAACGTGATACGGCCGGTCCTCTGCCTTGGGCGTAGGGCCCTTTGCCTTCCAGGCCTCGTCGCACTCGGCCGCCCGATCCGGCCGTATTGCCTTTGCCCTTACGCCGCACTGCGCCCTTGCGCTGGCTATTGCCCGGCATCTCTCGCGCCTACTCCCTTACGCCGGCAAGTCGGCGTGGAGGGACCAACGGGTGCCATTCGGAGTATCGGAAACCTCGACGCCAAGGTCAGTGAGCGAGCTCCTGATCGCGTCGGCAGCGGCGAAGTCCTGACGATCTCGGGCTGCAGCGCGCTGTTTCAGCAGCTCGTCGATCAAGGCGTCGACCAACCGTCGTCAGCCGGTCGCTATCGGTCTTCCAGACCTCGCTGTCGGCATTCAAGCCCAAGATCATCAGCATGCCGTTCACCTCGCCGAGATGCCGGCCGATCTGACTCACGATCATCTGCATCGAGAGCCTGGTTGCCTTCCCTGACTGCATTGTGCAGCACCGCCACCGCAGCGCGGGCGTGCCAAGATCATCGTTCATTGCGTTGGCGAACTCGTCCGGTACTTCTGGCGGCCTGCTGCCTATCTGCTCGGTGGCTCGCTCAACGAAGTTGTCGATACGGCCCAGTGCGGCCACCGACTCGGCGATCGCAGCATCGGAATACTCGATCGGCGAGCGGTAGTGCGGCTGAATCAGGTACGAGCCGCACGGCGCGCGCCGGAAATCTCTTGATCACTTCCGAGACCAATGCGCTGTTGTCCGAGGGATTTGCTCATCTTCTCCCGGCCGTGGTGACGAGCGCGTTGTGCATCCAGTACCGGGCGAAGCACTGACCCGCAGCCCGGGACTGAGCCAGCTCGTTCTCGTGGTGGGGGAAACGAAGATCGAGACCGCCGCCATGGATGTCGAACTCATCGCCGAGGTACTTGCTGGCCATAGCCGAGCACTCCAGATGCCATCCTGGGCGGCCGCGGCCCCACGGCGTCACCCAGCTTGCCGTCTCCGGCTCGGCGTCTTTGTGACCCTTCCAGAGCGCAAAGTCCCGAGGGTCCTTCTTGCCGCGGGGATCTGAGTCGGCGGCGGGCTCCATGTCGTCGATGTTCTGGTGGGACAGCGAACCGTATGCGGGCCAGGACTTCACATCGAAGTAGACATCGCCGGAGGCGTCTGGCGCCGGATACGCGTGACCGCGTTCGATCAGAACCTTGATCATTTCGATCATCTCCGGGATGTGACCCGTGGCCCGCGGCTCGTACGTGGGCGGCAGGCATCCCAGCGCGGCGTACGCGTCGTGCAGCTCGCGCTCGAAGCGATAGGCGTGCGCAAACCACGGGGTTCCCGCTTCGGCCGACTTGATCAAGATCTTGTCATCGATGTCGGTGATGTTGGCGATCACGGTGACGTCGTAGCCGCACCAAGTCAGCCAGCGCCGCAGCACGTCGAAGACCACTTCCTTGCGGATGTGTCCCAGGTGCGGACCCGACTGCACGGTGAGTCCGCAGTGGTAGATCGACACCCGGCCGGGAACGACCGGCTCGAAGGGCGTACTGATTGCGTGGCGGTGTCGTAGAGCCGGAACGCTGCGCGACGCGCCCGGCTCGGCCTGCTGTGTCACGAGCGTTGGCGTCTCCCTCTCGACAGCCATCAGGCGTTGCATCGCCTCGACGCCGTCACGCAGCGCCTTGAGATCGCGCTTGGACATCGTCGCAAGGTAGGGCTCGAGACTGGTGCCGATGGAATGTCCCGCATCAAAGACAGCTGCTGGTTACCCTTCTTGGTCAGCTTGATCATCCACGCTCGGGCATCGCGCGGGTCGGCGGCACGGTCGACCAGCTGCGCAGCTTCGAGACGCTTGACGTGATTGGTGATCGTCGGCTGAGAGCATCTTTCGGCCACGGCGAGCTCGCTGATCCTGGTTGGCCCGTTGTCGTGCAAGCGGGCCAACAACCGGGCAGCGGCGAAGCTGATGTTGAAACCATCCTCCTTAGGAACCCAGCGCACAATCCGGGCGGCCGTCGAGATAAGATCCTCACCGAGGGCGTGGAGATCGTCGTCCATTTGGGCAGGATATGCGGTTTCACTCGTCGGCGAGCGCCGGTGTCATCGCCGGATGGCCGCAACCACCAATTGGGCCAGCTCGGAATAGGCCTCGGCGTCGCTGAGCCCGGTTGCCGCCGCGATCTCACCGCTGGTGATGCGGCGCATCGTCGCCGTCACCACCTCCCGGACAAAGGCGGCATGAACGCGCCGGAAGGCTCCGGCCCGAGTGCCTTCATCGATCAGTTCACGCACCTGCATGCGCCGCCGCCAGCGTGTTCTGCTCGTAGATCTCGGCAGCCGGACGGAAGTCTGCTACGTCGTCTCCGGAACGCACGGTGGCGGGGCGCAGCGCCTCCGCAACAGCCTCGAGGTAGCGCGGTGACTCGCTTGGCAGGTGCTCGAGTGCGTGCAATGGCGCGTCTCCACCTGCTCGGTCGCCCGCCTGAAGAAGTGGCGCACAGCGAGGATAGCCAAGCTGTTCTTTGCTCGAAGCGAGCGCGTAGAGCGTGCGTTTGGAGCAGTTCAGCTGGGCCGCGAACTGGTCCATCGTCAGGTGACTGAATCCCTGCGCCAGAACGAGATCCACGAGTGCATCACGCAGCTGCGTCTGCCGATTGGTCAGTCTGCGCTCAAGACAGCGGGCACAGCAAAGTGGCTACCATGGCGGTACTAGCGTACTATCGACAGTACCGGTGTTGCGAGTGGCGACGCTGTGAACTGGGAGCGAAGATGGCCGTCGATCGCCTGTTGCCAACCGATGAGGGTGCGGAGCTGGTGTCGCTGGTGCGAGAGATCGCGCAGGCCGAGCTGGCGCCGCGCGCCGCCGCCGATGAAGCGGCTGCAGAAGTTTCCTCGCGACGCGTTTGCCCTATTGGGCGAGGCGGGATTACTCGGGCCTGCCGTATCCAGAGGAGTACGGCGGCGCCGGCCAGCCGTACGAGGTCTACCTGCAGGCTCTGGAAGAGGTCGCGATGGCCTGGATGACGGTTGGCGTCGGAGTTTCGGTGCATGTGATGGCGTCGTACCCGATGGCGGCGTTCGGGACGCCGGAGCAGCAGCGAAAGCTATCTGCCAGAGATGATCGGCGGACAGTTCTTGGGCGCGTACGCGCTGTCGGAGGCGCAGGCCGGATCGGACATCTCAGGAATGACGACCCGCGCCAAGCGTGCAGATCATGGCTATGAGCTCAACGGCGCGAAGGCGTGGACTCACCCACGGCTCGGTACGCCGATTTCTACACGACATTTGCGCGCACCAGCGACGATCCTCGTGGGGTGTGAGCTGCTTCCATGTGCCCGGACAGGCGCCCGGACTCACCTTCTGGGAAGCCGGAGCACAAGATGGGCCTGACACGCCTCGCCAACGACTGCGCTGTACTTCGACGCCGTTCCCATCGACGACAGTCGGCGGATCGGGGAGGAAGGCCAGGGATGCTCGGATTGCCTTGTCGGCACTGGATTCCGGGCGACTCGGCATCGCCGCGTGCGCGACCGGGCTCGCTCAGGCTGCGCTTGATCGTTGCGGCGGACTATGCGAAGACGCGAGAAGCAGTTCGGGCGTCCGATCGCAGAGTTCCAGGGTTGCGTTCGTGCTGGCGGAGATGGCGGCGGCGGTCGACTCCGGCCCGCGCAACGCTATGTGCATGGCGGCCCGCAAGCGGGATGCCGGCCGGCCGTTCAGCCCGCGACGCCGCGGTCGCGAAGATGATCGCGTCCGATGTCGCCATGAAGGTCACGACCGACGCGGTGCAGGTGCTCGGCGGCTACGGCTACAGCACCGGGACTACCCGGCCGAACGCTACATGCGGGAGGCCAAGGCGACTCAGATCTTCGAGGGAACGAATCAGATCCAGCGGCTCGGTCATCGGTCGCCAGTTGCTGAAGTAACCGCCGGTCAGCCTGACCGACTTGTCAGCGTCTCAGAGGAGCTCGTGGCGGTCTGAGACGCTGACAAGTCGGATGCAGGAGGAGTGAGGTTATGAGGCTGGGCGAAAACGATGTCGTGCTGGTGACGGGCGGCGCATCTGGGCTAGGGGCGGCCACCGTACGCCGCGGTGGTTGCACAGGAGCGTCGGCGTTGATCGTCGACCTGCCGAGTTCACGGGAGCCCGAGCTGGCGTCCCAGCTGGGGAGCGGGTGCGGTTCGCCGCGGCCGACGTACGCGATGAAGATCAAGCTGCAAGCCGCCGTTGGGGCTGCGACCGATCTTGGCACTCTGCGGGTCGTCGTCAACTGTGCCGGGGTTGGCACTCCGGGACGCGTGATCGGCAAGCGCGGCGTGCTGCCGTTGGAGGATTTTCGTACGGTGATCGACATCAACCTGGTCGGCACCTTCAACGTGCTGCGACTCGTCGGCAGCGGCGATGATGGGAAACGAGCCAGCTGGACGGTGATCGCGGATTGCGTGATCATGACCGCCAGTGTCGCGGCGTTCGATGGGCAGATCGGCCAGGCTGCGTACGCGGCCAGCAAGGGCGGCGTCGTCTGCGCTGACACTCACCGCTGCCAGAGACCTTGCAGACAAGGCAATCCGGGTGATGACGCATCGCGCCGGGGTCATGGAAACTCCGATGATGGCTGGCCTGCCCGGTGACACAAAGACGATCTTGGAGGCTCTGGTGCCGCATCCGCCGCGGCTGGGTCGGCCTGAGGAGTACGCGATGTTGGTCACCTCGATCATTGCAGAACCCGTTGCTCAACGGCGAGGTGATCCGCCTCGACGGCGCCTCCGGATGCCGCCCGCGCTAAGTGCAGGCCTACTGCGACGTCAGCAGTCGCGCGACGTCGGCGAGTAGGCAGTCGAACCGCGCCTGCGAGCGGAGCGAGCGGCACCGCGCGCAGTTCGCGAACCGACGACGATCAGCACACGCCTTAGAGCTGCGACTGCGCGAGTCAGCTGTCCGAGCCTTCAGCGGGGCCCGCAGAGCTGGCGATGTCCAGGTACGTCGGCCGGCTGGCTCCTCGTCGGCTCGGGGACTCGGCTCGGCCTCCTCCCAGGGGTCGTGACGGCTTCCTCGTACTCCTCGTCTGGCGAAGCCCTGCGACGGATCGAATGGGTTCGCCGAGCAGGACCCAGTCGGACTCCATCGCCGAGACGGCGACCTCCTCATCCGGCAGCCCGTGCAGCACTGTGTTCACGTAGCGACTGCGCGGCCTCCGCCATCGGCGACCTCGTGCGCCGGCCTGCTCGCTCAGGAACCAGCGGTGCTCCAGCACCTCGTGGTAGAGCTCGGCGGGCTCCAGCTTGGCCCGCAGACTCCGTCGGCACCGACTTGCACGACCGGCTCGAACTGCTCGGTCAGCCACTCGTGGGCCACGATCGCCTCGTCACGCACCCTGCTGGTCGGTGCGAGCTCGGTAGTAGTCAAGATCGTTGAGTAAGCCGCCGAGCCTGGTTCTCCTCGGTGTCCATTCCGGTCAGCCGGATCAGCCGGCGTGAGTGGTGCCCGGCGTCGACCACCTTGGGCTGGATTCGGATGGTGGAGCCGCCGAGATCAGTGATGATGTCCAGCTCGGCGACGTCGAAGCCGAGCGCGTTCAGCCGCCGCACCCGGCCCTCGATGCGATGCATCTCGCCCGCGTTGAATTCCTCGACGCCGGTCAGCTCTCCCACAGCTCGCGGTATCGGCTCTCGATGGTCTCCACCAGCACGAGCGGATCCAAGGACTCATCCAGCAGAGCGCCAGCCTCCAGATCGGAGAACTCGCCGTAGAGGTTGGTTCGCGCAATGGTCAGATCGTGCTCGCGCTGACCGTCGGGTGAGCTCGGTCATGGAGCTCGCCGGTCTCAGCATCGACGAGATAGGCCGCGAACGCCCGGCGTCGCGGCGGAACAGCGTGTTGGACAGCGATACGTCGCCCCACATGAAGCCGATCAGATGCAGCCGCGCCAACAGCACGACCATGGCGTCGACCAGGCCGGTTGACGGTGTCTTGCCGTACGCCTCGGTTGAACAGGGACCGATACGGCAGAGAGAACTGCAAATGTCGGGTGATGAGGATCGGGTCGAGCGGCTCACCGTCGGCATCGATGCGTTCAGTGACTACCCCGACTGCGTCAACCGAAGGAGTGTCGAGCCGAGTGAGGTCGCGCAGTAGCCGGTATTCATGCCATGCGAGCTGCTCCACGAGCTCCTTGAACGCGTAGACCTCAGAGTCCACGCGCACGAAGCGTACGACGTGGCGAGAGATGCCACGCGGCAGAGCCACCAGGTTCTCCTCGGGCCACTCGGCGAGTGGGGTCGCCCAGGGCAGGGTGATCAACCGCGAGTCGGGCTGTGCGGCGAGGAACCTAGGCATGAGGCAATCCTGTCAGGTCGAGCACGCAACAATCGGCCTCCCGCACATCGTGCGGGAGGCCGGCAGTTCTGATCAGTGCTGGGCGGGTGGGTGGCGGTGGTTCGGTGAAGACGCTTGTCGTTGCAGCAGAGATGCGGTCCTCGGTCTTCTTCGAGAAGACGTGCACGTGAGTCGTCGTCGACCAGCAACCGAACGCTTTCGCCCCGGTTCGGCGGCGTCCTGCCCCCGTGGATCCGGGCGACGATCTGCTGAGCGGTGATCAGCTCGTCCTCGGCGATACCTGACAACGTGCCGTAGATGAACGCATCGGCACCCAGCTCCTCCACGACGCCGACATCGACCGGGATGCCCTCGCCACTCTCCAGGTCGTCGGAGAGCTCGAAGTTCTCCGGGCGGATTCCCAGCACGAGGTTCGTCTCGTCGGATGCCTTGGCGAGAGTCTCGCGAGGCACCGGAACGGTGTAGTCACCCAGGTGCACGCCGTCCGGCTGCACGTTGCCCTCGATCAGGTTCATGGCCGGCGAGCCGATGAAGCCGCGCGACGAAGAGGTTGCGCGGGCGCGTCGTACAGGGTCAGCGGCGTGTCGCATTGCTGCAGGATGCCGAGCTTCATGACCGCGACGCGGTCGCCCATCGTCATGGCCTCGACCTGGTCGTGAGTCACGTAGACGGTGGTGACGCCGAGCCGGGTCTGCAAGGCTGCGATCTGGGTGCGGGTGGAGACGCGCAGCTTGGCGTCCAGGTTGGACAGCGGCTCGTCCATCAAGAAGACCTGCGGTGAGCGGACGATGGCGCGGCCCATGGCGACGCGCTGCCGCTGGCCACCGGAGAGCGCCTTCGGCTTGCGGTTGAGGAACTCCTCCAGGCCCAGCAGGTGAGCGGCCTCCTGAACGCGCTGCTGGCGCTCCGGTCTTCGGAACGCCAGCCATCTTCAGAGCAAAGCCCATGTTGTCGCCAACAGTCATGTGGGGGTACAGGGCGTAGTTCTGGAAGACCATGGCGATGTCGCGATCCTTCGGCGGCAGGTCGGTGACGTCGCGCTCACCGATCCAGATCGCGCCGGCATTGATCTCTTCCAGGCCCGCGAGCATGCGGAGCGAGGTGGACTTGCCGCAGCCGGACGGTCCGACCAAGACCATGAACTCGCCGTCGCCGATCTCCAGATTGAGTTTGTCGACGGAGGGTTTGATCGGCTCCCGGATAGACGCGGGTCGCGTCCTTGAATGAAACAGTGGCCACGCCACACTTCCTTTCCACGGGCAGGTACGTGCCCGACGATCCGTAGTGGAAATTCACAGCCCGAGGTACAGGGACCCGCGCTGTCAGAACACTAGCGCAGCAAGGCCTCTCTGGGCAGTGCCTGCATCGGCCGACGTGTCACGCGTGCAGCTCGCCTCACGGAGCGGCGTCCGGGCGTCGGCGAAGCGGTAGCTTGCTGGAAGGGCGAGGCCTGCGGCCGCGAGCGCGGATGATCCGGGCCTTCAGCACTCGACGATATTGACAGCCAGCCCGCCGCGGGCGGTCTCCTTGTACTTGATCTTCATGTCGGCGCCGGTCTCCATCATGGTCTTGATCACCTTGTCGAGGCTGACGGTGTGGCGGCCGTCGCCATGGAGTGCAAGCCGGGCCGCCGTGATCGCCTTGACCGAGCCGACGGCATTCCGCTCGATGCAAGGAATCTGGACCAGCCCACCGACCGGATCGCAGGTGAGGCCCGAGGTGGTGTTCCATGCCGATCTCTGCGGCGTTCTCCACCTGCTCCGGCGTGCCACCGAGGATCTCGGCGAGCGCGCCCGCCGCCATAGAGCACGCTGTTCCGACCTCGCCCTGGCAGCCGACCTCGGCGCCGGAGATCGACGCCGTCTGCTGGTAGATCGCACCGAGCGCTCCGGCCACGAGCAGGAAGTCGCACGATCGCGTCGTCGTCGGTGCCCAGGCACGAATGTGACCGCGTAGTGCAGCACTGCCGGGATGATGCCGGCAGCACCGTTGGTGGGCGCGGTCACCACGCGGCCGCCAGAGGCGTTCTCCTCGTTCACGGCCAGCGCCCACAACGTCACCCAGTCCATGGCGACGAGGGGGTCGTTCTGGTCTCCGTTTTCGCTCGAAACGAGCCGCTGGTACAGATCGGCAGCCCGACGCCGTACCTTGAGGCCGCCCGGAAGAACTCCGGCTGTGGAGCACCCGTGGTGCACGCACTCGGTCATTACCGACCAGATCTTGAGCAGGCCAGCGCGGACCTCTGCCTCGGACCGTCGCACGCACTCATTGGCAAGCATGACCTGGCTGATGCTGAGGTTCTGCGTCGCGTACAGAAGCCCAGCAGCTCGGTGCCAGTGCGGAACGGATATGGAACCGGCGTCGGGTCCGGCACGAGCTGCGGATGCCCGGAGCCGTCGTCGTCCAAGACGAATCCGCCGCCGATCGAGTAGTAGGTGCGCTCACACAACACTTCGCCGTCGCTGTACGCCGTGAAGGTCATGCCATTGGGGTGGAACGGCAGAGAACGGCGACGATAGAGGATCAGATCTTCCTCAGCGTCGAAGGAGACTTCGTGCGTGCCGTTGAGCCGCAGCTGTCCGGTTCGTCTTGATCTCATTGGCACGCAACGGGCCGTTGGTGGTGTCGACGGTTTCTGGATCCTCGCCTTCCAGCCCCCACAACACGGCGTTGTAGCTGCCATGGCCATGTCCGGTTGCGCCCAGCGAGCCGAACAGCTCTGAGCGAACCCGCGTTGTCTGGGGGAGTAGACCGTCGCTGCTCCAGACTTGCGACAAAGCGACCCGCCGCACGCATCGGTCCAACGGTGTGGGAACTGGACGGACCAATGCCGATGCTGAACAAATCGAAAACACTGACCGGCACAGTCCCAGTCTGCCCCCGCTGATCGGCAGAGACATATGAGCCCTGCCGGCTCATACCCGGCAGGGCCCGGAAGGGCACTCTCAGTCTGCTGCGTGGGCCTTTTCGAACTCTGCAGCGACACGCCCCCGGGCCCTCAATACGTACCAATTGTCACGACACGCCGTTAATTCCGCGTGACACGCCGGTGACGAAAAAAGACACCGCAGCCTATTGCCAAGGGGTCAGCGGAGGCATATAACTGATCTACGCCACACCGCGAACTTCGGTTCGCAGTGGCTACGAAGCTCCGGGCAACTCATACTTGACCGGAGCTTCACCCATTTCATTTGTTAGCGCTCGCACACCGGGCGTGCGGAGCTGAGTCGTTCGTCGCGCTTCGCGAACGCGTCGTCAATTCGCGACTGGCGGCACGTTGCGGTGCGTTCGCTCATCGCCTGCACTCCCTCAGCGCGCACTCCGATGCTCGCGCAACGGCGTATTACGCGCCTCGCGCACGGGCGCTCTGTTTGATTGCTCGCTTCGCTCGCGGCGATGTTCGTTGGTCGCCGCCGTCTTCGTCGGCTCTGGTGAAACCTGACCGTCTTCGCAAGCCAAACTCAGTCCGCGAACGGGTTTCACCAGATCCTCCTGCAGATCGGCGGCACGAACATCGCGAGCTGAGTCGTTCGTCGCGCTTCGCGAACGCATCCTCAATTCGCAGGCCTGGCTGCCGTTGCGGTGCGTTGCGCTCATCGCTCCTGCACTCCTCAGCGCTCCTCCGATGCTCGGCGCAACGGCGTATACGCGCTCGCGCCTGGGCGCTGATGCGCTCTCACGCCATTACGAGCGCGGTGTGGCAGTGTGGCGATGTGGGAGGCAGCTGGTGAAAGCCCTTGTGAAGACGCGACCGGGTCCAGGGCTGGAACTGGTCGATATTGCCGATGCCGGTCGTCGGGGCGGGCGATGTGCTGGTGAGGGTCAAGGCGACGGGCATCTGCGGCACCGATCTGCATATCGAGTCCTGGAACGAATGGGCGCAGAAGACCCTGCGACCGCCGGTGACCGTGGGCCATGAGTTCTCCGGCGAGGTGGTCGAGATCGGCTCCGGCGTCGCCGACGTTGCCGTAGGCGATCTGGTCAGCGGCGAGGGCCACCTGGTCTGCGGCCGCTGCCGCAACTGCCGCGCCGGCCGGCGCCATCTCTGCATTCACACTCGGGTCATCGGCGTCCACCTCGACGGCGCCTTCGCCGAATACGTCGTGCTGCCGTCCGGCAACGCCTGGGTACATCGTGAGCCCGATCGATCCAGAGGTCGCTGCGATCTTCGACCCGTTCGGCAATGCAGTGCACACCGCACTGGCGTTTCCGATGCTCGGCGAGGACGTCCTGGTCACCGGCGCGGGACCGATCGGCATCATGGCGGCAATGGTCAGCAAGCACGCCGGCGCACGGCATGTGGTGATCACCGATCACAGCGACGAGCGGCTGGCACTGGCGAGCAAGCTTGGCGTGACGCGAGCGGTGAACATCGACCGCGAGAACGTCTGCCGGACGCCCAGCGCGAGCTCGGCATGCGCGAGGGCTTCGACGTCGGCCTGGAAATGTCCGGCAGCTCAGCGGCGCTGCGCGACATGATCACACAGATGACTCACGGCGGCAGGATCGCCGTGCTCGGCCTGCCGTCGGCCGAGATCAGCGTCGATGTTGCCGACCATCGTGCTGAAGATGCTGACCATCAAGGGCATCTACGGCCGTGAGATGTTTGAGACCTGGTACGAGATGTCGGTGCTGCTCGAGAGCGGACTCGACATCTCCGGTGTGATCACTGATCGTTTCCACTACACCGAGTACGAGAAGGCCTTCGCGGCGGCGCGTTCGGGCCACGGTGGAAAGGTGATCATGAGCTGGGAAGGATAGGACGGAAACGGATCATGTACGCCACGCTAAAGATCAACTCGCCGATGATCTCAGCACGCTCAAGGCCGAGGGCCTGCTACAAGGCTGAGGCGGCGATCAGCACGCCCTCAGTCGGCCTCGGATTGGGGTCGGAGATCAGACAGCTGCTCAACTTCTGCGCCAATAACTACCTCGGTCTGGCTGATCACCCGGCCATGATCGCGGCCGCCCAGCAGGCGTTGGAGCGCTGGGGTTCGGCATGGCATCCGTACGCTTCATCTGCGGCACTGCCGAGATCTGCACAAGGAGCTGGAGCGCCGGCTCGCCCAGCTTCCTCGGTACCGAGGATACGATCCTGTACTGCTCCTGCTTCGACGCGAACGGCGGCCTCTTCGAGACGCTGCTTCGGCCCTGAGGATGCTGTCATCTCCGACGAGCTCAACCATGCCAGCATCATCGACGGCGTCCGGCTGTGCAAGGCCACGCGCTTCCGCTATCTCAACCGGGACATGGCCGATCTCGAAGCAAAACTGCGCGAGTCGCAAGGCGCTCGACACAGATTGATCGCCACCGATGGGGTCTTTTCCATGGACGGCTACGTCGCGCCGCTCGATGCCATCGTCGATCTTGCCGAACGCTATGGCGCGCTCGTCATGGTGGACGACTCCCACGCCGTCGGGTTCATCGGTCCGACCGGTGCCGGGACGCCGGAACTGTTCGGTGTCCAGGATCGGTGGACATCGTGACGGGGACGCTTGGGTAAGGCCCTGGGCGGTGCGAGTGGGGGCTACACCGCCGCCCATACGGAAATCGTCGAGATGCTTCGGCAGCGGTCGCGGCCGTACCTTTTCTCCAACTCCCTGGCGCCTTCCATCACAGCGGCGGGCATCGCCATGCTTGATCTGCTCGAGACATCTGGCGAGCTGTTGCAGCAGCTGCGCGACAACACGGCGTACTTCCGCTCAGAAATGGTTGCGCGTGGCTTCGAGATTCCCGAATCTGATCATCCAATCGTGCCGATCATGATCGGGGACGCGGTCGAGGCGGCCGCGATGGCCGATCGGCTGCTGGCCGAGGGCATCTACGTTCGGGCCTTCTCGTATCCGGTGGTACCGCGCGGGCAAGGCCAGAATCAGAACTCAGATGTCCGCGGCGCATTCACGCGATGATCTTGACCAGGCGATTACGGCGTTTGAAAAGGTTCGCCGGTAGCTGTTGGCTTCTCCGCCGGCACCTGGCTCGAGCGTGGCGGCTTGCTCACGATCTGCTTGCCCAGCGGCATCAGCGAAACCGGGATCAGCTTGAAGTTGGCGATGCCCAGCGGGATTCCGATGATCGTGATGCAGAGCACGATCCCAGTTGCAACGTGAGTCAGTGCAATCCACCAGCCGGCGACGATGACCCAGATGACATTGCCGAGGAAGGAGAAGATCCCAGCCGTGGGCTTGTCGATCAGCTCCCGACCGAACGGCCAGGCCGCATAGCTCGCCATGCGGAAGGAGGCAATGCCCCAGGGGATGGTGATGATCAGCAGGCAGCAAATGATCCCGGCCAGCATGTAGGCGAGCCAGAGCCAGAAGCCACTGAAGATGAACCAGATGATGTTGAGCAGAGTACGCACGTGTCCAGGATTCGCACCGGCCGCCTGATGCGGCAATAGGGCGAGTCCCGGGACTAACCCTCGGTCGATGAGGCTTGAGCGGCGAACGCGTCGTACGCCCGCTGGTCGAAGAGGACGAACCTGACCTCGTTCACCTGAGTGTCAGTGGCACTCACTGTCTGCAACGCGATGCGCGCCGCATCATCGACCGGCCAGCGATAGACGCCGGTCGAAATTAGCCGGGAAAGCGACTGTCCCAGCACCCAGCTCATCCGCGATCGCGAGCGAGTTTCGGAAGCAGTCCGCGAGCAGTTGCGACTTGTCCTTGGACTCGGCGTACGTGGGCCCAACTGTGTGAATGACCCAGCGCGCCTTGAGCCTTCCAGCAGTCGTAGCGACGGCCTGTCCAGTCGGCAAGCCGTCGGGGTATTTGTCCTGCCGGAGCTTCTGGCACTCAGCCAGAATCTCGGGTCCACCTCGACGGTGAATGGCTCCATCGACCCCTCCACCGCCCAGCAGCGAATGGTTGGCCGCATTGACGATCGCGTCGACGTCTTGTTCGGTGATATCGCCCTGCACGAAGGTGATCTTCATTCCGGCAACACTATTGCCAGCAACCTAGGCGGCAGCACGGGCGATGAGTTCGTGCTGCTTGCCGGGTCTAATCCTGAGAAGAGTGATCGTGGGTAGGTGTCAGGAACAATCGAGTGACAAAGGAGATGGGTAATGAACGCGTTCACCACATGCCTGTGGTTCGACAACGAGGGCGAGGAAGCCGCGAGGTTCTACGCGGAGATCTTTCCAGAGCTCGAGCGTCGGCAAGGTGACTCCGTACGCCGCCGGCGAGCGTGCGGGTCAGACGATGACTGTCGATTTCGTGCTCAACGGGAGCAAGTTCGTTGCACTGAACGGCGGTCCCGAGTTCAGGTTCAACGAATCGATCTCGTTCCAGGTGCCGTGCGAGGACCAGGCTGAGGTCGATCGTTACTGGACCGCTCTGACCGACGGAGGCGGCGAGGAGTCCATGTGCGGGTGGTTGAAGGACAAGTACGGCGTCTCGTGGCAGATCGTCCCCGCGCGGTTCGAGGAGCTGATGTCCAGCAGCGATATGGCGCAGGCAGCACGCGTCACCGAGGCCCTGTTCCAGATGAGGAAGATCGTGATTGCCGACTTGGAGGCCGCTGCTGCGAATGAGGGTGCCCGGCTGAGCGTTTGACGTGTCCTGCTGCGAAACTGCTGGCAGGTTGCAACTTTCGATGCGCGTAAAGCGGCAACCTGCCAGCAGTTACCTGAGGAGGTCGAATGGATCAGGCCGATTCAGGCTCGGCCAGCCCGACCTTGGTGACGAGCCGGCTTCAGCTGCACGGGATTGCCGAGTGCCTGCTAGCCGGCCCGCAGTACCAGGCGACGGGCGAGATCGCGCTCGCGGTTACCCCCGGCGGTTTCGGCACCACGGCGGGGTCCGAGCTGCGGCTGGATGGACTGGAGCTGGTGGCGGGGACACGCGGGTGCCAGCGACCGGGCGGTTCGGCGATCTTGCCGACAGGCTTGGGGTCGCGTTTGGAGCGCCGGGAATCTATCCGGACGGAAGCGGTGCAGGGCGGGATGACATTGTTGATCTTGATCCGGCAGCTGCGCGGCTGATCCTCGACTGGTACGCGCTCAGCGATGCTGCGCTGCGCGTACTCGATCCGGACCAGCAGCCGATCTTGTGGCCGGAGCACTTCGACCTCGCGATCTTGCTCGAGGATCGCTCGTACGGGTCATCACCTGGCGACGACTTCCATCCGTCTCCGTACGCCTACGTCAGCGCAAATGATCATGATGGCGGACCCTTCTGGAACGCGCCGTTCGGCGCGCTTCGAGACGTATCCGAGTTCTGGTCGATCGAGGATCTGGCGGCTTTCTGGCGCGAGGGCCGAGCACTGCTGCAAGCAGATTGACGGTGCGGCAGGGCCGGGCCGCAGCGTTACAGTGAGTGCCGAAAGGATCCACGGTGACCAGTGATCTCGAGAGCATCAGCTCGCCTGCCCGAGTTGCGAATCCTGAAGAGGGCATTTCCGCCGACGAGCTGCAGCTGGCCGCTCGCAACCACGGTATGCCGCTGGAGTCCTTGCGCTGGGACGTCACCCCACCCGGACTGCACTATTTGCTGATCCACTACGACATACCCGCGATCGATCCGAGCACCTATGAGCTGATCATGGACGGTCTTGTCGACACGCCGTTGTCGTTGAACCTCGAAGCCCTCCAGAGTCGGCCCCAGGATCTCATCTGTGGTAACGCTCGAGTGCGCGGGAAATGGCCGTGCGCAGTTGCTACCGCGTCCCGTCAGCCAGCCGTGGCTGAGCGAGGCCGTCGGCACCGCCCGCTGGACCGGCACGTCGCTGTCCAGCTTGCTGCAGGACGCCGGAGTTGCTGACGGTGCCGTCGATGTCGTCTTCACCGGCGCTGATCATGGCATCGAGCGAGGCTGTCGAGCAGGATTACCAGCGGGCCCTACCGATAGCCGAGGCGATGGGCGAAGGCGTCCTCCTGGCGTACGAGATGAACGGCGTACCGCTGCCCCCGCAGCATGGCGCTCCACTGCGGCTCATCGTTCCGGGCTGGTACGGCATGGCCCACGTCAAGTGGTTGCGACGGATCACCGTCGTTCCCGAGCGATTCGACGGGTTCCAGATGCGGGCGTACCGATTGCGCGACACCTGCTGAGGACCCAGGGGTTCCGCTGACCCGGATCGAGCCGCGAGCGTTGCTGATCCCTCCTGGTTTCCCTGACTTCATGTCGCGCAGGCGCGTCCTGGGGTCTGGTGCGGTGCAGATCGAGGGGCGAGCGTGGTCGGGTTGGGGGTCGAGTCACGATGGTCGAGGTCAGTGTCGATGGCGGGGACACCTGGGCGGTTGCTGATCTCGAGCCAGCGCCGGACTCGCACGGATGGGCGCGGTGGACGTGGAGGTGGCACGCGGAGAGGGGCAGCTACCTGCTGTCCGCCCGCGCCACGGATGCGAGCGGCCGGACGCAACCGCTTGGGCAGCGTTGGAGTCGCGGCGGATTTGCCAACAACACCATCCAACGGATTCCTGTCTCTGTGATCAGTTCGGAGATGTCGCCGCCAGCCCGCTGAAGCTCCGCGACCTGAAACGTGTTGACCTGTTGAGAGTGGGTAAGGGAGCAGAAGACCGCTCCGCTGGAAGTACGCGGGGCAAGACCGAGGCGACCATACACAGGAGGTTCCTATGGGTTTCGCGGACAAGGCGAAGAACAAGGCTGAAGAGCTTGCTGGCAAGGCCAAGGCGGCTACGGGCGATGCAACCGACAATCGGGATCTCGAGGCCGAAGGGCGTATGCAGGAGTCCAAGGCGGATGTCAAGCAGGCCGGGGAGAACGTGAAGGACAGCGGGGACGATGTCGCGGATGCCCTCCGGGCGGCGAGCGGCGCGCACCAAGTTTGACGATGGAGACACCACGCGTTAGGAGACGAACACACGGGGACTCGAACGATCTCAAGTTCATCGCTGAGCTCGAGATCAGTTCGAGTCCCGTGCGTGCTTGTGTGGGCTCAGCAAGTGCGTCCGAGGAGCCTGCGGCAGTTGCGTGCTTGCCGTCGCAAGACGGCAAACGTGACTCGATTTGAACGCCCCGCACCCACGTTGGTCATCGTCAGAGATGAGGAACATGGATACGCGCGCCTGCGAGGGTGTGCTAGAACCCTGCCTGTGAAGCTGATTCGTCAGGGCAAGGTACGAGATGTCTACGCCGACGGGGACGATCTCATTCTGGTCGCCTCTGATCGGGTGTCGGTCTACGACGTGGTGCTGCCGACGCCGATTCCCGACAAGGGCGCGATCTTGACGCAGCTGTCTGTCTGGTGGTTCGGCCAGATGGCTGATCTGGTGCCCAATCATGTAGTCAGCGAAGATGTCCCGCCCGAATGGAAGGGCCGGGCGATCCGCTGCCGCCGGCTCGACATGGTCTCCGTCGAATGCATCGCTCGCGGCTATCTGGCTGGGCTCGGCCTGGAGAGTTATCGGGCGACGGGCTCTATTTCGGGCGTTCAGTTTCCGCCCGGCCTTGTTGAGGCTGACCGGCTGCCCGAGCCGGTCTTCACCCCGACTACCAAGGCCGAAGTCGGACACGACGAATTCATGACCATGGCCGAGGTCGGCGATCTGGTGGGCCAGGAAACTGCAGATGATCTCGAACGCTTGACGCTGGCGATCTACACACGTGGCGCCGAGATCGCGAGGGAACGTGGAGTGATCATCGCTGATACCAAGTTCGAGTTCGGGCGCGACGCCGCCGGGACGTTGATCTTGGCCGACGAAGTACTGACGCCTGACTCGTCACGCTTTTGGAAAGTGGCCGGAGTACCAGCCGGGCCGGCCACAGTGGTCGTACGACAAGCAGTACCTAAGGGACTGGTCGTCATCGTTAGGCGACTGGGATCGCACCTACCCTGGCCCGCCAGTTCCTGCGGACGTCGTCGCGGAGACGCGGGCCCGCTATGTGGAGATCTTTGAGCAGCTCACGGGCGAGGAGTGGAGCACGTGAGCGCTCGTCATGGCCTTCCTTGAGGTCTCGGGCCTAGCTGATCTTGGTGAACTTCCCGATCAGAGTGGCCGTGGCCAGCGAGTTCTGCTCTGCAGCCTGCATGAATTCCGGCAGCGTTGCTCCGGGCCGGACGCCGAGCCGATCGGTCCGCAATGCGTACAGAGTGAACTCGTAATCATGCGTGCCCGAGGGCGGGAAGGGTCCGGCGTACGGCTTGACCTCGGTAAAGCCTGGGATTCCTGTTCGGCTGCTGCTCCTTCCGGCAACGAGTTGAGCTGCGGGCTCAGGTCGGCGACCAGCCAATGCACGTAGCCTCTGGCCACCGGATGGAGGTCGACGAAGCTGAGCGCGAAAGGATCTCGTCTCGTTTGGCACGCCGTCCCACTGCAGCGGCGGTGAGATGTTCTGTGCCCTCTTTCCAAACTTCTGGGCAATCTCTTGGCCGTCTTCGAATGCCGGCGACGTCAACCTGAGCACGTGGACATCTTCCTCCTCTCACCGTTGCTCAGGGATCTCGCGGCGGTGTGCGCCATTGGGGAAGCCGCCGTTGCTGTAGAGCAATCGACCGTTGATTTACTGCCCGTGGTGAAATCTGATCCGCCCGACAGCTACGAGCCGGGCGTTAGTTCGATGTCGCGATGTCGACCCATCTGGGCGTACAACTCTGGTGAGCGGCCCTTCAGACTGATCGCCGCGATGATTCCGCCGATTGCGGCGACCAGGATCAAGGCCGGCAATATCCAGCGCAGCGGGCTGTCCGGATTGCCGATCAACAGGCCGAACTGCGAGGCCGCGTAGATCGCGACTGCGGCCATCGCCACGCCGCCGACGATCGGCGCGACGGCCGTGCGGAGCACATTGGAGTCGAGGTCGCGATGGCGAGCGAAGAACGCCACCACCGCGAACGAGGCCAGGGCCATCAACACGATGATTCGCCAGGGTGCCGAGCTGAGTCAGCCAGGTGAACAGTGCCAGGACCGGGTCTTGACTGCGTAATGACGAAGATCAGGACGACGACGCAAAGCCAGGATGGACTGGCTGAGCGATCCGACATGTGGGACTGAGGTGCTTGGCGTGGGTGCGGCCGAGCCGGCCGGAACCAAGCCTTCGCGGCCGAGCGCGTAGAGGTACCGCGCCACGGCGTTGTGGAAGGCCAGAGGCGCCGCGAACACGCTGGAGATGAACAACAAGCGACATGACCGTCGTCAGCGCCGCTCCGATGTAGGTGCTGGCCAAGGGCGAACAGGAACGCGGTCGGGTCGGGCTGCAGGCTGCCGAGGTATTCCTGGAGACCGACGGCGCCCTGGCCTTCCACCATCAGGTAGGTGGTGACCGTGTAGAAGATGCCGATGGTCAGGACGGCGACGTAGGTTGCCCGCGGGACGGTACGCGTTGGGCTCCTTGGCCTCCTCGCTGTAGATGGTGGTGGCCTCAAATCCGATGAAGGACGCGAAGTTGAACAGCAGTGCGATCGCTACCGAGCCGCTGGTGAAGGCGGCCCAGGTGAATGGCGTCGGCGTTCAACGGGGCCGTGCCGCCCTGACCGCCCTTGATCAAGATCGCCGCGTCGAGGATGAGCGACGATCAAGAACTCCAGGCTGACCAAGATCGAGAGCACCTTGACCGAAAGATCGACTTGGCGGTAGCCCAGCACCGCGATGATCGCCATGGCAACGAATGCGTAGACCCACCACGGCAGGTTGATGCCGAGATTGTCGCTGAAGAATCCTGCGGCGGCAGCGGCGAACAAGCCATACAGGCCGATCTGCATGGCGTTGTAGCCGAGCAGGGCGATCATCGCGGCAGCACCGCCTGCGGGTTGCCGCAAGCCGCGGGACACAAAGCTGTAGAAGGCGCCGGTGCTGGTGTGATGCCGCGCCATGGCGGTATAGCCGACCGCGAAGATCAGCAAGATCACGCTCACCGATCGACGTACGCGAGAGGAATTCCGGGGCCGTTGCCGAGCAGCATGGCGACCGGGGCGCCGCCGGCCATGGCGGTCAGCGGAGCTGCCGCCGAGATCACGAAGAAGGCGACTGCGAACACCCCGAGGCGGCCGTGTCGCAGCTGCTGAGAATCGCGTCGTGCGATGTCGGCCGATAGTCGAGGATTCACCGGCTGACGGTGGTGGGCTCGAGGGAGTTTCCTGAGTCACGAGTGCTCCATTCTTTCAATGCGTCCTTCAGACCTGCGGCTTGCGGATGCCCCGGAACTCCCAGTCGCCGCCCTTGGCGGTGGACAGGACCTCTTCGGATTCGGTGGGTTGAGCGCCTACGTCGCTGCGGATGGGCGTTGGCCCTTCGACAATGTGATTGCGGAGCCTGCCGAGACCCTCTACCTCCACCTCAACCACGTCGCCCGGATACACGGTTCGAGAGATCGCCGGTGTTCCGGACAGCAGGATGTCACCTGGCTGGAGCGTGATGGTGCGTGCGATGTCGGCCACCAGATAGTGCATGTCCCACTTCATCTCGCTGGTGTCGCCATCCTGACGCACGTTCCCGTTCACGAGGGTTCGGATCTGTTTGCCATGGAAGTCCCAGCCCTCCACCAGTCCCGGACCTACCGGGCACAGCGTGTCGGCGCCCTTCACCCGAAGCATCGACCCGGAATCGGTATCGCGGAAATCGTGCAGCCCGTAGTCGTTGGCGATCGAGTAGCCGCGGATGTAATCACCGGCTTCGTCCGGGGAGATGTTCCGGGCCGTGCGCCCGATCACGATGGCGATCTCGCCCTCGTAGTTCAACCACTTGCAGCCGAGAGGCCTGACGACCGCTGACTCGTGGGCGTTGAGCGCAGACACCGGCTTGTGAAAGTACGTCGGTGCCGGCGGCAGCGACACCATCATCTCCTCGCACCCGCGAGGAGTAGTTCAGATGCACACAGATGATCTTGGACGGAATCGTCGGCGGCAGATGCACCGCCTCATCGATGCCGACCGTGCGACCATCGCCCGCTACCAGCTCATCGCCTTGGCGTACGACGTCGACAACGTTGCCGTCCAGGAGGATCCGACGCGTTTCGCGCAGAGGCATGCGTACTCCTCGGAATGGTGAGTGGTCTCAGCCGGCCGCAGGCAGATCTGGACCGGCCGCCTGTTGCTGGACGTCGGAGTCCTCCGGCGTACGCCGCGACCTCGGGAAGCCACCCTCAGGCCTGTCGAACCAGTAGTGAACCTGACCGGTGCCGATCGAGTTCTCGTACTCGCCGTAGCGGCGGCCTGTGGCGGTGCAGTCGCCCTCGCCAAGCGCCCCGATCATCATGAGGTAGTGCCCAAATCGGGCCTCCGGTCGGAAGCGGTAGAACTCCGGCATCGTCTCCAGGACGCTGCGCATGATCACCAGCCTCGAACCACTGCATTCGCTGGGCATCGGCGGCGGCAGCCCCGGTGTGAAGATGTGGTCGATCCCGGCGGCCTCATGCTTGCGCAGCTTCCGGAGCGGCCAGAAGGTGTGGCTGAGGGCGCCGGAAGCCAGCAGCACGACCTTCCGATCGCTCTCGGCGATGCCATCGCCAAGTGCCCGGCCCAGCCGGAGGTTGTCCTCGGTATCAGCGGTCTGGCACACGCCGATAGAGATCCACTTCTTGTCCGGCAGGCCCTGCCCGAGGAACTCCCACAAGATTGGTGGTGGCGTAGAAGATCGGCAATTGATCATCGGAGATTGCCGTGATCCAGGTCGCATGATCATCGGCCTTGGACGCGATCAAGTGGGCGAGTTCGGGATCACCGAGAAAGTCGTACGGTCGCTGAGTCATTCCGCGCGGCAGTTCCTCTGAGGTGAACAGGCCTTTGCGCCGTTCCTGCGCGGTGACCACGAACTCGACCGTCGTCGCCCAGTGAGAGTCCAAGACGACGACGGTGTCGTAGTCGAGGGTTTCGAATACTTCCTTGCGCAGCTGGTGGAGGCCGGCAACGAGCGTGGTGTCTTCGACCGTTGTTCAACTCTCGGCGAATATCCTCCGGCAGCACGATCGTCGGAACGTGCGCGATCAATCCCGCGCCTACCACCTCGCCCATGATCATCTTCCTTTCACGATATGTCCACGCGCTGTTGTGAGTGCAGGCGTTACCCGTTCGTGGTCCAGCCCGTCGGGCGAGAACACGGTGTTCTTGATGTCGGTGTAGAAGTCGAAGGAATAGATCCCGCCCTCGCGACCGATCCCGGATCTGCCATTTGCCGCCAAACGGTGCGCCGAGGTCGCGGACGAAGAAGCAGTTGACCCAGACCGTTCCGGCGCTGAGCCGGGCGCTGACCCGTTCGGCACGATCCGGATCCCCGGTGATCAAGGTCGCGGCCAGGCCGAACCGTGTGCTGTTGGCCATCTCGATCGCCTGCTCCTCGCCGGAGAAAGTCTGGACTCGTGAGGACCGGGCCGAAAACCTCCTCGGTCAAGATCTCGCTGCCCGGTTCCGCGTCGACCAAGATCGTCGGCCGATAGTAGAGGTGACCAAGCTGCTCGTTCGGTGAGCCGCCCAGAATTGGCCGAGCGCCGGCCGCGAGAGCCCGGCGTACGAAGCCGTCCACCCGTTCGAAGTGCTGCCGGCTGACCAAGCACGACATGTCGGTCTGCTCGTCGCGCGGGTCGCCCTGCACGATCGTCTGCGCCTTGGCGAGCACGGCTTCGGTGAACCGATCGGCGATCGAATCCTCGACCAGAATTCGGAACGCACCAAGACAGACCTGACCCGAGTTGTCGAACTGCTCGACCGCCAGGCTGACGGCAAGATCGAAATCAGAATCAGCAAAGATCACGAGCGGCGACTTGCCGCCGAGTTCGAAAGACAGCGGCACGATGTTGGGCGCCGCGGCCTTGGCGATCACACCGGCAGTCGGCACGGAACCGGTGAACGACAGCCGACGGATGCCGGGTGTGCCGTCAGCGGCGCTCCGGCATGGGCGCCGGTGCCCTGAACGACGTTGAAGACACCGGCCGGCAGCGCCGGCCTCATGGGTGATGTCGGCCAGCAACGACGCGGTCAGGGAGCCCACTCGGGCGGCTTCGCGACGACGGTGTTGCCCGCTGCCAATGCCGGTCCGATGCGCCACGTGGCGAGCATCAGCGGCGCGTTCCACGGCGTGATGATCGCCGTTACGCCGGCTGGATCGTAGGTGACCCGTTCCCGATGGCCGCGGATCTCACCGCCAGGGTGGTCGAGCTTCTCGAGATAGTCGGCGAAGAATCGGAAATTCATACCCACCCGAGGCATCACACTTCGCCGGTGAGACCGCAGCAGGGAGCCGTTGTCACGAGTCTCGACCCTCGCGAGTTCCTCGGCACGTGCGTCGATTCCATCGGCGACCCTGCGAAGGAGTTCGGCTCGCTCGTGCCGTGGCATCGCAGCCCAGCCGGGAAGGCCTGCTGGGCGGCCCGCACCGCGGCGTCGACCTCGGCTGCGGAGCCGGCCGAGATTTCGGCAATCGACTGCTCGTCGATCGGGGAGATGTCGGTGAAGGTGGCCTCCGACGCAACGCGTTCGCCGCCAATCCAATGGCGAGTGTCCACCTCCACACCCTCGACCGTCGCAGTCGTCATCCGCGCCCCTGTCTGCTGCTGGAGGTGGTCCACGGGTCGATCGGGAAGTTGACGCTCCGCTGGCCCGACCAGTTATCGTTAGGGCCCAAACGTATTTAAGTTCGATCGATTGGTCAACCCGGAAAGACTGGGTGAGCGCATGGTTTCGGACCCGGTCGCGGCCACCGATTGGCGGCAACTCGCCAGCGATACGAAGATTCCCGACGGCATGTTCATTGGCGGCGAGCGTCGCGCAGCCCTCGACGGCTCGACCCGTTCCGTAAAGGCGGCGCGAGACGGCTCGACGCTTGTAGAGCTCGCCTGGGCGCAACCGGATGATGCGGACGCCGCCGTTGCGGCCGCACGTGAGGCATTTGATCATGGCACCTGGCCCCGATTGCACCCTCGATCCCGGGGGAGATCCTCCAGCAGTTCGCCGATCTGGTCGAGGAGCATCGCAAGGAGATTGCCCTGTTGATCAGTCTCGAGATGGGCAAGCCCATTCGAGACGCGTATCAGATCGAACTGCGGGCCCTGATCCGTTGTCTCCGCTTCTACGGCGAGCTGGCTGACAAGGAATCCGGCGAGATCACGCCGACCGAGGAGGGCGAGCTCTCCCTGGTCACCCGGGAGCCGGCCGGTGTCGTCGCGGCTGTCGTTCCCTGGAACTTTCCCCTGACGCTCGGCGGATGGAAGCTGGCGCCAGCGTTGGCTGCCGGTTGCACTGTGGTCCTGAAGACCGCAGAGCAATCGCCGTTGTCCATGCAGCGGGTTGCCGAGTTGGGCGTCACGGCGGGTTTGCCGCCGGGCGTCTTCAATGTGATCAGCGGGGACGGTCAGGTGGCCGGCCGCCGCCTGGGCGAGCATCCCGATGTTGACGTCCTCACCTTTACGGGGTCCACCGAGGTGGGGCGCCACTTCATGCGCTACTCCGCAGACAGCAACCTCAAGCGGGTCTATCTCGAACTGGGCGGCAAGTCGCCCAACATCATCTTCCCGAACGCTCCAGACCTGGACGCGGCCGCAGACGCTGCGGCCTGGGCGATCTACTTCAACTCCGGTGAGATGTGTACCGCAGGTTCCCGGCTGGTCGTTCACGCTGACGTGGCGGACAGAGTGGTGGAACGGATCGTGGACACCGCTGCTCAGTGGTTTCCGGCCGATCCGCTGCTTCCGGACACCAAGATGGGCCCATTGGTCGATGAACGCAGCCTGCAGCGCGTGCTCGCGCATCTCGATCATGGTCTGGCCGAAGGTGCCTCACTGCGGGTCGGCGGGCACCGGGTGCTCACCGATACCGGCGGCGCCTATCTCGAACCAACTGTGGTGACGGGAGCCGCTGCGGACAACCCCTCGTTCGCGAGGAGATCTTTGGACCCGTACTTGCCGTGCAGGTGGTCAACAACGAGGCCGAGGCGGTGCGTGTTGCCGGCGATACGCCGTACGGTCTTGCGGCGGCCCTGTGGACCTGCCGATCTAGGAACCGCGCATCGGGTGTCACGTGCCCTGCGGGCGGGGACCGTCTGGGTCAATTGCTATGAGGAGGGCGACATGGCTGTCCCGTTCGGTGGCGTCAAGCTGTCGGGCTTCGGCCGAGACAAGTCCCGGCACGCGCTCGATGAGTACACCTCACTCAAGACGACATGGATTCGCTATGCCTGAGAAAACCCGCGATGCCCGTCGCCCGCTGATCGTCATTCCGGCACGCTTCTCTCCAGGCGCGACCGCTCTCCGGTACGAGGCCGAGGTCACCGCGCGTGCCCTCGTGCAGGCGGTGTTTGCGGCCGGTGGAGAGCCCGTGGTCGTGCATCCGTACGCTCCGGACCTCAAGATCGACGTCGGCGCTGCCCGGGAGCGGATCTGGTTCGCAGACGGTGTGCTGCTACCGGGCGGCGGAGATGTCGCGGCTCGGTGGTCAGGCCAGCAGCCGCACCCGACTCAGTATGGGGTCGACGAGGAGCAGGATGCATTTGATCTTGCTGTGGCGCACGTCGCGCTCGCCGATCACCTGCCGCTGCTAGCGATTTGCCGGGGAACTCAGCTCGTCAACGTCGCGCTCGGCGGTGATCTTGTCCAAGACATGGACGACACTGTCGGCAACCACAAGAACCGCGTACATGATCTTGAGGTTGACGAGACGTCTCCGCTGGGCGAGATCGTCGGACGCCGCACTGCAATCTCCTGCTATCACCATCAATGCATCGCCACGCTGGGAGCCGGTCTGATCCCCGCAGCGTACTCGGCTGATGGCGTGATCGAGGCGGTGACACTACAAGATCATGCAGGCTGGTATCTCGGCGTCCAGTGGCATCCCGAAGACTCGGCGGCAACAGATCCGGTGCAGGCCGAGGTCTTCCGGCATTTCGTTGCCGCCGCCGCCACGCGTGCCCGGGAGCCCGAGCAGTGTGGGCTGAGCCTGTTGTACATGCGCGCTGAGTCGGTCGCAGCGCACGCTCAAATTCGGTTACTCAGCTGCTCCTCATCAGCGACAACGGCGCTGGACTTGGCCTCGAGCTCGGTGACGATCGATCGGAGGCTGTTGGTCAGCTGGGCCAGGCTTCTTTGCGACAATCCGGCAACCACCTCGGCCTCCGCGGCGTTGAAGGCCGGATAGAGCTCCTTCATCAGAGTCAGACCAGCCGGGGTCAGCTCGAGATTCACCAGCCGCCGGTCGGTATCGCTGACACGCCGGGTGATCAGCCCACGCGTCTCGAGAGTCTTGACGACTCCAGTCAGCGTGGCCTTGGAGATCGCTGCATTCTCAGCGGCATGGCGGGTCTCCAGCCCCGTCCCAGATCCACACCACCCAGAGCACCACAAAGCCTGTCCAGGTAAGTCCGTGCTGGCGGAGCACCGAATTCGTCAGATGCACGCGGACGGCATTCGCCGCGCGATAGAGGCTCGACACTGCAGCCGCCGCAGGAAAGTTCAGTGACAGTTCGCTGACGTGTTCGCTCATCGCTTTCTCGGTTTCGGCCAGGGTGCGGCGATCGGGCATGACGGACATGCTAAGTGAGCGTGGCTAGGGTCCGACCCCGTTCCAGACCACGCCGACCTGCCGGTAATAACCGCCGATGATCTCCTCGACGCTCAGCCGTGACAGTTCCTCGGTGGGTGAGTCGAACAGGCGTAACTCGGCATCGCCGGCCCACGCCGGACCGGCCTCGAAATCGCTCGAGCCTGACTCGATGAGTTCTGCATACGCATCTGGGGCGCCGGCCGCGATGCCGGGAAAATCCGGTGGTGCGCCATTTTGTGTGAGTTGACGAAGCCATTGGTCTCCGATTGCTCGCGCAGCGTCAGCACCGCTTCGCGCGAGGCGCCGGTCCCCGGCCGCGAGCGTTGCACCAAACACTCCGCCAGGGCGATCTGCAGGTGCACCTTGCGGGAACGGGTGCGGCCGGGTCTGCCACATGGAACCGAGCTTCTTCGGGTAGCCCTGGTGAATGCCGCGGCCGATCGCGAAGTCCTTGTCGACCCAGATGTAGACGCAGCGCGAGAAAGTCTGACCTTCGAAGCTGCAGCGGACGACGACGAAGGCCTCTCTTTGTATTGCGCGCGCACTGGATCCAGCAGCTCAACTCGGGATGACGAGCAGGACTGCCAGTCGGCCCAGATCAAGGCGACGGCTCCCGGGTCCTCCTCCGCCGCTGACAGCGGAGCCGGGAGCAGCTCGGCCACGCGAGCAGGGTCCGTACGGTACTCGACGGTCAGAAGATCGCCGGAGTAGTACCACGGTGGTGAGGGGATCAGCGACGATTGACCGCTCGCGGTCCGTGGGTAGAAGAAACCCTTGACGTCGGTCATGCAGCGCTCCTGTGGCCGGAAGACTGAGATCGTTTGGATCCGTACGGTACTCGGTAGTCAACGGGTCAGCAATGCGCCTCGGCGGGTTCAGCGCGATCCGCAGCGAGCGTTGCGAGCATTTGAACGCAGGCGATCGTCGACACCTCGCGCCCTGGGTTCACTTGTCATACGCTTGAGAGACGCGATACTGTTCGGCCCCAAACGACTGTTGGAAACCTGCGTGAACGTAGGGTGCCGACGGTCTGCGCACGTTGCAACCCGTGCATACCGTGCGAAACCTACGTGTACCTAGGTTTCGGATCGGGCTGCGGGAGCGAGCATTACTTCTGAGATCAGACGCGGAGGTTTGGGTGGCTCATTTCGACACCAGCGGTCTGGAGAATGCGGCTGCCGAGACTGGTAACGCAAGAACATCGACGTCGTTCGCGTCGGCTATGCAGACCTGATTGGCACCGAACGCGGCCGGGACGTTCTGGTCAACCGGTTCGCGCGTACGGTCGAAGACGGTGTGGCGTTCTGCCGATCCGTCTACGGGACCACGCCGATGGGCGATGTCGTCGATATCGAGGGCGGACTCGATGCCGGGCTGCCCGACGTGCTGGCCTTCCCCGACCTCAGCACGATTCAGGTCGTTCCGTGGGAACCCGGCGTTGCGCACGTCATTGCCGACGTCTACAACCCAGACGGCTCACCATCAGAAGAAAGTCCTCGGATGGTGTTGAAGCGGGTGATTCAACAGTTCGCCGACCTGGGAATGCGACCGACCGTTGGGCCCGAGCTCGAGTTCTATGTCCTGGAGCGAACCGACAAGAACCCGACCGGCTGGCAACGCTACGGCGAGGCGACCGGCAACGTCTATGTCGCCGGCTTGAAGGGCGACCCGGAGAACGTGCTGCTCCGTACGCTGCGGCATCTCTCGGCGTACGGGCTCGAGGTGGTAGCCGCGAACCACGAGTTCTCCAGCGGACAGTTCGAGATCAATCTGTGGCACTCCGAGGCTCTCGATGCCGCCGACCGTGCTTTCCGCTTCAAGAGCGCCATTCAGGAGCTGGCGCGCCAGGAGGACAAGTTGGCCACCTTCATGGCCAAACCGCTTCAACGATGAGGGCGGATCCGGATTCCATATTCACTTCTCCACCTGGGACGACGATGGTCGGCCGCTGTTCGACGATCAGAAAGCCAAGGACGGACTCTCGAAGATCGCCAAGTCGGCACATCGCCGGAGTGCTTGCCCACGCGCCGGCGCTGGCCGCGGTCTGCAATCCCGACCATCAACTCCTACAAGCGATTCGGCCCAGACACCCTCGCTCCATGGCTTATCGACTGGGGGTTCGACAACCGGAGCGCGATGGTGCGGATTCCGCCGGAGCGCGGCAAGGCGTCCCGCATGGAGCTCCGGCTGGGGGACGCCAGCGCCAATCCCTACCTCGCGACCGCCGGACTGCTGGCCGCGGCCTACCTCGGGATCCGCGACAAGCTCGAGCCGCCGCCACCGCTCGAGGGCTACGGCTACGACCCGAGCAAGGCCGACAAGCTTCCCGGTGATCTTGCGTCGGCGCTCGATGCGCTCGCGGCGGATGCCGACATGGCCGGAATCCTCGGCAAGCAGTTCGTTGAGACCTTCCTCACGTACAAGCGAAATGAGCTCGAACGCTTCCACCACTGGGTGACTGACTGGGAGTTTCGCGAGTACGCCTACCACCTCTGACAAGGAGAGATCGTGCCGCAGCCTACCCCGATACCACTTGATCAGAGTCGATCTGACCGACCTGGATGCCTTTGCCCGCAACGAGGGCTGGGCGATGTTCGACACGCTGCGTGCCGAGGATCCCGTGCACTGGACTCCGGAGGCGCCACCAAACTCAGGCTTCTGGGCTGTGACCAGGTACGCAGGACGTCGACGCGGTGGATCGCGATGCCGCGATCTTCACGTCGACGAAGTATGTGAATCTCGAAGAAGTCGATGACGACCTGATGGATCTGCGGCGCTCCATGCTCGAGACCGACGGGGTGCGCCACCGGGCACTACGGAAGCTGATCCAGCGCGAGTTCAGTCAGGGCCCGCTGACGCGAAAGTACGAGGAGTTCCTGCGGGGGCTGACCAAGGTCACCGTCGACAATGCACTGCAGAACTCCGAATTCGACTTCGTCGAGAAGATCAGCGCTGACTTTCCGATCAACGTCTTCGGTGCGGCTGCTCGACGTACCGGTGAGCGATACCGGCATGCTGATCGACTGGGGCAACGAGATGATCGGCCAACACCGACCCGGACTACGCCGAGCATTTGATCACCGATCCCGACAGCGATCAGTACAAGCACCTGCCGTTCCGCTCACCGGCAGCGCTCGAGGTGTTCGAGTACGGGCGCGAGCTCGCCCGCCAGCGCAAGGGTGGGGATGGTACCGACTTGATCAGCATCCTCGTGAACCGAACTCCTGAGGACGGCGAGCCGCTTTCCGCGACAGACTTCGACAACTACTTCCTGTTGCTGCGTGATCGCGCGGCAACGAGACCACCCGGCACGCAATCAGCCAGTCGATGCTGGCGTTGATCGAAAATCAAGATCAACTGAAGCTGCTGCAGGAGCAGCCTGAGCTGATTCCCGGCGCGGTTGAGGAGTTTCTGCGTTGGGCGTCGCCGGTGTATCACTTCCGGCGTACCGCAACCCAGGACGTCGAGCTTGGGCGGCAAGCAGATCAAGGCCGATGACAAGGTCGTCATGTGGTTCGCCTCGGGCAACCGTGATGAAGCAGAGTTCGAGGACCCGTACCGGCTCGATGTCACGCGGACCAATATCGATCATTTGACCTTTGGCAAGGGCAGCCCGCACGTGTGCCTCGGCAATGCGCTGGCCCGGATGGAGATCCGGCTCATGTTCACCGAGCTGATCCCACGGCTCGCCTCGATCGAGCTGAACGGTGAGGTGACCCGGGTGCGCAGCAACTTCATCAACGGGATCAAGAAATTTCCGGTACGGGTCGCAGCTAAGTGATCAGCGGTGCGTGCGCTGAGATTGCCGAAGTCCGCTCTCGACCGGGTTCAGCGCGTGTGAAGAGGAGGATCCGAGATGCCCACCGCAACCGCGCGGAAGACTCGAGTTCGACTTCGGAACATGTGATCTTGGCGCGGCGGCTAGCGGCATCGAGCTGACCGCTACTGCCGCGGATCAGGCCCGGCTCGAGACACTCAAGGAGTCGTTGCACGTCACTTGATTCGTTTGGCTCTAACGATCAGCTCGTCGTCTACCTGGACGCCGGGAGCCTAGCCAATCTGCAGCTGGCGGCGTACTGGCATCCAAGTGCTTGCTCATCTCCTCTCGGGCCGCTTGGGGATCGCGGCGTCGCAGCACGGCGAGCAACAGGCGGTGTCCGGCGACGGCAGCACGAGCCGACTGAGCGCTCCCGTAGTCCCGGTAGTGGGTGGATTGCACGTGGCTGAGGCTGGCGAGGGTTGCCTGCAGCACTCGATTTCCGGATGCGTGGGCGATGGCGCTGTGGAAGGCAGAGCGCCAGCCGGTTGAATTCGTCCGGTTCCTCCACGACCAGTTCCGATTGATCGACGAGCTGCTCGAGCCGGTCCCATTCTTGGGCAGGCGTGCGGCCCGCAGCGAGTGCCGCTATGGCCGGCTCGATGGAATTCTGTGCATCGAGCATCTCGGCTGGATCGACGTCGAGTACGTGGTAGGCGACGGCAGAGGCCGTCGGAGGCATTTGCCATCTGATCGGGACGCGGCATGTCGGCCGACAAGGCCCGAAATTCACCGGCCCAGTAGACCAGCGGCTCGCCCGTGCGACCGCCGGCTGCTGCCACCCGACCGACAAGAATCTCGTGGTCGCCTCCGGGAGGACGTCCTCCGAGGGTGCAGTCGAACCAGCTGAGACAGCCGTCGATGATCGGCGCGCCGGTCTGTTGCGCGGTGGTCGGCACGGTCGAGAAGCCAGCAGGCTCGGGCTGCCGACCCGTGGTCGCGAAGTAACTTGCAACCTGCTGTTGATCACTGGCGAGCACGCTGACTGCGAATGCTCTCGACCGCGCGTATGTGCCGAAGCAGCTGACTGGATCGGTTGATGGACACGGTGACCAAGAGCGGATTCAGCGACAGCGAGGCAAAGGAGGAAGACCGTCACCCCGTACGCGCCTTCCGAAGCTTTCGTCGTAACCACAGTCACGCCCGAGGCGAACCGTCCCGCGGCCTGCCGGAAGGTATGCCCGGAATCTTGGCTCACGTGACGCTCGGCTCTGAGCCTCGGTCATGTGGTCGAGAAACTGATCGACCAATCGGTGCGCTCTTTCCCGGTTCGGAACGGGTCGCGGTCAGCGGTCTGGCGTACGAGCTGGTCAGGCTCATGCCAAATCGATCGATCTCGTCAGCGCCGCCGGTCGCGATCCAGGAAGCGAGAATCTCCGAATTCATCTCGGGATGAAACTGCACGGCAAGGTTGCGGCTCAAGGACGAAAGGCCTGTGAGGACTGGGGTTGCGCGCCACTTCCTTCGCCGCCTCTGGCAGCTCCCATTGGTCGTAGTGCCATTGGAACCAGCTGCCTGAGGGAACGAGTGATTCGTCCTCGGAATCGACGTCGACCCAGCCGATCTCTGGCGCCGCCGACCGGGACACTGATCCGCCGTGTGCTGCTGCGAGCAACTGGCCACCAGAAGCAAATGCCGAAGCACGGGCACCCGGTGATCGTGGGCGGTGCGCAACATGGCGAGCTTCGGCCGCCACCCAGGACCCGATCAGTTCATGATCATAAACCGACCATGGTGCGCCCATCGGAATGATCAACTCGAAATCAGACGGCTCCGGAAACTCGGTTTCGACGTTGGGCGATAGAAAGCGGCTTTCCTGCCACGACTTGGTGCATAACAAGATCGAACCCAAGATCGGTCAGCCGTTCTCCAATGAAGCCTGGGTGCAGATGTGATCGTGCTGGATCAGCAGAGGCGCGCACGGCCCGAGTCTAATTTGGATCCGAATGATCGGCTTCGCTGGTCTCAACTGGTAATCGGCATGCAGCCGGAGCTTGTCGAGCACGCGCTGTTCGTGGCACCTCTTCACGCTTGTGATGAACGACGACCCCATCCGATGCCATTTTCGGATGCGTCTTGCCGACCGTGCTGCAAAACGACAGCCGGCCGCTGCCGAGATATGGCCCAGCTCCTCGAAGGGCGTCTCTTCGACCGGGGCGTGACGGTTCCGTTTGCAGATCCCGAGGGGTTATCGCGGGCCTGTCGAGAGGTCCAAAGGGAGTTGTCGGCAGGCCTGAACGACGGTTATCGTTCGTATCCAAACAAATGGCGTACCACCCACCGTAGGACGGGATGAGGACAATGACGACGACTCAGACCATCGTCCGGGAGCACGAGGCGGACCTGGTCGTGCGAGGAGGCGGAGACGGTCGCTGACGGCGTCGTCGCGCTGACTCTCGCTGATCCGAATGGCGCGGAACTGCCGCCGTGGACGCCAGGCGCGCACATTGACTTCGTTCTGACCGATGACTTGGTTCGGCAGTACTCGTTGTGCAGCAGCCCGTCGAAGCCCAACGTCTGGCGGGTCGGCGTACTGCGCGATCCCAACTCACGCGGGGCTCGAGAAGGTGCATATCGCCCTGACTGCCGGCTCGATAATTCGTGTTCGAGGACCGCGCAACCACTTTCCCGCTGGTCGCGAGCGGCGGTACCTCTTTATCGCGGGCGGTATCGGGATCACGCCAATGCTGCCCATGATCGCGGAGGCCAATGCTGCTGGCTCCGACTGGCGGCTGCTCTACGGCGGCCGCGAACGCGCGTCAATGGCATTTCCTCGACGAACTTCGCCCAGTACGGCGAGCGGGTGACGATCGTTCCGCAGGACGAGGAGGGCATGTTGGATCTCGAATCCGTCCTCGGAACGCCACAGCCAGACACCTTGGTCTATTGCTGCGGGCCAGAAGGCCTGCTCGACGCGGTCGAGAAATTCTGCGAGAAATGGCCGACCAGGGACGCTTCACATCGAACGGTTCGCCGCCAGCCGCAGGAACCGACTGCGGAGGCGGACTCGTCGTTCGAGCTGGTCCTGCAGCGTTCTGGTCTGACCGTTCAGGTTCCGCCCGACAAGTCGGTACTCACGGTCATCCGAGAGGCCGGCGTCAGCGTCCTGGCGTCTTGTCTGGAAGGGATTTGCGGAACCTGCGAAACCGAGGTCATCGACGGAGATGTCGATCATCGAGACTCCGTGCTCAACGAGGAAGAGCGTGCCTCGAACGAATACATGATGGTCTGTGTTTCGCGTTGTCGTTCGCCACGATTGACCCTCGATCTCTAGAGCTGAGGAGACAAAGCCCATGAGCCAGCTAGCGTCAAGCCGCGGCGATCGGATCGAGATCCATCCACGCAACTGTTGGTACGCGGTGGCGACCAGCCGCGGACGTCGGTCGCGAACCGCTGGGCCGCAGGGTGCTCGGAACAGGTGTCGTCTTGTTCCGCACCACCGACGGAACTCCGGTCGCGCTCGAGGACCGTTGCGCGCACCGGCCTTATCCGCTGAGCCTCGGCCGAGTTGATGGCGATCGCATTGTCTCCGGCTATACCGGCTTCGTGTACGACGCCCGCGGCTTCTGCGTCCACGTGCCAACACAGAGCGAGATCCCGGTCGGCGCGCGCGTACGCGCATTCCCGGTACACGAAGACGGACGTTCGTGTGGGTCTGGCTGGGCGAGCCAGCGCTGGCCGGTTTGCGGCCACCAGCCGCGACGCCGTGGCTCAGCGATCCAGCCTGGGCGACCCTCGGTGACGAATGGGAGACCGAAGCCGACGTGCTGCTGCTGCACGAGAACTTCGCCGATATCACCCATGTGGCTGTCGTGGACCCGTACATCGCCCCGCCCGTTTTGCGCAGCTCCCCACCGCCGCTCGAGGTCGAAGTCACCGAGACAACGGTGTCGTTTTCCCGCACGTACCAACCTGCGCCGATTCCTGAGTGGCAAGCAGAGCTGCTCGGATTGCCGGCCGATGCCGAGCACGTTCAGCGCGAGCAGGGCGCGCTTTGTCACGCCCGGTCTCTGGGTCGACCGGTGGGATGTCCACGTCGACTCTGCATCCGACCAGTCTCAGATACATACCTTCCGCTTTACACACGCGGTGACACCGATCTCCCCGGGCAGAACGCGGCATGCATGGCGGGTGAGCCGAAACTTCGCGCTCGGTGAGCAGGCGGGGAAGGTGTTGCGGCCGATCTTCACCGACTATTACCGGCGGGTCAAACAAATCCTCGAGACCATGCAGAACGTCTTGGATACTGACGGACCTCGCAGGGAGGTCAATGTGAGCGCCGATGCGCGGCCGCTCTGCAGGTACGCAAGATCATCCGCAACATGGTGGGCGGACGAAGCCGGGACGGGATCCCGACGGGCCGCCAGGATGAGCCGGGTCCCACGCCCTCGTTGATTGCTGACTGCGAAGCGGACTTCGAGCCGGATGCTGTTCGACGCGCCCACTGCGTGGTCCAGTCCAGCATCATCACTCCCGTCAAGACGCGCTCATCCGATGACGGGCTCCTGTCCCTCCTATCGAATGCGACGGGATCAGCTGGTCTGCCGGCGCGGTGACTGCCGCGGCCGTGCTCGTTGACACTCCGCAAGTACTTGGGCTCAGCCACTAGACATCTGGTGGAGTCGCGTTATGATAGTGAATATTCACATTCAAGGAGAATCACATGGAATGGATCCTGTACGGAGCGACAGGCGTCACCGGACGGCTCATTACGCAGACAGCTGTGCGGCGCGGGCACCGGCCGATCCTGGCGGGTCGTAATGCCGAGGCGCTGCGACGCCTCGCCGAGCCCGACGGACTGACCTGGCGTACCGCCGATCTCGACGACGAGGACGCTGTTGGGGAACTGGTCGCAGCGGCGCCACTCACCCTGCTGGCCGCCAGCACTTTCAACACCGCAAGTCTTCGCCTGGCCCGCGCCTGTCTCGCCGCGGGCGCGCACTATCTGGACCTGGCCAACGAAGTTCCGGTTTTGGAGGCTGTGTACGGCCTTGACGACGAAGCGCGGGCTCGTGGGTGTCACTCTGCTTCCGGGTGTCGGTTTTGGCACAGATCGCTGCGGACACGCTGGCCCGTTACCTCGTGGAGCAGCTGCCAGATGCGGGGGTCCTGGATCTGACTATCGACCTGTACACGGCTGGCACCAGTCCAGGGGCGCTCGCCAATACCCTTCGCGTGCTCGGTTTCGGGGGCACAGATCCGTCGTGGCGGGCAGTTGGAGCGGGTGTGGTTCGGCTCTAGGACTCCTGGTGCAGTTGTGCCGCCCGGGGCGCGTACGGTCATCGCGGTTCCGAGCGGTGAGCTATCCGCGGTGTATCGCACGACCGGGGTGCCGAACATCAGCGTGTCGCGACCAATTCCGTTGCCACCGGCCGCTCGCCCGTGCGGTGCTTCCCGTGCTCGCTCTGGTTGCGAGGAGCCACCTCGTTCAATCCTGGGCTGCAAAGCGCCGTTCCTCAAATTCTCCGACAGCAGATCCTGCTCGGCGGAGCCGCGTATTGGGCGGGCTGCCAACGCCCAGGGCGAAACGGTCAGCGCCTCAGCTGGAAACCGGTGAGGGGTACGCCTTCAGCGCCGAGTCAGCGGTGGCCGCCGTCGAGGCCGTGCTCGCCGACCCGGTGCCAGGCGCACATACGCCTGGCAGCTTGCTCGGACCCGACTTTGCGCTACGTGTCCCTGGCACTCGCCGGCTCGATATGCCGGTTGGGCTGGAGCGCTGAGATGCCGCGTCCGAGCCAGCGCGCCGCCATCATTGATGCGGCCTTGCATTGCTTCGCCGACCGCGGATTCGATGCGACCAGGGTCAAGCACATTGCCGAGGAGGCGGGCGTCGCCGAGTCCGCTCTGTACCGTCACTTTCCCTCAAAGAGGCGATTGCCCAGGAGCTTTACGCGGAGTTCCTCGGACGCTATGCAGAACGGCTGCAAAGCATTGCCCGATCCGCTGAGGAGCCCGAGTCCAAGGTGCGCGCTGTCATTCGGTTGATCCTCGACACCTACCGGGCCGAACCGGACGCTTTCGTGTTCGTTGTGATCAACACCAACCGCAGGTTGCCGAGCCTGCCCGCTGGCACGGTGTACCCGCTGGACGTGATCGAGTCGATCATCGTCGAAGCTCGAGCGGCAGGTGTGGTGCGGGACGGCCAAAGCAACCTCCTCGCCGCCATCCTGCTGGGGCGCGCGCTGCAGCCAGTCGTGCTGGCGACTCTGAGCCGCCCGGGCGCGTTCGACCTTCTCGGCAACAGCAGCTACGACGCGATCATCACCGAGGCGGCCATCGCGGCGATTCGGCGGACGCCATGTTGATCAAGCGGCTAGATCGACTCGCGACCGGCCGGCACGTGATCGCCGCGCTGGTTGTGGCGCTCGCGCTTTCCTTGCCGCGAACACTTTCAGCAGCTACTTCTACGACCTGACAGGAGGGCACGGCCTGCTCGACCTGGCCGGCGGTCGCAACGCCTTGACCTTCCGGACGGGCTACACCCCGGACGATGCGTACGCGCTGCTGACCCACTGGGGGACGGTCGGACGCCATGATCAGCTGCTATTCACGCTTACGCTCGACGTGCTCGTACCGCCCGCCACGTGGCTGTTCCTGACGCTGGCGCTGCTCTACGTGACGCGGCCATTCGCCGCTGCAGGTTGGCAGCGTCTGCTCGCGGCGCTGCTGCCTACCGCGTATCTGGCCTTTGACTACGGCGAGAACATGGCAATCCTCGCCATGGTCTCGGCGTTCCCGAACCGGGTCGATGGTGTCGCGGCGGTCGCCGGGGCGCTGTGGGACGGGCAAAACCGTGACGTCTGACCTCGCGATGTGTGCCTTACTGCTTGGCCTGATCATTCGGCTGGTCGGCCTGTGCGTCGAACGCCTAAGACCATGTGGGTTGCACCGGAGGATCGTCGACGATTCGACCCTTGATCAGGGCGTTTGGAACTGGCAAGGGAACTCGCTCGGTGGCGGCGCGGGTCACCGGCTGGGGAACTGCGAGTAGTCCGGGAAGTTGCCGAACAGCCGCTCGTCCTCGCCGTCCGGGCCGTACGTGACCGCCTGCACGAGCAGGTCTCCGCCGACGAAGGCACCCTTCCACGACTCACCCATGCCGCCGAACACCTCCTCCCGGTCACCCCTGCTGCGCGGTCGATTGATGCCTACCTTGAAGGCCTGCAGCTGCTCGGCGACGCGCGACGCGAAGTCCATGTCGTCGGTCGCCAGGCTGGCCACCAGGCACCCGTTGCTGGCATTCATGGCCGCGAGCAGCTCGGCCTCGGTGTCCACGCAGACGACGGAGTCGAGGGGGCCGAACGGCTCGGCGTGGTGCAGCGACCAGTGGGCCGGTGGCTCGAGGACGCAGGCCGGTGCGACGTATGCCGAGGTGTCCTGCCCATCAAGGAAGCGCCCCGCACCCACCGAGCCGCGGTGGAGGGAAGCCCCGGCCCCGCATTGCCTCCTCGAACTGCTCTCCCAGTTCCGCGGCCTTCCGGGCCCCGATCACCGGCCCGAAGTCCAGCTCCGGGAGGGGATCATCCGGACGCTCGACAGCCAGCGGGTGGCCGAAGCGCAAGCCTTCGACGACCGGCAAGTAGGTATCGAGGAACGCGGGCAACAAGCGTCGCTGGACGACATACCTCGGGTACGCAGTGCACCGCTGCTTGGCGTATTCGAACCCCTTGCGCAGATGCTGGGCGAGCAGCTCCCACTCGGTGAAGTCCCATATCCCCCACGCGTTCAGCCCTTCCTGCTCGAGAAAGTGGCGGCGGCGGCGGTCGGCCAGGGAAGTGGCGGCGGCCCGTCCGTTGGATCGGCCTCCGACGAACGCGAGTGCCCCTATGCCGGGATTGCTGATCAGGACGTCGCCCAGCTTGCCGCCGATCCCGCTGAGCAGTGTGACCGGAAGACCGGCGCGGGCCATGAAGGCGTGGGCGAGCGTCAGGCAGTGGAAGCCGCCCTGGCTCGGCGTCTTTGCCACCACGGCATTGCCGGCCAGCACCTGAACCAGCTCGGCGTGCACCTGCACGCTCATCGGGTAGTTCCAGCTCGCAATGTTCGACACTGGGCCAGGCAGGGGCCGCCGCTCGGCATCAGTTCCGATCGCCAGCTGGCGTTCTATCTCGTCGACGTACCAGCGGACACCGTCCAGGCCGCGATCCACGTCGGCCACGGCCAGCCGCCATGGCTTGCCGATTTCCCAGACCAACAGGAGGGCGAGCAGGTCCCGGTGGAGGACCATCGTGTCGATCGCGGCGGTCACCCGTTCGCGGCGTTCAGCCAAGCCGACCTTCGACCACGCCGCATGCTGATCGCGGGCATGCTCGACGGCGCTAGCAGCGATGTCGCGCTCGACACGTGGCGGGCCATGGATCGGCGACAAGTCGACCGGGGTGACATGGTGGCCGGGCACTCCCACGCGCTGCCACTCGCCGTGCAACAGGTTGCGGATGCGGTCGGACTCGAATGCCTCCGGTGCCACCGACACGCATCGGGCGTAGGTCTCTGCCCACGAGCATCCAGGTTTTAGCTGCAGGTTCGCCACGTCGACATTCTGGCGGCAAGGCAATCTCGCCCTGCGAGCGGGCCGATTGGGCCTGGCGCCGGAGCTGAATGCGTCAGAGTCCTGGGCTTACGCGGCGCCCCAGCGCCCAAGTCGATCTCGAGGCAACCGTCGCCGGGGCCTCGAGACCAGGGCTCGTTACCTCGCTCACCGCGGGCCCGGATGTCGGCGAATCGCATTTTGGGTCCCGGTCGTCAACGCACGTTTCCGACGATTTACTTCAATCGTGGTATTTGTCCGAGCTAGATAGCTGGCCCGTACCGGAGGGCCTCGTTCAGCAATGCCTGATTCAGCCCCGATGCCACGTTCAGATCCACACCTCGATGGCGTGACGCAACATGGGCGCATTGATCGGTGGCACGTTCGACCGCAGTGTGTACGGCGACGGGTCGCATTGACCGAGCCCACTGGAGGCGGATAGGACTTCGGCGACGTCCATCATTCGGGGGAGGATAACGATGAGACGCCTGGTCATGAGACGCCTACACTGCTGCGCTCGCAGGCACGGTTCTGACATGGTGGATCGCCGGCTGCGTCCGGCGGTCGCCGCAGCGCCGGAGCGCTATACAGACCACTTCGAAGAAACTGACACGATCGACTGCTCCGAATTCGATCCCGCGTGGACGTTCAACGACGACTTCGTGGACGTCTTTGACATCCGGGTCAGGTCTGGCTGAACGATGCCGGGCAGCCAGTCAGGGCGATAGAGCCATCGTGCACCGGTCAACCGACCTAGAACAGTGTCACCGGATCTCACACTGCACGAGCACAACCACTTCACCGCGCAGATCGACTTCGTCGGTGGCACCGTGACCGTCAACGGGGCGATCAATATCATGCAGCGGCCCCGGGTCGGCAGCGTGATCCTGAACGCGGGTCACAAGGTCTTCGACAGTGAGACCGGGTTGCCGCTGGTCCTCAAGGCCCCGACCGCGCCGACGATGAAGACTTCTGCCACGCACTCGCGCGGTAGCAGTCGTCATTCTCAGCACTGTGCACTGGCGCACCGTTGCTGGTCATGTTCGGGGGCCTCTCTTAGGCACGGGTGACCGCATTCACCGCCCGTCTATCTTTGCACTGACCTCCCGATCCAGAGCTCTCGTCGAAGATGGTTGGCGGCTGGTCTGGCCGCAGCAGCCATGGCATGAGTGTGCAGCATGAGCATGCGTCAAACCCAAGCTGAGGAGACCGGCTGAGGATGATCATCACGAGTTGATCTTGTCGACAGGATTCACTCGTGATCTTGGCTGGGATCCCGATCGGTCGATGCCGGAGATGATGGCTTCGGCTTCGGCAAGGTCCCGGCCGAGTGGCGCGCGGTCGACAGCACCTCTGACATTCGCCGGCATCGTGTCGATCATCCTCGGCCGCGCCGCGGCCCAGCTCGTCGATATGTGCTGAGCATCGTCGTCCCGCAAGGCGACGACGCCCTCGACCGCAGGAGTGGGATTCGGAACAGCCGGGCCAGGAGACGGATCTCGATCAGCATGGTGGCCGTCGATCAGTCGCCGAGCCTGATGTCGCTGTATCCGTCCGTCGCGATGAGCGATGACGAGGTACTCGTCGCGTTCTCGGCGTAGCGCGCACGAAGCTTCTCGATCACGGCTTTGGCGCCGGCCTCGATCTGGGCGTACCGCTCGCGACCGGCCCGGGTGCCGGCCAGGTAGCCCAGACTGAAGAAGACGACGCGGCCGAGGGTCTTGCTACCGAGCATCGCGTTTTCCATCGCTCTGGCGATCCCGGAGTGCCGAGACCACGGCGCTCACGACGGCCAGCCCGGCGGCCGCGCCCGCCGCAGCAACTCCCGACCTCAGTGCCGTGCTCGAAGCGCTTCGGCTTGAGACCGACGGCCTCTCCCAGACGATCGATAATTGTCTTCTTGCCGAAGAGTTTGTTCATGAGACTCCTGTCGTCGTGTGGTGATGATCAGCTGCGTGAGCGACGGATGGTCGTCACGAGCTCCTTCTTAGGCATTCCGGACTTCAGATCCAGATCCATCTCCGCGCCCAGGGCCAGCAGCTCCTTCTTGGTCATGTCGTCGAGATCCAACGGACCTGTATCAGCATCGGTGCCCAGCTTCTGGCCCTCGGAGGCCACGGCCTCGCGTCGTTCGTTGGCCTCGTCGACCTTGCGCTGGGCCGCGGCGGCCTCGGCGTCGGCTTCGCCAGACAGGCGTTCGGCCCGGGCGCGGGCCTCATCGGCGGCCTGTCGCGCAGCCTCTGCGGCCGCCTCGGCCAGCTCGCGAGCTTGCTTCATCTGATCACGTGCCCGCTCGATCGCCTGCTCGGCCTTGGTGTGCGCCTTTCTGGCCTCGTCCTTGGCTCGCTTCACTTGCTCGGCGACGTCGGCCTCGACCGCTGCGACGTGATTGGCAGCGATCTCCTCCGCCCGGGCGCGCTTCGCGGCCACGTACTCGTCAGCCTCTCGCTGAGCCTCAGCCACCACGTCGGCGACTTCGCGTTCGCCTTCATCCCGCGCTGCGTCGATCTGCTTGTCGCCGTCGGCTTCGACCTTCGCGGCGGCCTTTGCTCGCTCCTTCGCATCCTCGGCTTCCTCCCGAGCCTGCGCCTCGAGCTCGTGGGCGCGCTCCAGGGCCGCGTCGACCCGACGTAGTCGGCTGTCGGCGCCATCAGCGAACGGACTCACATCGGCAACGGCGGATGCCGCCTGGTGTCCCACCGACTGGAGCGTCCTTCCGGCAGATGTGGCCGGGTTCTTCAACGTGGTGTCGACCGCCCACACGATGTTCCGCGGGAAATCGGTGACGCCTCGTCGAGCGTGTCGCGCAAGCCAAGACACCGGATTGGATCTCGTCATTGATTTCCTCCAAAGTCGTCACGTGACCGACCGGTCCGGAGTCGATCTCGGGTAGGCCAGGGGATGGGATCCGCACAGTGATCGGCTCCCCCGGCTTGACGCCGATGTGTTACTACCCGGATTCAGCGTGTACGAACATGCTGTTGCATGCCGGCTCTCAGTTCGATGCGCCGATCCCGCTGGTCACCAAGCTCCACCTGTATGGGGTCAGGAGGGAAATATGTGGAACCACACTGGGGACAAGGTCATCCTGCGACGCGCGGACGGCTCTTTTGAAGGACTCTTATTCCAACAGCGACGTCGGCAGCAAGAAGTACCGCTGAAAGGCATCCAGAACCGCACTGCCGGAACTAGCCCTAACAGCAACCTCGATCAAGCACGCAGCAACGCTGATGGTGTCCACGAAGAAGATTTTCTGCTCGTGACCTATGCCGGTCTCGTCACCGTGATCATTGGGGTGGCAGTGAGCCTGATCTTGATCGTGATCGGGAGTTTCTTCAAAAGGAAGGTCCAGCTATAACCCAGTCGGCAGACCGTCGGCAAGGGAGGCTGCGACGTCTGCAGCCGTTTTGATGTCCAACCCGTCTGTCTGGATAGCCGGGCACCAGCCGCCGCATTCCGGAGGGACCGCCTTCACGATGGCGACCTACACCCACAGTCAAGATGAGCCTTGGCCGCTGCTCGGGCCATGTGCGCCACAGCCATCAGAGCCTCCGAGAGCGGTGTGCAAATTCCGTGAAACTCTTGAGGGATCGGAGCCCTGCGAGCTCGCTCAATGTGGCTTTCACTAGAGCTGGCGACGAGACTCGAACTCGTAACCTGCTGTGTATCGCTCCGGCCACTTGTCATCGTTGATCAACGTTCGTCCATAGTGCCTCTGACAAGGGCAGGAGCCACTAGCTATCAACTTTTTACAGTGGTTGATAGTCGTTGTTCCCGCATCGTTAATTGGGAGTTTCTTGGGCTGTCGCCACCCCCGCGTTATGGGGAGGCCAGGCCTCCGCTTTAGGTACGGCGGGAGCGGTGCAGGTGTGTCGAGGCCGCTGCCGGCTGGAGGGCGTGGACCCGGCATCGAGAACTGACGACGCCAGATCCGGGGTACAGCGCCACGGCAAGACGAGGGGCGCGGCTGAGCGGTCGTTGCGACCTCGTCCCTTCGGGGATCGAGCTCACAACGAAGGCGACACCGAGATCACTGGCGAGACCCGCAAGCCAGCTGTCCTCGCTGAGGTGGTTCCGGTACTTGTCGGCGAGCGGGACCGTTCCGCACGCATCACCACGCTCCAGCGGTATCGGTATCGGCTGGATCGGCAAAACCTCCCGTCCTCGGCGGCCTCGAGTGCGCGAGCTGACGCCGGGGATCATTGATCGGCATCTACGGCTTATGGCCACAAGGCATGGGCCGGCGGCGGCCAAGACGTGCAGATCGATCATGTCGGGCTTTGTGCGGGCTGGCTACTCCGCCACGGTGCGCTCAATGTCCAACCCGGTCCGTGATGCGGCACGTATCCCACAGCCGGCGTGAAACCCTGGGCGCTGACCATCGTCGAGGCGCGCCAGTTCCGTGCGTTGCCGACCCCGGCACCACAGGGCCGGAAAGTGGATATCCCTGATCTTGTGAGTACGCTCACATGACGGGCCTGGTGATCGGGGAGGCGCTCGCGCTCCGTGGGCCGGACGTCGATCTGGGAGCGGGCACCCTCACGGTGTGGGGAACCGTGGTGTGGGTGAACGGTCGCGGTCTGATGACTGGCGGAGACAAAGACCGCCGCAGGTGTCCGCACGCTTGTTCTTCCGGTGTGGTGCGGAGGGATGTTGCGTGCCCGTGAATTGAAAGCAGTTCACCATGAAGACTTAACCGGTATTCCCTGCCACGCTTGGGGGCTGAGACCCAGCGAACACCCGAGCGGACTTCCGAGACGCTTCCCAGCTGCAGGGTTCGCATGGGTGACCGTCGCCACACCTTCCGTCGATCCGTGGCGACCTGGATGGACCAGAGCGGCTCTGACCGCGCGAGCTGCCGCTGATCAGTCGATCATGCACGTCCGTCGATCACGATGGATAGCTACTACGGACGAAAAGTCGTGAGCACAGCGGTGCCGCCAGCGTTCTGAATTACTCGCCCAGTCCTTTGCCGGCGCTTCCCGCGCTCAATGATGTAGGCCGGCGGCTCGCAGGTCCTTGAATCGGGTCTGTCTGATGCGCCTCGCGGATGCCGGTGGTGATCACGAAGACAGAGAGGCCACAAATGCTCGTCGAGTTCGCTGCCGTCCCAGTAAGACGGTACTCGGTGGTGGAGATGATGAGCACCTCCTTGGTGGCGTATTTGCCGCAGGCGAGGCAGGCGCCGGTGGTCCGGTAGTACCGATCTCCGGTCTTTCCATTGCGGTGACTTGTAGTACCGAGCGAGTTCCGGGAGGATGCCAGGCGCGTCCATGCCGCCTAATCCTTGTCGTGCTTATCGGGCGTTCTCGAGCGCGATCTTGGGCGGGGATCCTGCTCTGCGAGCTCGGGTGCCGTCTCGTCTGCCGCCGGGAGGCAGCGTCGAACCTGTTCCGAAATCGCTTCGCACTCGGTGATCAATCGAGTCGACGTCATCGAGCATGAGGGCGATCGTCGCCAGTCCCTCGTCGCGTTTCTGACGGACCAGGGCACGTAGGTGCGCGGGTATTTACTCACGAGGCGGGATCGGCGTGCGATCCATCCCGAGATGCTATCGGCGCCTTCCGCGCCCATCGAGCTGACCGATCGCGCGACCGTCGAGCGACCGGTCGAGGATCTGTTCGAGGGAGTCTGTGCATCCGGTCAATCGCTTCCCGCTCTTGAGGGCTTCCGGTCTTCGACCTCGTTGGCGAGGTTGACCAACGTGTCTGCATGTCCTCGTACAGTCTGATCCACCTGCTGATGAGCATCTGCGATGACAAGCTCAGCGCGGTCGAGTGCTTTCCTTCGGATGAGTCCGGCCTAGATCGGCCTTCGAATGTGGGCGACTGGTCGTCGAGAGCGTAATGAACGGTCCAACGACCGTGGTCGTTCCAAACGACCGCATGCCTTCGGTCCTGGCGGACGGTTGAGCCCGCCCCGGCGGTCGCTTTCCATGACCCAGTTGGGGTGGTGGCTGGCGGCTGGCTCATGCTGTTCTTTGCCCCAGGGAACCGGATCATTCCGTCCTCGTTGCGGTCGCGGAGCACATCGCGAATTCTGTCGCCGGGAGCGAAACGTCGCGGGTGGGCCCGAAGCGTTCGACCAGCCGATCAGGCACATCACGTAGGCCCTGCTCGGCATTTCCGACCACGACGACATTGCCGTATAAGCTGGTGGAAGGATCGATGCCGATCATCTTTCCTTGGCAGTTAAGCCTGAGTCACGGCGATGTAGTCCGTGGCCTTAATGTTCATCAGGCTGACCGTCGATGCGACTGCGTCCGACACATACATGATCGCGTCATAGTCGTATCGTGTTGCTCGGAAATACCGTCGACGTGCTGTCTGAGATCGTCCCGTCCGTCGATCTCGATCAGCTCTATGGGAGCGCGATGGATCAGCTGGAATGAGTAGAGCCTGCTGCTTCCATTACGCCACCGTGTCGGAAGGATCTGGTCATCTAACGACGCCAGACGATGACAAGTGAGCCATCAGAAAGGACCTCCTGAGAGTCGACGCGCGGCTTGTTCACAAACCGTGCTCATTCTGTTCGACGATGGCTTTGCGTCCGAGATCTTTGCAACGCGCAACGTCGTGCCGATCCGGCACTCGGTCGAAGACGGTCTCGCCTGGCCACGTCGAGAGCCGACCGCACGGATCGGTAGATCAACGGGATATGGCGCCGGGTGACCGTTGCGCTGCCTGGTTGCATGCGCCAGACGTTGGAAACGAGCGAGGTCCAACCGCCGTTCTCGTCCCGCCAATCCTTCGCTGTCTGCGCTTCGCGCTGCCATGTCTCCTTGTAGGCGGCGATGATCACTTCCCACTCGCCCCGGAGGTTCGGGGATGCGGGGCTTTGCCACGAGCCCCATGCTGTGCTCGCCCCCGGCCTGGTGGGCCATGGGACGTAATCCCAGAGGTCGAGACCTGCCGCAAACAGCGCGTCCTCCCACAGGCGAAGCAGGCTGATTCGTCCTTTGCCTTCCCGCGTTGGAACCGCTGGCGCAACGTTGACCCATGCCCGTCCGCCGGTAGTGAGCGCCTTCGCGCCGACTCGGCATGTGTCTCCGCAAGCGCCCGATAGTCGTTCCACGGCATGGCGTCGTCGACCCGGGGCCGTAGTCGATCTTCGCGTTATAGGAGGCTGTTGATCAGAGCTGCGATCTCTGGGAGTCGGGGCACCCTGAATATCGCAGTTGAAGATCGTGGAGGAATCGTCTTGCACAGGCGAGCGTCACTGGAGCACGACTCGCTCCGGTGACGCCCATGAAGAGAGGGTGAACAAAAGGGTTCAAAAGTCGTCCAGCACTGACCACTGATGACGAAAGAGGAATGGCCGTCATGATCAGAACAGCTCCGGCTGCAAGGTCTGCCGAGCGCAACTGGCGTTACGATCGCAGCCGTTGTTTCGTGGATGCCGTCGCTCACGCGCGCAAAGCCATCGTTTTCGGCTTGACTTCTCCTCGGTCCGGTTGCGTCTGCGCTTGCACTCGTCCAGATCCCGCATCGCAAACTCGAACCGTCGATGGTGCTCGTTCCAGGCGACGAATGCGGCCCGTACCGTTCTCGGCGTCCATCGGTGTAGCCCTTCGCAAACCACGTCCAAGACATCGCGCCAGGGATGATCACGACCGGTTTGCCGCCAAACATGGCATCGAGGGAGTCGAATAACCTCGATTCCTTGTTTCTTGACCTCCGGCCGTGCTCGTCGCCTCCGCCCCACTCGTGGTGGGTGCCTACTGCGTGGCTGATTGCGACTTTCTGGTCGTTGCCTGCGGCAAAGGCCGTGGAGATGTTCTGCCGGATAGGGCGCGGAGGATGAGGTGGCTTTCTCATCGGGGGTCATATCGCGACCTGAAGGAGGCCATTAGATTCCAGCGCCGCGCTTGCGTTGCCTGCGCTTTCTCGGGAAAGTAGAGTCATGCTGACCTTTGAGAACCCGCGCCGCATCCTCTCAACGTCGTATTCCATTGTGTAGGCGGATCGCCCCATGAAGCGAATGGCTCTAGTGCCTCCTCAAGCTCTCGGATACGGGAGATGAGGGTAGGAACGTCAGTGTTGAGCGTGGGCGATGAATTCGGCGTCGGATGGCGAATACCGACGATGTCGGCTCGGCAGGTGACCCGGGGGATCGTCGCGGGATGTCGCATCCTGGCAGACCTCGTAGATCGCCAAATCCTTGGCGGGCATGAGCGTGACGGATTCCTGATCGCAAGGAGAGCCGTTGCTCAGTGCGCGGTTGCCCGTTCTCTCATGTAGATAGAGTCGATCCTTCTTCGGAGGTCGTCGCTCTGAAATACTCTTCGAGTCCGTTGAGGGCGCGGTCGTTCCGCGTCCGTTCCACAGCCATGACTGAGGATTTCGGTTCGGCCATAGCCCGGCCGCCAGTGGCACAGAGATGGATCGGCAGTCCATGTCTGACCAATGCCACGGCCCCGGCGTTGCTTTCTCTGCTCGCGTGCGCTTCGATTGAACCATCAACAGGAGGTCTAGGTGTTGTGGGTCTGGAGAGTCGGCTTATTACTTAGACCTCATCCAATAAAGCTCTCTGGATGACCTCGGGCTGTGCCTCTTGCCGCCAGGGCGTCCTCGTCCTGGCGAGCCGTGCCAGGCATCGAGCAGGGCGGGGCCCCGTTCCCAGCCTTTCGAGCGACTTGCGGGCGTCGCTCCCCTCGCTATGTCATGCAGTACTCGGAAGTCGGGGTGCTTCTGGATGGAGTGCAAATGGAGCGCGAGGCGGCTTCGCTCTTTGCGTTCCTCACATCTGCGCGTGCAGGCATGCCACCTGGGTGACGGGCCTCGCCCTGCGCTTTCCATCTCGCGCTCTAAGGCTTGCCCGTTCTTCTGCCTGGTATTCGCATCAGGCAATTCTGCCACGCTGCTCGTCGAAGGCGTTGTCCTGAATTGCTTGGTCGGCACTTTCAAGGCACCCATCACAGCAATACGTAACTGAACGAAGTACA